>Ga0307374_10000331_pt1 | contig 90320 bp, 72 predicted proteins | sample OX3MG_FD_202532 | JGI IMG/M metagenome (GOLD analysis project Ga0307374, IMG submission 202532) | Soil microbial communities from Risofladan, Vaasa, Finland - OX-3 | ecosystem: Environmental > Terrestrial > Soil > Coastal area > Acid sulfate soil | place: Finland: Risofladan, Vaasa | collected... | reverse complement strand
TGATCCTCGCTTGCGCTTCGGGTTGGTGTGGGCCGGTGAATAATCCGGGCTAAGACCTAAGACCCAAGACCTACAAATTCCTGAACCCCGAACCCCGAACCCCTCCCAGTGTCCGACCTCCCTACACTCCCTGCTCGCGAACCCGACAGCCACAAAGGCGACTTCGGCAGCGCCTTGCTGGTCGGTGGAGCACGGGGCATGACCGGCGCCATTTCTCTGTCGGGCATGGCCGCGCTCCGCGGCGGAGCCGGGTTGGTGAAGCTGGCCGTGCCGTTAAGCTCGCAGGAGGTGGTGGCCGGTTTCGAGCCATCGTACATGACCATCGGTCTGCCTTGCGACGATGCGGGCAGAATCGGTCTTCCGGCCCGAGAAGGGATTGCCGAGTTGGCGCAGAAAGCGACGGCGCTCGGCTGCGGCCCCGGTCTGGCGAGGTCGGCGGAACTGGACGAATTAGTGGCCTGGATGTACACCGAGCTAACGCAGCCGGCGGTGTTCGATGCCGACGCGCTGAACGCCCTGGCTGCGCAGCCCGACCTGCTTGGCAAGCCGGGCGGGCCGCGGATCCTCACGCCGCATCCGGGCGAGTTTCAACGGCTGATCGGAGCGACCGCCCGTCTGCCGCGGCACGAATTGGAGCAGCAGGCAGTCGCCTTGGCCGCCCGCTGCGGAATCGTCGTGCTGCTCAAGGGGCATCGTACCCTGATCGCCGACGGGCGACAGCAGGCCCACAATACAAGCGGCAATCCGGGCATGGCCACCGGCGGTACTGGAGACGTGTTGACCGGACTGGCGACCGCGATGCTCTGCCAGCATCTCTCGCCGTTCGATGCCGCCCGGCTTGCCGCCCACGTTCACGGACTGGCCGGCGACCTGGCTGCCCAGGAGTTGGGCCAGGTGTCCCTGATCGCCAGCGATCTTGTGCGTTGGCTGCCGGCGGCCTTTCGGCGCCTCGCTGGTTGAGTCGCGGACTCTCTGTAGGGAACGGACTCCGTGCCGTTCCGCATCTCTGTAGGTAGCGAACGGACTCCGTGCCGTTCCGCATCTCTGTAGGTAGGGAACGGACTCCGTGCCGTTCCGCCGAACGCCGACAGATCGTCCGCTGCGCGCGGAACGGCACGGAGTCCGTTCCCTACAGACGCCGGGCTGGAGTTGCTCAAAGGCCCGCTGAGGCGCGCGCGGAACGGCACGGAGTCCGTTCCCTACAGAGCCTGACGCCGCAACTGACCTTGACGCCGGTTGGCGCCCTCCACACACTAGCCCAGCCATGCGCCTCTTTACCCGCTACGTCACGGCCGAACTGCTGAAGACCTTCCTGGTCACGCTCACCGTGCTGACCAGCTTTCTGATTGTCTATGGCCTGGTCAAGCAGGCCCGCGACCAAGGGCTGGGGCCGCAGCAGGTGGTGCGGATCATCCCCTATATTCTGCCCGAAATGTTGCGCTACACGATTCCCGCGACGCTGCTGTTCGCGGCCTGCACCGTCTACGGGCGCATGGCCGGTTCGAACGAAGTGGTGGCCATCAAGTCGCTGGGCATCCACCCCATGACCGTGCTTTGGCCCTGTTACATTCTGGCCTTCGTTCTCAGTCTGTTCACGGTGCTGCTGAACGACATGGCCATCACGTGGGGTCAGGCTGGCATCGAGCGGGTCGTGATCGAAGGGGTGGAAGAGATCGTCTATGGCATGCTTCGCACGCAGCGAAACTACACGAACAAGAACATCACCATCCTGGTGAAGGCGGTCGAGGGGCGGCGGCTGATTCAGCCGACCTTCACTTTTTCGGCCACCGAAGGGCAGCCGCCGAAGACCGTCACGGCGCGCGAAGCCCAAATCCGCTGCGACGGCAAAATGCTGACGATTGTGTTCCAGCACGCGACGATCGAAGCGCAGGGTCTCCAGTCGTACCTCGACCACTTCGAGTATGAGATTCCCATCCTCGACGCCAGCCGCAAGACCGACGATTCGCACATACCGACCCGCGTGCCGATGCGGCTGATCGAAACCGAAGTGGCCCAGGTCGAGTTGGAGATGTCGAACTACGAGCGGCGGCAGGCCGGCCAGCTTGGCCTGGCCCTGGCCACCGGCGATTTCGACTCGCTGGTGCAAAAAGACTGGGCCCACGAAGCCATCATCTTGCAGGACTTTCGCAACCATCTCTATCGGTTGTTCACCGAGCCGCCCCGCCGCTGGTCGGCCGGGTTTAGCTGTCTCTGTTTCGTGATGGTCGGAGCGCCGATGGCGATCTGGCTTCGCTCCGCCGATTACCTCACCAGTTTCTTCCTTTGCTTCGGGCCGATCTTGCTGATCTACTATCCGCTCCTGGTGTTCGGCGTAGAACAAGCGAAGAGCGGAACGCTCAGCCCGCAAATCGTCTGGCTCGGCAACGGGGTGCTGGCGGCCTGCGGCGTGTGGCTGCTGCGCAGCAAAGTGCTGCGGTACTGAAGTGCATTTACGTGGGCCACTCCAAGTCGAAGTAATCGCTGTCGTAGCGCGGGGCGCTGCTGCGCCCGTGAGCGGGGCTACTCGGTGTATGGAAGGTTGAGGCTGTTTCCGCCGTTAGCTCTGCTCAAAGCCGTGGCTGGTGAACAAAGGTCGGCGGCGAACTCGGCTTGCTGATACCGGCCACTGGAGACGTCCGGATGGGGCGTCACGACTTCGCGCCACGGGTTAAGGCCACCTTGGGGTTTGCCTTCGGTCGGCTGAAACGACGCCTTGCGCATTTCGCTCCGGCGCTGCTCGTCGAACTGCCCCCGCAGCAGGTCCATTCGCATCTGCTCGACCTCGGCCGCCTCAGGGGCCGAGATCGCGGTCAATAGTCGGCCTGTGCTGTCGAGCGCGCGATAAGCGTCGTTGCCGCTGAAGGCTTCGTTGTGCGCCCAGCGGTTCCGCACCTCGCGCAGCTCGCTGACCAGGCTCCGCTCCGCGTGGCCCAGCGTGCGGGCAAACACATTGTTCCACTGGTTCCAAACCGCGTTCAGCAACAACTGCGGATCGGCCAGATTTGGCTTCGTTGCCTTCTTACCGCGAGCCGCCCTGGGCGCGCCATCCGCCAGCACCTCTTCCCACTTCTCGCCCAGCGCCGCTTTCAATTCACGCTCGTCGAACGGCTGCAAGCCCGCCGCCAAAAGGTCGATCGCCTTGCCGACCCGTTCTCGATTCGTTACCGCCATAGTTGGCCCTCAATCGCTCATGAGTTTGGGACAGAGAAAGTTGACTTCTATACCGTGACGAACGAGTGCCTCACGGTCGTTCCACCAATCGGTGTCGGTGGCATTGTCAATGTTGGCAATCGGGTCACAGCCAAGAGCGACGGCCACCCATTTGCGGTCGGCCGGGTCGAAGCCCGCGAGGTCGGGATCGTCGGAGAATTCGACGAAGTTTGTAGGGTCGTCTTCCCTTGGCGTGATCTCGACTTGAACGCAATGACCTGGATTCGCCTGATTGCTCCAGAGCCATTTGAGAAAAAAGTCGCCCGGCCCCGGTTGGCCCTTCAGTGACGCGTAGGTCCTATATTCGCGTAAAATGCGCATGCCAGTGTCGATGGCGACCACATCCGCATCGTGAATTCGTCGCAATTCTTTGATACAACTCTCGACGCACTCTGGATCTACATGGTCCGCGAACTTGTTGGCCGTTGCCAGCACGTTCGTGTCGACGACTACGGGCATCAGGCGCCCTCCTGCCGCCGTTCGGAAATAGCTTCCGCCATCGCCGCCATCTCGCCAAACTGGTCGCCAAAAAAGTCGTCGGGCCAATTGCTGATGTTCCCGAACGCATCCACTTCGAGCAGGTCGAGCTGCGAAACGCCTTTTTCGAGCCTGCAAAAGTACAGGGCCACGTCGCTGCTGCTGAGCGATTCTTCGGCAATCCGCCGTTGCATGCGCCTGAGCAAGTGTTCGCTGTGGCTTTCCACGATCAGCTGCAGGTTCCTTGCTTTAGCGACCTCGATCAACAGGTCAGCAAGTGCCGCTTGCACGCGAGGATGCAGGTGCGCCTCAGGCTGCTCCAGGAGAATCGTCGATCCGTCCGGCACATAATAGCAGAGGACAAGAACCGGCAAGAGTTGCGAGACGCCAAAGCCAACATCGGTGATGAGCACTTCGGGCGACTCGGCCGTGCGGCGTACCCGAACGCGGTAGAGCCCGCTTCCCCCAGCAATTTCCTGGACCGCGAAGTCATGGATTAATCCAAGCTCCTGGAGCCAATAGGCCACGGATTCTTCGACAGAACGTTCAACGCCCGTGGCTCGATCGCGGATTTGGTGGCCGTTATGACGGCTGGCGAGCAAGGCATCGACGACTCGTTCGCCATGCGGGCCAACGTCGTCCGGCTTTCCTCCCGCCCAGGTGTAATGGCGGGCCGGCACCGCGCGCAGCGGACCGAGGTAAAACAGGCGGCCGAAGAGTTCCTCGACTTGGAGGCTAAGGTCGGAAAGGAAGCCGGCCTTTTGGAAATAGATCTTCACCTGATAGGGAAACCCGTAACATTTCACGGGCGCCGGGAGATCCCAACGGTGTCGTTCCGTTCGCTTTAATCCGGGCGCGGCGGGCCCTTGAGCCCAAAGCGAGTAGTCACCCCGGCCCGGGTCGCGGTTGTAACCGAACGTCGATCCGCCGAAATCGTAAGCCATGCGCTCGACGCGGACCTCGCCCGTTTCTGCGCCGCTTACGGTGCATCGGTACGCGATCTTGTCGTCCTCAATGACAACCGCGTCCGGTCCTTCTTCCAGGTCGACAATCTGCCTCGTGTGGCCAAGCAACCAGCGTAGCTCCCAGCCAATCCGCCCTGGCAGTTCGTGACCATGCACGACATCGCCAAACGAACCAAGTTCAACGAGGCTTCGGCTGTCCCCGAGGTCCAGTGCTTGCGTTCGGTCGGAGGAATCGACGGTTTGCTTGAGCATCAGCAGCCATTGCAGGATGCTCGTTTTGCCCGAGCTATTTGTGCCAAACAAACCCGTGATCGGGGCGAGCCGCATTCGCTCGATCTTCCGCCATGACTTGAAGCTGTCGAGAGAAATCTCAGTAATCATATCGGTCTCGCCTCTTACTTCAGTAATGCCGTAAATCCTGCCTGCTCGTAATGATGGTCACCCGTGAGCGCTTCTCGAATGCCCCGGTCGTGCATAACCACGAACGAAATGCAGTCCGTCAATGACCACTTTTTATCCGGACGGGAGTCGTAAAGCTCCGTGCCACGAACCATCAGTTCTTCGCTGGGCGGTACGATCTCGGTGTCAGGATCCGCCTGAAGGCGGCCGACGAGCTGCGCGAACACATGCCGCTTGTCGGTCGTGGCGAGGCCGTCCGCGAGTTCGGTCAGGACCCATGCGGTCGTGACCACATTCTCATTATGTTGGGTCGCGTAGGCGAGCGCGCGTTGGTGGGCCGCGTCATTCGGATTGAGGACCGCGAAAAAGTAAAAAGCGTCGGCGAACACTTGGTTCATTCCTTTGGCGCTCCGTGCAAGTAGTGGTCATGATGCTCGGCCATGTCTGCCGGCAGATCGGGGACCGAGCCAATAAGGTCTCCGAACTGCTCGGCCAGCGTCATTCTCCGCCCCGAAGGAGCCGACGTTTCCTTAAGACCCATTGCACGGTTCCATATTTTCTCTAGCACGTCACGAGCTTCGCCCGGATCGTTGACCGGCTGGCCCGGCATGCGGGCCTTTCCGTTCTCGTCCTCTACCAAAAAGTTGCCGTGACCGTCCGGGTAGATGTAAAGACGCAGGTCGAGCCGCGCGCCGCTCGGCGTTGGCTGAATTGGGATGCTTGTAAGCCATTTGTCGAATTTCATCATCTTTTCCTTCGCTTCGTTAGCGCCATAATTCGGTTTCGATGGTTTCTATTGCCTCTTCTTCTGATTTTGCGTCGAGAAGAAGGTATGTCTCGCGCGAGCCTCCGCCCACTTGGCGTATCGACTGCTTTCGTAGTCTGGCTAGACAGCGCTTGTTGGTCAGGGCATCAATGCGGTCTAAATCATCTTCGGTTAGATCGTCGGCGACGGTGCCAGTCGTTACGTTACCGTCATCGCCTAACAAGTCAAACACGAGAGACTCTCTGGTTAGTCCGCGGAAGACCCCCTTTGCCAGAAGATCCTCCTCCTCTAGTTCACGTTCCAAGCGATCTGACGCGGACTGGATCCGTTCACTCGTGATCGACTGGGACGGAGCGGCGGAAAATGCGACACGAAGCTCAGCTCCGTGCTGAGCGAGGATGTTGAAGAATTTCTTCATGGAGCGCAGCACGCCGGGCGGGATCTCACCGACGAGTTCGTCAAGCGAGCGATCACTGCTGCTAACCTGCACCAAGGCGTTGGCCACATTTTGGAGCGACCGCGCGTGGAGATTCAGTAAGCCCTCGTCTTCCGCATGCCGCGGCACAAATTCGAGCCCAAATGAGCCACGCGGCGTGCCTGTGAACAATAAACCAGGGAATGGCGAGCCACGCGGCCGACGCTGGCGCCCCGCAATGCGAGCGGCATCTCTCTCGTCGCGCAAAGCCTGCTCAATAAACATCCGCTCATACTGAATGAGCGCTTCTCCGGCCAAGCCGGGGCGAATACCGTGACCCTCCTGGACGCCGCCGCCTTTCAAGAATAGCGCAACCCGAGGTGGGGTTGCGCGTTCCTCACGGAACAGCGTGCCGCTAGGACGCTCGACTTCACGGAGCTGGTAGACGAGCCGACGGGGTGAGGCGCCGAGCGGGACCAAAAAGTGATCGACGCCGAAAACCGATTTCAAGCGGCGCGTGTCGAGAAGCATCGGCTTGCTCATGGATACGGGGAGAGCTGGTTCGGATCTCGTGGGTCACCTAAGTGGGGCGGCAACACGTTCAAAATGCTGTCAAATGCTGGGATCGGCATAGGGGTCGCTTTCCTGCCATTTTAACACGTCTGGGGCCGCGCCGAAGCGCCCGCTACGAGTGGCCGACTGGCTCGGATTAGAACATTTCTTCTTGGTTTTGCCGCCCTTCTGTTCGCCGGGCGTGTGCCAGCTTGCTCAACTCCGGCCAGGCGATGAGCAGGCCGTTGTAGGCCAACGCTTCGTCGGCCCACTTCTTGCGCTCGCAGAGCGTGTAGAGCCGATAGGCCAGCTCTCGGGCAGTCTCGCCGATGCCGCCCAGCCGGGCCAAGAGCGCGGCCGCGCCGGATTCGCCTTGCGTTTCCAGGGCGCGAATCAGGTGCTGGGTGGTTTCCCAGACGGTCAGGCGACCGTCGGCGGCGGGTCCCAGTCGTCGGGCAAGTCGTCGCGGCCGACGAGCTTGACTTTGCCGCCGCGGGCCTTGACGACGCCGGCTTCGACCAGCCCGGCGACGGCGGTGTTCTTGGCTTTGGAGAGCGTTTCGGCGACGCCGTAGGGGCCTTCGTGCATGCCGTATTCGGCGAACCAGGCCAGCGCCCAGCGGGTGTCGGGGTCGAAGTCGCCTTCCTGTTCGGCGAGCACTTCGTCGAGCACCTGGTTGATGATGCCCAGGGCGGTGCGCACGCTCATGGCCGAGCCGTCGGCCTCGACCACTTTGGCATAGCGTGTGAAGACCGCCATGCCCGGCCCAATCGCCGCCTGCGCCAGATCGACCGGCGCGATATTGCAGTGCTGCAAGTTCTTCAGCGCCTCAGGCAACTCCGCCCGCAGGGCGTTCATGAAATCTTTCCGCGTGGCAAGCGGGGCGTTCGGTAGGCCAGCCGAATGCGGTGGGCCTCGGATACTAGCCGGAAGAGCGCGCCGTCGCCGTCGAAGCTCCACGGCTGGCCGGCGACGGCGATTCCGCCAGAGTCGCGATACGTGAGGTTGATGGCAACGCTGCCGATTCAATCGACGGCCACCACCGTGACCAGGCCATCAGGCAAAACGCCTTTGACCGATGTTCCGACGGTGATTTCTTCCAAGCGGGCCATGGTTTCGGCTCAGGGCGTTGGGTGCGCTCAGAGCGCGGATTGGCAATTCGATGCCCAAATTGCGATCCGGTTGCCTGAAGCACGAGCCGGAATTCTACTGCCGCCACGGAGCGAATGCTAGCAGCGGCTGATTCTTAGGCCAGAATCCCACGCACTACCTCCCCGGCCACTTCGGTCAGCCGGTGATAGCGGCCTCTGTTCTGGATGGCCTCCCCGCGGGTTACAATGCGCCGGATACCGCAGGGCTTCACCATGACCGTTGACCCAAAGCCGAAAGCGGCCTTCCGTGATCGATCGTCTGCAAAAAACCGTTGCCGAGACTGGACAGGGCGAAACGCCGCGCGATGTTGGTGTCTCGGCGCCCGTGCCGGAGCGGATCGGTCGCTACCGCGTCGAGGGGCTGCTGGGCAAGGGTGGGTTCGGTCTGGTCTACTTGGCTTACGACGACCAATTGCAGCGGCTCGTCGCCATCAAGGTGCCGCACGCCAAGCTCGTCGCACAGATCGCGGACGCCGAAGCCTATCTTGTTGAAGCTCGCACCGTCGCCAAACTCGACCACCCCAATATCGTGCCGGCGCATGATGTGGGCAGCACCGGGCAGTTCCCCTGTTTTTTTGTCTCGAAGTACGTCGACGGCACCAACCTCTTCACGAGGCTCAAACAGTCCCGACCGTCGCTGCATGAAGCCGTGGAACTGGCGGCGGCCGTGGCCGAAGCATTGCACCACGCCCACAAGCAAGGCGTCGTGCATCGGGACATCAAGCCCGGCAACATCCTGCTCGACAAGACCGGCAAGCCGTTCGTCGGAGATTTTGGCTTGGCGCTTCGCGAGCAGGATGTCGGCAGCGGGCCGCGCTACGCCGGGACCCCGGCCTACATGAGTCCCGAGCAGGCCCGCGGAGAGGGGCACCGGGTTGACGGCCGCAGCGATATTTTCAGCCTGGGTGCGGTCTTGTACGAAATGCTCACGGGCAGGCGTCCCTTTTCCGCGGATGTGGAAGAGGAACTGCTGGAACAAGTTGTTTCGCTCGAGCCGCGACCGCCCCGCCAGATTGACGACGCCATTCCAAAAGAACTCGAACGAATATGTTTGAAAGCGTTGTCGAAGCGTGCCTCGGAGCGATACACCACGGCGAAGGACATGGCTGACGATTTGCGCCATTTCTTGACCGAGCACGGTGGCGACTCTCTGGCGGCGACGATCGACATGCCGGTCGCCGCCGCGGCGGCGGCAATGGACCGGTCTGGCACTCCCTCGACGAAGCCCCAAACTCTGACCTCCGACGCGGCGCCTCTGAGAATTGTCCCGAAAGGATTGCGGTCTTTCGACGCGCACGATGCCGATTTCTTCCTCGACCTGCTTCCCGGCCCTCGCGACCGAAACGGTCTGCCCGATAGCATCCGTTTTTGGAAGACCGCCATTGAAGAATTTGACGCCGACAAGACCTTCCCGGTGGGCTTGATCTATGGGCCAAGCGGCTGCGGCAAGTCGTCGCTCGTGAAAGCCGGCTTGCTGCCGCGCTTGTCCCCCGATGTGATTGCGGTGTACGTCGAGGCCACGGCCGATCGGACGATGACGCGCCTGCTGAACGGCTTGCATAAACGCTTTCCTGGCCTGCCGGGAACTCCGGGTCTGAAGGATACGCTGACGGCACTGCGCCGGGGGATGGGTCTTCCGGCTTGCAAGAAGGCGCTGATCGTCCTCGACCAATTCGAGCAGTGGTTGCACGCCAACAACGAAGACCACAACAACGAGCTGGTGCAGGCCTTGCGGCAGTGCGACGGCGAGCGGGTGCAGTGCATCGTCATGGTCCGCGATGATTTCTGGCTTGCGGTCAGCCGCTTTCTGCGGGATTTGGAAGTCCGACTCGTCGAAGGGCAGAACAGCGCCTTGGTGGATCTTTTTGACTTGGATCATGCCAGGAAGGTGCTGGCCGCACTGGGGCGTGCTTTTGGCAAGCTTCCAGAGCGCCCCAGCGAAATGAGCAAAGAGCAGAAGGAGTTTTTGAAGCAAGCGGTTTCGGGCCTGGCCCAGGACGACAAGGTCATCTCCGTCCGCCTGGCGTTGTTCGCCGAGATGACCAAGGGCAAGTCCTGGACGGCAGCCACCTTGAGGGAAATGGGCGGCACGGCGGGCGTCGGCGTCGCCTTCCTGGAGGAGACTTTCAGCGCGAGCACGGCCCCGCCCGAACATCGTTATCACCAGCAAGCGGCCAGAGCCGTTCTAAAAACGCTCCTGCCGAATGCGGGGACCGATATCAAAGGACACATGCGGTCGCGCCGGAACTTGCTCGAAGCATCGGGCTATGCCAACCGCCCAAGGGACTTCGATAATCTCCTTCGTGTTCTGGACGACGAAGTACGCCTCATCACGCCGACCGAGCAGGAAACCAAAGAGGAAACCGCTCAAAACGCCGTCGAGCGCGGTGCAAGATACTACCAGTTGACCCACGACTACCTTGTTCCTTCCCTGCGCGACTGGTTGACGCGCAAACAGAAAGAAACCAGACGGGGCCGAGCGGAGTTGCTGCTGGCCGATCGCGCCGCGGTATGGAGTTCCCGGCCCGAAAACCGGCAATTGCCGTCGCTGCTGAACTGGCTGCAAATCCGCTGGCTGACGAGAAAGAAGAACTGGACGGCTGCCGAGCGGAAGATGATGGCAAAGGCCACGCGCTGCCATGCGTCGAAGAGCCTGGTGGTCGCGGTGATTCTGGTCCTGATCGGAGGGGGCACGCACGAAACGCTCGGCAGGCTGAAAGCCCAAGCGTTGAAGGACCGTCTTCTCGACGCCCACACCAATGAAGTCCCAACCATCGTCCACGACATGGTTTCTTATCGTCGGTGGCTCGACCCTCTTCTCTACGACGCTTATGCACAGGCCGAAGCGAACAAGGATCCACGGAAGCAACTGCATGCGGGCCTGGCCCTGTTGCCGGTCGATACCGCGTTCGTCGATTACCTTTTTGATCGCCTGCTCGACTCGAACCCGGAAGAAACTCCGGCGATTCGCGACGCGCTCGCGCCGCACAAGGCCGCCCTGCGGGACCGGCTGTGGGCCGTCATGGAATCGTCCGGAAAGGCCCTGGAAAAGCAACGCTTGCCGGCGGCTTCGGCGCTGGCGAGTTATGGCCCGCCCGACGAGGATGACGATGCGGGACGCTGGCAAAGGGCATCGGGCGTCATTGCCGACGAATTGCTGGCCGCGGTGCGGGAAAATCCCAGCCATTTCGCCACGCTCGTCGACCAATTGCGACCTGTCCGGTTCGTCTTGCTGCCTCCACTGAGCGAGATTTTCCGCGAGCGCCGGCGACCGGAGTCTGAGCGGTCGTTTGCGACGATCATTCTGGCCGATTACGCCGCCGACAAGCCGCACTTGCTGGCCGATCTGCTCATGGATGCCGACGCGAAGCAGTTCTCCTTGCTCTATCCCAAGCTGACGGAACACCGTGCCTCCGCGATCGGCATTTTGCGAAATGAATTAGCCAAGCGACGTGAACCGGTCGCCGGCACAGCAGAACGAGACGAGCTGGCGAGTCGACAGGCCAATGCGGCGGTGGCCATTTGGCGGCTCGACGGCCCCGTCTCGGTGCGACAACTGCTCGAACACAGCCGCAATCCGACGATTCGCAGTTACCTGGTTCGTCGGCTCGGACCCTGCGGCGCCGTCGATCCGCAGGACCTGATGAGGCTGGTGACGGCCGAGCCGAACGTCACCATACGCCGAGCGCTGATCTTGAGCATCGGCGAATTCGCGGGCACGCCGTTGCCAGACCGCGGCGAATTGGTTGACTGGTTGCTGAGCATTTTCGAGCGCGATTCGGATGCGGGCATGCACGCGGCGACGGCATACTTGCTGACATGCCTCGGAGAAGACGACAAGATCGAAGCAGCCCTCGAACGACTGCGCCTGAGCGAAGCAGAGATTCAGGAGCGTAACTGGGATGGACCGGCTGGCGGTCCTCTTTGGTTCGTCAATGGCCAGGGCCAGACGATGAGCGTTATTCCTGGCCCGGCGCAGTTTGTCATGGGATCGCCCCCCGGCGAACTCGGCAGGGAGGCAAGTGAGTCGCAGCATACGGTCCGGATCAGCCGAACGTTCGCCATCGCCGCCCACGCGGTGACCGTCGGCGAATTTCGCCGGCTCGGTTTTGGGGCCATCGATCGCCCCCCGCACTATCCGGTGACCTACGTGTCGTGGCATGGGGCGGCGGCCTATTGCAATCGTCTCAGCGAGCAAGAGGGCATTCCGCCGGACCAATGGTGCTACGAGATCGATGAGCAACAGCGCGTGGTGAAGCTGCGGCCGAAGTATCTGAGCCTGACGGGTTATCGCCTGCCGACGGAAGCGGAGATGGAGTTTGCCAGCAGGGCCAATGCCTCGACAAGCCGTTACTTTGGCGATACCGACGAGCTTTTGGCCGGCTATGGCTGGTACGTGCCGAACTCGAACGGCATGGTCCAGCCCGGAGGCCGCTTGCGGCCCAACGACTTTGGACTCTTTGACGCGCTTGGCAACGTCTGGACCTGGTGCCAGGAGAAGAAACGTGATTACCCCCAGACAGGCAGTGACCAGATCGTCGAAGATGTCGAATCCGACCTGGAGATCGGTTCTTGGCCACGCATGCTGCGCGGCGGGTGCTACACAGATCATGCAGCCGGGTTACGCACCGCACATCGCTGGTCGGAACTGCCGACGGCAACGAGCAACATCGTTGGCTTCCGCGTCGCTCGGACCCTCACCGCCCAATAGCCAGCCGCGGGCTACGAGACACAAACCCGAAGCGTAAGCGAGGCAATATCCGGTTGCTGCCTCGCTTACGCTTCGGGTTCGTGCGAGCAACCAGCCGACCTAATAGAATACGGACCGCAGAGGGCCTTTTCCCTTGTTATCAGCCGTTCTTAATCTATAATCCGCAGTTGCCGCCGATGTCTTGCGGGATCGACGTGCGATTCGTCGCTGGTTATTCGCTCGTGCTCCGATTCGAGAGAGATTGTCATGGCCAAAAAGCCCACTCGCCAGGCGCGCCCGCCATCGCGCGCCAAACCGCGCCCCCTCCATTTCCAATTTTGGGGATCGGGTTCAGGAGGAGGGCCGTGGCCCCCTTGCACCTTCTTTCCCGAGGGGTGCCCTGTTCCGGTCGGACTTACTTTGCAGCTCGATGGTCCTCTTGGGGGCGACAACGGATTCGGTCGCGAGCAACTGAGTCGCCCCACTTTGTTGATTTACGCCCAAGACCCCGCCTTCGCGTGTTGCTGGTTCAGCCGGGCCATCGACCTTGGCGACGAAAGCGGGAATCCCGCCTTTTGGATGCTGCAGAAGACCGCCAAGGACAAATGGTCTTTATGTTTGCGGCGTGTCAGCGGTCAATTGGCGGCTTACGAGGTCAAAGCGAAGAGCAATGGTTTTCCCATCAAGCTGAAAAAGGGCAAGACGACGAAGGACTTCAAATGGCCCGCGACGATCACGATCGGCCCGCAGGGATGAAGCTCTCATGATTTCGTTGCCCGTCTGCCGTTGGCGCTGCAATCTCGTCGACGGTCAATACATCTGTACGTCGGCGAAGTACTGCGGGTCGCCGAATGTTATCGCGGCCCGGTTCTGCGCCGATTGCGGTTGCGCCGACCATGAGCCGCCTGCTCCTCTTCCGCATGCCATGCCGTGCGTTCACCTGGGCGTGCTGCTGCGCGAAAATGGCCGGCGGCGCCAGGCGAATGCCGAAAGTGCGCAGCAACACTTTGCTTGCGCGCTATTTGGAAGTTGCCGGACCGAAGCTCCTGACCAGCGCCTTCCGGCGGAGGACCGCAGTTGCCAAACGTGCGCCGATTACCTGGCGCGCGACCCCTTCGGGCCCGACTCGGCCACAATGCGGAATCGGGCCGAGGAGTTTTTAGCGGCCATTCCGGAGTATCCGGCGGAGCGTTACCGCGGCCGGGGCATTGTCATCGCCGCTGGGGGCGACCGCTTTTTTCCCTCGCTTTATGTCACCGTTCGCGCGTTGCGTCATGTGGGCTGCAGGCTGCCGGTCCAGGTCTGGTATCTGGGTCGCCACGACGAGATGCCGGAGAAGCGCCAAAAGCTGCTGGCGACGTATGGAGTTGAGTGCATCGATGCCGATCGGGTGCGCCGCCGCCACCCGGCCCGCCGCCTGGACGGTTGGGAGCTGAAGGTTTTCGCGACACTGCACTCTCCTTTCGAGGAAATCCTTTTTCTCGATGCCGACAGCTATCCGTGTCGCAACCCCGAGTTCCTGTTTGAGCAGAAGGACTACCAAGCGCGCGGAGCGATATTTTGGCCCGATGTGCTGACCATCGATGACCGTCTCAAGTGGCCTGCCTTTGGCGTCGCCGATCCCCGTCGCCTGGGCTCGATCGAGAGCGGGCAGTTCGTGATCGATAAGCGGCTTAGTTGGCGGCCGCTCAACTTGGCATGGTTTTACAACGATCACTCCGATTACTACTACCGCTATTGCCATGGCGACAAGCACACCTTCGAAGTCGCCTGGACCCGCTGCGGCCGGCCGTTTGTCATGTGGCATCCTCAGGCGCCTTGGATCGACGTGGCCATCGTGCAGTCGGGCCCCGACCGCATTCCTTTATTCGTGCATCGCTGCCGCGACAAGTTTCGTCTCGACGACCACGACTACACCACCCCGCAATACAGGGCCCTGCCGACTTATCACTCCTCGTTGCCGATGGAAGAGGAGTGCTGGGGCTGGTTGACCGAACTGGCCCGTCTGATGCGCCGCAAGCCTCCCAGCCGGGGCGCCGTCGAGCACGTAAAGCCGCGGAAAACCCGGGCACGCAAGGCGCAATTCGCTATCGCCACCTTGTATACTCCGGAAATCGCCGACCTAGGAGCACGCACCTCCCAAGTTATCGCTCGTTATGCCGCGCGACATGGTTATCAGGCCCTCATCGCCGAGGAATCTCTCGACGCTGCACGGCACCCTGCCTGGAGCAAACTCCTCTTGACCGAGCAGTTCCTCGTCAATCATCCAAGCTGCACCTGGCTGATGTGGATCGACGCCGACGCGGTGATTATGAACCCGACGCAACGTTTGGAACACCTGGTCGATGAGAACGCCGACTTTGTGGTTGCTCAAGACCGCTCTGCTTGTTCAATCAACACAGGCGTTTTCTTCCTTCGCAACTGCGCGGCGGCGTTGAATATGTTGCGACTCGCCTACTCCAAGGTGCAATACCTGCACCACGCCTGCTGGGAACAGCCTGCTGTGGCGGACGCGATGAGCGAGTGTTCCGACACCTTACGCACCCGCATCGTTTCGCGGCGATTGTTCAATTCCTTTTTCGACGAATACGAACCAGGCGACTTTGTGCTTCATTTCGCGGGTTGCAACCATGAAATGAAGTTGGCCAGCGTGAGAAGCATCGTCGACTCGGCGGGGCCGGTTACGAAACGATCGCCCGGCGGCGCTGCACGTAATCCCACACCACGTAGCGGTCGAGATCGCGCCCGGCGGTGAAAAACACCCGGCCCTTCGCCCTCGCTGGGCTTGCCGGCGGGACGGGGAACAACCGATCAATTGTCGGAATCCGACAGTTGGCCAAGGGTGGGGGTTGTCCGCGACGGCGCCTTAACAAAAGCGACACACGCGTGTCGCTTTTGTTAAGGCACGCGCCGACCGCGGAGTGCGCCACGCGCCGGAGGCGCTCCAGGGCCTCAACGCGCGGCTGACGGACGTGCAACCGAAGTCGCACCAGCTCTTGAACGTTGGACGCGACAAACGTGTCGCCTGCCGCGCAGGCCGGAGACCCTGCGTATACTCCGTCGGAACCTGTTCGGACCCTGCCGCCGCGCGGTTTCTAAACCTCCGCGCTGTCGGGCACGACAAACGGCTTGCGGTAATCGCGCGTCAGCATGCCGTCGGCGGTCGCGTCGTTCACAAACCGCTCTTGGGCCGAATCGAACTCCAACGGCGCCCCGAATTGGACCAGCGCCGTGTCGGACACATGGTTCTCGCCCAAATGCTTGGCGAAACGGTCAAAGTCTTCGGCCGCGTACACGCAGGCGGTCAACTGCTCACGCACTTCGCCCAAGGGCACCGGCTTGCCCAGCCGGTACGAGATGTTGCCCAGATGGCACAGCGCGCTTGAGAGATGCCCCTGCTCGATGTCCGCGTGCAGGTCTTCGCGGCGGCGGCTGCGCACCGCGCCCAAGAAGTTGCCAAAGTGGTCGCCGCCGGCTTTGAAGGTGCTGACGAGCTTGCCGGCGCGATCGAAGGAGGCGCCGGCGTCGTAGCTGGTGAGCACGACGTAGCCCTCGCTTCCCTCGAAGATCACGCCCACATTGGCGCCCTTGAGCGGCCCGGTCTTCAAGCCGCGGACCTCGAACATCAGCGATTTGTCGCCGTAATTGTGGATAATCATCTGCGTGTTGGCCGTCTCGCCGGCGTCTTCATAGCCGAAGCGGCCGCCGTAGCTCAGCACGCTCTTCGACAAGCCGGGCGCGCCCAGGCCCCAGCGGGCAATGTCCATCTGGTGAATGCCCTGATTGCCCAGATCGCCGTTGCCGTAGTCCCAGAACCAGTGCCAGTCGTAATGGAATTGCCTGCACCCGCTCGACACCGGCCGGCCCGCTGCTTACACTTGGAACCTGTGTTTCCGTTCCCGTGGAGAACGCTTCGCGACCCTATGGTCGATTACGAAAGGTTATCAGGTGCCTATCGGGCCGCTCGCCGTGAGCTGCTCGAACGGCGAAATTCGGCGGGGCATTGGGAGGGGCGGCTCTCCAGTTCCGCATTGTCTACGGCCACCGCGGTCAGCGCGCTGGCCATCGTGCGGCGGCAGCTCGAACGAGACGACTCGCCCAGTTCTTTTGAACTGCAGGAACGACTGGAGCGGCTGATCTTCGGCGGCCTCGACTGGCTGGTGCCTGCGCAAAACCGCGACGGCGGCTGGGGCGACACCGACCGCAGCGTATCGAACATTGCCACCACGATGCTGGTCCGGGCGGCGTTTCAGCTCACCTGCCTGCCCGCCGCCGACCCCGAACTGCTCCAGCGGGCCGACCAGTACGTTCGCACTCAGGGCGGCATCGCCGGACTGCGGCGGCGCTACGGCCGCGATAAAACGTTCGCCGTGCCGATCCTCACCAACTGCGCGCTGGCCGGGCTGGTGTCGTGGAAAGAAGTGTCGCCGTTGCCCTTTGAGCTGGCGTGTTTTCCGCAGGCATGGTTTCGCTTCTTGCGGCTGCCGGTGGTGAGCTATGCCATTCCGGCGCTGGTGGCCATCGGCCAGGCGAGGTTTTTTCATCGCCCGCCGTGGAACCCGTTGGTGCGCTGGTGGCGGCGAGCGGCCGTCGAGAAGAGCCTGCGCGTGCTGGAGAAGCTGCAGCCGGCCGGCGGGGGCTTTTTGGAAGCCACGCCGTTGACCAGCTTCGTGGTGATGAGTCTGGCCAGCATCGGGCAAGCGCGGCATCCGGTCGCGCGTCGCGGCCTGGACTTCCTTTTGAACTCGGTCCGCGAAGATGGCTCGTGGCCCATCGACACGAACCTGGCCACGTGGGTCACCACGCTTTCACTCAACGCGCTCGCCACTGGCGACACGGAAACGGCCGTCGAAGCAAGCGAGCGATGCGCCGATTGGTTGCTCGACTGTCAATGCCGTGACGTCCATCCTTATACAGGCGCGACAGCGGGCGGCTGGGGCTGGAGCGACCTGAGCGGCTCCGTGCCCGACGCGGATGATACGTCGGGCGCTCTGTTGGCGTTGGCGTCGTACGATCAGGACGCGCGCGTTGCCGACGCCGCCCGGTTGGGAATTACCTGGCTTCTCGATCTGCAGAACTCCGACGGTGGCTGGCCGACCTTCTGCCGCGGTTGGGGCAAGCTTCCCTTCGACCGCAGTGGCAGCGATCTCACGGCGCACGCCCTGCGGGCCCTGCACGCCTGGCGGGAGGATGGGCTTCCTAGCCCGTCCAGTGGCGGACGGGACGGCCTAGGAAGGCCATCCTCCGCGTCCATCGACCGGGCCATCGATGCCGGTTTCCAATATCTGGCGCGCCAGCAGCAGCCCGACGGAAGTTGGATACCGCTGTGGTTCGGCAACCAGCACCATGCGCGCGAAGAAAACCCGCTCTACGGCACGGCCCGCGTGCTGCTGGCCTATGCCGATTTTGGCAAGCTCGACCATCCGGCTGCGCGCCGGGCCGCCGCCTGGCTTGCCAAGCAGCAACGCTCCGACGGCGGTTGGGGCGCCGAGCCGAGCGTCGAAGAAACCGCTCTGGCGGTCGAGGCGCTGCTGGCCCTCGACGGCGATTCCGCGTATCATCAGCACGTCGAGCGCGGGCTGAGCTGGCTGATCGAGTCAGTCGAAAGCGGCCGGTTTCGCCAATGCTCGCCGATCGGTTTCTACTTTGCCAAGTTGTGGTATTATGAGGCCCTGTACCCTATAGTGTTTAGCGTGTCGGCCTTGGGTCGGGCAGTGCGGCGATGTGAGCCGGCCCCGGCCCGCCGCCGCGTCGACCTGCTGCCCCGCCTGCCCGAGCCGACCTTACTGCGTCCCTCGCCCGCCCCCTTAAGCTAGACACGATCTTTGAGGTTTCAACTTGGCGACCGCACCCGTCGAACCACTGCCTGTTTCGCTCTCCGCACCGCGGGGCAAATCGCGCCGCCGCAACACCAGCCACCTGAAGCTCGTGCCGGAAACGCGCGAGTTGCGCGAAACCATTCGGGCACGTTGCGGCGAAGTGGCCGCCCGGCTCGACAAATCACGCCCGCTCGGCAAAGACGAACTGGAGGCCCTGGCCCGCGGCCTGCTGGACGACGCCGGCTGGCCCGAAGGCTTTTTGGGTTGGACGATGGTCGGCCTGGCCACGCAATTCTGGTCGGCCCAGGTGGCCGCGGTCCCCTTCGAGCGGCGATTGTTCTTGCTGCCGCATTGCTTGAAACACGCCGAAGGTTGTCCGGCCGACTACGACGAGTTCGGCCTCGATTGCCGCAAGTGCGGCGCCTGCCGCATCGCCGACTTCCGCACGCGGGCTGAAGAGCTGGGTTATAAGGTGCTGGTCGCCGAAGGCTCGCCGATCGTGCTCAAGATCATCGTCAGCGGCTACGTCGACGCCATCGTGGGCGTGGCCTGCTTGAACGTGCTGGAAAAGGCGATCGACAAAATCCTGCTGGCCGGAATTCCCTGCCTGGCCGTGCCGCTGCTGTCCAGCGATTGCCGCAATACGTCGGTCGACGAAGATTGGGTCATGGAGATGATCAATCTGCGGCAAGAGCCGCCGCCGGTGCTGACGCGCTCCTACGTGCATCTCATGCGGGCGGCCTCCGGACTGTTCGAGCCGGCCGAACTGGAGCGGCTGTCGCCGCGGCTGCGCGGCGGCCCGACGCTGGCCCAAATGAACGGTCAGGGCGTGAGCGGCCTCGACCCGGTGGCCGGCACCGAGGCCATCGCCTACGACTTTCTGGCCAAAGGCGGCAAGCATTCCCGACCGTTCATCACGCTGGCCGTCTACGACGCTCTCACCGGCGGCAAGGGCACGACGTCTCAGGGCGCAGCGCATCTGGCCACCGTGTCCGACTGGGTGAAGCGGGCCGCCGTGTCGATCGAGACGTTCCACAAAGCGTCGCTGGTGCATGACGACATCGAAGACGACGATCCCTATCGTTACGGCGAAGCCACGCTCCATCGCCGCTTCGGCATTCCCACGGCGATCAACGTGGGCGATTATCTGATCGGCATGGGCTACCGGCTGATCAGCCGCGACGCGGCCCACACCGGCCCTGACGTTGCCGCCGACATCGTCGATCGATTGGCCGACGCGCATTTGAAACTGAGCGAGGGCCAAGGCGCCGAGCTGCTGTGGCGCGATTCGCTGCAGAAGCGCCTGACGCCTCTCGACGCGTTGAAGATCTATGCCTTGAAGACCGCGCCCGCCTTCGAGGCGGCCCTGTTTTCGGGACTGCGCCTGGCCGGACCCGGCGATGCCGCGGCCTGGGTGGGGCAGTTTGCCCGAAATTTGGGTGTCGCCTTTCAAATCCTCAACGACCTGAACGACTGGCGCGGTGACGATCACAACAAGCTGCTGGCCGCGGGCGACATTTTGGGCGGCCGGCCCACGGTGCTTTGGGCATTGGCGCTGGAGGGGCTCGACGACGCGGGCCGGGCCGAACTCGAAGCGTTGGTCGGCACGCAGGACGCCGGGCAAGCGGCGGTCCAGCGCGTCCGCCAGCTTTACACGTCGGCGGGCGTATTCGAAAAGGCCGAGCGATTGGTCGACAAGTATCAGCAGCGGGCCGAGGCGATCGCCGACGAGGTTGGCAACGACGAACTGCGGCGGCTGCTGTACTACTTGGTCGATACGGTGCTGGAGCGTCCGAGCACCGCGGAACCTGATGTGATGATGCCTACTCTGTCGATCGCCGTATCGTGAGCTCTTCGTACCCGCTCATTCCCGACCTGCAAACGCTCACCGAGCTGTTCCACGCCGATCGCGAATCGCTGGGCCGGTTCAGCGAGGTAAGCGTGGAGCAGATGCCGGAAGTATATCGGCGGCTGCTGGCCCACAACGATCACATGACCGTGGCCGTGGAGGCGTTTCACGGCGGGCCGGTCGATGTGCGCGTGCTCAAGCGGCGGGTGAGCGACACGCATTACGCTCGCGAGATTCTGCTGTCGAGGCAATCGGACGGCGAGGTGGTGCAATACGGCATCATGCGCGTGAACTTCGCCTATTTGCCGCCGGAGGTGCAGGGAAAAATTCGCGGCGAGCAAACGCCGCTGGGCCGCATCTTGATCGAGCACAATATATTGCGGCGCGTGCAGTTGTTCTCCCTGCGGCGTGTGGAGCTGGGCGAGGTGCTGGCCGCGCATTTCCAGCGCCCGCCGGGAACCATCACCTACGGCCGCACCGCGCTGATCGAGTGCAACCAGGTGCCCGCGATTGAACTGTTGGAAATCGTCGTGCCGATTGACGAACCGTAGGGTGGGACCAGCGAGCTTGCGAGCGCCGGCCCGCCAATGTTAGGCGTCAGGCAAACATATTTCTGAACCCTGAACCCCGAACCCTGTGATGGTGGGCCGGCGCTCGCAAGCTCGCTGGTCCCACCCTACACGTTCAATCCCGCCCATGCCAACCTACCATAGCCAGCGCCGTGTGGAGTTCCGCGACACCGATGCGGCGGGCATCGCGCATTTCACGGCTTTTTTCAACTACATGGAAGAGGTGGAACACGAGTTTCTGCGCTCGGTGGGCTTGAGCGTCCTCGCGCGCGACGGCGACGGCGTGCTGAGTTGGCCGCGTGTTTCAGCGCAATGCGACTACCGGGGCGCGGTCCGCTTCGAAGACCTGCTCGACATCGAGTTAACGGTCGATCGCGTGGGCGAAAAGAGCGTCACCTACCGTTTCTTATTCCAGCACGACGCTCGGCAGGTGGCTGAAGGTCGTCTGACGGCCGTCTGCTGCCGCATGAACGAGGGCGCCCCGCGATCGGTGCCCATTCCTGCCGAGATCGCCGCCAAGCTGCGATGAGGCCACCGGTTTACTCCGTCCTCAGCTCACCGCTTTCTTCACGAGCGCGGCGATCCTGGCCTCTTCGGCGGCGGTCAACTCCTTCAGGGCGAAGGCGGTCGGCCACATGGCGCCTTCGTCGAGGTTCGCCTTGTGCATGAAGCCGAAGGTCGCGTACCTCGTTTTGAACTTCTGCGCGCTTTGGAAGAAGCAGACGACCTTGCCGTCCTTGGCATACGCGGGCATCCCGTACCAGAGCCTCGGCGTGAGGGCCGGCGCGCTGGCTTTGATGATCGCATGGAGCCGCTCGCCCAGGACGCGGTCCGGTCCCGGCATCGCGGCGACCTGCGCGAGCACGGAGCTTTCCCCGTCCGCCTTGTCCGCGCGCGGCGCGGGGCGCGCGGCCGCCTTCTTCGCGGCTTTCTTGTTGCTGCTCTTGGCGGACTTCTGCATGTCCTTCTTTGCTGTCATGATTCACTTCCTTTCGCTGTCGCTCCAATCTGCCGCGCAAGACTTGCTCCGTCAATTCGCGAGTTCCAAATTCGTCCCAACCACTGGAAAGATTGGGGATCTCGTCAATTTGACACGCCGTTTTCGGCGGCTTATTGGCAGCCTGACGTAGCGAGACCGCTTATGACAATGGACGAATTTCGGAGGCAGCTCGCCACAACCCACTGGCCGGTTTCTCTACGCAGGCTCACGACCGCTCGCAGCTTTTCGCAACTTCGCGTTGGGGGAGGGTGGCTTTTCAAGAAGCTCCAGCACAAGAAGGCTGTCGCGGCGAGTGAGCTTGACTCGTTCGTGTTCTTGGATGACCGACCGGGCTTCCCGCAGCGCGGCGCGAAGAATGAAGTCGGTCATATCCGTCTGTGCCATGGCGACGGCGCGCATGATGACGGCCTTGTCGTCCGCTCGGATGCGTAGCCCAAATCGGGTATTGTCTTTGACGATGGGTCGGGGCATGACTGATCTCCTCTTCCGTACACATTCAAAGCGTACAGCCCACCACGTCGAACTCAAGCCGTCTTCGCCCGACGGAATTCGCCGTATGTTGCTGAGAAACCGGAAGTTCCGTCATTAACGAGCCGATGCCGGCCCTGTATCCTATACGCGAGCTGCGCGAGTCGCATCGGGCGGGTCGATGTTTTTTCCCGCTCAGGTGTCCGAACGGCTGCAGCTTGTTCGTTGTATTCACAGAAGGCGGGGGACAGGCCTCCGCCCGCGTAGGCGAAACCATAAGGAGTGCCAAAATGGCGAAGTTTTTGTTCATCTATCGCGAATCCACGGAGAGCCGCGCCAAGCCGTCTCCTGAGGAAATGCAGGCTTTGCAGGCGGGCTGGTATGCCTGGATGCAGAAGTTCAGCGCGGCGATTGTGCCCGGCGGCGACGGATTGAAGCATACCGGCCGCGTCGTGAAGACCGGACTCGTGACCGACGGTCCCTATGTCGAAGCTAAGGAAATCATCGTCAGCTTCGCGATCATCCAGGCCGACGACTATGACGCGGCCGTGGCCATCGCCCGTGCGTGTCCGCCCGGCCACACGATCGAGATCCGCGAGTTCGCCGGCTACGCATGAGCGAACCGCGGGCGCTGGTGGAGCACTTTTTTCGCCACGAGTTCGGCCGGCTTGTCGCCGTGCTGACCCGGTCGCTCGGCGTGCGCCGGCTCGAGCTCGCGGAGGACGTCGTGCAAGCCGCGCTCGCGCAGGCCCTGGAAACCTGGTCTCGCCGCGGCGTGCCTGAAGACCCGGCTGGCTGGCTCTACCGCACCGCCCGCAACCTGGCGATCGACGCGCTGCGGCGGGAGCGGACCCACGCCCAGGCATTGCCGCGCCTGGCCGAAGATGGCGAGAGGGAATCGGCGCCGCTCGAAGCGCATTTCGCCGACGAGATCGGCGACGAACCGCTGCGCCTGCTCTTCGTCTGCTGCCACGAAGCGGTGCCGGCCGAAAGCCGCGTCGCCCTCGCGCTCAAGACGCTGTGCGGTTTCAGCACCGCGGAGATCGCCCGTGCGTTGCTCACCAGCGAGGCCAACGTCCAGAAGCGGATCGAGCGGGCAAGGGACCGGCTGCGCGAGTTGGGCGTCGATTTCGACACGCCGCCGGCGGCCCAGCTTTGCGCTCGGCTGGAAGCGGTCCTCGCGGTCATTTATCTCCTTTTCAGTCAGGGCTGCCACGTCACGCATGGCGACATGCCGATCCGCCGCGACCTGTGCGATGAGGCCCGCCGGCTGGCGCGGATGCTCGCCGCCCACACGATCGGCGAGGTCCCGGCGGTCCATGCCTTGCTCGCGCTGATGTGCTTCCACGCGGCCCGCTTCGACGCGCGCGTCGCTCTCGACGGCGCCATCGTTCTGCTTGACGAACAGGACCGCTCGGCCTGGAACTTCAGCGACGTGCGTGAAGGCATGGCGTGGCTTGCCAGGTCGGCCGCCGGCGACGAGCTGACGCGCTATCACGTGGAAGCCGGCATCGCCTGGGAGCACTGCCGCGCGCCGACCTTCGCCGACACCGATTGGCGACGGATTGCCGAATTGTACGACACGCTCGATCGCATCGCGCCGTCGCCGCTGTACGCCCTCAACCGCGCGGTCGCCGAAGCCTACTTGCACGGCCCGCAAGCCGGCCTCGATCGCTTGGCCGCCGTTCCTCCGAAAAACGTTCCCGCCCGTTATCCCAGTTGGCACGCGGTGATCGGCGAGCTCCATTTCCGCCTCGGCCGACACTCCGCCGCCGAGCGCGCCTGGCGGGAAGCCCTACGCTTGACCACGGCCCGCGCCGATCGAGAATTCTTGCGTCGCCGCCTCGCCGTCTGCCGGCCCGATCCGGGGTAATTGCCGCGGGTGGTTCCCTCCACCGGCGGTTGCAATCATTCGCGCTTGGCGATGCTACTTCGTGGTTGCTCGCGCGATGCGGAGACGGTCGCGATGGGAGTTGGCGCTGGCGTTGGAGGGATCGAGCTCGATCGCTTTGTCAAAATCCTTGAGGGCGTCGTCGAGCTGGCCGAGCTCCATCTTGCACGCCCCGCGAACGTCGTATGCGGCCGCTCGCCCCGGCTTCGCCCGCAAGGCATAGTTCAGATCGGCCAAGGCGCCGCGGTACTGCTGCAAGTGGAACCGCGTGATGCCGCGCACATAGTGGGCGTCGGTCTCGCGCGGCGAGAGACGCAAGGCGGCGTTGACGTCGGTCAGCGAACGCGGATAATCGCCCAGCTTGAGCCGCGCTCGGCCGCGGTCGAGATAGGCTCCCACCAAGCGCGGGTTCAGCCGCAGCGCGGCATCGTAATCGCGAATCGCGTCCGTAAACCGGCCCTGCTCGGCCCGTGCGGCGGCCCGGTGATAATAGGCCGTGGAGAGACGTGGGTTGATGCGCAGCGCCGCGGCACAGTCCGTAGCGGCGCCTTCGCAATCACCTTGAGCGCAACGCGCCGCGCCGCGACTCAAATAGGCAAAGGCGCTGGGTCGCTGCTCGATTTGAGCGGTAAACCAGGCAACCGCTTCGTCAACCGGCACGACCTCGTTTTCGCGCAACCAACCGTCGCCGACCGACAGCCAATCACCCTTGACCCGCTCGACGGTACGGACGCAGACGATCGACCTAGGTGCGACGCGGCCGCCGACGCGCGGCCGGCAGGTAGCCGACCTAGGCATCACCGCACGGCCGACCCAATGCTGCCGGTCCTCACCGTCAACGCGGCCAGCGGACGCCGCCAGCAACACGAGCCACAATAGCCGAAACACGACCGATCGACGCATGGCCTTCGTCTCCCCGCATATTCTTGCACGCTGCGCTTGACATCGGCAGGCGGGATGCCGCCACCGCAATTTCCAATAAGGCGCCGGCCGGCTCGCAGCCAGCAGCAAAGAATTGCGCAGAATCCCCAGCCTGTGAGGAGAGAGCTGGGGAACTAGGATTTGAACCTAGACTAAATGGTCCAGAGCCATTCGTGCTACCGTTACACTATTCCCCATCACGCGCGTGCTCTCAATCGGCTGCTTTCGCACCGGCCGAGAAGAGACTGCATTATAGTCAGCGTAGGACGGTCACCGGCCGCGGTCAAGGCCAGGGCCCGTGCCCACGCGGCAGTGCCGCAGCATGGCGTCCGGCGACATCACATAACTCACGTAGAACGGGCCGAACTCGGCGTACCGGGCACTCGCTTCGTCGAACCGCATCGTGTAAACGATCTCCTTCAAAAACTCCGGGTTCCGCGCCCAGAGCGTCACGCCCCACTCCCAGTCGTCGAAACCGGTCGAGGCCGTGATGAGCTGCGTCACTTTGCCGCCGAACTTCATGCCCGTGCGGCCGTGCTCGGTCATCAAACGATGGCGCTCCTCCGACGGCAGCAGAAACCAGTTCTCGCCCACCTTGCGCTTTTTGTTCATGGGATAAAAGCAGGTGGTGGGCCATTCTGGCAGTTCGGGCGTGAGCCGCTGCCGCCGCATCATCGCCTCCCGCGCCTCGTAAGCCTTGATCTTCGCCTGATAGGCCGGACTGATCGGGTCTTCGCCTTCCGACACCAACCGCTGGCCATATTGCTCCACCGTCGGTACATATTCCGAGACCTCCGTCAACGAAACGAAGGAATACGTCGGCACCAGCGCCGGGCCGAGCGGACCGGCCATCAACCGCTGATGTACGGCGTCGATTTTGAGCGGGTCGGGGTCGAGCATCATCAGTCCGAAATCGGCCCTGTGGCCGCTGACCACCGAAGTTTGCAACCGGGCGGTCGCGGCCTCTCCGGCCGGGTCGAGGGCGGCGACCAACTCGGCCGTGCCCGACTCCAGGTCGGCCGGCGCCGTCTTTCTCAAGCGGCTGCGGTCAAAGCGATAGTAGAGGTGGCTGCAATGCCAGCCTTGGCTGGGCCGCAACGAAACTTCGCCGGCGTGTTCGGGCTGTGCGGATCGACTGGCGTAACTCATAAGCGCGGGGCTTCCCCTGGGGTTGGAGCGGGTGGCATGCGAAACCGCCATCATAGCAGGCCGGGCCAAGCGAGCGGGAGGCGTAAGCCTCCCGGGTAGTGTCTTAACAGTGAGTTGGTCACGAGGTGTAGGGTGGGACCAGCGAGCTTGCGAGCGCCGGCCCACCACGATTGCCGAAAATGGTGGGCCGGCGCTCGCAAGCTCGCTGGTCCCACCCTACGGCTATTGCCACACCCAACTACGGCTATTGCCACACCCAACTCACTATTAAAACACTACCGCCTCCCGGCTCAATCGGGCCGGGCCAGCGGCAGCGGCACATCGCGAAAGACGATCTCCAGGTCGCGCTGCGAACGGATGCGCGGATAGCGAAGCCGCAGCTTCTTCGGCCCGGTGTGCAGGTCGTCGCCGGAGAAGCTCACTTTCATGACCGCGGCGTGTTCCACAATGGTGTTGGTTTGCCCCTGCTTGCGATAGGCCCGTCCCTCCCCGTCGAACAACTCCATCTCGTTCTCGCAAAAGACCAACTCCGCCGGTTCGGAAACGACCGCATCCGACGCCAGCCGCACCGTTACCTCACAGCGCGGTCCTGGAAACATTTCCACCGCTTGCACGGTCAACTCGACGCCATCCTGATAATAAGGAGCCTCCGAGGGACGCGCGTCGGCATCGAGTTGGGCCAGATCGCCCACGGCGATCAAGCCCCATTTCAACCGCAGCGTCTTCAGCGACGACGCGCTCGTCGAGGGCGGCTGAATTCGCAGGTTCATCGAAACCTGGCGGGTTGAAGGCCCGGCCAGGTTCCAGCCGCTGGTCGTCGAGTGGCCGCTCAGCCGCACCCCGTTGTTCGTCACGGCCTCGGCCAGTTCCGGCTGCAAGCGATAGGCCACCAGCCGAAAGCGGTCTTCCCAGAGGGCCTGCAGGTCGAACTGAAACGAGTGGGCCGCCTCGGAAGAGTGCTGTTCATAATCCAACTCTTCGCTGAACAGCCGCCGGGCACGATTGATCTGTACCTTTACCGGCCCGGCGTAGGCCAGAGGATGCTTGCCGGCCACGCCCGCCACGACGACCAGGCCGGGGCTGCGGGTGTCGAAGTGCGGTCGTACGCGGTTGCCCGCCTGGCGGCAAAGCTGATCGACGACCTGCCAGAAGGGCGCCCCGCTGTGATCGAGGTCGACGGGCCGGTCTTTAAACGCGCCGTACTCGTCACCGACGAGCAGCCGGTTGCCCGATTGTGCCGAGATGGCGGCCAGACACTGCGAGGCGGCCGCTTGCTGGAAGTGGCAGTCGATGCGCGAGGCGAGCCACAACTCATCCTCGTTCAGCTTGCGGAGCAACTGCTTGGCTCGCAGCCGCACTTCCGGATCGTCGCTGTGCGTGGCGACGGCAAGCTGGTCGCGCGCCGCGGGTGCGACGACGGCTAGTTCCTCGCTGGCCGACACGCGGTCTGCGTAAGAGCTGCTGCCCAGCCGCTCGATCAGCCGGGCCACGCGGATTCTGCTCTGGTCCGGTTGCGCCCCCGACCGGTCGCCGCAGGTCAACACCTCCAGCCAAGTCAAGGCAAGAACAAACAGCCAGCGCCGTTGCGAGACCATCGAGGGCCCCCGACAGGATCCGTCCTTGGCCGCTTGGGGGGCGGCCGTAAATAGGGTTTGTCTCTCGTCGTCGACGAACGACATCGAGAAACGGTCCGCCGCTCAGGCTGCAAACTCAAGGACGCATTGGCAGAGGGGCCCGTCCTGGGCCCGATATTTTCGGTGCGGAGGCTAGCGGAACGCCTTCGCGGCGTCAACTGCAGTTTGAATTTGCCCTAGGCCCATTTGACACAGTTCTTTACAATATACTAACCTTAGTCTCATCATTCGCTAATAATTGAGGTGAGCGATGGCCCAATCGATCCGTGTCGCACGCCGTAAAGCGTGGTTGCTGGCTGTCTTAACGCCGTTGCTGGCGTCGGGGTCTTATTTTGGCTGGCGGGGCCAACTCTCGCGGCAAGCCGACGAGCAGGAAGCACTCACGTGGTCTGGTCCACCTCAAGCAGATGGCGAAGCTGGAATTGTTGTGCGTGGTGGGCGATCAGTTCAGCGGCCCCGCCAAGGACGATCTTCAACAATCGCTGCCCGACACCACGGTTGTGTTTGTGCCGTTACCCAAGGTCGCCGGAGGCGGCAACCGCGGCCGGATCGGCCATCCGGCCCAGCCGCCGATCTAAGTGCAACCGTCGCACCCGGATGTTCGTGATCTCGATGGGTGCGACGTACCTGGGCTGACTAACGAGCAAGCAACAGGTATGATAGCTCTTGTCACGCCTGAGCCGATCAGTGTGCGCACTTTGGTCGCCCAGACGTGACGCCTTCATTATCGCCGCTTCTGGCTTGGCGTACCCCCTAACCACTACCACATATGACTTGGCTCATCAGCACCTCACTGCGCTTGCGGGCCGTCGTGCTCGCGCTGGCCGTCGTCTTGATGATCTACGGCCTGCGAACGCTGGAGCACGCGCCGCTCGACGTCTTTCCCGAATTCGCGCCGCCGCTGGTCGAAATCCAGACCGAAGCGCCGGGACTCTCGACCGAAGAAGTCGAAAGCCTCGTTACCATGCCGCTCGAAAACGCGCTCAACGGCATCCCCTTCCTTTCGGCCATGCGGTCGAAATCGGTGCTGGGCCTGTCGTCGATCAAGCTCATCTTTCAGGCGGGCAGCGACCTGATCCGCTCGCGGCAACTTGTGCAAGAACGCCTGGCCGTCGAGGCGGCGCGGCTGCCGGCCGTGGCCCGGCCGCCCGTCATGCTCTCGCCGCTGTCGTCGACCAGCCGCGTGATGAAGATCGGCCTCAGTTCGAAAAAGCTCTCGCAGATGGAACTGACCGACTTGGCCCGCTGGACCATGCGACCGCGGTTGATGGCCGTGTCGGGCGTGGCCAACGTGGCCATCTGGGGACAACGCGACCGCCAGTTCCAGGTGCTGGTCGATCCCGAACGGCTGCAAGCCCACGGCGTCAGTCTCTCCTCGGTCGAACGGGCGGCCGCCGAGGCCGTCACGCCGGCAGGCGGCGGGTTCGTCGATACGCCCAATCAGCGGCTCGCCGTGCGGCAGTTGACCAGCGTCGATAACGCCGACGATCTGGCCGACGCAGTGGTCGATTTTCGCAACGGGGCGCCGATGCGCCTGGGCGACGTTTCCGAGATCGTCGAGAGCTTTCCCGCTCCGATCGGCGACGCCGTCATCAACGACGGGCCGGGGCTGCTGTTGATCGTCGAGAAGCAGCCTTGGGGCAACACGCTGGACCTCACGCGCAAGGTCGAGAAGGCGCTCGACGCGCTGCGGCCCGGCCTGGCCGACATCGAGATCGACCCGGCCATCTTTCGCCCCGCGACGTTCATCGAGCGATCGCTCGACAACTTGTCGCGGGCCATGCTGGTGGGCTGCCTGCTGGTGATCGCGATTCTGGTGGCCTTCTTGTTCGATTGGCGCACGTCGCTCATCAGCCTGACGGCCATCCCGCTGTCGTTGGTGTCGGCGGCCGTGGTGCTGGCCTTGAGCGGCGCGACCTTGAACACGATGGTCATCGCCGGGCTGGTGATCGCGCTGGGCGAGGTAGTGGACGACGCCATCATCGACGTCGAAAACATCCTGCGGCGGCTGAAGCTGAACCGGCAGTTGCCGCAGCCGCGGCCCGTGCTGCAAGTGGTGCTCGACGCTTCGCTCGAAGTGCGCAGCGCGGTTGTCTATGCCAGCCTGATCGTGACGTTGGTGTTTGTGCCCGTCTTGTTCCTGGAAGGACTGTCGGGTTCGTTTTTCCGGCCGCTGGCCTGGGCCTATATTCTGGCGATCCTGGCGTCGCTCATCACGGCGCTGACGGTGACGCCGGCCATGTCGTTGATGCTGCTGCCGGGTGCGCCCTCGCAACGGGCCGAGGCGCCGTTGGCCCGCTGGCTGAAGGCGATTTACCTCAAGCTGCTGCCGCCTTTTCTGGGCCGGCCCAAAATGGCCCTGGCGGTGCTCGTCGGCATGTTCGCCGCCAGCGGAGTGGCGGTGACCAGGCTGGGCGAAGAGTTCCTGCCGAACTTCAAAGAAACCGATTTCTTGATGCACTGGGTGGAGAAGCCGGGCACGTCGTTGGAGGCCATGACACGGCTCACCGTCCGCGTGAGCAAAGAGCTGCGGCAGGTGCCCGGCGTGAAGAATTTCGGCTCGCACATCGGCCGGGCGGAAGTGGCCGACGAGGTGGTGGGGCCGAACTTCACCGAGCTGTGGATCAGCGTCGATCCAGAGCACGACGTCGAAGAGACCATGCACCGCGTGCAAAGCGTGGTCGATGGCTATCCGGGCCTCTATCGCGACGTGCTGACGTATCTCAAGGAACGCATTAAAGAAGTGCTGACCGGGGCCAAGGCGACCATCGTGGTGCGCATCTTCGGGCCGGAACTCGACACGCTGCGTGCGACGGCCCAACAGGTCTACGACGTGATGGCCGAGATCGAGGGAGTGCATACGCCGCACATCGAGCAGCAGACGCTGGTGCCGCAGATCCAGGTGCGGCTGCGGCAGGATGCGGCCGGCCGCTTCGGCGTCACCGCCGGGCAGGTCCGCCACGCGGTGCAGACATTCGTGCGCGGCACGATCGTGGGGGAAGTTTACTACGGCCAAAAGAGCATCCCGGTGATGGTCTGGGGAGTGCCGCGGGTGCGTGCCGATCTCGACGCCTTGCGCCGCCTGCCCATCGACCTGCCCCGCGGCACGGCCAGTCCGGCACCGACGGCGACGGCAAGCCGGCCGATCGGCGCTCCGGGCGTGATGGCGTTGCCCGCACCGCCGAGCAGTGCCAGTGCGGCCGGCAGCGGTTATGTGTTGTTGGGCGACGTGGCCGACGTGGAGATCGTGCCGGCCCCCAACGAAGTGCTGCATGAGAACACGTCACGGCGGATCGACGTGACCTGCAACGTGCAGGGCCGCGACCTGGGGTCGGTACATCGCGAAATCCAGGAGCGGGTGAAGAAGCTGCAATTCGAGCGCGGCTATCGGCCGGAGTTCATCGGCGAGTATGCCGCGCGCGAGGAGTCGCGTCGGCGGCTGTTCTTGCTCTCCGCCCTCTCGTTGGTCGGCATTCTGCTTCTGCTGTATGTCGACTTCGCGTCGTGGCGGCTGACGCTGATGGTGTTCTTGACGTTGCCGTTTGCCCTGGTGGGCGGCGTGGTGGGGGCCTGGCTCGACACGGGCGTGCTCTCGCTCGGTTCGCTGGTGGGCTTCGTGACCGTGTTGGGCATCGCCGCGCGCAACGGCATCATGCTGGTCAGTCATTACCGGCACTTGGAGCAGGTCGAAGGCGAGCCGTTCGGAATGGGGCTGGTGCTGCGCGGCAGCGCCGAGCGGCTGGCGCCGATTTTGATGACCGCTCTCTCGACGGGCCTGGCGTTGGTGCCGTTGATCGTCAGCGGGAATCTGCCGGGGCACGAAATCGAGTATCCGATGGCGGTGGTGATTCTGGGAGGCCTGGTGACTTCGACGCTCTTGAATCTTTTCCTGCTTCCCCCGCTTTACGCCGCCTGGGGCCGCGTCGGGGAGGATGGGCTTCCCAGCCCGTCACCCATCGACACGACGGCCTAAGATCGGCGCCGCCGCGGCGAAGTAATCTCGTAAACAAGGCGATAGGCGTTAGGCATGATTTTCTAATGGTGCCCGAATGCCTATCGCCTAACGCCCATCGCCTTTGAATGGTGGGCCGGCGCTCGCAAGCTCGCTGGTCCCACCTTACACCTACCCCGTTGCGCGTATAATCGCCTTGACTATGACCACCGAGCACCCGACAGCCGACCCCGCACAGCCGCCCGCGAAGCAGCCTCGCTATTGGTTCCCGGTGCTGCTCTTAGGCAGCTATTGGCTGTACCACCTACTCTGCCGGCCGTTCGATCTGGACATGTTCAGCCTGTTCGTCTCGCGAATGGCGGTGTTGGCCGTGGTGCTCGTGACTTTTCCGATCTGGTGGCTGACCAGCCGGCAGCTTCGCCCCTTCGACCGCACGTTCGGCGTGGGCGTGGTGATTGTCGCCGTGCTGGCGGCCAGCTTTATCGTCGTCAATGGAGCGAGCGTGCCTGGCCTGATCATGGTCGGCCTGCCGCTGAGCTACACGGCGGCGACCATCTGGCTGCTCGTCGCGCGGCAGGCCAGCAAACGAGTGTGGCGTATCGGGCTGGCCGTGGCGATTTGTCTGCCGCTCGGATGGCTCACGCTGTTCCGCTGGGAAGGCCTGACCGGCGATCAACAGAACGAATTGCGCTGGCGGTGGGAGTCGACGGCCGAAGAAAGGTTTCTGGCCGTGCATGAACCAGTCGAACCGGCGACCGCACCCGCCGACGTAGTGCCGCTGTCGGCCGAAGCAGGTGACTGGACCGGCTTTCGCGGGCCGCAGCGCGACGGCGTGGTGCATGGCGCGACCATCGCCACCGACTGGCGGCAGCATCCGCCGCGATTGGTCTGGCGACAGCGGGTCGGCCCGGCCTGGTCGAGCATGACCGTGGTCGCCGGACGATTGTTTACCCAGGAGCAGCGCGGCGAGCGCGAAGCCGTGGTGTGCTACGATGCGGCGACGGGCCGCGAACTCTGGTCGCACGAAGACACTGCCCGATTCAGCGAGGGCGTTTCCGGCATCGGTCCGCGGGCCACGCCTACGTTCGATCACGGGCGGCTTTATACGTCGGGCGGCACCGGCCTCGTCAACTGCCTCGACGCGGCGACGGGCCGCAAAACCTGGTCGCGCGACTTGGTGGCCGAGTCGGGCGCGGCCGCTCCCAAGTTTGGCTTCTGGGGCTTCTCCTGCTCGCCGCTGGTCGTCGATGGCGTGGTCATCGTCTATGCCGGCGGCGAAGGGCACGAAAAGCTGTGGGGACTCGACGCCGAGAGCGGCAAGACGGCGTGGTCGCTCGACGCCGGAAGAAACAACTACAGTTCGCCGCAGGTCGCGACCTGGAAGGATCAACAGCAGGTTCTCTTTTCCGGCGAGCTCGGCTTGATGGCCGTCGAGCCGGCCAGCGGCGAGCTGCTGTGGAAAGCTCCGGACACGCTCAAGTCGAGCAATGCGATGGTTCAGCCGCACGTGCTCGGTTCGAATGAGCTGGTGGTTGCGGCCGACGGCGGGCTGGTGCGAATGGCGGTTGATCGCGACGGCGGCGGCTTTCGCCTGACGCCGCGTTGGTCTGCGCAGGCCAAGGGACTGCGTCCGACGTTCAACGACTTCGTCGTTCACAACGGCGCGATCTACGGCTTCGACGAAGGCATTTTTGGCTGCCTCGATCTTGACTCCGGCAAGCGAACTTGGAAACGCGGCCGCTACGGTCACGGGCAAGTGTTGCTCTTGGCCGACCAGGATGTGCTGCTGGTCACGGCCGAATCGGGCGAGCTTGTGTTGCTCGCCGCCGACTCCGCGAAGTTTCGCGAACTGGCGAAGTTTCAGGCCCTCGAGGGCAAAACCTGGAACCACCCCGCGCTGGCCCACGGCCGTCTCTATTTGCGCAATGGCGAAGAGATGGCATGCTACGAACTCTCCAGTATGCCGAGCGGAGAAGAGCAACGCCGGCGACACGAACAAGATTGACGGTCTGCCAGCAGCGGCAATAGTTGTTGAAAGCTAGGACTCATCTTCGCCGCCACGGCCGCGCGACAGACCGGCTTTCCGCATTTCGGCGACGAATTCCATGAAGGCCGCGAACTTTTCAAGTCGCTGCTGCACAGTGAGCTTCAAGTTCTCCCGCAGCAGAGTGCGGTCGACGTCCCTTTTGTAGACGTCGATCACGGGATCGACGAAATCGGCCGGCGCTAACGGTGGCCTCGGCATGTTTTTCACTCCCAGTCGACAGACATCGGACGTTCGATGAGCTATTTGACGCGGTGCTGGCGTAGGCGTCAGGCAACCTTGCCGTGACGCGCCGTAGCCTCCATCTGCGACAATTCATCTGGGCCTACAGACTTAATCCACTTTTGAATCGTTCTTAGCGTCGAAAGCCCTTCGATAATTGACCGTCGCACCACGATGGTAAAAAGGATGTCACAAACTACTAGAAGTCCAAACGCACTGCGGTACATAACGTATTTCACAACTGCTTCGGCACTTTCCTGATAGGCAGCGTCGATGGCTGCTTGAAGCGCCGCGTCGTTGGCCTTGAGCCTAACCGATGGGCAAGACCGACCAGCCGTCGCCTTCGCGGCAGCTTTTATCGACGGCAGGCTGAACAAGGCCGCTGTTCGGATGAGCGCATTCAAATGCGCCCTGGCTTGCTTGTAGGCCGGGTCGCTAAATGCGTTGCCCTGAAGTGCAACGTCCCAAAGCCTGTTTCTGATGATGAACAAATCTTCGCGCAGGAACAACGGCTTGAGTTTGGCCCACCACGCATAAGCGACGCCCCGAAAACCATCAGGGAGCCGGCAAAAATCCATAGCAAATCAATCATGCAATGAGGTTCCGTCTGGTTTTTACGCCACCGGCCAGCGGAGTCAATTAGAATACCTGCAATTTGGCTTGTCGATGGGCAGCCGCCCCCCTCCCTGATTTCCCCCGTCCTGATCTGCTGAAATCGGCATGACGTGGCCGGCAACGCAAGATGATCGCGGCGCCCTTTCAGATCGACGCGGCCTTTTTTCATGCCTTAGGCCATTCCCTGTTTCCTTTCTACCGCCCTCCGCCGCCCGTATCTGCCGGAGCCTGGGGCACCGCCGTGCGTTCCAACCATTCTTGCAACACCCAGCCGACTTTGGCCAGGCTCAGGGCCGAGCAATGTTCGGGCGAATCTTGCTGCGTATGCCAGAAGGGATAGTCGAAGTCGATGATGTCGCACACCGAGAGCTTGGCGATTTCGTGCAGCGGCAGGTGGTCGTCGCGCACATTGGGACCCGTGCGGTCGATGAAATCATGCACGCCCAGCCGCCGGGCCAGGCCCCAAATTTCTTGCACCAGCGGCCTTGTGTCGGTCCAGGTGACGCTGTTCTCTTCCTGGTAAAGGCGCAGGTTGGAGTCGCCGACCATGTCCAAGAGCACGCCCCACTCATAAGGAACGGCCGGCGGTTCAGCCACATATTCACGGGCGAAGTGCGTCGAACCCAAAAAGTATTCGCCCCGCTCCTCGAACATGAATTCCTCGCCGTCGAACAGCACCACGTCGACGCCCATCTCGCCTTTCAACGCCGAAAACCGCTTGGCCAGCTCCATCAGCACTGCCACGCCGCTGGCGCCGTCGTTGGCCCCCACAAACTTTCCGCGCCGGTTGTGCGGGTCGCGGTCGGGAAAAGGCCGCGTGTCGTAGTGCGCGCAGAAGAACACCCGTCGCGGGCGGTCGGGATGCCAGCGGGCAACGACGTTCGCCATCGGCACGGCCGAGCCGTCGAGCGGATGCCGTACCGTGAACGACTGCAGCGAGACCTCGGCCCCCAGCGATTTGAAGTGCTCCGCCAGCCACTGACGCTGAAGCGACATCGCCTTCGAGCCGCTGGGCCGCGGGCCAAAGCCGCACGCCTGGCGGAGGTAGCTGTAGGCCCGCGTGCCGTTGAACGGGATGTCGCGCAACGTCAGGCGGCGCGGGCCGGCATGTGCCTCCGGCCAGATTGCGTAGCTCAACACCGCCACGCTCACCAGCAGCACGACCGCCACATAAACAGCCTGACCCGAGATCTTTCGCATCGTTGAATCCAGAGTCGCCCACAGTATTCTACCACACCGTGAAAGACTTGTACTTCACGCCCAGTTCGGCCCAAATCAGCGGATGGTCGGATGCGCCGTTGTCGATGGTGCCCGCATCGATCGTCGTCAGGCCGCGCGTCAGGATCCAGTCGATATGCCGGCCCGCGGCGTCGCCGAGCACTTCGCCCAGCGGGTCATGGACTCCGCCGCGCGCCAGCAGCTCCCGGATCGAACCTTCGTCGGCGGTCATGTTGAGATCGCCTAGCAGGATTGCCGGTTCGGCCAAGGCCAGAAACAACCGCGTCACGGCCTGAAACTGCTGCGCTCGATCGGCGGCGGAATTGCGGTCGAAATGGGTGCCCAGCAGGTGGAGCGTGCGGCCCGCAAACGGAATACTCAACAACACGGCGTTTCGATACCCGCGGCCGCTACCCGGCAACACGATGCGCTGCCATTGCGTCACGTCGGCGGCAGACAAGACGGCGTTGCCGAACTGGTGATGCCACCAGCGTTGTTCGGTCGGTGCAAACAGCCAGCGCTGGTCCGTCAGGCCCGCCAGCGTCTCGACCTGGCCCTCCGTCTGCCAGAAATAGGGACCGTGTACTTCGTTCAATAAGGCCAGGTCGAACCCGTTCAGGGCCGCGGCGGTACGCGCTAGGTCGTAGCGGCGGTCCCTGCCCGTGCCGCCGTGAATGTTGAAGCTCGCCACACGAAGGGTGGCGATGCTGGTTGTGGACCGCGTGCCCTTGCCCGACAACGAAGCACCGACGGCGGCCGGCACCGGGCGGCGCTGATCGCCGGCCAGATAAACCAGGCCGCACACGAGCAGGAGCGCGAAGGCCGTCGCCCAGCGGCGGAGGGAACGAGGCGGAGCGGAGGGGAGGGCGAGTTGGGAAGCGGGGGAGAGTGCGGGCGTGGCCGACGTTCGACGGTCGCTCAAGGGTTCCTCCGCGAGTGGCTCGGGACCGGGACATTTCATGGGGCTGACCGGCATCGCTGGTAGTAATCTTAAAGTTGAGTCACACTCGGTGGGCCGGCGCTCGCAAGCTCGCTCGCTCCCACCCTACGTGACTCCCCCTCGTTCCCTCGCCCCTTCCTCCCAAAACGCCGGCCCATCATACTTTTTGCCTCGGCAACTCCCAATAGATCCCGCCGCCGCACTCACGAGTTGGCTTTGGCCCCGCACGGTAGGATCGCTATACTCGTTGCCATGCTGCGATCGTGTTGTCTACGCGCCGCTTTCGTTGCCGCCGCCTGCGGTGGGGGCGTCTTGTCGCCCGCCGCTGAAAGAGAAGGCGAGGTCCGCTTCGAGCCGACGGCGGACGAAGCCCAAGTGCCAGAACTGTTCCGCCTGGAAGCAGCCCGCTTTTCCTTCCAACAACGTCGGATCAAGACTATTGCCACGGGTTACGAAGTCTGGGAGGTGACCTTTCCGTCGCCGGTCGAGACGGCCTTCGTGGAGAACAACACGGTCCACTGCGAGTATTTCCGGCCCCTGAAATCGGGCAAGCAGCCGGCAGTGATCGTGTTGCACATTCTAGGCGGCGACTTTGACCTTTCGCGGCTTTTCGCTCGGCAGCTCGCGCAAAACGGCGTCGCCGCGCTGTTTCTGAAGCTTCCCTATTACGGCCCCCGTCGTCCGCAGGGGCCGCGAGTACGGATGGTGTCGGAGAACCCTCGCGAAACTGTGGCGGGCATGCGGCAAGGCATTCTCGACATTCGCCGCGGCGTGGCGTGGTTGGCCGCTCAAAAAGAGGTCGATGCTCAGCGGCTGGGCATCTTCGGCATCAGCCTGGGCGGAATTACCAGCGCCTTGGCGCTGGCGGCCGAACCGCGGCTCACGAGCGGCTGCCTGATGTTGGCCGGAGGCGACGTGGCACAGGTGGCGTGGGACAATCCCGAATTGGCCAAGCTCCGCGACCGCTGGCTGGCGCAGGGGGGCACGAAGGACGAGTTTCTGGCCCTCTGGAAGAGCATCGATCCGGCGACCTACGCCGAGCTTGCCCGACGAAAGAGAATTCTGATGCTCAATGCACGGCACGACGAAGTCATACCGCCCAAGTGTACGGAATCGTTGTGGCATGCGTTGGGCGAGCCGGAGATCGTCTGGTACGAGGCCGGGCACTTCAGCTCTCTTCGCTTCTTGTTCGATGGACTGGGTCGCGTCACGCAGTTTTTCCGTTCGCCATGACCAAGGCAATTCAAATTGTCGCCGTCGGCATGGCGTATCTGCTGACGGCGCCATGGGTGTGCGGCCAGACCCCTCCGGCGGAGCGTCCGTCGCGCCCGGTCGGTCTTGACGCCGAGGGGCCGGCCACGAACGGGCCGCTGTTGGCCGGCCTGCCGATGGAACGGCTGGCGGCGCGGTTTGGACGCGCCACCGACGACCAGCCCTTCTATCACGTCACGGCTCCCGAGTGGACGCACGAGCAGCCCAATTGGATCGAGCCGCAGCACCTGCTTTCCGCAACCGCCTTCGAAGACGTTCCGCACGAGGTGCTGGCCGCGCCCCCGCCGCAACCGGCGTCGTTGTGGGAGCGCTGGCGGCAGCAGCGTCTGCTGCGTCGCCGCCGCCCGGCAAGCTGGTTTCGCTATCCTTTCTATTTCGAGAAATTCACCAGCCTGATTCGCACCGATGAGCCGATTCACGACCAGATTCACAACGGGCGCGGGAATCTCTTTGGCGGGCGCCTGGGATGGGATTTTTCGCCCCGCTGGGGCATCGAGAGCCGCTTCGGATACTTGCGTACGACGATGACGGACGCGGTCCATCCCTTGCTGCCGCCGCACGAAAATTTTTACTTCTTGGACACAAGCGCGCTGCTTTACTTGAGGGGCGATGTCCGCTGGCGGCCCTTCATGCTGCTGGGCCTGGGACTGGTCAACGTCGGTTTCATCGACGATCAGGGGGCGCTCTGGAACCAGACGCTGATGACCATGCCTTTTGGCGCGGGTTTCAAGTTTCGCATCACCGAGCACAACGCTTTTCGGTTCGAGGTGCTCGACAATGTGGTGTTCGGCAACGGCCAGGGGGGCAATAGCCGGGCCATGCACGACGTGGGCGTCTCGTTCGCCTACGAGCGTCGCTTTGGCGCCCCGCACAAATCGTATTTTCCGCGACCCGACGGCGGCCGCTGGACCCGTTGTCGCGAGTGGCTGGAGTCGATGTCGCATTAGCGCTTTGTCCGCGATCGCTGGATGTATGGCGCGAAAACGTCGTAGGGTGGGCCGGCGCTCGCAAGCTCGCTGGTCCCACCCTACAGTCGCGCCGGATCGTCCAACTAAAACAGCCGGTTGTACCCGTTCAACGCCGCCACGCGGTATGCCTCGGCCATGGTCGGATAGTTGAACGTGGTGTTGATGAAATAGAGCAGCGTGTTCTGCTTGCCCGGCTGCGACATGATCGCCTGGCCGATGTGGATGATCTCCGAGGCGTTGGCACCGAAACAATGGATGCCCAGCAGCTCCAGCGTTTCTCGGTGAAACAGCAGCTTCAGCATGCCCACGGTCTGGCCGGTGATCTGGGCGCGGGCCAGGCTCTTGAACATCGCCTGGCCGACTTCGTAGGGCACTCCGGCCGCCGTCAGCTCGCGCTCGGTCTTGCCCAGCGAGCTGATTTCGGGCGTGGTATAAATGCCGGTGGGAATGTCGCGCACGAGGGCCCGGTCGCCGTGCCCGCAGATCAGGTGCTGGGCGGCGTAGCGTCCCTGCACGTAGGCCGCGCTGGCCAGCGCCGGCGGTCCGGCGACGTCGCCCACGGCGTAAATGTGCGGCAGCGCGGTCTGGAAGTGCTCGTTCACGTCGAGCTGGCCGCGCTGGTTGGGCTGAATGCCGATCGCTTCCAGGCCCATGTCGTCGGAGTTGCCGGTGCGGCCCGCGGCCCACAACAAAATGTCGGTCTTGAGCTGCTTGCCGCTCTTCAAGTGCAGCACGGTGCCGTCGTCGAGCAGCTCCACGTGCGTGTACGTCTCGCGGTGACGAAGAATGACGCCCCGGTCGCGCAGATGATAGCTGAGGGCGTCGATGATCTCGTCGTCCAGGAACTCCAGCAGCTTGTCGCGCGTGTTGACCAGGTTCACCTTGACTTCGAGGTTGCGGAACATCGAGGCATATTCGCACCCCACGATGCCCGCGCCGTAGATGGTGATCGACCGCGGCGTATCGCCGAGGCTCAAGATCGTATCGCTGTCGAACACGCGCGGGTGCTTGAAGTCGATGTCGGGCGGGCGATAGGGCCGCGTGCCGGTGGCGATCACCACGGCGCCGGCCTCCAGCTCGCGGCACCCACCGAATTGGTCGAGCACTTCGACCGTGTGCGGCCCGCGAAATCGGGCGTGACCGTGGAACACCGGCACGCTGTTCCGCTCGTAGAATCCCAGCCGCATCTCGACCTGCCGCTCGATCACCGAGCCGGCTGTCCGCTGTAGTTCGGGAAACGAGAAGGAGACGGAGATGCCGGCGTCGCGGAAGAGCTTGTTGTTGACGATGCTCGTCATCTGAAAGATGGCGTGCCGCAGGGCCTTGCTGGGAATGGTGGCCCAGTGCGTGCAGCCGCCGCCGATTTTGGCGTAGCGCTCCACGACGGCCACCTTTTTCCCCTGTTTGGCGGCCTGCATGGCGGCGCCCTCGCCGCCCGGCCCCGTGCCGATCACAACCACGTCGAAATGTTGGCTCTCCATGACTTCCTGTTTTGACCGATTGCGGCCGATTGCTCAATCCCCACCGATCGTGTTTCAAAAGGCCCGAGCGCGATATAAAACTACATTAGCACCATTCGATTTCACCAAACGTGCGGTTGAAGCTTCGAGCATATTAAGGTCGAATTCCTCCATGTCGGAACATGCAATTGAAGGCGCCGCTTCGCAACGGGGCGTGCTGGCGGCGATTGTGGCCGTCGTGCTGGTGTATCTGCTGACCGCGCGGGCCGGCTGGCCGCAGCACGGCACCGAACTGATCCTCGAGGCCGAGCATGCCGAGGCGTCGGACGAATTCGTCGCAGGAGACCATCACAAGGGCGGCCAAGTCGCCCAGCGGGCCAGCCTGCCCACAGCCGTGCCGATGTGCCCGCCGCCCGCCTATTGGATGGTCGCGCCGTTCGCGTTGCTGCTGGGTGCGATTGCCTTGCTGCCGCTGATCCGCGCTTCCGAACACTGGTGGGAGAGCAATCGCAACAAATTCATCGTGGCGGGCGGCCTGGGGCTGGTCACGCTGCTTTATTACGGATTCGTTCACGCCGACGCAATCGAGTGTCATTTTCTGGGGCAAGGCCTGATCGAGCGGGCCGACGGGCCGTTTTCGTTCAAGCTTCCGGCGGCGGTGGTCGCCAATGCCATCTTTCAGGATTTCCTGCCGTTCATCGTGCTGCTGTTCAGTCTCTACACGATCGCCGGCGGCATCCGCATCGAGGGCAACCTGCCGGCTCATCCCATCACTAACACCGCCTTTATATGCGTGGGCGGCTTGTTGGCCAGTTTCATCGGCACGACCGGCGCGGCGATGCTGCTGGTGCGTCCCTTGCTGGAGACCAACCGCGAGCGGACTTACGTCAGCCATACCGTGGTGTTTTTCATCTTCGTGGTTTGCAATTGCGGCGGCTGCCTGCTTCCGTTGGGCGATCCGCCGCTCTTTCTGGGCTACTTGCAAGGCGTGCCGTTCCTGTGGACGGCGTCGCTCTGGAAAGAATGGCTGTTCATCAACGGCGCCTTGCTGGCCGTCTATTTCACCTGGGACCGTTGGCGCTGCTATCCGCGCGAAACTCCTCCCGACGTTGTGCGCGACGAGACCCGCGTCCACCGTCTGCACTTCGGCGGGCTGTGGCCGAACCTTCCGTTGTTGGGCCTGGTTGTGTTGGCGGTGGCCTTGCTCGATCCGACGAAATCGCTGCTCGGCACCGACTGGCATCCTTGGCTCTACCTGCGCGAGATCATGCTGCTGTCGCTGGTCGGCCTGTCGCTGGCGTTCGGTCCGGCGTCGGTGCGGCACGGCAACAAATTCAACTACGGCGCGATCGTGGAAGTGGCGGCCCTGTTCGTGGGCATTTTTATCTGCATGCAGCCCGCCTTGCAGATTCTGCACGTGAAGGGGCCGGAACTGGGCGTCAACACGGCCCCCAAGTTTTTCTGGACGACCGGCGCGCTGTCGTCGGTGCTCGACAATGCGCCGACGTACCTCGTGTTTTTCGAGACGGCCCGAGCGCTGCACGCCGACGGCATCCAGACGGCCGGCGGCGTGGGCATTCCCGACGCCTTGCTGGCCGCCATCAGCCTGGGCGCCGTGTTCATGGGCGCCAACACGTATATCGGCAACGGTCCGAACTTCATGGTCAAGACGATTGCCGAGAAGTCGGGCGTGCGGATGCCGAGTTTTTTTGGTTATATGATTTACAGCGCCTTGGTGCTGATTCCGTTGTTTGTCGTGACGACGTTGTTGTTCTTCCGATAAAAGGAAGCCGAGCTTCATGCGGGCTCCTCGGCGAGTTCCCGCAAAACCCGGTGCATTCAGGCCGGTGTAAGCCGCAGATCCTTGAGCAGTTCCCGCCGCTCGTTGGCTGGAAGCGTCCGCTTCAAGTGATCTCGCCGCTCCCGTGTCACATGCTCGCCGCGTCCGTCGCTAAGCTGGGTCCGACTTCGTCAACGAACCGCGATCCACATCTTTCCATGAAAACGCAGACGGATCCCAAGGTCGATTACGCATTCAAGCACGTCTTTGGCCGCGAAGAGAGCAAGCCGGCGCTCGTCAGCCTGCTGAATGCCGTGTTGGAGCCGGCCGCCGGCGAAGGCATTGTCGGCCTGGAGTTGCTCAACCCCTTCAATGCAAAGGCCTTCGAAAGCGCCAAAACTTGCATCGTCGATATCAAGGCCCGTGACGAAAGTGGTCGCCAGTTCTTGGTCGAGATGCAAATGCTGGCCGCCGATGCGTTCCGGCAGCGGGCGCTCTTCTATTGGGCGGCACTTTATCAGGAACAATTGCACCAAGGCGAAAACTGGCGGGAGCTGCGGCCGACGATCGCGGTTTGCTTTGTCGATACCCCGCTTTTCCGAGCTGCCGGACTATCACTCGACCTTCGAGCTGCGCGAGCGCCGCCGTCAGACGCTCTTTACGGATCAACTGGCCCTGCATATCCTGGAATTACCGAAGTTCAAGAAAGGAATTGATGAGCTGGCGACGCCGCTCGACCGCTGGCTCTATTTCTTGCGGAATGGCGAATACCTCGATGCGGAGACCGTGCCCGTTACCTTGGACGTGCCGGAGCTCCGCTGGGCATTAGGAGACCTGTTTATGATTTCGCGTATCGATCCGGAACGTGAGCTCTATGAAGCCCGGCTGCAAGAGCGGCGCGACAAGGCGTGGTTTGAACAAACCGTTGAACGAGCCGCTCAACAAGTTGCCGAAACTGCCGCAGCGAAGGGGCGCGAGCAGGGACGCGCGGAGGGACGCGCGGAGGGACGCACGGAGGCACTGCGAACAGTCATTCCAGCACTGCAAAAGTCGCTGGGGCAGCATGTTCTGCCACTGGAAGAATTGCAGACCCTCTCTTGCGACGAGTTAGAAACCATCTGGACGCGGCTGCAAAACGATCTGCTGGACAACCACGATTAAATCACGCTTGCCGGTCTATCCGCGTTTGGCGCAGCCGTAGCGCATCAGGCGGTCGTGCATGGCGGCCTGGTCGGTGTCGGGCGAGGCCCTGGTCAAGGCCCGCGAGCTCTGCAATTGGGGACGATGGTCGGATGCCATCGAGGCAACCCTAAGCAGTAAAAGCACTTACGTCGATCACGCGGGGCGACGCCGCACCCGCGTCCGCTACGGCGCCTAAACAAAAGCGACACGCGCGTGTCGCTTTTGTTAAGGCACGCACCGCCCGGCGTGCGGCACGCGCTCAAGGTGCTGCAGGATCTCCACGCCCTACTGACGGACGTGCAACCGAAGTCGCACCAGCTCTTGAACGTTGGACGCGACAAACGTGTCGCCTGCCGCGCAGGCCGAGGCCCTGCGGACGCTCCGTCGGACCCTGTTCGGACCCTGCCGCCGCGCGGCCTGGAGCGAGGGCGAGACGGCCGCCTCAAACCTGACGCCTTAAACCAGTGGGCCGGCGCCCGCAAGCGCGCCGCCCGCCTGGCTTAGCGGAGGCTCCTCCGCGTCGAGCGGATCGGCAGGTTTTGGTTTCGGCGAGAGATGAACAGCGGTGGCTGGGGCAGAGTCTGGCCGGTAAGATCCAGAAACGCGCGTCAGCGTTGCGGCCAGGCGATGACCCGGTGCGCTCAACCGGGGCACCGCTTGGCCGCATCGCCTTCCGCGCAGCTCGAAGCTGCCTACGGCCAAGCTTTGCCCCCAGCCACCACCCGTAAACCTGAATGACACCCCTCATCACGACAGAAAGCCAATTGGCCTCGCTCTGCGAGCGGCTGGCCCGGTGCCCGTCGATCGCCTTCGACACGGAGTTCGTGTCGGAGCACACGTATCGGCCGAACCTGTGCCTGATTCAGGTGGCGGCCGGCGGCGAATTGGCGGTCATCGACGCGCTGGCCATCGACGACCTCAAGCCCTTCTGGGAAGTGCTGGCCGCGGCCGGGCATGAGACGATCGTTCACGCGGGTCGGGAAGAGATTTCCTTCAGCCTGGCGGCGGTGGGGCGTCCGCCCGCCGCACCGTTCGACGTGCAGTTGGCCGCCGGCTTCATCGGCATGGAATATCCGGCGGGTTACGGCAACCTGATCTCGAAGCTGCTGGGCGGCACGCCGCGCAAGGGTGAAACGCGCACGGATTGGCGGCGGCGACCGCTCTCGGAGCGGCAGATCGACTATGCCTTGGAAGACGTTCGCCACCTGGCCCCGTTACGCGACAAGCTTCACGCGCGGCTTACGGAGCTGGGCCGCGTACCCTGGTTCGAGACCGAGATGGCCGCGTTCCTGCAGGAAGTCGATGACTCGCGCCGCCGCGATCGCTGGCGGAAAGTTTCGGGCAGCTCGGGCCTGTCGGGCCGCAGCCAGGCGATCGTCCGCGAGCTTTGGCTGTGGCGCGATCGCGAGGCCGCCCGGCGCGATTGCCCGGTGCGGCGCGTGTTGCGCGACGATCTGATCGTCGAGTTGGCCAAGCGCCGCAGTGCCGACCCCAAGCAAGTTCGGGCGGTGCGCGGCATGGAGCGCGGCGACTTGCAGCGGTTGTTGCCCAGCCTGTGCCAGGCGATCGACAAGGCCCTGCAGGCGCCCGACGAGTCGCTGCGTGTACCCCCGCGCCGCGAGTCAAGCTCGCAGCTTACGATGCTGGGGCAGTTCTTGTCGTCGGCCTTGAGCAGCATCTGCCGGGCGGCCGAGGTGGCGCCGAGCCTGGTCGGCGGCGCCAACGACGTGCGCGACCTGGTGGCCTATCAACTTGGCGAATACGAGGGGACGGACGGGGAGCCGCCGGTCTTGATGCGCGGTTGGCGGGCGGAAGTGGTGGGCAAGCTCTTGGACGACCTGATTGCCGGCAAAGTATCAATTCGCATTCGCGATCCGCGCGCCGAGCAGCCGCTGGCCTTCGAGCGGGAGTAGCCTCACACCCTCACGTCAAATCGGATTTCGGCTGCGCTGGCGAAGGCGGCCTCGTCGATAGTCAGCCCGAAGCCGGCCGAATCGGGAACGCCGACCATGCCGTCCTTGATCTGGTAGCCGTCCGCAACAATCACGTCGCTGGCGAGCGGATCGTGCTCGGCACGATAAAAGTTGCTCACGGCCCGGCCGACGTGCAACTCCATGTAGAAGCCGACCAGCGAGCCCCAATTGTGCGGAGCGATGCGACCGCCGTGCGGTTTACCCATCGCGGCTTCCGCCAAAATGCCATCCACGCCGAAATGGTTCATGTCGCCCTGGAAGACGTCGACGGCGCCGGCTTCCATGAACGGCTCGTAGGCGGCCAACTCGTGCTGCGTTTCCCCATCGGCGACGAGCGTGTCCCAGCCTCGCTGGCGGATAAACGATTTAAGCTCCAGGCATTGCTCTACGATTTCGGGGAACAGTTCTTCGACGAAGGCCAGCTTCTCGTCGCCCAGTTCGTCGAGCAGCCGCTTGGCGCCGGCCAGGTCATAGCCGTTATTGGCGTCAACGCCGAGCAGCACGTCGGGACCGGCGTGCTTGCGAATGAGCTTGACGACCTCCAGGTCGCGGCGGTCTCCCTCAACCCGCGGCATCCACTTGAAGCCGCGGCCGATTTTGATCTTGAAGGCCCGGTGGCCGAGCGTCAGCCCCATGTCGATCTCTTCACGAAACCGGTCGGCCCAGCGATCGCCGTACTGAGGTAGCAGATCGGCAAAATAGATCGAGCCATCGTAGGCGGGGACTTTTTGCGCACCGTCGCCGCCGAGCAATTCGTAGGCCGGCTTTTTCAAGAGCTTACCGGCAAGATCCCAAAGCGGCATGGTGCCGGCGCCGAACGGCCCCACGACGCGCCGCACAGCCGGCTGGTAGAAATCGAACGGATTCTTGCCCAGCAATCCCGCTGCCGCCTCTTTCGAGATCGCACAGTTGCCGATGCCTTCCAGGCCGAGGTTGGTGTAAATCCGCAGCATGCGATCGTGGCCGCGGTCGCCGTGAACATCGAGCCGGGCGTTCTTGCCCGCCAGCTTATTGCGACGGCTGATCACGTTGAAGCCGACAACCCGCGTGACTCTGGTGTCGCTGGGAGGTTCAGCGCCTTGAAGCGTTCCCGCAAACAATGCCGCAGAGATCGCGGAGAGAAAGTTACGTCGATACATGGCTGGTTTCCTGCAGCGCCAGTCTATCGTCTTTGCGGCAATATCGCAAAAGAGTGTCCGGGAACGTCGGCCCTGGGGCGGGCGGCTCACATAAGACGCTACGCGGCCTGCTCCAGCTTCAGCAACGCCGCGAGTGCTTGGCGCGCGTTATCGACACCGCCAACCTGTTCGACGAATTCTTTAATGGCGGACATCTGTTCTTTCGAGAGCTGGCCAGGATGGCAAAAGTGAAGCGGTGTGGAAGACGGGGCCTGGGCGACGGTTTGGGAGTTCTGCTGGGTCATCATTTGCTCCTGCTTGGCAAGTGCTCATTCGCAAATTACAGCATCGGCAAATTGAAGCACTCGCCTTTTGGGCAGAACTGCACGACGGTAACGCGGGCGGTCCAGGCAAGCATTACGGGCACTAACCGCGACGGCGAGAACGCCCTACAATGGACGACTGACAAAGCACTAACGATCCAGGAGAAAGCCATGAACGACGATCTCACTCGACGAAACTTCATCGCGGCCAGCGCGACGGGGGCGGCCGCGACGCTGCTTGCCCGGCCCAAGTCGGCCAGCGCCAACGACGCAAATGCCCGGCTGCGCATCGGCGTGATCGGCGCCGGCAACCGAGGCTTCAACACGCTCACCAAGACGCTGGCCAAACTCCGCGAGCGGGGCCGCAACCTCGATCTCGTCTCGGTGGCCGACGTCTACTCCGTCCATCGCGACCGCTTCGTCGAGTTCATCAAGGAAAAGACCGGCGTCGTTCCGACCTCGCACGTTGACTACCGCGACTTGCTGGCGGAAAAAGACCTCGACGCCGACTGCATCGCCACGCCCGATCACTGGATCGACGGCAAACCGCCGGAAAGCCGGTCGTAGGCGATGCTCGTGACCGCAATGAATCAGAACGCCATTCAAATCGTGCCTTCGCCGCAGGGCCAAGGATTCCGCCTGGAAGCCCGCCAACTGCTGCGCGTCAATCGCGAGGAGCTGTTTGTTTTCTTCTCCGACGCGAATCAGCTCGAGACCATCACGCCTCCCTGGCTACGATTCTCCGTGCATGCTCCGGCGCCAATCCAAATTCGCGCCGGCACGCTCATCGATTATCGGCTGCGGGTTCACGGCTTGCCGCTTCGTTGGCAAAGCCGCATCACCGTATGGGATCCGCCGCTGCGTTTTGTCGACGAGCAAATCCGCGGCCCATATCGTCGCTGGCATCACGAGCATCTGTTCGAAGAAGCCGACGGCGCTACGCTCTGCCGCGACATTGTGGACTACGCCGTCCCGGGAGGATGGCTTATTCACTCGCTGTTGGTCCGTCGCGACGTCCTGCGGATCTTCGAGTTTCGCCAGCAGCAGCTCCAACGGCAGTTTGGCGGCGGTTGATGGTCGAGCGGCAGGCGCCGCGGTGGCCAATGCCTTTACCTGGCATTCGCGGCAGCCAGGCCTTGCGGAAGGCGGAAACCTCTCTTTCAATGGATGTTCCAGATCCGCTTGCTGAATGGACCGCGAAACCATGAAAAATCGAGCCATCGCCCTGTTGCTCGTTCTGCTCGCTCAACGCGTTGTCGCCTGCGCGGCAGCCGAGCCGCTCGCCCCGGTTGCGTTTGAGCAGGTGCGGATCGACGACTCGTTTTGGTCGCCCAAAGTCGAAACGAACCGCACGGCTACGATCGAGGCCAACCTCCGGCAGTGCGAGATCACCGGCCGCATCAAGAACTTCGCCGTCGCGGGCAAGCTCGCGCCAGGCAAGCACGAAGGAGCGCTCTTCAACGATTCCGATGTCTACAAGATGATCGAGGGAATCGCCTACTCGCTTTCGACAACGCGCGATGCCCAACTCGAAGAGCGGACCGACGCCATTATCGAACAGATTGCCGCCGCCCAGCAGCCCGACGGTTATCTGAACACGTATTACACGCTGGTCGAGCCGCAAGCGCGGTGGCAGAACATCCAGTATGGGCACGAGCTTTACTGTGCCGGGCACTTGATCGAAGCCGCCGTCGCCTACAAGCAGGCCACCGGCAAGAGCAAGCTGCTCGAAGTTGCCCTAAAGTTCGCCGATGAGATTTGCCGCACGTTCGGCGACGGGCGAAAGTGCGATACATCGGGGCACGAAGAAGTCGAGCTGGCGCTGGTCAAGCTGTGGCGCGCCGCCGGCGAGCGGAAATACCTGCGGCAGGCGCGATACTTTCTCGACGTGCGGGGCCGCGGCGACTTGCGCCGGTTGTTCGGCCAGTACGCCCAGGACGACAAGCCGCTGCGCCAACAAACCGAAGTGGCCGGCCATGCGGTGCGGGCCATGTACCTCTATGCCGCCATGGCCGACGTGGCCGCCGCTACCGGCGACCGCGAACTGCTCGCCAGCCTCGAAAGCATCTGGCAAGATGTCGTCGAACGCAAGATGTACGTCACCGGCGGCATCGGCCCCTCGGCCCACAACGAAGGGTTTACGGTCCCCTATGACCTGCCCAACGATTCCGCCTACGCCGAGACGTGCGCGGCGATCGGCATGGCCCTCTGGAACCATCGTCTGTTCTTGATGACCGGCGACGGCAAATACGCCGACGTGCTGGAGCGAGAAGTCTACAACGGGCTGCTGTCGGGCGTGTCGCTGTCCGGCGATCGCTTCTTTTACGTCAACCCGCTGGGAAGCACAGGAAACCATCACCGCGTGCCGTGGTTCGATTGCTCGTGCTGCCCGACGAACGTCGTGCGCTACATTCCGGGCATGGGCGAACGGGCGTTTGCCACTCGCGGCGACGAGCTGTGGACCGTGCTCTATTTCGGCAACGAGGCCGTGGTGGAGTTGGCCGCTGGCACGGTAAAGGTGCGCGAGGAGACCCGGTATCCGTGGGACGGCGAGGTGAAGCTCACGCTGGCGCCTGAAAAAGCGGCGGCCTTCGACTTCAAGCTGCGCGTGCCCGGCTGGTGCCATCGGGCCACGGTCGACGTCAACGCGAGGGCGGTCGACGTCCAGGCCGAGCGCGGCTACGTGACATTGAGCCGAACCTGGCAGCCGGGCGACGTGGTGACGCTTTCGCTGGAGATGCCGGTCGAACGCGTCTACGCCGCTCCGCTCGTCAAGGCCGACGTGGGGCGCGTCGCCATCCAACGCGGGCCGGTCGTCTACTGTCTGGAGGGCGTCGACAACGACGGCCAGGTGCGCAACTTCGTTTTGCCCCGCCAAGCGAAGCTGGACGCCACCTTCGAGCGCGACTTGCTCGGCGGAGTCGTGGTCGTCCGCGGCGAAGGTCTGCGAGCGGTTGCCGACGACGGGGAGGATTCGGCCCCAGCGGCCGCCGACGCGCGGCCGTTGCGCACGCAAGAAGTCAAGTTTCAGGCGGTGCCTTACTACGCTTGGGACAACCGGGCGCCGGGCCAAATGTTGGTTTGGCTGCCCGAGTCGCCCGGACTGGCGGAGATTCCAGGCGAGAGCGGCGAGCTGGTGCGCGGCATTCGCGTGTCGGCCTCGCACTGCTGGCCGAACGATACGCTGGCGGCGTTGGCCGACGGCACGCTGCCCGGCTCATCGGGCGACCACGGTTTGCCGCGCATGACGTGGTGGAATCATCGAGGCACGACGGAATGGGTCGCCTACCGGTTCGATCGGCCGCGCACTCTCGACACGGTGGCCGTCTACTGGTTCGACGACACCGGCCGCGGCGAATGTCGCGTGCCCGAAAGTTGGCGGCTGCTGTGGCTCGACGGCCACGACTGGAAGCCGGTCGAGCTGCGCGCGGGGCGGGCATACTCGACGGCGCTCGACGAATTCAATCGCGTCGAGTTCCTGCCCGTCACGACGCGGACGATCAAGCTCGAAGCCAAACTGCGGCCCGGCTTTTCGGGCGGGATATTGGAGTGGCAGGTGCCGTGACGAATGCCTACTATGAGACCACGTATCGGGCTACTTACGCCGCTGGCAGTTTTCGGATGGCTGGCGCTTGGACTGACCGGTCAAAGCGTCGCGGTCGAGGCGCTCCAGCTCGAAGTAGGCGAGACGGCCGGCATTCGACGATTTGGCTATCCGATTGCCCTGACCCTGCCGGAGCTTCCCTTGGACCCAGCCAGCGCGCGTTTTCGCTTGTGCGACGGCGATAAACGGGTGCCGGCCCAATTCCGGCGGGAACAAACGCCCGGCGGCGCCGCCCTGTGGTGGCTCGACTTCAACGTGAGCCTGATGCCCAACGAAGTCCGCACCCTGACCCTTGAATATGGCCCGGACGTGGCGGCCGATGCGGAACCGCGCGGTCTGGAACTCAAACAAACACCGGACGGCTTCGTCATTCGCAACGGTGCGCATCTCACCTGGACCGTCGGGCGCGATCTGCTCGGCCTGCTGAAATCGGTCGATGCCGGCGAGTTGCGGCACCTGCGCCCGGAAGGAGTTCGCCTGGAGATCGAAGGCGCGAACGGCGTGCTTTGTGAAATGCGCGACGAAACGGTTTCGCAGCGGGTCATTCGCTCCGGCCCGTTGGCGGTCGCGGTTCGGTACGAATTCACACCGAACGCCGGGCCCTTTGCTGAAATGAAGTCGACGGTGGACCTCACCTTTCCCGTGTCGAAGAGCTGGGTGCAAGTCGATTGGCAAATCGACGACCCGCGGCACGCCGTGCGGTCGGCACGCGCCGAGATAGCACAAAACCTCGGTCCGCCGACGGACCAGGAGCCGACCCTGATCGATTTCGGCGCTTCTTCGCTGGTTTACCTGTCGCTGGAAAAAACAACGGCAGGCAAGCTGCACGCGCGCATGGCGGCGCCGGATTCAAAGGCGCCCCGGCGGCAGTCTTGGGAAGTCCTTCGAGGCGCACCAGACCGGCTGGAACCATTCGTTACCCGGTCCCCCATGCCCCAAAGCGGCGATGCGGAAGGTTGGGCGCACATCATGGACCGCCATCGTTGCCTCGCCTTGGCGGTCGACCAATTCGGCAGGGACGGCGATGATTCGATCGAGATCGCCGCCGAGGGCCACACGAGCCTCGTGCGTCGGTTCGCCACCGGCGGAGCCGGTCTTCCTACGAGCCAGCGATTCCGGTTCTGGCTGCACTTCGTCGGCTTTCCGCCCCATTTGACTGCGGCGACCAGTCCCCAGTCGATGTTGTCGCCTTTGGTCGTGCGGATTAGCAAGCCATGAACGGGGCAAATTCGACGTAGTCTCGCCGCCTGGACGAGCCGAATTCGGCCTACGCGTGGCGATGGCCCCAATAAGGAATCCACGGCGCGTTTGCCATCTTCGACGTGGGAAACCCGGGCCGCGGATCGTGCCACCGGCCAGACTTTATATGTCTTGTCGCTCGCCGGGTATACGGCCGAACGGCCTGAAATCAAGCGCGGGATCGACTTCCTGGTCGCCACGCAAACGCCGGATGGCAGTTGGCCGATGATTTCTTGATCGAATTCGGCGGAGCTTTTGATCGCAGCACCTCACCAACGGCCAGCCGGCGCGCGTGGTGGAGCAGATTGTTGCTTGATCGCACGCGGTTGCCTCGACGAACTCAATTTGGCACAATTACGGCAGTTCCCGCCTGAAGCTGGCTCGCCTGCGAGATCCCACCTTGCTCGAAAGGGGCCGAACAGCAATGAAGTCCTGCCTGTTTGCAAAATCTGGTGTTCGATGGTTGACGGCGCTCGTGGCGCCGTCACTCCTGTTGATCTCTGCGCCGGCTTGCTCGGCCGACGAGGTTGTCATCGCGTCGGCCACCACCCCATCAGCATCAGTGCCGACAGTGCTTTCGCCGGCAGCACCTCCATCCACCGCCCCGTTGCACGAGGTCATCGATGAGCGGATCGGCGTCGCCTTGCAGGCCAAGGGAATCGCGCCGGCTGCGCGAGCGAGCGACGCCGAGTTTTTGCGACGCATCTATTTGGACCTGACCGGCAGCATCCCCACGTTGGGACAGGCCCAAGCCTTTCTTGACGACAAGTCGCCGGTCAAGCGGCAGCAACTCGTCGACCGTTTGTTGAACAGCCCGGAATACGCGCGGCAGACGCAGCGCGTGTTTGACGTGACGCTGATGGAACGACGCCCGGCCAAGCACGTTCCGCAGGCACAGTGGGAAGAATACTTGCGCACTTCGTTTGCCGCCAACAAGCCGTGGGACGTTTTAGTGCGAGAAATCGTGGCGGCCGACGGGGCCGACGCGAATTTGCGTCCGGCGGCCCGTTTTTACCTCGATCGCGACGGCGAGCCGAATCTGCTCGCGCGCGATGTAGGCCGCCTGTTTCTGGGCCGCGATATGCAATGTGCCCAGTGCCACGATCATCCGCTGGTCGAGAACTACCTGCAGGCCGACTATTACGGACTGCTGGCGTTTTTCAATCGCAGCTTCGTCTTCACGCCCAAAACCGAACCCAAAGCGGTCGTCTTTGCCGAGAAGGCCGAGGGCGACGTGGCGTTCAAGTCGGTGTTTGTGGACGGCGCCGCCGATCAGCCGGCGCGGCCGCACTTGCCAGGCGAAAAGGAAATCGACGAGCCGCAATTCGAGAAAGGCCAGGAGTATGCCGTAGCGCCTGCCGACGGTGTGCGTCCCGTGCCCCAATACAGCCGGCGTTCGCAGTTGCCCGTGCTCTTGCCGCGCGGCGACAACGTCGCCTTTCGCCGCAACATCGCCAACCGGCTGTGGGCGCTGATGATCGGCCGCGGCCTGGTCCATCCGCTCGATATGCACCATGCCGGCAATCCGCCCTCGCACCCGGCCCTGCTCGACTTGTTGGGCGAGCGAATTGCGGCGATGGGCTTCGATATCAAAGCGTTCTTGCGCGAGCTGGCATTAAGCGAAACCTACCAGCGGTCGAGCGAGTTGCCGCCGGGGGTGGAAGCACTGCCGCCCGACAGCTTCGCCGTGGCGCCACTCAAGCCGCTCACGGCCGAGCAACTCGCCCTGGCCGCTCTGCAAGCCACGGGCATCACCGATGTTCAGCGAGCGGCGCTAGGCCCGGCCCTGAACGAAGCCGCGCTCGACGAAAAGCTGGCCGGCAACATTGCCCCGTTCGTAAGCATCTTTGCCGGACCGGCGGCCCAGCCAGAACAAGACTTTCAAGCCACTCTGGAGCAGACGCTCTTCCTTTCCAACGGAAGCGTGCTGCGATCGTGGATTGCACCGCAAGCCGGCAACCTGGCCGACCGGCTGAATCGCATCAACGAAGCGCCCGCCGTCGCCGAGCATATCTACTTGTGCGTGCTCTCTCGGCGGCCGGCGGCCGAAGAGGTGGTTGAGTTGACCACCTTTTTGCAGGCCAGGGCGCACGACCGCCCCGCGGCCATTCAGGGATGGATCTGGGGACTGTTGGCTTCAGATGAGTTCCGGTTCAACCATTGATTCCGCGTGTTTCGAACATGGCAGCCAAGAAGGAAAGGAAGTCGTATGCAACGTGGTGCAACTTGTGGAGCCCTTGAACATCGCCTATCGCGGCGGAGCTTGTTGGCCGGAATGATGGGCGCCACGGTCGGCGGCGGCCTGGCCCACGTATCGGGACTGAGCAACTTGATTCAGCCTGCCGTCGCCGAAGAGTTAGCCGCACGGCAGAAGCGTGTGCTCATTTTCTTTCTGGCCGGCGGCGTAAGCCAATTGGAATCTTGGGATCCCAAGCCGAACACCGATACGGGAGGGCCGTTTCGCGCAATCCCGACCAGTGTGCCCGGCATTCACATCAGCGAGTTGCTGCCCTTAACCGCCCAACAGATGCACCGCCTCAACCTGGTGCGCGGTGTGAACACGGCCGAAGACGACCACGGCAAAGGCGCCGTGTTCATGGAGACGGGCCGACGCGATAGCCCGGCACAGCGTTATCCGGCGCTCGGCTCGGTGGTTTCGCGGCTCGTCGCGCCGCCCACCATGGCGCTACCGGGTTACGTCCACATTCAGCCGGGCGGCGGCGGCGTGAACAAGGCCGACGCCGCGTTTCTGGGGCCGAAGTTCGCGTCGATCACGATCGGCAACGGACAGCCGCCGGCCTATCTGCTGCGGCCGGGCGATCTCACGCCCGCGGCGGACCAGCAGCGCAACGACGTGCGGCTCAAGGCCAACCAGCGTTTCACCGCTCGTCGCCGTACCGCCGAGACGGAAGCCTACAGCGCTTCCTACGAACAGGCGCGGCAGCTCGTAGAGCGGGCAGACGTCTTCGACGTTACCAAGGAGCCGCCGCAAGACCAGGAGCGTTACGGCAGCCACGATTTCGGCCGACATTGCCTTTTGGCCCGCCGACTCCTGGAGCAAGGGCTGACCTGCGTCAAGGTGACGCACACCAACTACGATTCGCACTCCGAGAACTTCGATTTTCACATCGAGCAGCTTGGTGAGTTCGATCGCCCATTTGCGACACTGATCGACGATCTGGCACAGCGGGGCATGCTCGACAGCACGCTGGTGGTGGTGATGTCGGAGTTTGGCCGCACGCCAAACATCAACCATCTCTTCGGCCGCGACCACTGGTCGAAGGCCTGGTCGGTGGCGCTGGCCGGCTGCGGCATGCAAAAGGGGGCGGTCATCGGCAAGACGAACGACAACGGCACGGCGGTGGTCGATCGCGAAGTCGATGCCCGGAATTTGTTTCACACTTACCTGCGCGCGCTGGGCGTCGATTCAACGGCGAATTATCCGGGACTGAACCGGCCGATTCCGATCGGCGATCCGGCGGGCGACGCGATTCAGGAGCTATTGGCATGACCGACGAACAACCCGCTCCGCCCGTGCCCGACCCGGCGCAGGTCAGGCAGATCAAGGAATTCAAGCACAACCGGCCGCTCTTCGCCTGCCGTATCGATCGGACAGGACGCTTTGCTTTCACCGGCGCGCAAGACAATCTCGTGGTGCGCTGGGAACTCGACGGCGATAAGAAGCTGGAATTTGCCGGACAGGAGAGCTGGGTGCGCGGCATGGCGTTCCAGCCCGCCGGCGATTTGTTGGCCAGCGGCGATTACGCGGGGCGGCTCTGCGCCTGGCGGTGGGCCGCAGACGCCGCAGCCCCGCCCGTTTATAGCGTGGCCGCGCATCAAGGCTGGCTGCGCGCCGTGGCGGCGAGTCCTGACGGCGCGACGTTCGCCACCTGCGGCAACGACCGCTTCGTGCGGCTGTGGAACGCGGCCGACGGCAAGTTGCTCCGCGAGCTGGCGGGCCATGAAAGCCACGTGTACAACGTCGCGTTTCACCCCGGCGGCGGACAGCTCGCAAGCTGCGACCTGAAGGGCGTCGTCAAGCATTGGGATCTCTCGTCGGGCGCGGCGGTGCGGCAGCTCGACGGTTCTGTCCTCTGGAAATACGACGCGGGCTTTCACGCCGATATTGGAGGGGCGCGCGGCATGGCCTTCAGCGGCGACGGCGCCTGGCTGGCCTGCGCCGGCGTGACGGAAGTCACCAACGCCTTTGCCGGCGTCGGCAATGCGGCCGTGGCGCTCTTCGATTGGGTCACCGGTGAGCGCAAGCAGGTATTGCGGCCGAAAGACAACTTCCAAGGCGTGGCCTGGTCGGTGGCCTTTCACCCGGCCGGCTTCATCGCGGTGGTGGCCGGGGGCCAGCATGGCGGGGCACTGTGGTTCTTCAGGCTCGACCAGCCGAACCCCTTCTTTGCCTTCAAACTTCCCGCCGACGCGCGCGACCTGGCGTTGCACCCCGACGGCCTTCGACTGGCGATTGCTCATTCCGATGGTGCGTTGCGGCTCTACGATATTTCACCCAAGCCAGCGGCCTAATCCCTTCCAGCGAAGTGCTCGAATTGGCCCGGAGGTCCAGATGTTGCAAGTCTTTGGAAAGGCGGTGGCGGCACGATGGCAACGAAGTCGGTCGTGGTATAGAATCGGGGCTGCCGCCGCCGATCAAGGTTTCTTGTCGTGGGTCGATGCATGGTTCGCAGCTTCTCGTTCGCGTTGTTCATTTCGGCGTTTTGCCTTGTGCATCTGGCCCTGGCCAACGAACCGGCTTCGGTTGCCTCGGCAACGCGGCAGCAGGTCCAGCAGTCGGTCGAGCACGCCATTGGATATCTGCAAACCGAAAGTGCGGCGTGGCTGAACACGCGCAAATGCGCCGCCTGTCATCACGTGCCGCTGCCGCTTTGGGCGCTGAGCGAAGCCGAACGGCAGGGGTACGCCATCGACAAGAAATTCGTGGCGGATACGGTCGAGTCGCTGCTGGGCAGCAGAGACAAGTTGATGGCCTCAAAGATCTTTCCCGATCCGGCCGGTCCGCCCGACCCGCGCCCCCAGGGTCGAGGGCTGAATATGGGGCTGCCGTTCCTGGCCGTGGCTGCACGGTCGTTGCCCTCGCTGGAAGAGGGACAGAAACAAAGCCTGAAGCTGATCGCGGAGCAAATCGTCAAGAAGCAGCAACCAGATGGTTCGTGGGAATTCTTTGCCACTCTCAGGCGGCCGCCGATCAACGAAAGCCAGACCACCGACGCCGCCTGGATCATCATGGCGCTCGAGGGGGAAACGGGCCCAAGCGCGCCGGAAGCGCAGCGCGCGGCGCTGTCGAGAGCGATCGCCTGGCTCGAGCTTGCAGTTGGCCAATGATTTCTCGATCGACCCCTGACGGTTCGCCCGGCAGCTCGAAACTATTGACGCCGATCACCTGCGCTGCAAGCTCCTGGGCCACGCTCGGCCTGGCGAGACTTGCGCCGAAGGAGAAATAGATCGAGGTTGCGCGCTCTGTCCGTGCCGGCGCCGGCCTCATTGTTGCGCTATGAGCAGCCTTCGTCCAACTGACCGCGGCCGGAAGCTTCTTTGCTTGGGGCCATCAGCCACCGGCCCAATAATGACGCCATGAGCCGACAGTTTCAGTTCAGCGTTAAGGGATTGCTAGCCCACCTAGCGCTAGTCGCTGTTGGCTGCACCTGCCTTCAGTCGAGCGCCAACCAACGATGGGCTTGGCAGAGTGCTTGCCTCATCGTGGGCACGGCCGCCGCCTGGGGCGGTGCATGGGGCGTTCTCAGGGGCAGACCGGTCCTCTTCGCGGCGGCGGTCGCCGTAGCGATGCTTCCTCTGGTGTGGCTCATATACGCCCACAAGCTCTAAGGAAAGCCGCCCCCGTTTCTCAGGCCCAGCGCGCAGCCAAACAGGAATTGCGCACCACCCCGTTTTTGCCTCGCTTGTAAATCGCTGACGGCCGACACGAAAATCGACAAGTTTGCGCGTTGCCGTCAGCTTAACCACACCCGCCGAACTGCGTTCGGTCGATGAAACCGAATGCAGTTTGCCGCAGCACGCCGAGCGGCGGCGAGGCGCCGGCCCGATCGGCGACTTGCTGCCGGCAGTCCTCACCCGCTTGAACGTGAAGGACACCGTCGTCTCGACGACATCGTCGGAGGTCATCCCGCTGCCACGAGGCCGACCCGAAGAAGCCCGCTGTATGATCTCGCCGTCCAAAACGCTATACTAGGAGGCGCCGTCCCTGCATCCATCCTGCCGAGGAGTCGTCGCAATGACCTACACCGCAAACCGACGTCAGTGCCTTCAGACATCCGCCGCGGCCATCGTGGTATTGGCGCTAGCGGGAACGATGCAACTGGCTTCGCGCGCCGACGAAAAGGATCAGGGGCCGGTGCAGAAGAAGGTGGCAACGGAAGCGTCGACGAAGGATTCGGGGGAGCTGCGGAAGATGGCGATTAGCGTGCGGGATGAGCAGGGCCGGCCGCTGTCCGGGGTAAACGTGCATGCCAGCGTGTGGGAAATCGAACGGGGTAAGAATCGATTTCCCAACCGAGATTACACGACGAATGAAATGGGTGTGGCCGAGATCGAGATACCGCGCCGCTTATTGATTTTGCGAATTTGGCCTTCTAGAGACGGCTATGTTCCCCAGGTTATCGGCTTCGAACAGGGAACGCACGACGAAGGTCGACTGATTCCCGATGCGTACGATTTCACGCTCCAGGCAGGCCACCGCCTGAGCGGATTCGTGGTTGACCTGGACGGCAAGCCGATTGCCAACGCCCGAGTCCAAGTCGAAGTTGAAGTCGACGAGCGCTCTGGGGGTGCCAATCCCAAACCGATCATCAGCGGTTGGCTGGAGGACGCAGCCATCACTGGGGAGGATGGCCGCTGGGAAATCACGAACGCGCCGGCGCAAAGAGAGGGCACGGACTACGAATTTCGCCTGCAAGTGACCCATCCTGAATTCGCTGGCGATACGCGTTGGGGAGAGCTGCAAGAGGCACAGGGAATCACGACCGAGCAGCTTCGCGCCGGCACCGCGAAACTGATACTCGATCGCGGCGTGTCGTTTTCGGGAACGATCACGGGCCCCGACGGCAAGCCGGTGACGAAGGGGCTGGTAATTTGGAACGACCGCCCCTACTGGGCGCAGGGAGTGAATGAGACGCAAATCGACGAAGCGGGCCACTACGAGACCAAGCGGCTCGCGCCTGGTAAGTATCCCCTCACCGTATTGGCTCCTGGTTTCGCTCCAGAACGACGGATGATTCAGGCGAAGCAGTCGCAGGAGCATTTTGATTTCCAGCTCGATGCGGGCCATCCCATCAAGATCCAACTTGTAGACGCATCCGGTAAGCCGGTCCCCAAAGCCTATGTGCAAATTGGCGAGTGGCGCGGAACCGAAGCGATCTACAACCACAAACATTCGAACGTGCCCGACTCGGGCATCCCGCGCAGCGCCGACGAAGACGGCGTGTACACCTGGGACTGGGCGCCGGCCGATGCCGTGGCCTACCGCATCATCGCCCAAGGATATGACGTCAAAGAGGTGACCCTCGTCGCGAAAGACAAGCCGCACCGCGTCCAGCTCGCTTCCGCGATCACGATCTTTGGGAAGGTCGTCGATGCGGCATCTGGCGAGCCAGTCGAGCTCTTCCGGGTCATCCCCGTCAAGGCGTTCCGGCCCGACTTTTACTCGACCGATTTTCAGGCGGGAAGTGTCGCCGAGGGAAAGGACGGCCGGTACAGGATCGAGATAGACAGCTATGGGGAGACGGGCAACCGATATCGCGTGAGGATCGAGGCCGAGGGGTATCGGACGGTGCTGGGGCAGAAGTCGCTTGCTGTGGGCGATGCGCCGCTGGAAGAAGATTTCAAGCTGGAAAGGGCGACGGCCCTCGAAGGCACAGTGCTGGATCCGAACGGCGAACCCGGGGACGGGTTCACCGCGGCGGTTGGAACGCCGACCGTGGCAACTCAGTTTGGCCTCGAAGGTGCTGATACAAGCTTTGGCATCGGCTTCGACGTGCGGGGGAGCAACACATTCAAGCTGCCAGCCACGTTCGAACCAAGTCGCATTCGGGTCTTCAATCAATCGGGATTTGCCGAAGTCTTGCGCCAGCCCGATGAACCGATCGGAACCATCGCTTTACAACCTTGGGCATCCGTGTCGGGCCGTCTCGTGCAAGACGACAAACCGGTTCCGAACGAATGGATCTATTTCCATCCACTGGCAGAACGCGCATTGACGGAGGCCCGCTTCCAAGATTCATTTACGGCCAAGACCGACCTGGACGGACACTTCCATTTCGACCGCTTACCGCCCATGAGCGGCGCCGTCCACGCCTATCTCGGCCCGTGGCGGGATTCCGTGCTGACTTCGAGCAAATCGGTTCCCCTCGATTTGAAGCCGGGCGATCGCCAGGAAGCGACGTTGGGCGGCGGCGGCGCTACGATCGCCGGACGCGTCGTGGCTGCCGGCAGAAACAACGATACTTTGAGCAAGAACTGGTCGCTCAACTACCTCGTGAGCCGCACGAGCGGGGTCGACTATCCACGCGACGCCGAGCCGCTGAGCTTCGATGCCTCTGGTCCCTTACAGGAAAGTTGGCTGCGACAGCCCGATTTTGACGACTGGCGGGCGACGCGAGAAAACTACTTCGTGAAACTTGCCGAGGATGGCCGCCTGCGGATCGTCGGCGTTCGGCCCGGGGAATACGACCTTCTCATTCAACTCTATGAACAGCCGTCGGGCTGTCTCGTCGAGACGATCGGCGAGAAGGTCATTCCGGTAACGATCACCAAGGACCAGGCTTACGCCGGGGAAGTCGTGCTGGGAGATATCGAAGTTCCCTGCCGCACCGGTCCGCGCATCGGCTCCGATATGCGGGCCTTCAAATTCACCGATGCCGAGGGGCGCGTGCGACGGGTCGACGACATGAATGGTCGCCATGTGCTGTTTCACGTGTGGGCAAGCTGGTGCAAGCCGTGTCTGGCGGCAATGCCTGAATTGAAAGCGGCTGTGGATCAACACGCCGCGGATTCACTCACGGTCGTCGGTTTGAACATCGACAAAGACGCTTCCGCCGCCAGAGCGCTCTCGCAAAATGACGGGTGGAGCTGGGCGCAGAACTACCTCGGTGACGACTCAGACATGATGCGTCAGCTAGGGGTCAGTTCGGTGCCGGCATACTACCTGATTGGTCCGGATGGCAAGCTCATCGGTTCGTCCAACACGTGGGAAGAAACCGAAAAGCTCCTCAGCGACGAGCTCCGATAGGCCGTCGGCTTCATTCGGACGGTGTATCTTCGCGAGAAACACGCCAAGGCCGGACGGAACTTTTCAGCGAGGCACAGCGTCCAAACGAGAAGGGTACGCATTAGCACACTCCAAGTATTGATGGATAAGATCACGAAATGTCATTTTGTCCACGTTTGGAACAGCAATCGCTACACCTAGAGGGCAGGCGGGATTCCGGCCAAAATGGCGGGCGGATTTCGGTCGTTGGTCGCCCGTGGTCCGTTGTGCGTGGCCCGCGGCGGGCAAAGCTACGCGCGGGCCGCCTCAAATCAACCTTTATAATAGCGTGACCTTGCTTGGCAGCCTTCCAATTTGCGACCGGGAGGACCACAAGATGTTGTGGTTGGCCGCGGCCGGACCACAAGATGTGCCAAGATGGCCAACTGCCAACGTTGGCAACCTTCCAACTTGCTTGGCAACCTTCCAACTGCCCGCGTGCGGAAACACTCCAATAGCAAGTTGGCCATCTTCGAAGGTGGCCACACGGCGCTTGTATAAGCGGATGTTGATGCGTTCGGTCGCCGACGCGCAAGGCTCTCCCAGGCAAAAGGTTTCGGCACGCCGACTGCCCACAGCGCCCGATTCGCCACAAGCGCAGGCTTCCAACTGGGCGCCGCGCCCAGTAACCGTAAGGAGGGATCGTGGCTTTCGGTTCGGCGTCTTCCCTTGCTCAAGGACGCACGACGAGATATTGGTGCGTCGGTGCCATTCGGGGTTCAGGAACGAAAGCAGGTGCGCGCGGCGCGCACCTGACGGAAAGGAGTGGGCCCCCGTGGTGGCTGGTCGAGGTTGCGGCACAGTCTGGGTAAGGATCAATCTCGCCTTTCCGGCCAAGGGAGCACGTGGGCGCGGCGGGCCCAGGTTTCCCAGAGGGAAGCCATGCGGCTGACGCGTTCCGGTTCGCGGGCCGACAGGTCGTTCAGCTCCGTGCGATCGGCTTCCATGTCGTAGAGCTCCCAGCGGCCCTTTCTGCCTTTGGCGACCAGCTTCCACCTGTCCATCCGCACGGCGCGGTTCCCCTCGTGCTCCCAATACAGCGCCTGGCGATTGAGCGGCTGGCCCTCGAAGGCCGGCACGAGGCTCGTGCCTTCCGGGGGACAGATCGACTCGCCGTGGGCCTGGCGCGGATAGTTCGCGCCGGCCACGGCCGCACACGTGGCCATGATGTCGATCAAGTGAGCGGGCTGGTGCTCCAGCTCGCCGCCGCGAAAAATGCCGGCGGGCCAGTGGGCGATGAGCGGCGTCGAGATGCCGCCCTCGTACACCCAATGCTTGTATTCGCGAAACGGCGTGTTCGACACGTTCGCCCAGTTGCGGCCATAGGAAATGTAGGTGTCGGCCGGTCCCGGCATCACTCCCTCGCCCTGACGCACCGGAAACCCGTCGCGCGTCCGCTTGGGAATGACCGCCGCTTCGAGCGCGTCGGCGGGCAAAGGCGGCAGCGTCGGTGAAGGGGGCCGGGCGGCCGGCGGCGCGGCGGCCGAGCGGCCAATGGCCTCGGCACAGCCGCCGTTGTCTTGCATGAACAGAACCAGCGTGTTGTTGAGCCGGCTGGTCTCTTCGAGATGATCGACGATGCGGCCGACGCCCCGGTCCATACGGTCGATCATGGCCGCGTAGACTTCCATGGCCCGTGTTTCCCAGGGCTTGTCGCGCACTTTCTCCCAATCGCCGGCCTGGGGAGAAAGCTGCCAGAGAGGACTGATCAGCCCGGCTTGCTTCAATCGCGAGAGCCGCTCGCGCCGCAACGGGGCATAGCCGCCGTCGTACTGACCGCGATATTTGGCGATGTCGTCGGGCAGCGCGTGCAGCGGCCAATGGGCGGCCGTGAAAGCGACGTAGAGGAAGAACGGCTGGCCTTCGTGCGCGGTGCGGTGGTCGTCGAGAAAACGAACGGCGTGCTCGGCGATGGCGTCGGTGTAGTAATACTGCTGGGGTTGATAGAGCTTATCGGCGGCCGGCGAGATCATTGTGTTGTCGCGCACCAGCGTGGCCGGGTCGTAAAAGCTGCCGGCGCCGGTGATGGTGCCGTAGAAGCGGTCGAAGCCGCGTTGCAAGGGCCAATTGTGCTTCGGTCCGCTGGGCGCGGTGGCCTTGGTCACGTGCCATTTGCCGGTGGCATAGGTGGCGTAGCCGGCGGTCTTGAGCACTTGGGCAATCGTCAGGCAGTGCGAGTTGAGATCGCCGCGATAGCCGTCGAGTCCTTTATCTTCCATCATGTGGCCGATGCCCGCCTGGTGCGGATAGAGGCCGGTCAGCAGGCAGGCACGGGTGGGGCAGCACCGGCCGGTGTTATAGAACTGCGTGAACCGCAGCCCGCCGCCTCCCAGCCGATCGAGGTTCGGCGTATGGGTCTCGCCGCCGTAGCAGCCGATGTCGGAGAAGCCCATGTCGTCGGCGAGAATCACGACGATATTCGGTTTCGGCGGCCCGGCGATGGCGGCATTGGTTGCGGTCGCCAAGGCCAAGGCGGTTAAGGATGCTCGAATCGAAGTTAACATAGCTGCGCTCACAAGGCTCTCAATCATAATCGACGGGCACCCTCGACGCGACGACGCTTTCCGGATTCGTCGGCAAGCAGCAATCGGCGAGGCAAACGTCGGGGCACGGCGGCATCAGACCAAGGGTGCGCCGCGCACTGCCGGGCTCAAGCCGTTCGCGCGCCAGCTCGCGGACCATCTCGATGAAGCCCGGATGAACGCCGACGGTCGCGGCGCGGACGAAACCCAGCGCCAACCCGTCTGCCACCGCCTTGGCCTGCGTGTCGAGATCGTACACGACTTCCAGATGGTCGGAGATGAACCCGATGGGCACGACCACCACGTCGCGCACGTTCTCGGCCGCCAAGCGGCGCAGCTCGTCACAAATATCCGGCTCCAACCAGGGCTGCGAAGGCGGTCCGCTGCGGCTCTGATAGGCCAGGCGCCAGCGGTCGTGGCCAAGTGAATCGCTCACCAGACGACACGCCTCGGCAAGCTGTGCCTCGTACTGGCAGCGCTCGACCATTGCCTGCGGAATGCTGTGCGCGGTGTAGATCAAGGCAGCGGTTGCCCGGCGTTCAGGCGGCAAGCGGTCGAACGCTTCGCGCACCCGATCGCTCACGGCCGCAATGAAGCCCGGATGATTGAAGAACCCGCGCAACTTGTCGATTTGCGGAGCACGATCGCCGACGGCGCGCCAGGCATCGGCGATATTCTCCAGGTATTGCCGGCAGCCGGAATACGAGCTGAAGGCGGAGGTGACAAAGGCCAGGGCCCGGCGCACGCCGTCGTCGGCCATGCGCCGTAGCGTGTCGCTCAGCAGTGGGTGCCAATTGCGGTTGCCCCAGTAAACCGGCAGCTTGGGACCGGCCGCGGCGAAGCTTTCTTCCAACGCGCGAATCAATGCCCGGTTCTGCTCGTTGATGGGGCTCTTGCCGCCGAAGTGATCGTAGTGTCCGGCGACTTCCAGCATCCGCTCGCGCGGCACCGGCTTGCCGCGGAGCACGTTTTCAAGGAAGGGAATCACGTCCTCTTTGCGCTCCGGGCCACCGAAGGAAACGACGAGCAGCGCGTCGTAGGCAGGCTTTGCGGCGTTCTCCATACGAGCGACTATTGTCCCAGCCACGATCGAGAATACTGTTTATCTTCATACTCCAACGCTTGCCGCGCGACGCGCAGTGGCCGGAAGGCGTCGAGCATCACCGCCAGCTCGTCGGTCCGTTGCCGGCCCAGCGCCGCTTCGACACGGCCGGGCTGCGGACCGTGCGTCAGCCCTTCGGGGTGCAACGTCAGCGAAGCATATTCGATTCCTTTGCGGCTCATGAACTCGCTGTTGGCGTAGAACAGCACTTCGTCGCTCATCACGTTGGAGTGGTTGTACGGCACCGGAACCGCTTCCGGATGGAAATCGAACAGACGCGGCACGAACGAGCAGACAACGAAATTGTCGCCGGCGAACGTTTGGTGGACCGGCGGCGGCTGGTGCAGGCTGCCGACAATCGGCTCGAAGTCGTGGATCGACAGCGCCCAGGGATAATAATAACCGTCCCAGCCGACCACGTCGCAAGGATGATGGTCGAGGACCACTTCGGTGAGGGCGTTGGAGTGCTTGACGATCAGCTTGAACTCGCCCACTTCGTCGTGGACCGGCAAGGAATCGGGCCGGCGAATGTCGCGTTCGCAATACGGGCTGTGTTCCATGAACTGACCGCATTGGTTCACATAGCGGGCCGGCGGACGGATTTGTCCGGCGCTTTCGATCACCAGCAGGCGGGTTTCGCCCACGTCGGGCACCAGCCGATAAAAAATGCCGCGCGGGACAACCAGGTAGTCGCCCGAACGGAACGCCAGATTGCCAAGTTGCGATTCGAGCACGCCGCTGCCTTCGCTGACAAAGATCAGTTCATCCCCTTCGGCATTGCGATAGAAGTAATCGTCGGGATCGGCGGGCCGCACGATCGACAGCGCCACGTCGCGATTATAGAGGATGGGCGTGCGCGACAGCGTCGAGCCGGACGACGGCGGCACTTGGGCCAGTTGAAAGTGCCGCATGCGCAACAGCGGATCGGCGTCGGCGTGCCATTCGAGGCGTTTGAGCAGCTTCGTCATGACGATGCTGGTCGGCGGCCGCAGATGGTACAGCAGCGAGGCGATGCCGGAAAAGCCTTCGCTTCCCATCAGGTGCTCGTGATAGAGCTGCCCGTCGGGCCGCCGGAACTGCGTATGTCGCTTACGCGGGATTTCGCCGAGTCGGTGGTAGATCATCCAAGTGGTTAGTGGTTAGTGGTTAGTGGTTAGTGGTTAGATATTTGTGGCTGGTGGTCAGTTACGTGTGCTTCGTCGCCCCCACGCAGTTCATTATCCACTAACCACTATCCACTATCCACTAACCACTACAGGTTCCCCCTGGCTGCCTGGTCGCGCTCGATGGCCTCGAACAACGACTTGAAGTTCCCTTTGCCGAAGGCGTCGGAACCTTCGCGCTGAATGATTTCGAAAAACAGCGTCGGCCGGTCTTCGACAGGCCGCGTGAATATCTGCAGCAAGTAACCCTTCTCGTCGCGGTCGATCAGGATCTTCAGCCTCCGCAGCGACTCGTGGTCTTCCCGCACGTCGCCCACGCGGTCCCAGATCAGATCGTAGTAGGCGTCGGGCACGCCGAGGAACTCCACGCCGTTTTGTTGCAAAACCGAGACGGTATGAATGATGTCGCGTGTGCTCAGCGCGACGTGCTGCACGCCGGCACCGACGTTGTAGTCGAGATATTCTTGGATTTGGCTCTTGCGTTTGCCGGGCGCCGGCTCGTTGATGGGGAACTTGATCAGGTTGTCCGGGGCGGCCATCACCTGGCTGCGCAGGGCCGAAAACTCGGTGGAGATGTCTTTGTCGTCGAAGGTCATGAACTGGTGGAAGCCGAGCACCTTGTTGTAATAGGTGCCCCAGTCGTTCATGCGGCCTCCTTCGACGTTGCCCACGATATGGTCGATCCGCTCCAGTCCCGCGCCGGGCGCCGGCTGCCGGCGGACGCGATAGCCGGGCAAGAAAGGCCCGTTGTAATCGGCCATCGAAATGAAGGAGTGCAGCGTGTCGCCGTAGGCGCGGATTTTCGCCCGGCGGATGCGGCCATGTTCGTCGGCGCGGTCGTAGGGATCCAAGGCGATGTGGGCGCCCCGCGACACCGCTTCGTGGAACACCGCGTCGACGTCGTCGACGAGAAAGGCGATGTCCAGCACGCCGTCGCCGTGCAGTCGCAGGTGCTCGGTCATCGGATCGTCGGGGTGCAGCGGCGTGCTCAGCACCAGGCGAATCTGGCCCTGATAGAGCACGTAGGAGGCCTGTTCGCGGACGCCCGTTTCGGGACCGGCGAAGGCCAACTGCGAGAAGCCGAAGGCGTGCCGATAGTAATAGGCCGCCTGTTTGGCGTTGCCGACCAAAAGTTCGACATGATGGATTGCCTTCAGCGGCAGCGGTCCTGCGGACATGGTGCCTCCTTTCGCACCGGGCGAGTGTTGCGCGAATAGCCCTGCGCTTATTGTAGGCGCGCCGGCGAGTGACGGGGAGACTGCGTTATTTGGCCGCCGCGGTTTTACCGAAATGCCGGTCGGCGAAATCCCAAAACGCTTGCCAGTCGAGCAGCGTCATGGAGTGCTTGCCGGGACGGATGAAATAGCCGAGGCGTCCGCCGACCAGCTTTTCCAGCGGCGGCATGACGTCGGTGCCCAGCCCTTCGACGCCCAGGAAGCGATAGACCGGATCGGCCGCCTTGAGCACCTGGAATTGCCCGGCCGGATTGGCCCACTCGTCTTCGACCGCGTTGGCGAACAGCACCGGACGCGGGGCGACCAGTGCCACCAGCGAGTGCTGATCGAACGGCAGCCGATCGACTTGGTCGTTGAACTCTTTGAACGTGCCGCAAAACCAGTGCGGAAAGCGGTCGTTGATCTGCTTGACCGATTCGCCGACCTTGCCGCGGCTGGGAGCCGTGCCGCCGCAACCGGCTTGCAACGGAATGGCCAACGCAATCCGTTCATCCATCGCCGCCGCCAACAGGGCGGTCTTGCCCAGCCGCGAATGTCCCACGACCGCAACCCGCTGGCGATCGATATCGCTATCGGTCACCAGATAATCGACCGCCCGGCTGATGCCCCAGGCCCAAGCGGCGATGGTTCCCCACTCGTGCGGCCCCGGCTGCGTTTGCCCGGCCTTGAAATAGTGCGGATGGACGCCGTCGCTGAAGTCGGGCTTGTCGGGATCGACATCGCCGCAATAAAAGGTGGCCACCGCATAGCCGCGATCGACCGAGCCTTCCAGGTTCCAGACGCCGGTCTCCGTGCCCCGACCGGCATCGGTCGCGCGATGGTCTTCGGCGCCGGGCGTATTGTCGGGCATCCACGCTTCGGGCAGCGCCACGTTGCGATCGGTAACGAGCGCATGGTTGCCGTGAAAGTTCGGCCCCACGAAGACGGGCGCCGCTCGTACACGGTGGTTGGGCACCACCAGCAGCAGGTGAATCGCCGGAGTGCCTGACGGGCCGAACGAAATCGTCACTTCCTTCTTCGTCGCCTTGCCGCCGAAATAGTTGGCGTCGACGCGTTCGACTTTCGCCGAAACATTGTCGGGCGGTGCCGGTGCCCGACCATACATATAGAACTCGAACAGTTGCTTCAGCTCCGGCCGGCGCTTCGCGCGCCATTCTTCGGGCGTCGCCACACGCCGGCCGTCGAACATGACCAATGGGTCCGGCAACGCCGGTTGTGAGCGAAGCTCGCTGACCGGTGGAAACTCGGCGGAGGCGGAGGATACGGTCATCGCGGACAGAACGAGGCCAAGACAAACTAGAGAGCGGTGCATTATGTGACCTTTCGGCACGGGCGTGGTTGCATCGCTTTGCGATTCTCGCTGCCGCTCATGCCGACGTCAAGCGAATCATGCGGTCCGCGATTTCAGCAGGCGCGATCGGCGAAGCAGCTTGAGGGCCACGATCAATGGCACGCCGAGCGTCGCCAGCCACGGCAGCGCCTCCCGGTTAACAGGATTTGCATTCCCCATCAGTAGAGACGCGGCAATAGCGAAATAATTCCCCGCACCACTACAAGCTGCCCGGCGAAGGCCAGTTCTTGTACCGCCGCAAACAAGATGAATCAAAGCGGGGCACCATCAGCCTGGTCGAAATCGATCTGCTACGAGAGGGCCAGCGAGTCCTCTGCATTCCAGGACCGAGGAGCCCTCCGGCGGGCGGAATCGTTGAAAAACGCCGGCCCGGCGCTAAATTCGCATAGTGGTGCGAAATCTGTACAATAAGATAAACTGGGAAGTCCAGGCAGGATGGATGCTGCGTGCATTTGCACGTTGCCCAGTGCGGCAAGCGGCGTGAGGCCGAAGATTGCTTGCGTTTTCGAGCTTGCTGTCGGCTTGGGACAACACCCAAGTGACTTTACAACAAAGAGTTACGTCGGAGCGTCGCGTTAATGACAGTACGACCAGAGCAGGATTCGCGGATCAGGAACATCGTCGTTTTGGGTGGCGGCACGGCGGGCTGGATGGCCGCCTCCTATCTGGCAAGCCAACTCCAGGGCGGCGTGCGGATCGCGGTGCTTGAGGCCCCAGCCATCCCCCGAATCGGCGTCGGCGAGGCCACGGTTCCCAATCTGCAAAAGGTTTTTTTCGATCAGCTTGGCCTCGCCGAGCGCGACTGGATGCGCGAGTGCAATGCCAGCTTCAAGGTGGGCGTGAAGTTCACGAACTGGTGTACGGCCGGGCCCTCGCAGCCGACGCCCCGCCGGCTGCGGCACGGCAACGACCAGTTTTATCATCCCTTCGGCATCTTGCCCGACTGCGACCGCGTGCCGCTCTCGCACTACTGGTTCTTGAAGAAGCACCGCGGCGAGACCGACGAGCGGTTCGACTACGCCTGCTTCCGTGAACCGCCACTGCTGGATGCGAAACGGTCGCCGTGCTGGCTGGATGGCCGCCCGGCGACGCGCTATGCCTGGCATTTCGACGCCCAGCTCGTGGCCGCGTTTCTCCAGCGGCATGCCACCGGCAAGCTCGGCGTAGAGCACGTGCAAGACGTGCTCAAGGACGTTCGCTTCGACGAGCGCGGCCACATCGAAAGTTTGCTGACCGAAGGCGGACGGTGCCTCAAGGGCGATCTGTTCATCGACTGTTCCGGCTTTCGCGGCCTGTTGATCAACGGTGCGCTGGGCGAACCGTTCATCGACATGAACGACCACCTGCTGTGCGACAGCGCGGTGGCGACCCCCGTGCCGCACGACGATGCCCGGCATGGCGTCGAGCCTTACACCTCGGCCATTGCCATGCAGGCGGGCTGGACCTGGAAGACCCCCATGCTCTCGCGGTTCGGCACGGGCTACGTCTATTCCAGCCAGTTCGTCGGTGAAGACCAGGCCGTCGCAGAGTTTTGCCGGCTCTGGCGTCTCGACCCGGAGAACACCCCGTTGAACCGAATGCGCTTCCGGGTGGGGCGCAACCGCCGCTCGTGGGTGAAAAACTGCGTCAGCATCGGGCTGGCATCCTGTTTTCTCGAGCCGCTGGAATCGTCGGGCATCTACTTTATCTATGCGGCGCTTTACCAGTTGACGAAGCACTTCCCCGACAAGCATTTCGACCCCACGCTCGTCGATCGCTTCAATCGCGAGATCGAGCTGATGTTCGACGACACGCGCGACTTCATTCAGGCCCATTTCTATTTTTCGCCGCGCGTCGACACGCCGTTTTGGCGGGCGAACAAAGAGTTGCGGCTGGCCGACAACATTCGCGAGAAGATCGCCACCTACAAGGCAGGACTGGCCATCAATCCGCCGATCACCGACGAGAAAACGTATTACGGCAATTTCGACGCGGAGTTCCGGAATTTCTGGACCAACGGCAGCTATTACTCGATCTTCGCGGGCCTGGGATTTGTGCCCGAACACCCGTTGCCGTTGCTGCACTACCGGCCTCGGTCGGTTGAGAAAGCCGAGGCCCTGTTGGCCGACGTAAAACGGCAACAACAGGAACTACTCGGCACGCTGCCGAGCTGCTATGAATACCTGTGTCGCTTGCACGGACGTGAACCGGCCCAACAGGCCGCTGGTGCAGCGGAGAACGAATTGCCACCACTTGCGCCGGTCGAAACATCGGGTCTGGGCATTGAGGTGCCGGGCGCGCAGGTGTAGGGTGGGACCAGCGAGCTTGCGAGCGCCGGCCCACCGTCATCCACGTCGCCAACGGTGGGCCGGCGCTCGCAAGCTCGCTGGTCCCACCCTACGTTCGTTGCCAAACCCAGCCCTCTTCTCAGATCGATCTTCACCACGGCCGGCAAATCCAACGCCGCGCTGTTCCGCTTGCGGAGCAAGCGGGCTACGAGCGCGTTACACTGTCGGGCATGGAAATTCTCCTGCTTCTGCTGCCCATCGGCGTTGTGATGCTCGTGGCGCGGATCGGCAAATGGATCCTGAATCCGTTTGAGATCGTTGCCCGGCGTTACCGGCGCCCGACGCAATTTACGATCGCCGACTTTCTCAGCCTGATGTTTCTGCTGCAACTGCCCATGGACGCCGTTCACTCGCTGTTGCGTGGCGCCCCGCGCGACTTGAAAGTGCCCCTCGATCTAGCCGGGTGGGTTATCTGCGCATTGATGTGGTAAGCACGGTCACGGCTTTCTCCCTTCGAGTACGCCGCAGTGGACCAGCGTGTGTACGATGGGCTGCGGATCGAGACCCGACTCCACCAGCCACTCGCGATATTCGGCGGCGCTGTAGGCCCGGCCTTCGGTGATGCTGAACAGCGCGGCCGAATACAGGGCCACCGGCAAAGGGCCGCCGTGATTGTCGTCGAGAAAGACGTCGTGAATCAACAGCCGCCCGCCCGATGGCAACACTGCCGCGAAGCGGGCCACCAACCGCCGACATTCGGGCACGTCCCAGTCGTGCAGCACATTGGAGAGCAAGAGGCAATCGGCGTCATCGGGCACGGGATCGGAAAACATGTCGCCCGCCCGGCACTCCAGACGGTCGCTCACGCCATAAGCCTCGCCCAGTTCGCGGGCCACTTTGAGCACCTCGGCCCGGTCCCAGACGACGGCCCGCAACTTGGCAAACCGACGCAACAAGGCCACCGCATACATCCCGCTGCCGCCGCCCACGTCGACCAACAGCCGCGCGCCGGCCAGCGAGAGGCGCTCGGCCAACACCGGGGCCACGTTTTTCGCGCGCCCCGCCAGAGCGAGCGTGAGATGTCGGGCGGACGCCTCTTCGTCCATCGCCGAGCGGACGCCTTCGCGATAGAGGTACGCCACGCCCGACTCATTTTCGGCCGTGCCCGGCGGGCGGTTGGTGCGCAGCCGCTCGACCATGGCCAACACTCCGGGAGTTTCGGCCGCCAGTCCCACATAGGCGCCGACGTCGAACTCGGCGCCCGGCACCAGATGTTCGCGAGCGACGGGCGTCAGCACGAGTCGGTGTTGCTCGTCGGCGGCCAGCAGGCCCATGGCCCGCAGAGCGGTGAAGAGCACGGCGGCGGGCCTTGGTTCCAGGCCGAGCTCGCCGGCCAGCGCTGCGAGCGTCATCGGACGCTCAGCCAACCTTCCGAAGACGTTGAAATGAGCGACGGCCGCCGTCAGCAACTCGGTGCCGTAATTGCCGCGGAACGCTTCGAAGATCGGCGTTGGGTCGGTGGCGGGGACTGGAAGCGGCATTGTAAAGGCAGAAGGCAGAAGGCAGAAGCATCAAGCCAGAAACGGGCGACGGCAATCGTTTCTGCCTTCCGCCTTTTCTACAGCGGCTGCCGCGGCAGTTGTCGCGGATGCGGAGGCGGCTCGCTGGGCGGCAGCGGCTCGCCCGACGCGGCCCAGTGCTCGCGCTCTTCGTCCGTCGCGTAATACCGCAGCCAGACCTCCGGATCGCCGCCCGCATCGGCACAGTCCCAGTGCAGGTAGTGCTGCGATGAATGGATCTTCTTCTCCGGCGAAGGAAGAATGTCGCGGTAGATGACGCAGTAAAGCTGCCGGTCCGAAAGGTGATCCGTAAAGTCGAGCACGATCCGTTTGTCAAACAGCTTGTGCATGACGTTGGCCAGCGCGAGGTGCAGCGCTGCGTCGTCCAAAGAGTCGGGATGGGCGATATGCAGCTCCGGCTCGAACCACTCGGCGATGGGCACCACGGGCGCGCGTTCCCAGGCCAACATGCTGGCCAGGTACTCGTTCTCGACGGAGGTCGGCAAGTCTTGAATATTGAGCCGCGTAATCGACTCGTCGAAGTACGGCTCCAGTTCGTCGCGCAAGCGGGCGTTGAGCAGAAGATGATCGACGTCGTCAGAGCGGCTGAAGCGTGAATCGGACATGCGGGCCATTCCCAGAACGATTGCCAAACGGAGAGTACAAACTTCGACTGTACCAGCCCTGGCCCGGTCCACAAGCCACTTTGACCCCAGACTTTAAGAAATTCTCGTGTGGCCGCCGTTGCGGTCGTTACGATCGCGCATCTCAGCCACCGCGGCCTGAATCCATCTGAAGCAAGCTCAGCGTGATGGCCCGAAAGACCGCTTCCACTTCCTCCAACTCGCGGTCGTCGGTCTGCCAGAGGATAAGCAGCGTGCCGTCGGCGGTGCGGCAGCTTCGCACCACCGCCGTATTCGTCAGGTCGAGACAATAAAAGTTGATGTCGCAACCGACCAGTTCGACCTCGGCCACCGTCTCTGCCACGGCTTCCGCATCGAGATCGTCGTATTCCTGCTTCATCGCCGCCAAGACCGTGTCGACAAGGTCTTGCGGGGCCTGCGAAGTCGGATGGACCATCACCGACCAGAAGGCGCCGCCCGGACTGTAAACCGATACCGACCGCTCCCCTTCCAGCGCTTCGCCTTCATCCAGGGTCCACGTGTCGGGATATTGAAAGTTCAGCCCGAGTTTTTGATAGATGGCGGGCATACGGCGACCCCGGAATAGATTGACCCCGACGGGATTTGAACCCGTGTTGCAGGCGTGAAAGGCCTGTGTCCTAGACCAGGCTAGACGACGGGGCCGGGCAGTTGGCGCGCCGCACGCGCGCCAGTGGGGTGTATAATGGGCCGCGGTACGCGCCGTCAAGTGGCTGACGACAGAACGGCCAAAAGAAAGACACGGAAGCCGCGCCGATTTGCGGTTACCTGGAGGGGCGCGCTAACTCGACGACGGTTCGCTGGCCGTATCGGCCCCCGTGGGTGCATTGCCAGCGGCCGCATTGGCCGACGTGCCGTTGGAGCCGCTACTGGCGCGGTGGATGGCGTCGTAGACCTCACGGCGATGGACGGGCACCTCCTTCGGCGCTTCGACCCCCAAACGGACCTTGTCGCCGCGGATCTCAACCACGACAATCGTGATGTCGTTGTTGATTACGATGCTCTCATTTTTCTTACGGGATAAAACCAACATCGCCTGATTTCCTTCGCTTCGTGTCTTGGCCTTCCTTAGTCAGCCTTCCTTAGGGAGTGTCCTCCTTGGACCTCAAAAAGGGCGAACAACTGGTCCATCTCCATGGCACCCCGGTTTTGCCGTTAGCGGCACTACCGCGCCCCCGAGCGCGCAGGAACTTTCCTCATTTCACTTTACGTGCTGGCAACGGGGAGTCAAGCTAACTCGCGACGTTGCGGGTGCGTTTCGTGCGACTTTTTCCCGCGTTTGGCACGCAAACTGGCGCATTCGCCGCAGTCGATAGGCGTGGAATAGCTCGCAAGCGGCAGGGTTTTTGCAAGCATCTTCGATCGCAACCTGTTGCTGGTGAAAAGGATGCGTCAATCCGCTTATACCGGCGGCAGACCAGCTTGCAGCCCTTCACCCGGCGTCGGCCCCGCCCTAAATCGCTGAGGCGGCCGCGTTGCCTTCCTAGCACGTGTGCGATCGTTTTTTGGCCCGGAAGTGGACTTTGGCTGCCAAAAAGGGAAAAGCCAGCTCAGATTGTATTCAGATTGTATTCTACCGCGCGATCGCAGGCAGGGGGTTTTGAATCAGTTGCAAAGGCCGCACAAAGCCGGCGGTTGGGGCAGAGACTGGCCACACGACACGAAGCGCGAATCGTAGTTCAGCCAGAGGGAGCGCTTGGTCCTGGGTCGATTGATGGATCGATCGCAAAGGACCGGGCGGTGGCTGGGGTGCGGCCAAGCAATGCCCGGTTTTGACGCGCCGGGGCATCGCTTGGCCGCAGAGCGTCTCCTCAAACCAGGCTAGGTCTGGCCAATCTCTGCCCCCAGCCACCACCTGCCACCCATCAAGTCCCGCCGCGCCGCACCGCGTGCTTGCGAATCGTCGCAGAAGCGCGACACGAAAGCGCCATCGAACCGATTGTCGGCGCGAAACAACTTCGGATCGCTTGCGGCGGAGAATTGCCTGCCTATAATTCAGCGTACAGCGGCTCACACGTCCGCTGTGTTCCGCTTCTTTTCCTCTCGACGTTTCTGGGTTGCCCCTCATGCTTCAATGGCTTTCGGATATTTGGGTTGCGGTCAAAACGGTCGCACAGGGAATGCTGGTCACGCTGCGATACTGGCTGAAGACCTATGATCCGCAGCGCAAGACCTTCACCGAGCACTTCGAGTATCCCGAATTGCCGGTGCCCGTGGCGCCGCGATACCGGGGGTTCCACCGCTACGACCTGACGACGTGCATCGCCTGCGACCAGTGCGCCAAGGCCTGCCCGGTCGATTGCATCTACATCGGCAAAGAGCGGGTCACGCAGGGCAAAGGGTTTCGCGTGACGGGCTTCACCATCGACTATACGAAGTGCATGTTTTGCGCGTTGTGCGTGGAGCCGTGCCCGGTCGACTGCATCTTCATGGGCGCCACGCACGACCTGAGTTGTTACAGCCGCGACGGCTGCATTGTCGACTTTTCGCGTTTGCCGGTCGAGGTGGCCTGGGGCCGGGCGACTCTCAACCCAACGGTCGTGGCGAGCTCCAAGGTGATCGCGGAGCCGGTCCACGGCGGGCCGAATCAGTAGCCGTCCTCGGTTGGCGAGCAGGAACATCAGATAGGCGATTGCGAGGAATTGAGCGATGAGTGGCAACCCTTGGAAGAACCGCAAAGTCTTTACGGTCGAGCAGGCGAATACCGCTTTGCCCTTGGTGCGGGCCATTGCCGCCGACCTGGCGCAGCTCTCACGCGACGTCATCGAGCGACGCGAGCGTCTTTCGTTTTTGGCCGGTGGCCGAGAACGGGACAAACGCGACCTCTACGGCGAAGAGTTGGCGCATGTCGAGGAAGAGTTGCACCGAGACACCGAACGGTTGCAAGGGTATGTTGAAGAGTTGCGCGAGCTGGGTGTCGAACCGAAGAACGGGCCGGAGGGCCTGATCGACTTTCCGGCCGTGATGGACGGCCGCCCGGTCTATCTCTGCTGGAAGCTGGGCGAGCCGGAAGTGTTGCACTGGCACGATCTCGACGCAGGATTTCGCGGCCGTCAGCCGCTGACCGCCGATAGCGCCGCGGGCGCCGGCACTGCCACGGGCGAGGGCGGCGAAGGTTCAAGTTCGTTTGACAGTCTGGAGGACTGACTTAGCCGCCGAAGACCTACGCGAGAAAGCCGCTCCGCACAACATTCTGCCTGCAAAGCTCGTCGTTCAACGCATCGTCCAAGGCCAAAAGTTCCCGCAGCGCGGCCGGCAGATCGGCATCCAGCAACTGCTTTTGGTATTGCTGCTGGGGCTTGTCGCGGCGACAGTAAAAGGCGTGAACGGCCGTTCGTGGGCGGGAAGTCCGGTTCGCCATTCCGCCGTGCCAAAGATGAGCGTTCATGACGATCACCGATCCCGCCGCACCCGTGACGACGCACTGCCGCGGGTGGTCGGCCAGGGGATCTTCGAGCACATCTTGGGGCAGGCGGTTGAAGCGATGAGAGCCAGGCACGACGCGCAACGCGCCGTTGTCCTGCGTGAAGTCGTCCAGCATCCAAACGACATTCGAGACCCAGGCGCCGCGCCGATCGGGCAAAGCACCCATGTCGCAGTGCCACGGCTGCGGCTTGTCGCCGTGCGGGTTGGCCGATCGGGCATTCAAGCTGCTCAGCTTGACGCTCCCTTCGAGCACGTGCTCGACCAGCGGCAATACGACAGGATGCAGGACGATCTCGCGAAAGACGTCGCCTTTATTGACCAGGTTGGCCAGCCGTCGGGCGCCGGGTTCGGGTTTGAATTCGGATCCCGCGGCCGCGCCTTCCAACGCGAACAACTGCTCGACGCCGTCGCGCAGCCTGCTCTGCAGGTCGTGGCCCATCAGATTTGGCAGCAGCACGTAGCCCAAGTCATCCAACTGCCGGCACGCTTGCGTGTTGGTCATGATGCCTTATCCGCGTCCGAGCACCCAGAAACCGGGGTTTAATGCTTGTCGTCGCGGAACGGTTTTGTCGCAGCCTTCAACTGTTCTCGGGCCGCCTCGAGCTGGGTCTCCGCCTCGACGATGGAATCGACGAGTTTCTCGCGCTCTTCGCCAAGCGACTGAGCCTTGGCTTTGAGTTTTTCCAGCCGGTCGATGATTTCAGCAAGTTCGTTTTGCACGCCGAGGCCCCTCCTTCAAATTGGAGCCGGCAAATTGGCACGGACTGGCACTACACGGCCAGCGCAAAAACAGCATAACGCACTCGTTTTGTCTTATCAAGTGGCCCGGTCGCTCCCAGCCGCGCATCGTAACTCTGGCTGCCGGGTCCGTCGCCAATCTGGTAGTCTCGCTCACCATTTCCATTATACTGCACGCGCTTCGTCCTCGCCGACGCAGCGCCGAACCCCTTTCCTCGCAGGTCGAAATCACGGACCTTGGATTGGCTCGCAAAAATGATACCAAAGGCAAGGGCAAGTTTCATGAACATGGTCAGTCATCAGCTTGTCGAGCAGTGGCGGACGCGGTTGGCGGCCTGGCAGCAGCGGCTCGATGAAGGTCGGCCGCGGCCCTGGCTGGCACGCGCCTACGTGCGCGTGTTGTCGTACCTTGCTAAGCCAATATGCGCCGTATGTCGCAGGCGACGAGCCGCTGGAAACGATCGCGTCGCCTTGACACCTCGCTGCGGCACCTTGACCAGCGCATCGCCTATTGCCGCATTTCCGTGCCGGATGGCCAGAACGCTTGGCTCTTGTGGCGGGCCGCGGCCGAAGCCGCAGTTGCAGTCGAGAGACCCGAACAAGACTGCGATGCGGAAAGCTGTTCATGCTCGCTGCTGCTGGTAGCACTTTGGTCGACGGGCTTGCTACTTCGCGACCTTCCCGTCTAGCCGGCGGCAGGCGGCTCGGCCGGCGCCAAGCCCAGCACCTCGCGCACACGAGGCTGCACCACTTCGCCGTCGCGGGTGACCAGCGTCTCGCGGACGATCGGATCGCTCAGGTCGAAGTTCAAGCTGCCGTCTTTGAGCAAATGGCAGAGCAGCGCGGCGACGTTGCGCGAATACATCTGGCTGGCGTGCAGCGGGACGGTCGAGGGCAGGTTCGTGGGGCCGAGAATGGTCACGCCGTTTTCCACCACGGTCTCGTCGGGCCGCGTCAGCTCACAGTTGCCGCCCCGCTCGGCAGCCAGGTCGACGATTACCGAACCGGGCGCCATGGCCCGCACCATCTCGGCCGTCACCAGCACCGGCGACTTCTTGCCGGGTATCGCCGCCGTGGTAATGATCGCGTCGCTGGCCGCCACCGCCTTGAGCATCAACTCACGTTGCTTCGCATAGACGCTTTCGTCGAGTTGCTTGGCATAGCCGCCCTGGTCCTGCGCGCCGGCCGTTTCCAGCGGCAACTCCAGGAACTTGGCCCCCAAGCTCTGCACCTGCTCCTTGACGGCCGGCCGGACGTCGTAGGCTTCAACCACCGCGCCCAGCCGCCGGGCCGTGGCGATGGCCTGCAAGCCCGCCACGCCGGCGCCCATCACAAATACTTTCGAGGGCGAAATCGTGCCGGCGGCCGTCATCATCATGGGCAACAGCTTGCCCAGCGTCGTCGCCGCCAGCAGCACGGCTTTGTAGCCCGCGATCGAAGCCATCGACGATAAGGCGTCCATGCTCTGAGCACGAGTGATCCGCGGTATCAGCTCCATGGCCAAAAGCGTGCCGCCCCGCGCCGCGATTTGCTGAGCGGCCGATGCGGCCACCAGCGGATCGGCAAAGCCGACGAGCACCTGTCCGTGCCGAATCAGCTCCAGGTCGGTGACGCCGGCCTCCAAATTGGCGCCCAACGTGCGGACCTGCGGTAGACAATCGGCGAGGCGAAACACCTCTGCCCGGTCGGCCGCCAGGCGGACGCCCTCGCGTTCATAGGCCGCGTCGCCGTAGCCGGCAGGGACGCCCGCGCCCGGTTCCATCACCACCTCGCAACCCAGCTTTCGCAGGGCGGCGACCGAACCGGGCACGAGCGCCACGCGCTTCTCGCCCGGATAGTTCTCTTTGACAATGCCGATCATCATGGCCATCAAGGTACGACGGACAGGCCGGTTTTGCAAACTGCTACCTGCGGCGGCGTTTGCCTGCGCCATTCCCACTGGCTTTCAATTCAATGTCCGTCACCAAGCTCGCTGGTCCCACCCTACACGCCCAGATACTCGGCGAGCGCTTCCTGCCAGGTCGGCATGGGCGGGCCGCCCAGGGCGTGATACTTGCCCGTGTCGAGCACGCTGTAGGATGGGCGTGGCGCTCGCGCGCCGTACTCGGCCGTGGTGATGCGTTCGATCGTCACCGTCAGCCCGGCCAGGCGAAAGATTTCACAGGCGAAATCGTGCCAATTCGTAGCGCCGCCGTTCACCACGTGATACGGGCCAAAGTGCCGGTTTTCCAGCAGGAACAGCACGGCCCGGGCCACGTGCGGTACATAGCTGGGCGTGCAATGTTGATCGGCCACCACGCGCAGGTGCTTTCCCTGCCGCGCCAGCCGGAGCATCGTCTCGACGAAGTTGCTGGCGGCCGTATTGGGACCGGGAAGAGCATACAGCCCGCACGTCCGCACGATGATGTGCTGTTGCCAACTCCGTGCCTGCTGTTCGCCTGCCAGCTTGCTTTGCGCATAGACGCCCTGCGGCGCGGGCGGGTCGTCCTCGCGATAGGGCGCCGTGCGGCCCACATTCTGCCCAAAAACATAGTCGGTGCTGATCTGGACCAGCGGCACCTGCAGCTCGCCGCACGCACGGGCAAGAAAGCCCACGCCCTCGGCGTTGGCCTTCCAACATTGCTCCGGCTGCTCTTCGGCGCGGTCGACCTGCGTGTAGGCCGCGGTGTTGATGACGGCCTCGGGCCGCAGTTTGGCAAGCGTCCGGCGCACCCGTTCGGCAGCGGTGATGTCGAGGTGCGACCGGTCGAGAGCCGTCGCCCGGTTGCCCAAAAGCCGACAAAGTTCGCGGCCTAATTGCCCGCCGGCTCCCGTTACGGCGATCGTCATGGATACCGCTCTACTCGCTGCGAAATCGCACTTGCTTGATTGCCGTCGGATCGCTTTTCGAGGGCGCGTGCCACTCGAGCGTCGAAACCTGTTCGCCGTCGTCGCCGGCTTGCTCTGCTTCGCTTTCGTCGGCAGCCTGCGGGCCCTCGTCGGAACCTGGCTGGTCCGCGTCCGGGGTCAGGCCGGCATCGGAATCCGGCGACAAGTCGTCCATCTCCAATCCCGGCCGAGGTTCTTCGTCGGGCGGGGGCGCCGGCGTCGGCTCAGGACCAGACTCGTCGGTTGCCGCACCCGGCTCGCCCGCGGGTTGTTCATCGGCCCGCTTCATGGCCGGGTCGCCGCCGAGCACCGAGTTCTTGCGGTACATAAAGTCACCGCCCTGTTCCGGCATCGGACCACAATAATCGTAGTTGCCTTGGCAAGATACGCAACCGGTGAAGACGCAAAAGCAAAGTGCCACGATCAACCAGCGTCGGCGGTACATCGAGATTTTCTCCCCTCCCGGCAGAAGCGATCTTGGGTAGAGACGAGCCGTAGCGATATATTCGTCCGAACAATCCGCCCAACCAGCATCTTTTTCCAGCGAAATTGATCGCCTCGGCAAATGATCGCGTCCGATTCCCTTCGCCAAATGCCGCAGAAATCCCCGACAAGCCAGATTGCGCCCTCGGCCCACCGCGCGCGGAAGTGGCTCAGCATTGCCGCACTGGTCTTATTGACCGTTTTGCTGCGAGTTCCGGGCATCCAGCGGCCTCTGGTGGGGCATTATGCCACCAAGAGCGCGATGTACGCCATGATGGCGCGCAATTGGGCCTTGGGCCGCGCCCCGTTCTGGCTGCCGACGACCGATTGCCTGGCCGGCGGCGAGCGAGGGTGGCACCTGCTGGAAATTCCGCTGGCAGCATACTTGGCCGGGGCGGGATGGGCGGTCTGCGGCGGCCCACTCGATCTATGGGGCCGGTCGGTCTCGATCGTATTCAGCGCCGGGGCAGCAGTGCTGTTGTATCTGTTGGTGCGTCGCTGGCACTCGGACCGGGCCGCCTCGGTCGCGGCGCTCGTGTTCACCTTTTCGCCGGCGTCGATCATCTTCGGCCAAAGCTTTATGCTGGAACCGTCGGTCGTGTTCCTCATGCTGGCCACGTTGTGGTGTATGGAGAACTGGCTGGAGGGCGTGCCGGAACGCCACGGAGCGCGTTCCCTAATCGGTTTTGCCGATCAACACGGGCAATGCATTGAGCGTAGGGTGGGACCAGCGAGCTTGCGAGCGCCGGCCCACCGATGGCGACGTCGATTACGGTGGGCCGGCGCTCGCAAGCTCGCTGGTCCCACCCTACATCGACTCGCGCCGACGTGTTGCTGCCCACGCCGCGCCACGTGGTTTGCGCTCGCTACGATGAGCCTGGCCATGCTGCTTTGTTCCAAGATTTACATGATTGTCATTCTGCTGCCGTTGGCGGCGAAGGCCGGGAGAAAGTGTACGGATTTGCCAGCGGCCCTGCGACGGCGATGGTCGTTTGCCTGTTTGGCGATGCTGGCGATCGGCATTCTGCCCGCCGTTGCCTGGTGCCTGTTGGTGCTGTGGCTGGCGTCGTCCGACCATGCCCTCAGCTCGCGGGTATTCGACTCGCTCCGTCACAGCGGCGCGGTGCATCACGTGCCCAGCGCGATGCTGGCCAGTCCCGATTTTTATTGGCGACTGCTCGGCAATCTGTGGGGCGTCGGCCTGACGCCGGTTGGCGCGGCGCTGGCCGGATTGGGCCTGTGCAGCCGGTCGTCGCGTCGGCACTTGAGCTGGCTGGCGGCCATGGCCCTCTTGGTGGCGCTATTGCCCGGCAAGTTTTTCGAGCTGCATTATTACACACTGATCCTCGTGCCGGCATTATCCGTGCTGGCCGGCATCGGCTGGGAAGAGTTGGCCGGCTGGATTTCCGGGCGAGTGGCTCGTGGCACGAGTCACAAAGCATTCGTTGCGTCGGCCTGCATGCTGGCTGGGATTGCGTGTTCGTTGCGGTTGGCCATCGGCCCGGCATTCGTCACGCCGCGGGAAGACCGCGCCGTAACCGTTGCCGCGGCCGCGGTGCGAGAGCTATCGGCCGAGGGCGAGCCCGTGGCGACGCTGCATGGTGCGGGACCGGATCTACTCTACTACTGCAATCGGCCGGGCTGGGCCTTATCGGCCAACGATCGCCGCTTGGAGCAAACCGTCGACCGCTGCCGACGGCAGGGCGCCCGTTGGCTCGTCGTCGCCGACTTGGCCCCGATCGAAGCGAATCCGGCCCTGAAGGCCGTCCTGGGGACTCTTCCGATGGTTCGCAATGGAGACGACTACCGCGTATATCGGCTGGCAGCAAGTCCGCAACGCTTGGCGCAGCAGCGCCCCTAAAAGCCACCCCCTGCGGGAACAGGGTTACGATGCTCTTAACGCCTCCAGGTATCTGACCACCGCCGCGCGAACGGCACGATTCGACGCGCCCATAAGCTGTTTCAGGGCACGGTCCGTCAATTCTCCGCGTCGGCGCAACAGCGCCGCGGCCTGGATGGCGGTCGCTTCGTCGTAGTCCGCAAGGAGCTTGGCGAGGCGATCGACGTCGCCCGCGGCCTGCCCAACGAGTTCGTGCGCATAGTCGCGGGGGCTCGTATATTCCGATGAGCCGTCCGCGTCGATATAGACCGCTCCTGTCGCGCCGAGCGTGTAGGGCTTCCATTCGGGCGAACCGGGCTGGTACGGCTTCGCCGTGGGCCAATAGGGCTTTGAAACGCCCGGACCGATGGCCACAACAACAAGCTGTACGTCGTGGTGCGGTCTCGGAATTGACCATGTCGATTCGTACTTGACGCCCGCTTGGCCGGTTTCCGGCAGCTTTTCACGGCGAGCTTCGCGGCCATTGACAAACAGCACCACTTCGTCGGCATTGCTCCACGACGGGCCAAGCACGCGGACACGAATGCTCAGCTCTGCGGACTTCGCCGCCGGCACGGTTTCGCCAGGCCCATACCGGCCGTTTACTTCCATGTCCGCCGCCAGACCGAAGCACACCAGTACCCGTCCGGCAAGCAAGCTCTCGACTGCCTCGGCGACGTCGATCTTGCCGGGTTGGTCATCGCGGCAACGGAGATAGGTGCGGGCCTGGCCGACGATCGATCGGGCCACGTCGTGCGAATCGCTGGAGCCGACCGGCGTCATGCGACGGCCGGCGTTCAGCAGCCCAAACCAGTCATGCACCAACCGCCAAGGGTCGGTTTGCAACGCGCCTGAGTTGACAAGTTCAATCGCGTTGGCTTGCAAATCCCATCCGTCGAGTTCTTCGCCCGACAGAGAAACGTGCCGCGCCGGGGCAAAGGGGCGAAAGCCGCCGTGCAAATCGCGTGGATGATTGAGCACGACCACACGACCTTTTTTTGGGTCGATCGCGTCGAAGACGGCCGGCCAGTTGGCGCCGCGAAAATCAATCACCGGACCGGTGGTATCGAGCGGGAAGACGTTGAAGTGGCCAACTCGCGTGGTGACCTCATTGCCAACGACCGGCGTCAAGAAGCCGCTCAAGCCGGTCGCCGCCAGCGCCGGCCGATAATCGATCTGCACGTTGTGGTCCGTGGCGATCGGCAATTCGAGGCCTTCGCCGGCGAGCGTCACCAGGCGTTCGTCGAGAGTCGCGTCGCCGTGCCCTGAGTAGGTCAAGGTGTGAACGTGCGTGTCGCAGCTTACGTAGCCCGGCATCGGCACTTCGCGGCGGATGGCCAACCGAACGGCATGCCGCCGGCCCGCGGCAAGCACGACCTGCTCGGCGTCCACGCCGTATTCGAAGCCGCGTCCCGCATAAACGGTATATTTTCCGGCGGGCAAACCAAATTCGGCCTCTCCATCGGCGGTGTAGATCACTCCCGGCCGCACAGCGAGACGCTTGCTGGACTCCGCACCGATCGACATCAGCGAGCCGTATTCATCGACGACGGTCACTCGCGACGGAATGGGCCGCCCGCTCTCGGCGTCGGCAACCACGACGCTTAGCGTAGCGGCGCGCAGCGCCTCTGCGCGGGACTGGTCGATGAGCCGCAGGTCGCCAACTTCGATGTCGTCGGAGGGCTGCCCGTTGCCTTCGATCGAAAGCTGATTCTGGCCGGGCAGCAGAGCCGAGGAAGGGATTTCCCAAAACGTCGTCATGCAGTTCTCGTCGGTAGGCAGCGAGCCGAGCTCGTGGTCGTTCAGGCGCAAACGCCAGTTTTGCTTCACGTCCCGCTGCCGCAGGCGAAGCGTGTACGGTGCGCGGGCCGGTTCGCCGGCAAAGGTCACTTTCCAGGTCTTGCCCTCCGCCTCTTCTGGAAACTCCGCCCATTCGCGTTCGTCGCCTGAACGGAGATGGTGCATCCGAGCGGCAAGTACCTGCTCGGTGGCCGCGCAAGGGGTCAGGCTGATCGCCAGACCGGAAAGAATCGCGGCGATGCCGCGAGGGACCAAAGCAGCAGGTGGTTTCATCCACGCTCCTATCGCGCCAAGGAAGTTGTTGCGGGCCCAATGATAACATGGGGCGTAAGGGGCGCGGATTGAATAACTTCGCAGTTTGCTCGTGCATCGCGGACGTAGGGGGCCTTCCTAGGCCGTCCAAACCGGGCGACGGCCTAGGAAGGCCGCCCCACGTCGCGTGCGATTGCGGAAGTCATTTAATCCTCGCCCCTAAACGGCCGGTATCGCGAGGCTTTGCGCAGAACCGGTGGCCAACGGCGATCTGGTAGCTTCGCTGGCAAGCTGGCGATAAAATGACGGAGGCATTCTGGGGCGTCGCGACCGGTGTATTCATGGCCCTTCAGTTCGACGGCTCCGCCTCGCTTTTCTACCGTACCCAGCGGCGTGAGTTGCTGCGGATCGGCGGCTTGTCGCTGTTGGGGCTGACCGCCGCGGAGCTCAGCCGCCTTCGCGCTGGTGCGGCGAACCATGCGACGCTCCAACGCCGGCGGAAAAACGCCTGCGTGTTCCTCTTCCTCTTCGGCGGCCCAAGCCATATCGACCTCTGGGATATGAAGACTGAGGCGCCGCTGGAAATTCGCGGCGCGTTCAGGCCGGCGTCGACCCGTGTGCCGGGCATCCAGCTTTGTGAACATTTGCCATTGCTGGCGGGCGAGATGGATAAAATCTGCCTGCTGCGATCGATGACCCATCGCATGAACGTACACGGCCCGGCATGCAGCGAGATCTTCACCGGACGCGAATACTTCGGGCCTCCCACCACCGACCAGGCCACCCGCGAGGATTGGCCCTCGCTCAGCGCCATGACGACGCGCTACGGCGGCACTCGGACCGGCCTGCCGCCCGCCGTCGTATTGCCGTGGTACTTGCAGTTTCCGGGGCAGCCGAAGCGAATTGCCGGCCAGACCGGCGGCCGCATGGGGGAGCAACACAACGCGTTTCTCGTCGAAGGCGACTTTGCTCGCGCGGACTTTCAGATCGAGGGCCTGCAGTTGACTGGCGACGTGCCCTGGCCGCGCATCGCCGGCCGGCGCGAGCTGCTGCGCACTCTGAGATCGTCTGCGGCGTCGGCGGCCGACCCAAGTTCGACGGAAGCCGCGTTCGACCTGAACCGAAACGCCGTTTACTCGCTGCTGGAAACCAACACCAGCGAGGCGCTCGATCTGACGCGCGAGCCGCCCGCCGTGCGCGAGCGATACGGTCCGACGACCGCGGGGCAGAGCCTGCTCATGGCCCGGCGATTGATCGAAGCCGGTGTCTCCTTGGTGACCGTCAATTGGCAGGACGAGACGAAGATCGACGGCGTCAATACTTGCTGGGACACGCATCAAAACAACTTTCCAAAATTGAAGAACCTGCTGTGCCCGATCTTCGATCGCGCCTTTTCGGCCTTTGTTTCCGATTTGGACGGCCGGGGCCTGCTGGAGACGACCTTGGTGGTGGCGGTGGGCGAATTCGGCCGTACGCCGAAGATCGGGCAATTCACTCAAAGCAGCAACACGAAATCGACCGGCCGCGACCATTGGCCCCACGCCTTCACCGCCTTGTTGGCGGGAGGTGGAGTGCGCGGAGGGCAAGTCTACGGTGAGACCACGCGCAACGGCGGCTATGTGGCCGACAAGCCCGTGACTCCGGCCGATCTCAGCGCCACCCTCCTGCATCACCTGGGGATCGACTTCGGCGTCAAGTATGAAGATGACTTCCAGCGTCTGCGACACCGGCTCAGCGACGGTCGCGTGATACAGGAACTGTTCGGCTAGTTTGCCGCCGACGGTCCCGTTGATTATGCTATCAGCCTGACACCAAGCGCGGCCATCAACCGGAGTCTTAACTGTATGGCGAAGGCCAAATCAATCGAGGGCACGACGAAGAGCGACCTTGTTCGCGAGTACCTGCGTTCAAATCCGCCTGCCACGGCCAACCAGATCGTGGCCGATTTGAGGCCCTACGGAGTCTCGCTGGCATTGGCGAAGAAAGTCAAATCCAAGGAAGGTCGCAAACGCCGCGAAGCCGGCCGCAAGCCCGGCCGCGCCACATCAGCGCCCGCGGCCAGACACCAGGCCGGCACCAAGACCGAAGCGATCCGTCAGGCTGCGGAAGGCATGCCCAAGCCCGTTCGGCCGCGTGACGTGGTGGCCGCCCTCGCCGAGCAGGGCATCGAGGTGGCCCGTCGCCACGTGGGCCAGGTACTCAAGAGCATGGGATTGCGACGGCGACGGCGAGGCCGGACGGCAACCGCTTCCGGCACGGCGACGGTCGGCCGACCGGCGACCGTGGCCGCCTCGGCGACTCTGTCGCTCGAAGCGCTGTTGGCGGCCAAGAAACTTGCCGATCAGCTCGGCGTCGACGCCGCCAAGCAGGCTGTGGATGCGCTTGCCAGGCTGAGCTGAAGGCTGCAAGAGGCGAAACAAAAAAGCCTTGCGATTTCTCGCAAGGCTTTCTTCAGTGGAGGCGGCGGGGAGCGGCAAATCCAGCCGCTCACTCGTTGCTTATCCTTTCATGGCAGTGCTTTACGGCGGCTACCTAGCTGGGTCGTGGAAATACTCTCCTTATTGGAACGCAGCGACATCCCGACCCAATGGGATTTCGACGTCTCGTCCGTCAAGTCGCCCGACGCCGCGCTAGGTTTAATTCAATTGTCGGTGCTCCTCTGCCCCGACGACGATTCGGCGGTTTCCGGGCGGGGAGACCTGAGTTATGTGGTCAATGGCGGCTTCGGCTGGACGCGACCGTCCGATTGTCCGGTCGCGGTGCTGGCGGGAATGCATACGGTTCCATTCGACCTGAATGGGAACGGCGTCACCTGCCCGACCGGTCCACAATCGGACGGCGGCCCCACAGACCGGGCGATCTACTTCCAGACGGGGCTGTTCTTCGTCGAGAACTGGCCCGTGGCCTCACAAACTCCCGCATCATTGAACGCTGCGTCAGCCGCCTGCAAGCTGGCGCCCTATGCCGGCGCGGCGGGATTCCTGCGGCTGCCTGCGCCGAGATCCGGCTTAGTCAGCCGGTCCCGGCGGGGACCGCTGGAGGTGTCCCTGACGCATGTTAGCGGCACCACCTGCGGAGACCGTCGATGGGTTGCACCGACACGCATGCCGCGCCTCGCCAGCCGCTCGCTGGATTCGCGGCGTAGCCGCACTGCTGGCAGCCACGCATGCGTTGTTGCTCGGGTGCTTGGCCGTGGTCGCGGCGCCAACGTGCGACGAGCCGTTTCACCTCGCGGCGGGCGTTCGGCGGCTCGAGTCAGCAACGTTCGGTCTCGACTTGGGCAATCCGCCTTTGGTTGGCACGATTGCCGCGCTGCCGCTGCTCTTCACCGAATTGCGGCCTCATCGCTAACGCGACCGCGGCTTGGCGTCTTGACGGGCGCAGCGCTGCTTTGGTCGATCGTTAGCGCCTTGGCCGCGTATCCACACTGTCTATCGTACTGTAACGAGTTGGCCGGCCGGTCCGGCGAGGGTTGGTACGCAATCAGCGTCAACCTCCTGCACGGACTTCCGTGCAGCGCGGCAGACGGAAAAGGGGGGTGGAAAGGAATAACAGCGGGCCAGTATTCTTACTTCCGGGCGTGGCGGCCGGCGGCGCGCGCCGGTTACTCCATCCGTATTTATCACCGCCCGCCCTCGCCATAACCAGTCCGACGCGCCGGATGCGTGCCACGTTCGCGGCCTTACCCGGTAGAACTTGTCGCATTCTTCTTCTTCATTCGGGCCCACTGCCAAGTCCAGACGACCGTCACCGAGAGACTGAGCGCCGCAAAATAGGGGGCCCTCTCGTCACCTTCCAGCGCGAACCAACCTTCCACCGCGGCCGCCACCAAACCCATCAGGGCGACCATCGCCTTGCCCATCAGCGACCAGTACACCATCCGCTGCTGGTGTTTGTCGAGCGCGGAGCGCGCATTGAGGTTGGCGATTTCGCGCATGGCCGACAGATCGGCCGACAGCTCCGGCGCAGGGGCGCGGCGCACCATCTCGCTCGGATCGCGCAGCTTTACGGGCGGCAAAGCTTCGGCCTCCGGTTCCACCGCGGTCTCGGCCACCGTGTCCGCCAGCGACTCTTCGACGGCCGGACGCGGTCGGGGCGCATCCTCCGGGACTGCCGCGTAGCCCGGCTTGCCCAAGCGCGCCATGAGTTGGGCCATATAGGCGTCGATCGAATCCTCTTCGTCCTCGTGGCCCGCGGTCCTCGGCCGGGCCTCGCAAGCGTTTTGCGCGTCGGAGCTTTCTCCCCCCGCCTCGGGCGGTGAGGGCGCATTTCGCTCGCGGTCGTCTTGCTCGTCCGTGTCCGACGACAGGCCGAAGCGGCTGAGAAGATCGGCCGTGCTCACAGAAGCGTCCGGCGAGGGGGCTTCGAAGGCGACTTCAGCCGCGTCGGGCTGGCTGGGCGCCGCAGCCGTATCCGCCGGCGCCAAGAAGCTCTCGACGATCTCGCCCAAGGGCGAAGCCGGCGGATTATTCACCTCGCGTTCCGCCGTCTCCGCCGGCGCTTCCGCTTGCGTGTCGGGTTCTTGCGGTTGCCGCTGCCGAAACTCGTCCCATTGCCGGCGCTCTTCCTCGAACCGGCTTTGGGCCGCCTGCAGCTCATTGGTCAGTTCCACCAACTGCAACTGATCTCTCCGGACCGCCGCTCGCTCTTCCTCGACGGCGCGCTGTGCCGTAGCCGCCTCTTGTTCCAGTTCGATGAGACGGGCCTGCAGCGATTGTGCTCGGTCGTGCCAAGCACCGCGCTCGCTCCCGATATGATGTTGAGCATCGGCCAGCTTCGTTTGGGTGCGTGACAGAGCTTCGGCGTGCCTGGCGGTCTCAGCTTCAAGCTCGACGAGACGCAGTTGAAGCGACTGCTCGCGGGTCTGTCCGGCGGCCTGCTCGTCGGCCAGAAGCTTTTGCGTGTTTGCCAGTTCGGCTTGCGTTCGCAACAGCGCCTCGGTCGTCTCCGCGTCTTGGGCTGTTGCGGCTTCCAGCTCGGCCATACGGGCTTGTAGCGATTCCTGTCGGGCCTGCGACGCGGAACGCTCGTCGGCCAGAAGCGTTTGAGTGTTCGCCAGTTCGGCTTGCGCTTGCGATAGCGCCTCGGCGGTCTCCGCGTGCTGGGCCCTTTCGGCTTCCAGCTCAACGACACGGCTTTGCAGCGACTCCTGGCGGGCCTGCCACGCGTAACGCTCATCGGCCAGAAGCGTTTGGGTGTTCGCCAGTTCGGCTTGCGCTTGCGACAGTGCCTCGGCGGTCTCTACGTTTTTGGCCGTTTGGGCTTCCAACTCAACGACACGGCCTTGCAGCGACTCCTGGCGGGCCTGCGCGGCAGACCGCTCGTTGGCCAGAAGCTGTTGCGTGCTCGCCAGCTCGGCTTGCGCGCGCGATAGCGCCTCGGCCGTCTCCGCGCTTTTGGCGGCTTCGGCTTCCAACTCGACGACGCGGCCTTGCAGCAACTCCTCGCGGGCCTGCCTCGCGGAACGCTCATCCGCCAGAAGCGTTTGGGTGTTCGCCAGTTCGGCTTGCGCTTGCGACAGTGCCTCGGCGGTCTCCGCATGTTGGGCCGTTTCGGCTTCCAACTCAACGACGCGGCCTTGCAGCGACTCCTGGCGGGCCTGCCCGGCAGACTGCTCGTTGGCCAGAAGCTGTTGCGTGCTCGCCAGCTCGGCTTGCGCGCGCGACAGTGCCTCGGCGGTCTCCGCGTGTTGGGCCGTTTCGGCTTCCAACTCAACGACACGGCCTTGCAGCGATTCCTGTCGGGCCTGCCACGCGGAACGCTCGTCGGTCAGTAGCTTCTCCGTGTTTGCTAACTCGGCTTGCGTTCGCGAAAGCGCCTCGGCGGTCTCCGCGTGTTGGGCCGTTTCGGCTTCCAACTCGACCATGCGGCCTTGCAGCGACTCCTGGCGGG
>Ga0307374_10000330_pt1 | contig 90473 bp, 86 predicted proteins | sample OX3MG_FD_202532 | JGI IMG/M metagenome (GOLD analysis project Ga0307374, IMG submission 202532) | Soil microbial communities from Risofladan, Vaasa, Finland - OX-3 | ecosystem: Environmental > Terrestrial > Soil > Coastal area > Acid sulfate soil | place: Finland: Risofladan, Vaasa | collected... | reverse complement strand
CTGGCGATCGCCGGGCGCAACCCACTGCCCGAGGGCATCACGCCGCACTCGCTCCGCCGCACTTTCATCTCGCTCCTGCTCGCGACCGGAGCGGAGGTCCCCTACGTCATGCGCCAAGTCGGGCACACCGACCCGAAGGTCACGCTCTCGATCTACGCGCAGGTGATGTATCGGGGCGAGGGCGAGCGGAAGCGGCTGAAAATAGTTTCCGAGGGCACCGATTGGGCACTGGCGGCGATTTTCAGCTGTCAGAGCCGGGGGGCAGTTGACTCTCGATGCCGTCGAATCGCGTTCGCTTGCAGGGGATTCAGTCGATGGGCCCGGCTGGTTTCGAACCAGCGACCTCTCGCGTGTGAAGCGAGCGCCTTTACTTTTCGCGGTTTGCATCTGGTGCCGTTTTCCTCACTGTAGAGCGGAAAACGGCAAAGGCGCATCTGGCTGCGTGAGGCTCCATTTGGCTGCGTTTGACACCAGGAATGACACCACGGCTGGTCACCTCAGGGAACAGCAGGCGCGCCAGGCGCTGTGCTGCTTTGAAACGCCGAAGCGACGGCAGTTGACGCATTCCAATACGCAACCCCGAACGGCGCCAGCATGAAGTCGACGATCTCCGGTGCCCGATGCGACCGCGACTCCACCTGGCCCGGCGACGATCTCGACCTGCACGATCGTCCACAGGCCCCCGGCGACCGCCTCGACCACCGTCTCGCGCGGGCGTTGCTGCACGCCGGCCGGCAGCGACTCGGGCCGCAGGAAGATCGTGAAGACATCGAGCATCGCCTCGGCCCGATCGAGCGGACTCGGACCCCGCCGCGGGCAGCTCGAAGAAGGCCAGCGCCCGGATAGCGGCCGATCGACGAAGCACTGAATTAGCTGTCCCGGGCGATATATACCGCCAACGCCAGCGTATATACAGAGGCAAGATGAGCAAGCACTTGGTTGACATCGACGAGGAGGCACTGCGGGCTGCGCGGGCGCGACTCGGCAGCGAGACGATCAAGGAGACCGTCAACCGCGCGCTGCGCCAAGCCGGCGATCAACAGGGCGAAGCGGTGAAGCGGCGCCTCGATTTGCTCGCCAGAGCCGAGCTGGATCCTCGCGAGCAGGCATGGCGCTGACCCAGCTGCTCGACTACAGCGCTCTCACCCGCCTGCATCATGCCGCTGTCCGGGACGCGATCGAGCCGGCCGCCGCACGCGGCGAACTCGCCCGAGCCGGGATCGGCGACCTCGAGATCGGCTACTCGGCTCGCAGCACCACCGAGTGGGACCGTCTGGCGGAGGCTCTCCGGGCCTTTGAGTTGGTGGAGACAACGGCCGATCATCTGCAGAGGGCCAGACAAGTGCAGCGCCTGCTCGCGGCCAAGCACCAGCGTGGCCGCAAGGTGCCAGACCTTCTGATCGCCGCCGCCGCGGAGTCTCGTGGCCTCACCGTCCTTCACTACGACGCGGACTTCGATCGGATCGCCTCGGTAACCGGACAGTCGTGCCAGTGGGTTGTGCCGGCTGGCTCGGTCGATTGACCCCGACCACAGCGCAGGCGTCAAGCCGCGCGGGCAGGATCGAGCCCGGACATCAGCTTCATCAGATTGCGTTTGGCCCTGTGAGCAGTGCGGACCTCCTCGACATAGACGTCGCATTCCTCGGGTCGTCCGCACTCCGCGTACAGCGCGCGCATCGTCTTATCGATCAGCCGCACCGCCTCGGCGTAGGCGCGCTTGTCCCTGCCGGCGATCACGCTCTCGACGTGGCGGCGGTAGACGCCGAGCGTGTCCTCGGGGTGCTCCGCGCGCCTTAAGTCGGCCAGCTTCAGCCACAGGTCACGGCTGCAGCCACCCTCCTCTGCCGCCTCCCAGGCGGCATCCGGATCACCCTCCCAAAGCAGCACCCGCACGAGCTCCGAACAGCCGCGACTGCGCAGGGAGGGGTGCCGCACGACCCCCGGAGGGTCCGGCTCTGGAGAGCGGAGCAGCGAGAGCGCCCAGCGCCGCCGCTCCTGCCACTGCCCCAGCGCCTTTGCGTCGGTCGCAAGCTCGCGGTAACTCTCGAGTGCCGGTCGGGCGCCGAACGTCTGAAGGGAGTGCTCAAGCGCCTCGCCGCTTCGCCCGCGGCGGCGGTACTCCTCGACGAGGAAGGTGCGCAGGCGCGGGTCGGGATTCTCCGAGAACGCCGCCATCCCGCGCTCTGCCCATTCGAGGGCCGCATCATCCTCGCCGTGCTCCCGACACAGCTCGGCGATCTGGAGAAAGCTGTAGCCGCTCGAGAGGTCCCGTTCTGCCACTTCGATCTGATCGGTGAGGCTCCCAGAGCATTGCGCGAGGGACTGCATGATCCGCGTGATTCGAAAGCGGCTGCCGTAACGCTCGTGGGAATCCTCGCCAGGAGCGAGCTTCGGCACCTCCGCCCACGCCTCCTCGGCGAGCTCGCGATAGCGCGCAAGGCCGGGGTCCCCAAGCACCTCGACGTAGCTGACGACGGCTTGGTCGAACACGTCCCAGGCGCCATTGAGCTCCCATGCGAAGAGGCGCTCGGCGAGCGCCACGGTGTCCGGCCTTGCGCGGCGACAGGCGTCGAGGTGCAGATCTTCGAGCCGCGCAATCACGTCGGTCATCTGGCCGTCAGAGTCGTCGACATGTTCAAGCGCGTGCTCGGCGAGCCTGAGCGCGTGCTCGGCGAGCTCGACGATATCGCCACTGCGCCCTTCCTCAAGCAGAGCCTCGAGCAGGTTGATCGCCTCCTCAATGCCGCGGACGTAGCCCCAAACCTCGCGATAGGGGACGAAGTCGCGATACGCAAAAGCCTGTTCGACCAGCGCACGCACGGACGCGACATCCGCCGCCGTCCCACTCTCCGGTCGCGCGGCTTGAAGCAACAGCCGGCGGGCCAGCGCTTCGTCGTCGTGGGCGTGGTCGATCAGAAGCTCGACCAGCTCGCTCTGGGGAAGCGTCTCAAGATGGGTACGGGCGTCATCGAGCGTCGGCGTTGGGTCGCCGCGCTCACCAAGCCAGGCGACAGCCACCGCGACGCAGTGCTTGCAGAAGGCGCCCTCGAGGCCGATCGGGCACGAGCAGGCGAAGCGAAGCTGCCCGCCCGCGGCGGAGAGCTCTACCAAGTAGGCCTCGGAGCCCTGGACGGTAGCGCCGACTCTCCCGGCACTTGCTCGCAGCGGACCGACGCGCCCCGCTTCGAGGTAGGACAGGCCGCGCTCGTAGGAGCGCGCCGACGGAAGGCCGGCGACGGTGGCTGTAGAGAGCACCCGCGATAGCTCGTCTGACATGCGGCCCGGAGGGTACGCAGCGAACCGGCGCAAGGTCTTTCGGGCTGGGCGGCTGGCGAGAGGTGTTGCTTTGCGCGACGACCAGGCGCGAGGGACCGTCGGCTTGGCGCGAGACGATCTGCACGTTGTCCAGCGTGCCGGCCTCAGGGTCGACCAGCACCACCGCCTCGAGCCTCCGTGAAACCAGCTCGGTGCGGAGCTTCTCGGCGGCGACCTTGAACTGCGGCAGGTAGCCGCTCAACGCCCGCCGCTCGCCCTCCGCCGGTGCTACCGAGGCCACTTTGCCCCTCCAGTTTCCGAGCGGGGGTTCTGACCGGCACCAGTGACGCCCTCAAGAGAGTCTCAGTAGGGAGGGTGAAGGTTCGCGAACATCGGGAAGTGCCTGACGTTGCGGGTAGCGAGGCCGCCGCCGACATGTTCTGCCGTGGCGGCGATCGCGAGGTCCGCGACTCCGATGCCCGTATGGCTGCGCCGCCACTGCTGCCCCAACTCCCCCGCACGACGGGCGAGGGCCTCGTCGAGCGGCACCCAGTCGATAGCCGCGAAGAGGACCTCGGCGGCCTGGCGCTCCGCGAGTCGCAGTCCTTGGATCACCTCGATCCGGCTGATCTCCGAACAGGCGGGGCGATCGTCGAGCCCGGCGAGGTATTCGGTCGCCGCCGGAACGGAGCGAAGGTGGTCGATCAGGACGCTCGTGTCGAGGAGGACGGTCAGGAGTCGAACCCGGCAAGCCGATCGGCATCCGCATCGCGGAGCTCCTCGACCTCGCTCTCTCCGTCCCCTAAATAGGGCGCGATGCCGGCCGTATCGCCAAGCGCCTTGCTCCACAGCACCCGCCAGGTCGCCTGGTCTTGCTCGCCGTGCGTCAGGTATTCCTCGACGGCACGCCGGATCACGGTCGATCGACTGACCCCCTCGGCCGAAGCCTGCTCGTCAAGGCGGCTAGTTTGGGAATCATCGAGGTAGATTTGAGTTCGTTTCACGATGTATAAGCATACATCACTAAGAACGTCCTATCAGGGTCCCGCAATGCATCGGCCCGCTCGCTCACATCGCTCGAATTCCGTCATCTGCCTGTTCTTCGGGGTTTCCGAGCGGGGCGCCTTCCGAACCAGAGCCAAATCGCGACTGGTCTTAAATCACCACCCTCCCCAGTCATCGATTTTTGGCTCTGCAAAGGGGTTTGGGATGGGCGCGGCTGGTTTCGAACCAGCGTCCTCTCGCGTGTGAAGCGAGCGCTCTCCCACTGAGCTACGCGCCCGGGAGCCGGGCAAATCATAGGCTTGCCGCTCAGGCGAGGGCGGGGGCCTCGCCTGAGCGGCGAGCGCCCCTTCCGTTGCTTTCCGCGTCGGCGCGTTTTTTCAGGGCGAGGGCGACGAAGGGGAAGATCAGGGTCGAGAGCATCGCGGCGCCGACCAGGCCGGCGGCGGTCGAGTGCCGCATGTGGCCCTCGTCGATCGCCAGGGTCGTGATCGCGACCACGAGCGGCAGCTCCGTCGCGCAATAGAAAGCGAGCGAGACGCGTTCGCGGCCGGTGATGAGCAGGACCGGGCCGAACTCACCGCAGGCTCCGGCCGCCAGTAGGTAGGTGCCGAAGCGCGTTTTCAGCTCTCCGGTGTCGCGGAGGATCGGGATCAGCGTGCCGATCGCCGTCGTCGCCATCGCTGAGCCCGTGTAGAGGAAAGAGACGACGATGCCGGCTGCGGCCAATGCCCCGCCGATCCCGTAGGCCAGCGCCACCGATAGCGCCCAGCCGGCGGCGCCCAGGCGCAGCGGCTTGCCCTCGATCCGGGCGAAGTCGATCTCGTAGCCGGCGAAGTAGAAGAGCATCCCCAGGCCGAGGTTCGAGAAGAAGGCGATGAAGTCGTCGCTGTGTGCGAGGTGGAGGACCTGGGGTCCGATCGCGATACCGAGGACCAGCTCGAGCACGACCACCGGTGGGGCGAAACGGCTGGGCAGGACGGCGACCGTGATGGCGGCCAGCGCGGCGACGGTGACAATCGCGAAGAAGGATGATGTGTCGACGTCGATCACGGCTCGCAGGCCGATCCTACGCTCGGGAGGTAGGATCATTGATGGACCGTGCTAGGCGGGGAATTAGCGGTGCCCTGTAACCCGCAATCCGCTCTAGCGGGGCCGAATTCCGTTCTGAGGGGCTGGCCTTCGGGGTCAGTACGCCGCGGGCGGCGTTGAAGGCCGGGTCCTGCGCGACGTGGGCACGCGAATCAGGTCAGGTCCGGAAGGAAGCAGCCTTAAGCGGATGCCGCGGGTGCCGCAGGTGAGCCCGGCCGGAGCCAAACGCGACGGGCACGCCCGGAGACCTCGCTTCGAAGACGGGTGCACGGTCCATTTCGTCGCCCGATGCTCGATCCACCCGCCATATATCCGGGACCGGTGCTCAGCAGCGGCGGTAGACCTTCCACGAGCGATCGCGCGTCATGTAGCGGAAGCCGGGCGGGACGGTGAGCGAGAAGCGGGTCGGGTCGTTGGGATCGAGGATGAAGTTATGGATGACGAAGTGGTTGGCCGGGTCGACGAAATAGCCGTGAGGGGGGATGCGCTGCTCGGTAGCGCTGACGATCCGGGTCGGCCTGATGTCGAGCCCGAAGGCGAGGCGGGGAACCGCGCGGTGGTTAGGCACGATGATCGGCCCGCAGAGGTGGCGAAAGGCGCCGGCTTCGACCAGGTGGGTCAGGTCTCCCTCGATGCGGCCCTGGTTGGTGAGGTCGCGGTTGACCGTGGAGTTGAGGCTCCACTGGTTGGGGAGCCAGATCACGAACATCAGCAGGATGACCGCGGCGAAGAGCTGCCAGCGCCGCCGCCACGGGTGGCTTGGCTCCAGCAGCCGCCAGCCGAGCAGCGCCAGGGCGACGAAGATTGCGAGCACCGCCGAGGCGAGCATCGTGTAGCGGGAGATGATCGCCAGGCCGGCGCAGGCCAGCACGGCGAAGGCGCCGAGGGAGACCAGCACCGCCGCAATGCCCAGGGCCGATCTGCGGCGGAGGAAGGAAAAGCCGAGGATCACGCCGCCGAGCGCGCCGACCATCCCCGGCCATTGGAGGATTTCACCCAGTCGCCGCGGGCCGTAGAGGACGAGGTCGACCGGGCCGGTCTGGCGCTTCAGAGTTTCAACCGTCTTCTGCGTGCCGGTCAGGGAGTACAGGGGGTTGCCGGTCGTGCTCCAGTCGAACAGAACCCAGGCGACGGGGGCGCCCAGAGCGAGTGCCGCCAGCCACGCCAGCTCTCGCGCCGAGCGCTCCCCCCGCCACCACAGCCGGCACCCGAACATCGCGCCGATGGGTCGATTCCGCCCGGCAGCGGCCTCCTTTCCGCCCACCGGCGCAGCGTTTGATTCGCGCTTCAGATCGAAGGCCAGGTAGGCCCAGTAGGCAAAGGAGAAGAGCCAGGCCTCAGGGCGCAGGAGGCCCGCGGGAATCAGGAGGGCCAGGACGGGCCAGCCCGCGCGGGGCCGCTTCGTCTCGATCGCCAGAGCGCCCAGGCAGAGGGCGATGTAGGGGAGGTCGACGTAGGCGCGCAGCCCGTTGGAGAGGAAGGGCGCCCGGGTGAGGACGATCGCCGCCGCGACGATCCCGATCCAGCGGTCGAACCACAGCGTCCCCAGCCGGTAGACCAGGTACATGATCAGCCCCAGCGAGGCGTAGGCGACCACCATCGTCACTGCGATCGACCCGGCGTTGCCGAGGGGAGTGCTCAGCAGGCCGAGCAGGTCGGCGAGCGGGTGGGGGGTGGGGGGGAGCGCCGAGCCGTAGTCGGGGCTAATCCCGTGCGCCAGTTCCTTCCCCCAGAGCAGCGCGTAGATCGTGTCGTAGTTGGGAAAGCCGAGCGGAAAGATGGCGAGCAGCAGCGCCGTTACGGCGGCGACCCAGGCGGCCGGCGTGAGCCAGGTTCGGACCCTCGATGGCACCGGCGCAAGGTACAGATGCTGGGCCCCTGCCGGCCCGCCGGAGTGCGGGTGGCTCGCAGATACACTGGCCCCAGCCCCGATGACCGAGCCCAACTCCCTCTATCGACGCCACCGCCCGGGCTCCTTCGGCGAGGTGGTCGGCCAGCAGCACGTCGTCCGAACCCTGCGCAACGCGGTCGAGCGCGACAGGGTCCACCACGCCTACCTGTTCGTCGGCTCGCGCGGGACGGGCAAGACCTCGATGGCGAAGATCCTCGCCCGCTCGCTCAATTGCCAACGCGGCGGGCCGACGGTCACGCCCTGCGGCGAATGCGAGTCGTGCCTGACGATCGCCGCCGGCACCTCGGTCGACGTGATCGAGATGGACGCCGCCTCCAATCGCTCAGTCGACGATGTCCGCGACCTGCGCGAGCGGATCGCCTACGCCCCCGCCGCCGGCCGCTGGAAGGTCTACATCCTCGACGAGGCCCACATGTTGACCAAGGAGGCCTGGAACGCCTTCCTCAAGACCCTCGAGGAGCCGCCGCCGAGCACCGTCTTCGTCCTCGCCACCACCGAGGCACACAAGGTGATGCCGACGATCGCCGACCGCTGCCAGCGCTTCGACTTCCAGCGACCGTCGCTGGAGCAGATCTCCGAGGTGCTGCTGCGCGTCGCGGGCGCCGAGGGGATCGAGGTGGAGGGCGGCGCGGTGGCGATGATCGCCCGCTCCGCCTCAGGCAGCTTCCGCGACGCCCTCGGCACGCTCGACCAGCTGGTCGCCTTCGGCGGCGACCGCGTCGGGCTGGACGAGGTGCTGGAGCTGCTCGGAGCGGTCGACGCCGAGCTGCTGTTCGAAGCGGTCGACGCCGTGGTGGCCGAAGACCCGAGGGGGGTTCTGCTCAGCGTCGAGCGGATGGCCGGCTCGGGCCGCGATCCGGCCCAGTTCGCGCGCGACCTCCTCGCCCACCTCCGACACCTGCTGATCACCCAGACGGTGGGAGAGGTTCCCAACACCTTCGTCGTCACCGCCACGGACGTGGATCGCCTGTCGGCTCAGGCCAGGGCGATCGGTGCGGCCACCCTGGTCCGCACGATCGATGAGCTGGCCAGCGCCCTAACGGCGATCCGCGAGGGCGACGACGCCCGCCTCGCGGTGGAGATCGCGATGCTCAAGGCGGCGCGGCCGGATCTCGATCCATCCACCGAGGGACTCTTGAGGCGGGTCGAGAGGCTCGAGAAAGCGGGGACAGGGGCCGCAGAGCCGCTGGTCCCGTCGCCGGATGGGAGGGAGCTGGGGGCCGGGGACGAGCGGAACCCCCCTCGCCCCCCGGCACCCCCGCAAGAGCGTTCCACGGTCGATGAGCAAGCGCCCGAGCCGCCGGCGAAAACCGGAGACGACGGCGCCGAAGCCGATGACGGTGGGGAGGAAGGCGGGTCGGGGAAGAGCGAGGCGCCGGTGCAGGGGCGCGAGGAGAGCTCCGAGCGGGTCGACCTGGAGCGGATCGCTCGGCTCTGGCCGGCGGTGCTCGATCAGTTGCGCCAGTCGAGCGCGCCGGCACTGGCGGCGCTGTTTGAGGGGGCGCGGCCGGTGGGGGTGGACCGCGAGGAGTCAACCCTGACGGTCGGTTTCCCCGCAAGCGCCACCTTCAACAAGCGCAAGGCGGAGGCACCGGACAAGCGTGAGCTGGCGGCGGCGGCGCTGGAGGCGGTTGCCGGCGAGCGGTTGCGGCTCGTATACGTGGTGCTCGACGGTGAGGCCGCCGCCGAGGCGGCGGCCGGCGAGGAGCGGATGGACGAGGATCAGCTGGTTGAACGGCTAAAGAGCGAGTTCGATGCAGAGGAGGTCGGCTAGGTGGCACGCGGCGGTGGGCCCGGTGGCTTCGACGTAAACGCGCTGATGAAACAGGCGCAGCAGATGCAGGACGAGATGCTGCGAGCGCAGGAGGCGCTCAAAGACGAGCTGGTCGAGGCGAGCGCCGGAGGCGGCATGGTCAAGGTGAAGATGAGTGGAGACCTCAACCTGCGCGAGATCGCGATCGATCCACAGGCGATCGATCCACAGGAGGCGGAGCTGCTCGCCGAGATGGTGCAGGCGGCGGTCAACGAGGCGCTGCGCGCCGCTCAGGAGCTGGCTTCGGCGAAGATGGGCGGGATCACGGGAGGCCTTGGCGGGCTCCCTGGGCTCTGAGCCGGTGAGGTGGGAGCCTCCACATAGGACTCCCCCTGGCGGGAGCAGCTGTGAAGGCTGGCTGCGGTGAGCACCGAAGGCCCGGCGCCGCTGGCGCGCCTCGTCGCCGAGCTGTCGCGCCTGCCGGGGATCGGGCAGCGCACCGCGCAGAGGCTCGCCTTCCACATCCTTCGTGCGCCTGACGATGAGGCGGCGGCGCTCTCCGACGCGATCCGCGAGATGAAGGAGAAGGTCGGTCTCTGCGAGCGCTGTTTCAACCTCGCCGAGGGGCCGCTCTGCCGGATCTGCGCGGACCCCAACCGCGACGACTCGACGCTCTGCGTGGTCGAGGAGCCGGCCGATGTGATCCCGTTCGAGCGCACCCATGAATACCACGGCCTATACCACGTGCTGGGCGGCGCCCTCTCGCCGATCGATGGTGTTGACCCCGAGGACCTAAAGATCGCCGAGCTGCTGCGGCGGGTCGAGGAGGGGGAGATCCGCGAGGTGGTCCTGGCGACCAACCCGACCACCACCGGAGAGGCGACCGCCCTGCACATCGCCGAGCTGCTGCGGGGCCAGGTCGCCCTCACCCGCCTGGCCAGCGGCCTGCCGGTGGGAGCCGACCTCGAGCACGCCGATGAGGTGACGCTGGGCAAAGCTCTCGCCGGCCGCCGCAGCCTGGACTAGCGAATCCGTCTGGACAAGCATCTGATCGTAAATAGCGAGTTCCCCTCTCCTCGCCGTCCGGCTGGTTCGACAGGGTCTGCTGGTGGCCAGCGACCGGCGATCCGAGATCAAGGTCGAGTCCCGCGCCGGCACTGCGGCGGGACAGCTCGCGCGTGAGGTCTCCTCCCTGCAGGCCGTCCTGCTGGCCAGGCTGGACGAGGAGCTAAACGGGGTAGACGCCCCGCTCTTCGCCCAGACCGCCTGTCGCCTGGCGCAGGAGTTCGGCTCAGTTACCGCGACCGCGATCGAGGCCCTCAGCGAGCGAGCCGGCACCCCGCCCGTCGGGGACCCGCTGGCCAGCCTCTTCCGGCCGGGGCAGATGCGCCGCCGGCTGGACCAGATGCTGGAGATGAATCGGCGCTACGGGCATCCCTTCGGCCTGGTCGTGTTCGCGATCGAGGGGCCTGGAGCTCGGAACGGCGCCGACGGTGGGCGGGAGACCGCGCTGGCTGTCGTCGGCGCGGCACTGCGCGAGAGCATCCGTCTGGTCGACGAGGTCTTTCCCCTCGAGGAGGATGCACTCTGCGTTCTGGCGCCCAACCAAACCACGGTCGAGGGAGTGCAGATGACGGAGCGACTGCTGCGTCTGCTCGACGAGCTCGAGGGAGCCGGCGGCCTCAGCATCGGGGTCTCCGCTGGGGTGGTCGCCTGCCCGGAGCACGGCGCCGAGGCTGAACGCCTCCTGCACGACGCCGATGAGGCGATGTGGAGAGCGCGTGCTGTGGGGCAGCCGGTGGGCGTCGGCAGCTTGCAAGATCGCTGACAGGTTTGGCGAAATTTGTCCATAACCGGCGTAAACCTGGTTCGCGGGTGGGAGAATGGCGCTCGGGCCCGAATCACATTCGCCCCACTACCTTCTCCCTAGATGCCAGGAATACGCACAAACGCAGCGGCCGAGGTGCTCGGCGTCAGCCCCAACACGCTCCGCAGCTGGGAGCGGCGTTACGGGTACCCGACGCCGAAGCGCACTCCCGGCAACCACCGCAACTACGAGCTGGTCGAGCTGCAGACCCTGCGCGACGCGCTCGGCCAGACCGGGAACATCTCCTCCGCGATCGAGCTGGCCCGCCAGCGTCAGTCCGCGCCGGCGGCCGGCGACGCACTTATCGCTGCGCTGGAGCGCTTCGACGAGGACGCCGCCAACCGGGCGATCGAGGAGAGCCTGGCGCTGCGGCCGCTGGAGCGCACCGTCGAGGAGCTGCTGCTGCCGGCGGTCGACGAGCTGGCGGCCGACCCCGATCGCGAGCCGGAGCTGGAGTTCGCCTGCCGCTGGGCGATGGGCTGGCTGCACGGCGCCAGGCGCCTGGCCTCCGCCGCCTCGCGCCCAGCCGGGGTCCTGCTGCTGGACTCCAGCCACGGCCCCGAGGCTGAGGCCGTCCACGCACAGGCGCTCGACCTCGCCCTGCGTCGCGCCGGATTCCGCGTGCTGATGCTTTCCAACGAGCTTGGCGGCGGGCGGCTGGAGCGCGCTCTGAACGCCCTGGACCCGACTGCGATCGTCCTCTGCGGTCCCGATGCCGACACCGCGGCCGCGGTGAAGCTGGTGCGCAAGATCCGCGAGGTGGGCTTCGATGCTCCCCTCTACGGCTTCCGCGCCACCGGATTGATCGGCGACGCGGTTCCCTCCGCGGGGGAGACACCCAGCGCGGTCACCGGGATGCTGAACGCGGATCTGCGCCGCCGCGCCGCCCGAGCCTTCGCCTGAGGCGGGGCCGGCGTAGGGCTTTCTCGCCAAGGGCGTGTCTTTCTCCTCCTTCGGCGGCGGAGACGATTGGCCTCGCGGGTGGCGAATATCGGAACGGTAGGTAACTCAGGGACAGACCGAAAAAAAGACCGGCACAGGGCAACTGCCCTGTGCCGGTTCGGTCAGCGGCGGCGCCTCCCGCCGCTGACCAGTCTTGCTAGCTATAGCTAGAGCGAGGCGACCGCGCGCTCGCCCGCTTTGAACACGATCTTTGGCAGGGGAGCGAAGTCAAGCGCCGCTCCGTATTTCTGCCCCGTGGTCAGGTTGTACTTGATGAATTGTTCGAGTTCTGGCTTTTTCGGCGCACCGTGAGGAACGATGCAGTAGGTGAACGTCGAGATCGGGTAGGCGGTTTTAGCCTTTTTCGGCGGATCAACGATGTGCATTTCGTTGTTCGGCGGGATGTGGTGGACCGTTTCCGCCGCAGCCTCGATGTTTTCCAGGTTGGGGAACTCGAACTGACCGGCATTATTCTCGACGGAGGCGGCCCCCAGACCGGCTGCGACGATGTATGTAGCGGTGATGTAGCCGATCGAGCCCTTGGTCGTGCTGACGACCGAGGTTACCCCGGGGTTGCCTTTGCCGCCAACGGCACCATCTGAGGTCGGGAAGGCGACAGAGGTCGCGTACCCGACCGAGCTCTTCCACGCACTGCTCACTTTTGAGAGGTAGTTGGTGAAGGCGTAGGTGTCGCCGGAGCCATCGCTGCGGAATACGGGAGTTATCTTGAGTCCGGGCAGGTGAAGTTTCGGGTTCAGTCTCTTGATCTTGGCGTTATTCCAAGTGGTGATCTTGCCCAGGTAGATTTCGGCGAGCACCGGTCCCGAGATCCGGAGCTTGCCCTTCTTGACACCTGGAATGTTGTAGGCAATGCCGACGCCCGTCAGCGCCCATGGAATCTGAACGCAGTTGCCGCACTTGGCAGCCTGTTCGGGCGTCATCGGCGCGTCGGAGGCACCGAAATCGACGGTCCTCGCCGTGATGTCGGCGATGCCCGCCCCCGAGCCGACCGAGGAGTAGGACGCCGTAATGGCTCCATTGGTATGCGCCGAGAAGCCATTGATCCAGTTGGACATCAGCGGAGCCACCAGCGTGGACCCAGCGCCTTTGAGTTCGGCGAATGCACTCGCGGTGGAGACGGTGGCCATGCAGGCAACCGTCCCGACCGTCGCCATGATGAGACCAAGCAACCTGTTGCGAATCAAGTCAAAATCCTTTCGGCTTGTTTTGTCCCGTGAGCACGGGCGTCGTGGCTCGTTCGACTGGGTACGCATGCAGGATCACGGCGGAGGGCTGACCACTTGTTTCAATCTTGTGAAAGGCGGTTTGTTACCAAACTGTGAACACCACTTTGCACTTGTTTCAATTTTGTGAAACTCGATGAATTGAGGATGAGATCGGGTCGTTCTCCTCTACGCTGCGCGCCATGAGCACCACGGTCAGCGCTTCGCTTCCCCCCGGCCCTCCGCCTGCACGAGACCAGAGCGCGCGAGAGCTCTCTGCTCAGCGTCGCAAGCGGATGGACCGCTTCGGGGACCGTGTGCTCTACGGCGTCTGCGCCTTCGCGGCGCTGCTCGGCGTCACAGTCCTCCTCCTCCTTGGCTACCAGGTGTTTCACGGTGCCGCACCGGCGATATCGAAGTTCGGTCTGGGATTCCTTTATAAGACGAGCTGGCAGCCAAACTTCCATATTTTCGGCGCCGGCTCCCTGCTTTTCGGCACCGCGGTTACCTCCTTCATGGCCCTGCTGTTGGGGGCTCCGATTGCGGTCGCGATCGCCCTTTTCCTCAGCCTGTTGGCGCCGGCGGGCGTTCGCGGGATGATCTCGCCGCTGGTCGAGATGCTGGCAGCGATCCCCAGCGTCATCCTCGGCTTCTGGGGCATTCTCATCCTGGCGCCCTTCGTCCACGAACACCTCGAGCCTTTCCTGCACGAAACGCTCGGCTTCATCCCGCTCTTCGGCCCCCCGGAAACGACTGGCGCCAGCGTCTTTACGGCGGGCCTGATCCTGACGATCATGGTGATTCCGATCATCGCCTCGATATCTCGCGATCTGTTCCTTACGGTCCCGCGCGAGATCCAGGATGCGGCGAGCGCGCTGGGGGCGACCCGCTGGGAGGTGGTTCGCGGCGTGGTTCTTCCCTCTACCGCCTCCGGTGTGGTCGCCGCGATGCTTTTGGGTCTGGGCCGGGCACTGGGCGAGGCGATCGCGGTGACCCAGGTGCTCGGCGCCGGGTCGGAAATACACACCTCGCTGTTCAGAACCGGGGACACGCTCGCCGCCCGGATCGCGGAGCAGTTCACCGAGTCACTGGCCTCGCCGCTGTATCTGGGCTCACTTTTTTACCTTGGAGCGATCCTCCTCGTGATCGGGCTGATCTTCAACCTCGGTGCGCGCTGGATCGGCAGGCGCTTTGACTACCAGCGAAAGGTCGCATGACAGGCGCCGGCGTGCCCGATCCGACCGCCCCGCTGACTCCCTCGGGCAATCTGCGCCGGCGGCAGATCGTCAGCCGGCTCGCCGAAACCGGGGCGACCCTCGCGGCCCTGCTGGCCGTCGCGGTGCTGGTGATCGTCACCTACACAGTGCTGGTGCGCGGGGCCAACGCGCTCAGCCTCGAATTCCTGGTCAAAGGGGAGCCGGCAGGAATCGGACCGGCGATCGTCGGCACCGCCCTGGTCGTCGCGCTCGCCACCGTGATCGCGATGCCGCTGGGAATTCTCATTGCTCTGTACCTGACGGAGTTCGCCGGCAATCGCCTCGCCGGTTCGGTTCGGCTGACGATGGACCTGATGAACGGCCTGCCGTCGATCATCGTCGGCCTCTTCATCTTCGGCCTGCTCGTCTACCACCATCAGGACTCGGTCTACGCCGGCTCGATCGCCCTGGCGATCATCATGCTGCCGCTGATCGCCCGCGGCAGCCAGGAGAACCTCCTCCTCGTCCCCGGCAGCCTGCGCGAAGCGGCCGATGCGCTCGGAGTTAGTCGCTGGCGCACCGTGCTAACCGTGATCCTGCCCAGCGCGTTGGGTGGGATCGTCACCGCGACGATGCTCGCCGTCGCACGCGCCGCCGGCGAGACTGCCCCGCTGCTGATTCTCGACTCAATTGTCAACAACGCCAAGTACAGCTTCAACATCACCGAAGCGGCGCCCAATATCCCGATGACCATCTACCAACTCTCCGAAGAAGCCAACCCGGAAGGCTTCACCCGGGCTTGGGGAGCGGGGTTCGTGCTGCTGGCGTTCATAGTCCTCGCCAGCCTCGGGGCCAGGGTGCTGCTCGCCCGCAACCGGAGGAAGATGGCCTCGTGAGCTACCCCGATCACACCTTGCAGTTCTCCCAGGGCGATTCGGTTGTCCCTCGCCGGGTCCGGATCCAGACCGGGCCCCAGCCGCCCTATGCGGGATTCACGGAGTCAAACGGCGGGCGCCGCGAGGTGGCGCGGGTAGTGGTTTTCGACGCCCGCGATGTGTCAGTCTTCTATGGGAGCAAGAAGGCGCTCGAGGGAGTAAACCTGCAGATTCCCCGCAACCGGATCACGGCCTTGATCGGCCCGTCGGGCTGCGGCAAGACGACCTTCCTGCGCAGCCTTAACCGGATGAACGACCCGGTGCCGGGATTCAGGATCGAAGGCAACATCTCCTACCACGGTCATGAGATTTATGGCCCCCAGGTCGACCGGATCGAGGTGCGGCGCCGGATCGGGATGGTCTTCCAAAAACCGAACCCCTTCCCGAAGTCGATCTACAACAACGTCGCCTGGGCGCTGCGAAACCTCGGCATGAAGGACGGCCTCGATGAGCGCGTCGAGCGCGCCCTGCGCGGCGCCGCGCTCTGGGAGGAGGTGAAGGACCGACTCAAGGACAGCGCCCTGGGGCTCTCCGGCGGCCAGCAGCAGCGGCTCTGCATCGCGCGGGCGATAGCGATCGAGCCCGACGTGCTGCTCCTCGACGAGCCGGCCTCGGCGCTCGACCCGGTCGCCACTGCGAAAATCGAGGACCTGATGCATTCGCTTAAAGGCCGCTACACGATCGTGATCGTCACCCACAACATGCAGCAGGCTGCGCGGGTCGCCGATCAGACCGCGTTCTTCGGTCTCGACCTCAGCGGCGCCGAGCGGGTGGGAACGCTGATCGAGTGCGCCGATACCGAGAAGATCTTCAATCAGCCCGCCGACCCGCGCACCCGCGATTACGTCACGGGCCGCTTCGGGTAGGCGGATCAGCCCTTCAGGATCGCCTCGCCGGAGACCTGCTGCAGGAGCGAGTTGCCGCACTGCCAGCAGTAGGTCGCGCCGCTGCTGTGGGGCGCACCGCAGGAGCTGCAGGTTCCGGCGGTACCGGTCTGCTCCATCCGCACGATGCGCTCGACCTCGCTGAGCTCGGCGTCGGCGTCCTGCAGGGCCGCCGCCCTCTGCACCAGCAAGTCGACCCGAATCCGGTTGCGGATCGCCATCTCATAGACGAGCCCGCCGAGGTCCCACTGCAGTTCGGCGACCCGCCCAGTGAGCTGATCGCGGCGCCGTTCGAGGTCGACGACCAGGTCGGACCCGTGGGCCGCGCTCGGGGCCGTGGGGCCCGCAGCCTGAGGGGTGACCGTCTGCGCCGGGTTGGCCGGCCGCGCCGCTACGGCACTCGAGGTCGAATTCGTCCCGGGTTGCCCGTTTGAAGCGCTGTGACGGTTGCGGCGTGGGTTTAACCCGTCGATGAGAAGCGATATCGGATTCTGGCTCGCCATCGCCCTCACCCCCCACCGAAGAATTCACCTTTGAACTTACCGTTCGTGCAGCCGGCCGTGCCCTTCGTGCAGGTTTCACCCACTTTCGCTTCGGGTTTCGGCAGCTTTACGCCGTGAACTGGGTGGAGTACGTTTTCGGCAGCCTTGCTCTGCCCGCTGGTGCCCGTTTTAGCGGCGGCGGCTTTGTTTGCTTTGGAGCTGGTGGCTCCAGCGGAGGTGCCTTTGCCCGTGCTGGTTTCAGCCGTCGTCCGCGTCGCTTCGCCTCCTCCGTTGGGTACCTTCACGACCACCGGAGTGGTGCTGGCGCTAGAGCCCGAGCGTTCGCCCGAGCGGCCGATCAGCACGCCGACCCCCAGCGCCAGCAGCAGGGTTCCGATCCCAGCAACCAACGTTGCGTTGGCGGACATCCGCCGGCGCTTCTTTGGGGGAGGAGGCGGAGCCGCCTGGCGCGGCCCCTTGATAACCGTGTCCATCAGCACGACCGCGTCCATGAACGGCAGGCGGGGATCACCGCGGCGCTGTCCGCACTCGACGCAGTAGCGCTGGTCCGCGGCCATCAGGGCCCCGCAGGCCGGGCACTGCCCGCCCGTCGTCGCCACCAGGGACGAGTGGGCCGCGGTCGCGCCAGAGGGAGCCGCGGCTTGCGATATCAATACATCCGTCGGGTCCGGGTCCGTGGCGGGGCCAACGGTTGCCGGCCCGATCGGGCCGGGGGTGTGATCTGGCAGGGCGTCGCCGTGGGTAGACACAACCTGCATCGTCACGCCGATCGTCCACCGCAAATGTTTAAGAGTTGTGAAGCGCCGCCTGCCGCTGCCTAGGTGCCCCTGCCTGGAGCTGCCTGCTGGAACTCCAAATCTTCACATCTTGGTAACGAGCCGGCGCAAGACTTACCCCTGAGGTGACCATTCCGATCGATGACGAGGGCCGCCCGGACACAGCCCACGCCGCGAGTTGCGCCGCCTGCGGCGCGAGGCTCGGCGGCGACCAGCGCTACTGCCTGGAGTGCGGGACACGCCGTGTTCCCCTGCCCCCGCTGGTCGCTGCCTCGATCAGTGCCCTGAATACCCGCCGGTCTGCCGAGGAGGTTGAGCGCCGGCCTTCGGCGGAGGCTGTCCCGGCCGCCCCGGCTGAGGGGGCAGAGGCGGAGGGCCCGACGCTCGAGGAACGCTTCATGCCCGGCCCGCGGGTTGCCGCGGTCGTGGTGATGGGCCTGCTCGCCTTTGGCGTCTTCCTCGGCTCGGCCACGAGCCCGGTTGCCCAGAGCGCCGGCATCGGGCCCATCCTCCTGGACGGTGGATCCTCGTCTAAGTCGAGTAGCCCGAGAGAAGAACCCTCGGCCCCCGCCTCGACTCCCCAAGCGAGCACCCCCGCCACCCCGGCCTCCGCCCCCGCCGCTCCGGTCGGGGAAACGTCGGCCCCATTGGAAGAAGAAACCAGCGGTGAAGAAGCTGGGGAAAAGCCCTCGGTACCGCCGGAAGTCCCGAGCGAAGCGCCTCTGCCGCCGATCAAGCATGTGTTCCTGATCGTGCTCGCCGATCAGGGATTCAACGAAGCCTTCGGCGAAAGCTCCGCCGCCCCCTATCTGGCCAAGACCCTGCGCGGGCAGGGTGAGCTGTTGACCAACTACTACGCGGTGGCCCAGGGTGAGCTGGCAAACGAGGTCGCCCTGATCAGCGGTCAGGGCCCGACCCCCCAGACGGCGGCCAACTGCCCCGACTACAGCGAAATCTCCCCCGGCACGATCGGCGCCGAAAGCCAGGCCAGCGGGAGCGGCTGCGTGTACCCGTCGGCGACGCAGACACTGCCCGGTCAGCTCACCGCCGCCGGCAAGACGTGGAAGGCATACGTCGAGGGCATCGCCAACGGCAGCGGCGCTCAGCCCAGCACCTGCCGCCATCCGGGGCTCGGCGCTACCGACCCCAACCACAGCCCGCTGCCCGGCGACGCCTACGAGACGTGGAGCAACCCGTTCGTCTACTTCAACTCGCTGACCGCCTCCGAATGCGCCCAGGACGACGTCGGACTCGAACAGCTCCAGCCGAACCTCCAGTCGGCGAGCAGCACTCCCTCTCTCTCCTACATCGTGCCCAGCGCCTGCCACGACGGCAGCAACCTGCCCTGCGAACCGGGCGCGCCCAGCGGTCTCGCCGCGGCCGAACCGTTCCTCAAGACCGTGGTTGCCGAAATCGAAGCCTCGCCCGGCTACAAGGAAGGGGGCCTGATCGCGATCACCTCCGACCAGGCTCCCCAGACGGGGCCAAACGCCGACTCCAGCTCCTGCTGCGGCGTGCCCCCCTACCCAAACCTGCCGCCCGGCCCCTCCCCCCCCGCCGGCGGCCCGGTGAAGCCCAGCGGCGGCGGCGGCAGGGTCGGGCTGCTGTTGATCTCCCCCTACGTCAAGCCGGGGAGCGTCAACGAAACGAGCTATTACAACCACTTCTCGCTGCTGCACAGCCTGGAGGAACTCTTTGGCCTGCAGCCGCTGGGCTACGCGGCCAACCCTGCGCTCACAGGATTCGAAAGCGGCGTCTACAACAACCCGGGCTCCTGAGATGGACGCCCGTGTCAAGGGGCGGTTGATTTCTTCGACGTGAGTGGGTGTTCCCGGTGATGGTCCTTGCACTGGGGTCGGGCGGCCGGGGCGATGGCAACGACAACTGGTCACTCTGAGATGCGCGGGCAGAGGCGAAGAGCGAGAAGCACCCCTCCCTCCCGGTCAGAGGCCCTGCGGCAAGCCGCGCGCCGGGGATCTCGGTGATGCCAGCTTTCACGCCCGAGGCGGTCGGGTTCTGTGTCGGGCTGCCCTTGGCGGCGACTATCCTCAACCGTCTCCATGGCTGAGGCGAGATCCGACATTGTGGTGATGAAGTTCGGTGGTACCTCCGTCGCCGGGGCCGAGCAGATCAAGCGGGCCGCGCGGCGGATAGTCGCCGCGCGGGAGGCCGGGAACCGGGTGGTCGCGGTGCTCTCGGCGCGGGGAAAAACGACCGACGAGCTGCTGGCCCAGGCGCTGGAGATCTCCGAGCGGCCCGTCGCGCGCGAGGTGGACATGCTGCTCTCCACCGGAGAGAGGATCTCCTGCGCCCTCTGCGCGATGGCGATCCACGACATGGGATATGAGGCGATCTCGCTGACCGGGTCACAGGCCGGGATCGTCACCGATTCCTCCCACACCAAGGCACGAATCATCGACGTGCGGGCCGAGCGGATCAGGGAGACCCTGGAGGCCGGTCGGATCGTGCTGGTCGCTGGCTTCCAGGGGGTCTCGACCGACAGCCACGACGTCACCACGCTGGGGCGGGGCGGATCGGATACCACCGCCGTGGCGCTCGCCGCGGCGCTGGGTGCCAGCGTCTGCGAGATCTATACCGACGTCTCAGGGGTGTTCAGCGCCGATCCACGGATCGTCCCCGACGCGCGCAAGCTGTCGCGGGTCTCCTATGAGGAGATGCTGGAGATGTCGGCTTCGGGGGCCAAGGTGCTGCAGCTTCGATCGGTCGAGTATGCGCGCAACCACGGCGTGCCGATCCACTGCCGCAGCAGCTTTGAGGATGGCCCCGGTACCCTCGTCGTTGCCGAGGAGGAGACCGTGGAGCAGCCCTTCGTCACAGCCGTGACCCACTCCGACGCGGAGGCCCGCGTGACGCTGACCGGCGTCCGCGACGAGCCGGGCGTCGCCGGGCGGATATTCACCGCGCTGGCCGAGGCCAACGTCAACGTCGACGTGATCATCCAGAACGAGCCGGTGGGCGATGACGAGCTGGCCGACCTCTCCTTCACCATCGATCGCTCCGACCTGACACTCGCCACCGACACGGTCTCCGGCCTGGGGGTCAGCAACGGCGTTCGCACCGACGAGCGGATCGGCAAGGTCTCGATCGTCGGCGCCGGGATGCGCTCGCACCCCGGCGTCGCCGCCAAGGTGTTCGAGGTGCTGGGCGGCGAGGGAATCAATATCGAGATGATCTCCACCTCGCCGATCAAGATCTCCTGCGTGGTCTCCGCCGACCGCGTTCCCGACGCGGTGAGGGTGCTGCACGAGGCCTTCCAGCTGGGAGCCGACGCCATCCGGCCCGAGGACCCGACCAGCCGCCAGCATCGACCCACCGTTTCCAGCTGACGGGCCCCGAGGCGCTCCCCCGGCGGCCGGGGTGAGCGGTGGGGGTGTTCGGAGGGCTGAGCCCGCCCCGGCCCGGCGACAGGACCGGCGACCGAAACGCTCAGTCATACTCGGATCGAATGGCCGGTGACGGGTACAGAGTCGGGGTCCTGGGCGCCACGGGGGCCGTCGGTTCGACGATCCTCGGGGTGCTGGCCGAGCGCGGTTTCCCCGCCTCGGAGGTCATCCCCTTCGCCTCCGAGCGCTCCGCCGGAAGGGAGCTGGAGTGGAACGACGCCGTGCTGGAGTGCCGGGCGCTGAGCGAGGAGACGATCCAGGGGCTCGACCTGGTCATCTCTTCGGCGGGTGGCGCGGTGAGCGCGGAGTGGGCGCCGCGCCTGGTCGAGGCCGGGGCCGTGGTCGTCGACAACACTAGCTACTGGCGGATGCACGAGGACGTGCCGCTGGTGGTCGTCGGGGTCAACCCCAACGCCGCCGAGGGCCATCGCGGCATCCTCGCCAACCCCAACTGCACGACGATGGTGATGATCATGGCGCTGGCGCCAATCCACCGCGCCGCCGGCCTCGAGCGGTTGATCCTCTCCAGCTACCAGGCCGTCTCCGGCACCGGGCAGCGAGCGATCGAGGAGCTGCGGGCGCAGTCACGGGCCGTGCTCGACGGGGACCGCAGCCCCCCGGCGGAGGTCTATCCCCACCCGATCGCCTTCAACGTCCTGCCCCAGGTGGAGGTCTTCACCGACGGCGACGACTACACCACCGAGGAGCGGAAGGTGATGGCGGAGACCCGCAAGATCCTCGGGCTGGACGAGGGGGTGGGGATCTCCGCCACCTGTGCCCGGGTGCCGGTCTTCACCGGTCATTCGGAGTCGGTAAACGTCCAGACCCGCGAGGACCTCTCGCCCGAGGCGTGCCGCGAGCTGCTGGCCGAGGCTCCGGGGATCGTCGTGGTCGATGACCCGGCCAGGGGCAGATACCCGACGGCGATCGACGCCGCCGGCCGCGACGAGGTGCTGGTCGGCCGCATCCGCCGCGACCCCGGCCAGGAGCGCTGCCTCAACCTCTGGGTGGTCGGTGACAACCTGCGCAAGGGCGCCGCGACCAACGCCGTCGAAGTCGCCGAGCTGCTGGTCGAGCGGAGCCTGTTGCTCGGCGGCAGGCCCTAGCGGCGTGAACATCGGGTTCGCCGAAGCGCTTCTGCTCTTCGGCGGGCTGATCGCCGTCGTCGCCGCCCTCTCGGGGCTGATGCGCGGCACGGTGCTCTCCGCCTCGGTCATCTCGGTCAGCCTCGGCATCGGCCTCGCAGCTGCCGGCGTCGTCCACGTCTACCCCACCCACCAGTCAATCGTCGAGTTGATCGAGTTGGCGCTGGTCCTCACCCTCTTCACCGACGGGATGTTCGTCGAGCGCGAGCTTCTGCGCCGCCACTGGAGCCCCGTCGCCCGCTCACTGGTGATCGCCATGCCGATCACGATGGGGCTGATCGGCCTCGCCGCGAAGGCGCTTTTCCCAGTCCTCAGCTGGCCGGAGGCCTTCCTCCTCGGCGCGGTGCTCGCCCCCACCGATCCGGTGGTCACCTCGGTGGTGGTCGCCTCGCGGCTGGTGCCCAGCGCGGTGCGCCATACGCTGAACCTGGAGTCGGGCCTAAACGACGGCCTGGCGCTGCCCTTCGTCCTCTTCTTTCTCGTCTTCGCCTCGCCCAGCGGCAACGCCGGCACGGAAGCGGCGAAGCTGGCGGGCGAGGCGGTGATCGGCGCCGGAATCGGACTGGCGCTCGGCTACCTCGGCGGGCGCCTGCACCACCGGTTACCGGGCGGCGGTCTCACCCCGCGCTATGAGGGGATCTACGCGGTCGGCTTCGCCATGGTCGCCTTCGGCCTGGCCGAAGTGACGATCGGCAACGGGCTGATCGCAGCCTTCGTCTGCGGCATCGCCATGGGGGCGACCGAGCACGACGTGCCCCAGGGCTTCGTCGAGTTCGCGGCGAACGCCAGCGCGATCCTCCAGGTGATCACCTTCTTCGTCTTCGGCGGGCTGATCGTCGCCACCGGCTTTGACCACGAAATCCCACCGCTGGTCGCCTTCGTCCTCTTCGCCCTGATCGTCGCCAGACCGGCCGCGGTGCTGCTCTCCTTCATCCGCACCAGGCTGCCACGCCCCCAGCGGCTGTTCATGGCCTGGTTCGGGCCCAAAGGGGTCGCCTCGATGCTGTTCGCCCTGCTGGTGCTGAAGTCCCAGGTCGCCAACGGCAAGCTGATCTTCGACATCGCCGCGATCAGCGTGATCGCCTCGATCGTCGCCCACGGGCTCACCGACACCGTCGGCGCCCGCTGGATCGGCAGCCGCAGCAAGGAAGCGGGCCTTCAAGCCGGGAGCGGCGGCCACCTTGGCCCCGCGGGCCTTGACTGAGGGAAGCGGCTAGGCGCTCGCCGCGGCGCCGGCGAGCCGCTCTTTGACCCAGGCGGTCGAGGCGATGTGCTTGCCCATCCCCAGCTGCTTGGGCTCGGCGCCGAGCGCCAGGCCGACGAGCTGGGGGAGGTGCAGGACGGCGAGGCCGAGGTCGCGGTTTATGACCTTCGCCGCCTCCGGCTGCTGCATGTCGAGATTGAGATGGCAGAGGGGACAGGGGGTGACGAGGCAGTCGGCGCCGGCGTCGAGCGCGTCGCCGAGGTGGGTCCCGGCTTGGCGCAGCGAGGTCTCCCGGTTCATCGTGATCACCGGAAAGCCGCAGCATTTGCGCGCGCCGTCGTACTCCACGACCTCGCCGCCAAGCGCCCTGATCACCTGCTCCAGGTAGATGTCGCGGTCGGGGTGCTCGTCGTAGCCGAGCCGCTCCTTCGGCCGCACCACGTAGCAGCCGTAGAAGGGGCCGACCCGCAGCCCCGAAAGCGGCCGCTTGACCGCCTCGGCCAGGCGGTCAAGGCCGTAGTCCTCGACCAACAGCCAGAGGAAGTTCTTGTTGGTGAAGCCGTCCTTGCCCTTCTCGTAGCTGAGGCCCTGACCGGAGAGCACCTCGTTGATGTGGGCGCGGTAGGCGGAATCGGCGTCGAGGCGCTGCTGGCACTCCGATTGGGCGCCCTGGCAGGTGGAGCAGATGTTCATCATCGAGAGCCCGGTCTGCTGGGCGAGGGCGAAGGTGCGGGCGTTCAGCGTGTCCGCCAACTCCTGGTTGTGCTCGGCGATCACGCCGGCGCCGCAACAGTTGGCGCGGTCCAGCGTCACCAGCTCGATCCCCAGCCTCTCGGCGACCAGCGCCATCGAGCCGTGCAGCTCGGCGGTGAAGCCCCGCGATACGCAGCCGGGCCAGTAGGCGACCTTGATCTTCTCGCTCACCGTGATGCCTCCTCGCCCGAGGACGCGGCCGGCCCCTGGCCCTGCGCCACGGCGGTCTCGGGCTCGCCATCCTCGCCCGTGATGTAGAGGTTGAATTCCTCGCCGTGCTCCTCGGCGTGCTTGTAGATCGCCCTGACCTCCTCCTGTGCGCCGGCGGGAAGCTTCGGGTGAACGCCGGGGATCAGCTTCGGCAGTGAGCGCATCTTGCCGCTGCGGATGCCGCGGATCGCGGTCGGCAGCGAGCCGATCATTTCCCTGATCGCCCGTTTGCTCGGTTTCAGCTTGCCCATCACCCCGGGGGCGAAGGACTCCTGCAGCAGCAGCGACTCGTCCAGCGTCCCCTTCTTCTCGATGATCTTGACGAAGGCCATCTCGTGGTCGTGGCCGCTGTTTGGGTCCTCGACCCCCTCCTCGCCGGCGCGGCGGCGCAGGCGCATGATTTGATCCATCGGCGCCACGCCCTTGGGGCAGGCGTCGATGCAGCTGAAGCAGTGGGTGCAGTCATAGATTCCGTGGGGGTCCTCAGCCAGGTCGTGGAGGCGCTCCACGGTCTCGGCGTCGCGCGGGTCGCCGATGAAGCGGTAGGCCTTGGCCAGCGCCGCGGGCCCGATGAAGTCGGGGTCGGCTTCCATCGAGAGGCAGGAGGAGACGCAGGCCCCGCACTGGATGCAGGCCATCGACTGGGTGATGTCGAGCATCGACTCCGGCTCGACGATGTACTCGCGCTCCGGCGGCTCGCCGTGTGGCAGCAGCCACGGGGTTACGCGACGGATCTTGGCCCAGTGCGTCGACTCCATGTCGGTGATCAGGTCCTTGATCACGGGCATGTTTCCCATCGGCTCCACGACTATCGGCGCCGCTCCGTCCTCGGCTCCCCCGCCGAGGCTCGCCTTCTTTGCCGCCAGCTCCTGCGCCTCGCCGATCTGGGTTTTGCAGCCGAGGCCGGACTGACCGTTGATCTTCATTCCGCAGGAGCCGCAGATCGCGGCGCGGCAGGAGCAGCGGACCGAGAGCGAGCCGTCGTCGCGGTCTTTGACCTGAAGCAGCCCGTCGAGGACCGAGAGGGAGGGGTCGAGCTCGACCCCGAACTCCTCCCAGTAGGCTCCCGCGCCGCTCTCGGGCTGGTATCTGCGCACCTTCAGCTTGTAGTCGGCCACTAGAACAACCTCCCGTCGGCAAACGGACGCCGTTCGCAGGGAATCAGATTTGGATGCTGGCTGGTCATCGGGTCAGTAGGTTCTCTCTTCCGGCTCCCACTTGGTGATCGTCACCTCCGAGTATGAGATCTCCGGCCCCACCTCGCCTCGCTGCAGGTCGATGTGCCTGAGCCACTCCTCGTCGTTTCGCTGGGGAAAGTCGGTGCGGTACTGGGCGCCGCGGCTCTCCCGCCGCTCCAGCGCGCCAACGCAGGTGCACTCGGCGTTATCGAGCATGTATCCGAGCTCGATCGCCGCCAGGACGTCCTGGTTAAAGACCCTGCCGCGGTCGTCGATATAGGCGGACTCCGCCTCCTCCTTGAGCCGCTGGACGATCTCCAGCGCTTCCTCGATGCCCGCTTCATCGCGGAATACGGCGACCTTGGCGTCCATCGTCATTCCCAGCTCCAGCTTGATCTCCGAAACGCGTCGGCCAGACCCCTTCTCGCGTGCGGAGATCGCCGCGATGTTCTCCTCCTCGGCCTCCAGCACCTGCTTGGAGGGACGCGAGCCATCGATCCGTTTGGCCCGGGCGGCGGCGTCGACGCCCGAGCGGCGACCGAAGATCAGCGTGTCCAGGAGCGAGTTGGCGCCAAGGCGGTTGCCGCCGTGGACCGAGACGCACGCCGTCTCGCCGGCGGCATAGAGGCCGGGGATATCGGTGCGCCCGTCGACGTCGGTCCTGATCCCGCCCATCGTGTAGTGGTTGCCGGGCTTGATGTGGATCGGTTCGCGGGTGATGTCGACGCCGGCGAAATCGCGACCGACCAGGACGATCTCCCGCAGCGCCTCGTGCACCCGCTTTTTCGGCACCACCGTGATGTCCAGGGCGACCGTGCCGTCGGGGAAGCCGCGGCCCTCGTTGATCTCGGTCTGCTCAGCCCGGGAGACGACGTCGCGCGAGGCCAGCTCCATCTTGTTCGGCGCGTAGCGCTCCATGAACCGCTCGCCCTTGGCGTTGAGCAGGTGGGCGCCCTCGCCGCGGGCGCCCTCGGTGATCAGGAATCCCTTGCCGGCAAGCGTGGTCGGGTGGTATTGGATCATCTCCATGTCCATCAGCTTGGCCCCGGCGCGGTAGGCCATCGCGATCCCGTCACCGGTGCAGATCAGCGCGTTGGTGGTCGGTTTCCAGACCTGGCCGTTGCCGCCGCAGGCGAGGATCACCGCCTTCGCCTCGAACAGCTCCATCGAGCCGTCGGCGATGTTGCGCGTCACCACCCCGCAGCACTCGCCCCCCTCATCCATCGCCAGCGCGGTGCAGAACCACTCCTCGTAGCGGGCCACCTGCTCGGAGTGCTTCATCAGCTGCTCGTAGAGCACGTGCATGATCGCCTGGCCGGTGATGTCGGCGACGTAGTAGGTGCGGGCGGCGGAGGCGCCGCCGAAGGCGCGGGTGCCGAGCTTGCCCTCCTCGTTGCGATGGAAGGTGACCCCCAGGTGCTCCAGGTGGAGGATCTCCTCGGGCGCCTCGCGGCACATGATCTCGATCGCGTCCTGATCGCCCAGGTAGTCGGACCCCTTGATCGTGTCGAAGGCGTGGGACTCCCACGAGTCGCCCGGGTTGAGCGCCGCGTTGATTCCGCCCTGAGCGGCGTTGGAGTGCGAGCGCACCGGGTGGACCTTGCTCACGATCCCGACCGAAACGTCCTGCTCGGCGGCGGCGAGAGCAGCGCGCTGGCCGGCCAGGCCGGCGCCGATCACCAATACGTCATGAGTGGGCACGGGCGCGGATGCTATAGCGAGGAAATCCGACAGTGCGCTCGGATTTGAGATCCGAGGTCCTCCCGCTCGCGGTTGGCAGGGGCCCGGTGGCGACGCTAGCCGCGCCCGGACTTCTGGCGCTTACCATGGAGGGATGCTCGGCGGCGGCTCGATCACCCTCTTCCACGTGCGCGGGATCAGGATCGCGGTCGACTGGTCCTGGTTTCTCGTCCTCTTCCTGGTGATCTTCTGGCTGTCTCAGTTCTACGCGAACGTCCTCGGGCAGTCCGGCTCCTCCACCGCGCCGTTCGTCCTCGCCGTGGCCAGCGCGGTCGGGTTCTTTGGCTCGATCGTCCTGCACGAGCTGGGCCACGCGGTGGTCGCCGAACGCAACGGCATCGGCATCTCCAGCATCCAGCTGTGGATCTTCGGCGGGATGGCGCGGATGGACCGGGAAACCGACAGCCCGGCCACCGAGTTCAAGGTGGCCCTCGCCGGGCCGCTGGTGACGCTGGCCATCGTCGTCATCCTCACCGCGATCGGCCTGGCCGCCGCCGGCCCGCACCAGTTTGAGAAGGCGATGCTGGTGGAGTCCAACTCCGGAACCTCGGGTGTGCTGGCGATGGTCGCCTGGCTGGCCTCGATCAACTTCCTCGTTCTGGTCTTCAACCTGCTTCCCGCCTTCCCGATGGACGGCGGCCGGGTGGTGCGGGCGATCGCCTGGTGGCGGACCGGCGACCGCAGCGCCGCCACCCGCTTCGCGGCGTCGCTCGGACGGGCCTTCGGTTACCTGTTCATCGGCGCTGGGCTGCTGATGGCGGCGACCAACGCGGGACTGGGCGTGTTCGGAGGAATCTGGCTGGTGCTGATCGGCATGGTGATCAACGGCTCGGCCCGGGGGGCGGCGATGCAGACGGCGATCTCCAGCCGGATCGGGGACATGCGCGTCGCCGACGTGATGGACCGCGAGCCGGTGGCGATCCCGGGCGAGCTGAGCGTGGAGCAGGCGCTCGACGAGTACTTCCTGCGCTACCGCTGGCCCTGGTTTCCGGTGGTCGACGCCGCCCACCGCTTTCTCGGTCTGCTGGAGCGAGATCAGGCGGACGATGTTCCCGAGGTCTCCCGCGCGACCTCCTTGGTTTCGGAACTACTGGAGCGCGACCGGGGATCGCTGCACGTCAGCGAAGATGCCCCGCTCGACTCTCTCCTGGCCAACCAGAACCTGCGCCGTTTCGGTGCCCTGATGGCTGTCGATGCCGAGGGCCGGCTCGCCGGGGTGATCACCGCCGAGCAGCTGGGCCGGGCCCTGAGGGATGCGGCTACGGGCGGTGCCGCTCGATGATCCGGCTGAAGTCCGTGGCTGCCGGCAGGGTGCCGAAAGCCTGACCCCAGTCGCCGGAGAGGCGGGAGGCGCAGAAGGCGTCGGCGACCTCCTGGTCGCCAAAGCGGACCAGGAGCGAGGCCTGAAGGGCGATCGCCATGCGCTCGACGATGCGCCGGGCGCGGTACTGGATCGTCTCCACCTCGCCGGGGATCTCCTCGCGCAGCGAGGAGATGCAGGAGTCGAGCCCCGGCGCCGCCCCGGCGCCCTCCATCACCTCGGAGAAGAAGGCCTCCACCGAGGCCGGGCTCTTGACCATCGCCCGCAGCACGTCGAGGCACTGGACGTTGCCCGAGCCCTCCCAGATCGAGGCCAGGGGGCTCTCGCGGAACAGGCGCGGTAGGCCGGAGTCCTCGACGTAGCCGTTGCCGCCCAGACACTCCAGGCACTCGACCGCGTGTGCGGGGGCGCGCTTGCAGAGCCAGTACTTGAGCACGGGGTTGGCGAGGCGGCGAAACTCAACCGCCTCCGCGTCGCCCGCGGCGACCTCGTCGTAGCTGCGCGCCAGGCGCATCGCCGAAACCGTGGCCGCCTCCGACTCGACGCAGAGGTCGGCCAGCACGTTTTGCATCAGCGGTTGGTCGATCAACACCGCGCCGAAGGCGGAGCGGTGGGCGGTGTGGTTGATGGCCTGGGCGACCCCCGCCCGGTACCCGGCGGTGGCGCCGATCACGCAGTCGAGCCGGGTGTGGTTGACCATCTCGATGATCGTGGGGACGCCGCGGCCCTCCTCGCCGATCAGCCGCGCCCAGGCGCCGCGGAACTCGACCTCACTGGAGGCGTTGGAGCGGTTTCCGAGCTTGTCCTTCAGGCGCTGGATGTGGAAGCGGTTGCGCTCGCCGTCGGGGGTCCAGCGGGGCATCAGGAAGCAGGAGATACCGGAGTCGGTCTGGGCGAGGACGAGGAACGCGTCGCACATCGGCGCCGAACAGAACCACTTGTGGCCGACGATCTCGTACTCGCCGCCGGGGCCGCCGCCGTTCAGCGGCCGGGCGACCGTGGTGTTGGCGCGCACGTCGGAGCCTCCCTGCTTCTCGGTCATCGCCATGCCGCAGAGTGAGCCGCGCTTGTGCTCGGCCGGCGCCGATGCCTCGTCGTAGTCGAGTGAGAGGAAGCGCGGCTCCCATTCGGCGGCCAGCTCCGGCTGCTTGCGCAGCGCCGGGATCGCCGAGTAGGTCATCGAGATCGGGCAGCCGACCCCGCTCTCGGCCTGCATCAACTGGATGAACATCGCGGCGCGAGCGACGTTGGCTCCGGGCCCGGGCTCGCGCCAGGGCATCGCGTGCAGCCCGTTGCTCACGCCGATCCGCATCAGCTCGTGCCAGGAGCTGTCGAACTCGACCTCGTCGATCCGCTGCCCGTAGCGGTCGTGGGTGCGCAGGAGGGGCTTCTTCTCGTTCGCCTCAAAGCCCCAGCGAATCGTCTGGTGGGAGCCGCAGATCGCGGCCAGCTCCCTCGTCCGATCTTCCGCCCAATCGCCGCCCTCGCGCCGCAGTGCCTCCACCAGGGGGCGGTCGGCGTCGAATGGGTTGTAGTCCTCCAGCGGCGGCGGCTGGTTGAAGACCTGGTGGGTGCTCGCGGTGGAGCTCTGGGCGGTTGCCATCGGCTCGATTCTGTCACCTCGGGCGATCGGCTCGGCGGCGGCGAGCGATCCTCCCGGTAGGTAGCATCGCGCGGCGGTGGCCAAGATCCCAGTCGAGAACCCAATCGTCGAGCTCGACGGCGATGAGATGACCCGGATCATCTGGGCCTTCATCAAGGAGCAGTTGATCCTCCCCTACCTCGACCTCGAGCTGATCTACTTCGACCTCGGGATCGAGAGTCGTGACGCGACCCAGGACCGGATCACGGTCGAAGCGGCGAAGGCGATCGAGCGCCACGGGGTGGGTGTGAAGTGCGCGACGATCACACCTGATGAGGCGCGGGTCGAGGAGTTCGGGCTAAGGGAGATGTACCGCTCGCCCAACGGGACGATTCGCAACATCCTCGGCGGGGTGATCTTCCGCGAGCCGATAGTGATCGCCAACATCCCGCGCCTCGTGCCGGGCTGGACCAAGCCGATCGTGATCGGTCGCCACGCCTTCGGCGACCAGTACCGGGCGACCGACATCGTGGTCGAGGGCGAGGGGAAGCTGACCCTGACCTACACCCCCAGGGACGGGTCCGAGCCGATCGAGCTCGAGGTCTATGACTTCCCCGGCGGCGGCGTGGCGATGGCCATGTACAACCTCGACGACTCGATCCGAGATTTCGCTCGCGCCTCGATGCGCTACGGACTCGATCGTCGCTACCCCGTCTACCTCTCGACCAAGAACACGATCCTCAAGCGCTATGACGGCCGCTTCAAGGACATCTTCGCCGAGGTGTACGCGGACGAGTTCCAGGCCGATTTCCAGGCCGCGGGACTCACCTACGAACATCGCCTGATCGACGACATGGTCGCTGCCGCACTGAAGTGGGAGGGGGGCTACGTGTGGGCCTGCAAGAACTACGACGGCGATGTGCAGTCCGACACGGTTGCCCAGGGGTTCGGTTCGCTGGGGCTGATGACCAGCGTCCTGATGAGCGCCGACGGCAGGACCGTTGAGGCCGAGGCGGCGCATGGCACCGTCACCCGCCACTTCCGGCAGCACCAGCAGGGCAAGCCCACCTCGACCAACCCGATCGCCTCGATCTTCGCCTGGACCCGGGGGCTAGCCGCAAGGGGACGGCTGGACGGCACGCCTGAGGTCTCGCGCTTTGGTCAGGCCCTGGAGCGGGTTTGTGTGGAGACGGTCGAAAGCGGCAAGATGACCAAGGACCTGGCGCAGCTCGTCGGACCCGACCAGGATTTCCAGAGCACACAGGAGTTCCTCGCCTCCCTGGATGAGAACCTGCAAAAGGCGATGGCATAACCAGACTTCCCGCCGCCGGCGGCCCCCAACGGCCCACAGTCCGTCCTCGGTCTGCCGGTGGACAAACCACGACTCCAGGAGAACCGATTCCGTGAGCACACCCGTCAAGGTCACCGTTACCGGCGCAGCCGGCCAGATCGGCTACGCAATTCTCTTCCGCATCGCCAGCGGCGCGATGCTCGGCCCCGACACACCGGTCGAACTGAGCCTGCTGGAGATCCCCGAGGCCGTGAAGGCGGCGGAGGGCACCGCGATGGAGCTGGACGATTGCGCCTTTCCGCTTCTGCGTCGAATCGACATTGCCGACGATCCGAGGCAGGCGTTCGAGGGCTGCAATGTGGCGCTGCTGGTCGGGGCCCGACCCCGTGGACCGGGCATGGAGCGCTCCGACCTGCTGGCGGCGAACGGCGTCATCTTCAAACCGCAGGGCGAAGCGATAAATGCCGGCGCCGCCGAGGACGTCAAGGTGCTGGTGGTCGGCAACCCCGCCAACACCAATTGCCTGATCGCGATGTCGAATGCTCCCGACGTGCCGGGCGAGCGCTTTACCGCGATGACACGCCTCGATCACAACCGGGCGATCTCACAGCTCGCCAACAAGCTCAGGGTGCCGGTCGGCGCCGTGACCAGGATGACGATTTGGGGCAACCACTCCACCACCCAGTACCCGGACCTGGTCAATGCCAGGGTGAACGGTGAGAGCGCCTGGGATGCGGTCGACGACAATGCATGGATCGCCGACGAATTCATTCCGCGCGTGGCCAAGCGGGGGGCCGAGGTGATCTCTGCCCGCGGAGCATCGAGCGCCGCCTCTGCGGCGAACGCGGCGATCGACCACATCCACGACTGGGTCCTCGGCACCCCCGAGGGCGACTGGGTGTCGATGTCGGTGCCGGCCGACGGCACCTACGGTGTGGAGGAGGGGATCATCAGCGGCTACCCCTGCGTCTGCCGGAGCGGGGAGTGGAGGATCGCCGACGGTCTCGAGGTCCCGGAGTTCTCCCGGGCGCGAATTGAGGCCAGCGCCGCCGAGCTGCGGGAGGAGCGCGAGGCCGTCAGCCAGCTTGGCCTGATCTGATTCGAAAAAAAAGCCGGCCCCACCGGGAGCCGGACTCTGCAACCGTGGGCCGCCGAGTCCGCTAAGCCGCTTGGTACTGGCGGCCTTTCTTCTTCACCCTTCCCTCTTTCTCCAAGTCGCCGAGGACTCGGTAGAGGTAGTTGGGTTTGACTTTCAATGTCTTGGCGATCTGTGACCCGCTGATGCCGGGATTTTTCGCGACCAGCTCGGCCGCCTGGTCGGCGCGGGTGCCACCGCGGCGCCGACGGCGACGGCGGGGTGTGGCGGTGGTGGCTTTTTTGGCGACGGAGCCTCGCGGAGGACCCGGGCGGCGGCCGCTCGCCTTGCCGCCGAGATCGGCAAGCGCTCGCTCCAGGCGCTGGCGCTCGGCGTTGAGCTCAGCCAGACGCCTCTCGACCAGCGAGCGAGCCTGGTCGAGAACGTTCGTGGTGGGGGGCATCTGCATCCTTTCCGGTAAGTGGTTACCGGTTGGTCAACCGTAGTGTTGCAAAGTCACAGTGACAGTGACCGTTCATGTAGTCAAATTTGACCGCGCAATTGCTGGCCGATTGGATGACGGCCAGGCGTCGCCGGACCTAACTGTCGCGGGCGGAGTTTCGACCTAGCGACCGCGTCTGCGCGGCAGGGTGCGAAAGACGACGTCCCACAGTGGGGAAGAGACGCCGAAGCCGTAGCGGTGATCCTGGAAGTGGTGGCGCATGTGCTGCTCGCGCAGGCGCTTTCCCAGGTCGGACTTGGGCACGAAGTGGTGCACGTAGTAGTGCGTGTAGTCGTAGAGGAGGTAGCCGCCGATGAAGCCGGCGAACAACGGGTAGACGGTCGGCATCCCGAACAACAGGGTGAAGCCGAGGTAGAAGAGCAGCGCGAGCGGGATTGCCACCGCCGGCGGCATGACCAAGCGCAATTTGTCGTTCGGGTGGTCGTGATGGATGCCGTGGATGATGAAGTGCATCCTGCGGCCCAGGGCGTTGTCCGGCTCCCAGTGGAAGAGGAGCCTGTGCAGCCAGTACTCGGTCAGAGTCCAGATGCCGATGCCGCCCAGGCTGAGCAGCGCCAGATGCCAGACGGCGTATCCATGCGCGGCCCCCAGCCACTCCATCGCCACGACCACCGGCACGAAGACGATCGCCGGGACCGCCGGGTGCACCCGGGAGAAGAAGTTGAGGAAGTCGCTGGCAAAGAGCTGGGGAGAGTCGGCCAGCTTCTCGCTGCGATTGTGAGCCTCCATCGGGGTCAATGGTAGCGGCGGCGATCGCGGCCTTCGCAAGACGCGGGGAAAGATGTGACGAGACTGTGTCAAAGAGGTTGCGATTTGCGGAAACGGGCGTCGCGGCCCCCTCGCTTCACTGGCAACATGAGCCGCCATGCCGCGCAAGCCGAAGCCCCCCACCTGCGAGGACTGCTATTTCCACCGGAACCTCCTCTGCGCGCTTGACCTGAGCGAGCCATGTTCCACCTTCCGCCCCGATCGCCCCGAGGGCCTGGTGCCCCCGCGCCAGCCTGTTCTCCTGATGCGCTCGCCCCGGTGGGCATCCGAGCCCCGCGCCGCATAGCTCCTCTGGCTATGTTTTGATCGTGCCAGAGCGCGACCTCTTCGCGAATTTTGCCCGCATGCGTCGGGAGATGGACCAGATGCTGGGAGACACCTGGGGGCGCGGTGGCTACGTGAGCCGCCGCACCACCGGCTTCTCTCCCAACGTCGACGTGTACTACTGCGGCGACCCGCAGCGGGCGGTGGTCAAGGTGGACCTGGCAGGGGTCGACCTCTCCGAGGTCAGCATCGAGGTCAGCGGCCGCCGGCTGGCGATCCTCGGCGGCCGCCCGGTTCAAGAGACCGAAGGGCGGGTGTACCAGCAGGTCGAGATCCCCTCCGGCCCCTTCCGCCGGGTGGTCGAGCTCCAGGTCGAGGTCGACGCCGACAGCGCCAAGGCCACCTACGAGGACGGCGTGCTGCGGATCGAGCTGCCGCTGCGCGACCCTGCCACAACCACCCGCCAGGTCCCGATCGGGCGCGAGTGATGGAGGGCAGCCCGGTTCTTGAGGTGGTCGAGTCCCCCCTCGACGCCGAAGAGGCGATCCGCGCCAACGAGCCGCTGCCCGACGCGCTGCCGGTCCTCCCCCTGCGCGAGACGGTCACCTTCCCCGAGACGCTGACGCCGCTGGCCGTGGGGCAGACGCGCTCGATCAAGCTTGTCGACGACATCCTCGGGGCGAACCGGATGCTGGCCATGGTCGCTTCGCGCGACCCCGAGAAGGAGGAGCCCGGCCCGGGTGACCTCTACGACGTCGGGGTGGTCGGGGTCGTCGCCCGGATGCTCAAAATCCCAGACGGGACGCTTCGCATCCTGGTCCAGGGAGGGCAGCGGATCCGGCTTGGCCCCTACGTCGCCGAGGAGCCCTACCTGGTGGCGCGGATCGAGGAGAAGGCCGACGTGCTCGAGCCCAGTGCCGAGCTGGAGGCGCTCACCCGCAATGTCCAGCGCACCTTCTCGGAGATCATCGAGCAGATCCCCTACCTGCCCGAGGAGCTGCAGATGGCGGTCGCCAACATCGACGATCCGGCCGCGCTCGGACACCTGATCGGAAGCGCCCTGCGCATCTCCACGGAGGAGAAGCAGAAACTGCTGGAGGAGGTCGACGTCGCCAAACGGCTGCGCCACCTCTCCCAGATCCTCGCCCGCGAGCTTGAGGTGGTACAGCTCGGTACCCAGATCCAGTCCCAGGTGCAGTCGGAGATCGACAAGGGCCAGCGCGAGTTCTTCCTCCGCCAGCAGCTGAAAGCGATCCAGGACGAGCTGGGCGAGGGGGACGAGCAGCAGGCCGAGGTGAACGAGTTGCGCGAGCGGGTTGAGCAGGCAGGCCTGCCCGAGCACGCCCGCAAAGCTGCCGAGCGTGAGCTGACGCGGCTGGAGAAACTGCCGCCGGCGGCCGCCGAGCACGGCGTCATCCGCACCTACCTGGAGTGGCTGGTCGAGCTCCCCTGGTCGAAGGAGACCGACGACAACCTGGATATCCCCCACGCGCGAGAGGTGCTCGAGGCCGACCACTATGACCTGGAGAAAGTCAAGGACCGGATCCTCGAGTACCTGGCGGTGCGCAAGCTGAACCCCGACTCGCCGGGGCCGATCCTCTGCTTCGTCGGCCCGCCCGGTGTCGGTAAGACCAGCCTGGGGCGCTCGATCGCCAAAGCGCTGGGGCGGGAGTTCGAGCGAATCTCGGTCGGCGGCGTCCGCGACGAGGCGGAAATCCGCGGCCATCGCCGCACCTACATCGGCGCTCTCCCCGGGACGATCGTTCGCGCCCTGCGCGACGCCGGCTTCCGCAATCCGGTGTTCATGATCGACGAGATCGACAAGATGGGTTCTGACTTTCGTGGTGACCCGGCCTCGGCGATGCTGGAGGTGCTCGACCCGGCGCAGAACGACACCTTCCGCGACCACTACCTCGACCTCGAGTTCGACCTCTCCGACGTGATGTTCATCGCCACGGCGAACATCCTCGACACGATTCCCAGCCCGCTCCTCGATCGGATGGAGACGATCGAACTGGCCGGCTACACGCTGGAGGAGAAGAAGCATATAGCCCGCCGGTACCTGGTGCCTCGACAGATCGAGGCCAACGGGTTGAAGCCCTCCCAAATCGGGTTCTCCGATGCGGCCCTTGTCGCCGTGATCGAGGAGTACACGCGTGAGGCGGGGGTTCGCAACCTGGAGCGCCAGCTCGGCGCGATCTGCCGCAAAGTCGCCCGCCAGGTCGCCGAGGGACGGGTCGATGCCAAGGTGAGGATCTCCGCCAAGCGGGCACGCGAGCTGCTGGGGCGCCGCCGTTTCTTCTCCGAGCAGCGCCGCCGGACCAAGGACCCCGGCGTCGCCACCGGCCTGGCCTGGACTCCGACCGGTGGCGATGTGCTGTTCATCGAGGCGACCGCGATGCCCGGCTCGGGCAAGCTGACGATCACCGGGCAGCTGGGCGAGGTGATGAAGGAGTCGGCGCAGGCGGCGCTCTCCTATGTGCGGGGCCATTGGCCGGAGGTCGCCCAGGGGCTAGAGGAGGACTGGTTCGCCAAGCACGACATCCACATTCACGTACCGGCTGGCGCGGTGCCCAAGGACGGACCCTCGGCCGGGGTGGCGATGACGGTTGCCCTCGCCTCCCTGATCTCCGGCCGGCCGGTCCGAAACGATGTGGCGATGACCGGCGAGCTGACGCTGACCGGGCAGGTGCTGCCGATCGGCGGCCTGAAGGAGAAGTCCCTCGCCGCCCAGCGGGCGGGGATCAAGCGGGTGATCGTCCCCGAGCGCAACGAGGGGGACGTGGAGGAGATCCCCGAGCAGGAGCGCAGCGAGCTGGAGTTCGTCTACGTCGACAAAGTGTCGAAGGCGATCGAGGCGGCACTGGCCTGAGGCGCTGGGCCCACTAGCAATGGAGGCGGCGGCGCTCGGCAGGGGTGGCCTGTCAACTGTGGCGCAGGGCGCTCGCGACGCGGTGCGGGCCCGCTCCCGCGCGTTCTGGGCGGTTGCCGGGTTGAGCGCGCTTGCCGCGGGGCTGCGTTTCGGCACCCTCGGCCTGCAGAGCTATCACCACGATGAGGTAGTCACCGCCAGCCGCATCCTTGGAGGCGGGTTCTGGCACGCGATGTCCGCGGTCGGCGCCAGCGAGTCGGCGCCCCCGCTGTATTACGTGCTGGCCTGGCCGTGGACCCAGTTGACCGGGACGGGGGCGGTCGGTCTGCGTTCGATCTCGGCCCTCGCCGGGGTGCTCACCGTCCCGATCGCCTACCTGATCGGCGCCGAGCTGCGCGGCCGCCGGGCAGGGATCGCCGCCGCTGCGCTCGTCGCGGTCAACCCGATGCTGCTCTGGTATTCGCAGGAGGCCCGTGCCTACGCGCTCTTCTCGCTGCTGACCGCGATCTCGTTCCTCTATTTCGTCCGGGCGCTGCGCCGCGGCCGTGGTCGCGATCTCGGTGCTTGGGGGATCGCCTCGGCCCTGGCCCTGGCCACCCACTACTTCGCGATCTTTCCGCTGGCCGCCGAGGCGCTGTGGCTGTTGCACCGGCGTGGCCGGTTCGCCCTGCGCGGCATTTGGGTCCCCGTCCTCACCGGAATCGGGCTGGCGCCCCTTGCGATCCAGCAGATGTCGATCGGGCATGCCGAGTGGATCGGCAACCACCCGCTTGTCCGTCGCCTCTGGGAAGCCGGAATGACGTTCATGGTCGGGGAGACGGGAGAGATCATCGCCCGGCCGGTCAACCCGCTGCCGGCCCTGGTCCCCGTCATGCTCGTCGGCCTCGCCCTAGCGCTGCTCCTCGCCCGCGGCGAGCGCGGCGAGCGACGCGCTGCGGGCATCGCCCTGGGGATCGCCGGTGCCACGGTCGCGCTCCCGGTCCTCCTGGCGCTGGCCTCGCCCAGCAAGGACTACGTGCTGGCTCGCAACCTGGTGCCGGCCCTGGTCCCGCTGCTGGTCGCGGTGGCGATCGCCGTGACGGCCCGGCGGTCGGGGAGCGCCGGGGTGGTTATCGGGCTGGTGCTTGCCGCCTACTCGCTCGGCTTCTGCGCCTGGGTCAGCTTCTCGCCGTCGTTTCAGCGGCCTGACTGGAATGCGGTTGCCGCCAGGCTTGGCGAACCGGCGGCGCCCCGCGCGATCGTCACCTGGATCTTGGGCGAGGCACCGCTGCGCTACTACCTCCCGCCAGGCTCCTTCGAGGTCTCCTCGACCGACGGTCTCGGTTGGCTGGCGCACGAAATCGACCTGGTCTCAAATGGCCCGGCGCCGCCGGCCCCGCCCGGAATGCTTGGCCCGGGCTTCATCCGAGCAGGCTATGAGCAGGTCGGCCGGCTCTACGTGCGCCGGTATGCTCTGCCCGGTCCGGGCCTGGCGCCGTTGCGGATGCGCGCCCTTCACGGCGCCCCACTCGGATTCCCCACAAACGGGGTGCTGCTCGACGGCATCGGCCCCCGGTGAGCGTTCGGGGTTATCCTGAGTTCCAACGGTGAATCCAGCGGAACCCAGCGAGGAGAGGGCATGACCAAGACACGGGCGACCCAGGCCGCCGATATTTACTCCACTGCGCGCGAGAACCCTTACGTTCAGCGCCTGATCGAGGACGACGAGCTGCGCGACAGCCTGCGCAACGCCTTCGAGGCGGCGCGCCACGCCTACGGGCGAGCGACGGGCAACGGCAAGGGGCCGGTCAAGGCGGTGGCCAGCGATAGGAAGGTGCAGAAGGACCTGCGCTCAGCCGCCGAGTCTCTGCGCGAGGCGTCCGAGCGCCTGCAGGCGCCCAGGAGGCGCAGGAAGAGCAAGCTCGGCCGCCTCATCCTCTTCGGCCTGGTTGCCGCCGCGGTGGCGCTGGTCCTCAGCGAGGACGCCCGCAAGACCGTCTTGGACACCCTCTTCGGGGCTGAGGAGGAGTTCGAGTACTCCAGCACGACCAGCATCAACGGCTCCTAGAGGCGAGCATCGTCGCTGCTGCCGACGCCCCGCACCGCCCGCCCTTCTCCCTAGACTGCCTCAGGGTGGAGCGAGCAAGTGCGCATATCCGGCCCTTTGCGCGGCGAACGAAACGCGATGCTCGGTGACCGTGGAGGCGGCAGCCAAAGAGCGTGAGCTGAGCGGCGAGAAGGCCCAGCGCATCGTCGATGCGATGCGCGACAGTGTGGCCAAACGGGGCGCCGCCGCCTCGACGTTCGAGCAGGTCGCCGCCGAGGCGGGAGTTAGCCGAGGCCTCCTCCATTACTACTTCGGTACCAAGGAGCGGCTGCTGGTCGAGGTCGTTCGGCGCGACGCGGAGATCCGCGTTGCCCGCCTGGACGAGATGCTCTCCCAGGCCAAGAGCGTCGACGGCGTCCTCGACGTCCTCCTCGCCAGCCTCACCGACATGATCGAGAACGAGCCCGCCTTCTTCCTCCTGCTCTACGAGCTGTTCAGCGCCGGTCGGCGCAACCCCGACATCCGGCACGAGGTCGGCCAGCTCTTCCAGCGCACCCGCTCGCACGTCGCCGAGGTGCTGAAGGTGAAGGAGCGGGAGGGAGTCCTCAACCTCCGCTATGACGCCGAGGCGGTCGTCTCCTACCTGTTCGCGGTCGGGGACGGTTTCGCCCTTCAGGCTCTCTCCGACACCGAGCGCGACAACAGCGGTGCGCTGGCCGCCGGCGCGGCGTCGGCGCGGTACCTGTTGGTCGCCGAGTAGCGCGCCGCTCCTGGAGTGATCTGCCTCACGGAGGCAAGCCCGCGATTGCGAAAAGCTGGCTAACCAGCCAATGCGAGGGCTGATGAGAAGACTGGCCGGTTTCCTGGGCGAAGGCGCCGCTGGGTCCTGGCGCTGTGGATCGTCGCAGTCGTCTTCGGTCTGTCGATGGAATACGGGGTATTCCTTCTCTCCCGCATCCGCGAGCGCCACATGGTGCACCGCGACAACCGCCGCGCCGTCGCCGAGGGGCACTCCTCCAGCGCTCCCACGATCTCCTCGGCGGCGCTGATCATTCTCGGTCTTCGTTCTCACCGGCGTCCCCTCGTTCAAGGAGCTGGGGCTGGGCTGCGCGGTGGCGATCGCCCTCGACGCCACTGTTGTGCGGCTGATCCTCGTCCCCGCGGCGATGGTCGTGCTGGGCAAATGGAATTGGTGGATGCCGTCCTGGCTGGACCGGGTGCTGCCCGACCTCAACTTCGATCGCGGCGGTACCGCCCAACCGGTCGAGGCCTGATCAGATCGGCCGCTGCGCCGATCCGTCGGCTCGGTTTGGACAAAGCCGCTCAGCGGCAGATGGGGCATAGGATTCGCTCCGTGGCCAACGAGGAGATCGCCTATGCAGGGGCAGCGAGGCAGGCGGAGATGGTGCGCGCGGGGGAGGTATCCCCGAGCGAGTTGGTGCAGTTGCACCTTGACCGGATCGAGCGGCTCGACCCGGGGCTGAACGCCTTTCGCAAGGTGTTCGCCGAGCGGGCGCTGCTGGAAGCAGAGCAGGCCGAGGCGCGGCTGAAGGAGGGGGAGGAGCGGCCGCTTCTGGGGGTTCCGATCGCGATCAAGGACGAAGTCGACGTTGTCGGTGAGGTGAAGACGATCGGCACGGACGCCTTCGATCAGCCGGCCAGAGCCGACTGCGAGATGGTGCGGCGGTTGCGCCAGGCCGGGGCGATCGTGGTCGGGCTGACGCTGCTGCCGGAGATGGCGATCTGCGGCTTCACCGAGTCCTCCACCTACGGGGTGACGCGCAACCCCTGGAACCCGCAGAGAACCCCGGGTGGATCGAGCGGGGGATCCGCGGCCGCCGTCGCGGCGGGCCTGGTCCCGATCGCATCGGGGGGCGACGGCGGAGGCTCGATCCGCATCCCGGCCGCCTCCTGCGGGCTCTTCGGGCTGAAGCCCTCGCGTGGGCGGATCACCTTCGCGCCTCAGCTCGAAGGCTGGAATGGCCTGGCCGTGCACGGCTGCTTGAGCCGCACCGTGCTGGACACGGCTCTCTGGCTCGACCTGACCGCCGGCGGCTCGACCGAGCCCCAGGCACCGCCGCCGCCGGAGCGACCGTTCGTGCAGTCGGCGCAGGCGCCCCCAGGAAAGCTGCGAGTCGCCTGGTCCACCCTGGCCCCGCGGGCCCTGGCTCCGCCGATCGTCTCCGACGTGGTGAAGGAGGCGGTCGCCGGCACCGCCGAGCTCCTCGGCACGCTCGGGCACGAGGTGGCTCAGCGCGACCCGGAGTGGGGCGGGATCGGCAACAACATCACTCCGCGCTTTCTCGCCGGAGTCGCCGAGACGATCGAGGGGGTTCCCCATCCGGAGCGCCTGGAACGGAGAACCCGGGGCTTTGGCCGACTCGGCCGCCTCCTCCCCGACGCCATCTTCGGGCGGGCATTGGCCGCGGTCCAGGCCGACGCCGCCCGGGTCAACGCGATCTTTGATACCCACGACGTGCTGATGATGCCGGTGATGGGGGGTACGGCGCTGCCGGTGCGGCGCTGGGAGGGCCAGGGGGCGCTGCGCACGGTGATCGGGATGAGCCGCTTCTACCCATTCTGCATCCCCTGGAACCACCTCGGCAACCCGGCGATGGCGGTACCGGCCGGCTTTGCCGCCGACGGCATGCCGCTGTCGGTACAGGTGATCGGCCGCCCCGGTGATGAGGCGACCCTGCTCTCCCTGGCCGCCCAATTGGAGAAAGAGCGGCCCTGGGCTGACAAAACCCCGCCGGTCGCCGAAGCCAACGGCTGAGCCCCGGCAATCTGATCCTGGTCAGTGCCGAGATGGCGCAGCCGCCGCCCGGCGGCTGCGCAGGAGGCGGCGGACTATCTGAATATCTTGCGAATCCGCACCAGCTCGCGGACCTTGCCGCGGGGCCTGATCCGGCGTTGGAGCATCATCTTCAGCGGGTTGCCCTCCGGCCCGACGGAGGAGATCCAGTCGGTCCAGCTGGTCTCGAAGATCAGGTCCGGGCTGGGAGCCTCGCCCGGCTCTGCCCGAGTCGAGCCGTTGTCGATCGTCAGGTGCCAGGGGTCGGCGTCGTTGAACCGCCACTGATAGACCAGGCGCGATCCGTTGGCTGCCGCTGCGTCCGCCGAGTTGGCGATGACGTCGAAATAGAGGCGCTGGAGCTCGGGGGAGGACTCGGGCCTTCGCCCGTTAGGCGGCGCGCCCACAATGCCGGCCATCAGCAGTTTCACCTGGCGCTCGGCGACTTCCTCCTCCGACATCTGGGGGTCGAAGGGGAATACGCCGGGCGGCATCTCCTCAGTCGGGTAGCCGATCGTCCGCCAGCGCTGGCGGATCAGCTTCAGCCCGAAGGCGAAGATGTCCTCCATCGAGAAGCCGTAGCACTCGGTGTATTTACGGTCCATATTGGGGGGCGAGAAGACACCGACTCCGTAGGGCAGGGTTTCGCGGAGCAGCTCGATCACCGCAGCCCTGCACTCCTGCCAGCCGGGCTGGCCTTCGGCGAGAAGTTCGGAGAGCACCTTGACGCCGAAGCCGATGTGGCGCTGCTCGTCGCGGGAGACGTTCGCCATCCCCGAGCTGAACCCCGGCATCGTGTCCTCGGAGGCGAAGAAGTCCTCGATGAAGTGCTGGCCGGGCTGGGCGAGGCTTCCCTCGACTATCAGGTGATACAGGGTGATCGCCTGCGCATACTTGGGCAGCGAACGGTCCTTGCGCAGTTCCTCTGCCATCAGATCGAGGCGGTCGAACACCCCGCGGTAGCCCCAGCTGAGGTGGGGCAGGGTGGAGGAGAGAGTTGCCTGCAGCGACTCGCCGCCGACGCCGATCACCTCTTTGAAGAAGCGGTGGAAGAAGACGGAGTGGCGCACCTCGTCGACCTGCTGGGTGGCGAGGAAGTAGGACTGCTCCTCGGTCGGGGCGGCGGTGATATAGGGGGCCAGGGTGTCGGCGACCCGGTCCTCGCCGTAGAAGAACATCGAGTAGATCCACATCGCCGAGCGGCGCTGGATGTCGCTCAGTGCCTCCCAGCCATTGCGATCCTCGGAGAAGTCGATGTCGTAGGCGCTCCAGTTGCCGTGCTCCCAGCGGTGGTACAGGTCCTCATAGGTGACGTTGTCCATCAGGTTCTGGGATGCGACGCTCATCTCTCTCCTTTGCTGGCGCGGGCTGCTGCAGGGAGATTACCGCTCGACTGGCTGGGCAGCCAGTACAACCTGTGTGACCTTGTCACACTACCCCGCTGGCCGCCGGACGGACGCCGATCGCTCAGGCGCGATCCGCGGCGGGGACGGCGATCTCCCGCTTGAGGATCTTGCCGGTCGGGCCCTTGGGAAGCTCCTCCAGGAACCAGACGAGGCGAGGGTACTTGTAGGCGGCGATCCGGTCCTTGACGTAGGTGCTGACTTCCTCGGGGGCCATCTGCTGGCCCTCATGCAGGACGACCGCGGCTCCGATCTCCTCTCCCCACTTGTCGTGGGGGACGCCGACCACCGCGGCTTCGCGGATCCTCGGGTGCTCGTAGAGCACCTCCTCGACCTCGCGGGGATAGACGTTGTAGCCGCCCCGGATGATCAAGTCTTTCTTCCGATCGACGATGTAGTAGTAGCCGTTCTCATCGACTCGGGCCATGTCGCCGGAATGAAACCAACCGCCGCGCATCGCCTCCGCGGTCGCCTCGGGGCGCCGCCAGTAGCCCTTCATGATGTTGTGGCCGCGGATCACGATCTCGCCGACCTCCCCCTGGGGCACCGGGTTGTCGTCCTCGTCGACGACTCGCATCTCGACCCCTTCGATCGGGGTGCCGATCGAGCCGGGCTTGCGCTCCCTCTCGGGATGGTTGGAGCAGGAGACCGGCGAGGTCTCCGAGAGCCCGTAGCCCTCCAGCACGACGCAGCCGAAGGCCCGCTCAAAGCCGCGCAGGACCTCGACCGGCATCGAGGCGCCGCCGGTGATGCAGATGCGCAGAGCCGAGGTGTCGAAATCCCCGCGCTGGGGGTGGTGCAGCAGCGCCCCATACATCGTCGGCACCCCGTAGAAGTGGCTGACGCCGTCGCGCTGCATCGTCGCCAGCGCCTCACCGGGGTCGAATTTGGGCACCAGGGTGAGGCAGGCGCCGACCATCAGCGAGGCGTTCATGCTTACCGTCTGACCGAAGGAGTGAAAGAGGGGGAGGGCCCCGAGGACCACATCGCCGGCCCCGATCTCGCTGGTGGTGCGCGAGGAGACGTCTGCGTTGCGGAAGAGGTTTAAGTGGGTCAGCTCGGCACCCTTGGGTTTGCCGGTGGTGCCGGAGGTGTAGAGGATCACCGCCGTGTCGGACTCGGCGGTGTAGGCGAGGCCGGCAGTGGGGTCAAGCCGCTCCAAGCTAGCCGCGAACCCGGCGGGCTCGACCTCGACCAGCTCGACTCCGGCATCGGCCGCGCCGGCCCGGGCCTCCTCGGCGAAACCGTGCCAGGCGAACAGCAGCTCCGCGCCGGAGTCCTCGAGGTAGAAGGCGATCTCGCGCCGCTTCAGCAGCACGTTCATCGGCACGACGACGCCGCCGGCGCGGAGCACCCCGTAGTAGGCGCTCGGGAACTCGGGGACGTTGGGCAGCATCACCCCGACCCGGTCGCCCGCCGCCAGGCCCTTCTCGTGCAGCAGGGTGGCCAGGCGGGCGCTGCGATCGTCGAGGTCGGCGTAGGTATGGGCGGCGCCGCCAAGGCGGATCGCGGCGCTTTGCGGCGCCCGCTCGGCGCTCGCCGTCAGTATCGATGCGAGATTGAGACCCATCTCCGCACCGAGTCTAAGCTGGCGGCGCCCGGCGGAGCAATGCGTCCGCTAGGCTCGGGCGCGATGGAGGATCTGGGCCAGCCGAGTTCCTACCTCAGCCTGCAGAAGGGGGTGCAGGTGTACTCCAGCGATGGCAAGGGGGTCGGCAGGGTGGAGCACGTGCTCGCTGTCGCCAACCTCGATCTCTTCGAGGGCATCGTTCTCGACAAGAGCGTCCTCCCCGGCGGGCACAGGTTCGTCGATGCGCCGGAAGTGGAGGAGGTGTATGAGCGCGGCGTGGTGCTCAAGATCGACGCCGCCCAAGCCGAGCGCCTGCCTGAGCCCAGCGCCAACCCTGGCGAGATCGACATCGGACCCGATGATCTGGTCCAGGGCAAGCATGAGAAGCTCCGCCGCGCCTGGGGCCTGCTCTCCGGCAAGGGCTGAGCGACGCGCCTGTCTCCGCCCTTTCGGCCCTTGTTGGCCAGGGCGCCGAAATGCGCTATTCCAACCCTCGGTGCTTCCTGATCGGACCCGGCGGAGCCGAACTGCTTTTCCAACCGGCGTCGATGCCGAAGCTGACGACGCGATATCCGGATATTGCTCATGATCGAATACATGGCGGCCGATCGGGTGCCGAACGTCTGTGGGGGGCCATTCGGGTCAATCTATGATTTCTACATCGAGCGGCCACGGCTGATGCGCCTGGTCGGCCGTGTGGTCTGGGGAATCGATGCCTCCGTCCTCTACGCGAGCATGGGGGCGATCAGCGGGATGGGCCCGGGGGCGACGATCCTCGATGCGCCCTGCGGCGGAGGGGTCGCCTTCCGCGCTTTGAGCCCCGAGCAGGACGTGCGCTACATAGCGGCAGACCTCTGCCCGAAGATGCTGAAGCGAGCTGAACGCCGTGCGCGCATGCGGTCATTGAGGCAGGTCGAGGTCATCGCCGGGGACATGACCGCGCTGCCCTTTGCCGACGCCCAGGCCGATCTCTTTCTCTCCTATAGCGGGCTGCACATGGTCGACGACGCCGAGGCCGCCGTGAAGGAGATCGCCCGCTGTCTCAAGCCCGGCGGCCGGGTGATCGGAACCACATTCTTCTCCGACGGGAGCAGGCGAGCGCGCGGCTTCTTCTGGGTCGGCAGTCGCAGCGGGCATCCGCTGCCACCGGGTCGCGACGATGTCCGCCGCTGGCTCACCGCCGCAGGTTTCAGTCAGCCGACGATCGGGCCCCAACCTGGCTTTGCGGTCTTCAGCGGGCTGAAGGGCAGGGCCTGAATCGCGGCGTGGCACACCTCGTCAACCGACCTTGGCCGCAGGGCGAGAGGAGATGAGCATGGATTTTGACCCCAACGCATATCGGGAGCAGAGCCTGGCGATTTGGGGAAAGATGGCCCCGGCCTGGAGGGCACGGAACGAATGGATGATCGACCACAGTGGCCTGGTCAACGATTGGATCGTGGGGCGGGCCGATCCCCGGCCCGGGAACACTGTCCTCGACATCGCCGCCGGCCCGGGCGATTTGGGTTTCAGGGTGGCGGAGAGGGTTGGCGGCTCGGGTCGCGTTATTTCCGCCGACTTCGCGCCCGAGATGGTCGACGTCGCGCGCCGTCTGGGTCAGGCGCGGGGGCTTGGCAACGTCGATTACATGGTGCTCGACGCCGAACGGATGAGCCTCGAGTCCGACAGCGTGGACGCCGTGGTCTGTCGCTGGGGCTACATGCTCATGGCCGACTCGGCGCTCGCCCTCAGAGAGACCCGGCGGGTGCTGCGCGAGGGTGGCCCGCTGGCATTCGCCGTTTGGGCACCGCCGGCGCGCAATCCCTGGGCGGCCGTCCCGGCGAAGATCCTGGTGCAGCAGGGGCGCATGCCCGCGCCCCAGCCCGGAGGTCCTGGGATGTTCGCGATGGGGGATCCCGACCGCGTGCGGGAGCTGGTGGAGGGTGCCGGTTTCGGGGTGGTCGAGTTGGAGGAGATCGCCTTTCAGTTTCGCTACCCGGACTCCGACGATCTCTGGGACTTCCTCATCCGGATGGCCGGCCCGATCGCGGGAGCGGTGGAGGAACTCTCACCCGAGGAGCAAGTGGCGGCTCGGGCGGCGGTGATGGAGAGCATGGCCCCCTATCGCGAGGAGGATGGTTCCTACACCGCGCCCGCACTGAGTTTGGGGGTGCTGGTTCGTTGATCGATCCCTCTGGATCTTGCGCTTTCGCCGGATGAGGCGGCGAATTGGGCAGGGTGCCACTGGGTCTGGGTCACGAGTCCTGGCCCCCCGGGGAGGGCACCATCACGGTGCCAGGTGAGCAAGCTCGGCACCTCTGGGAATGAGAGGCCATCAGCCAGATACGCGGGGACCCTGGGGCGTGTGGCGAGTAATTGCAGGCAGGAGCGCGATCAGCGCGCCGCGACCAACTCGATGCGGTTTCCCCAGGGATCGGTCGTATAGAACCGCCGCAGGGGTGCGAGCCTGTCATCCCAGGTAACGGGCGCGCCCGCCTGCTCCAGGCGCCCAGCCATGTCCTCCAATCCGGCGGAGTCGACGAGCAGCGCCGGGTGAGCCTTGGAGGCCGGGACGAATCCCTCCTGCACGCCGACGTGGATCTGCTGCTCGCCGGCTCTGAACCACACGCCTCCGCGCCCACCCAGTGACGGGGGCCTTTCGATCTCCCTCAGGCCGAGCACCTGACCAAAGAATCGCCGCGCCTCGGCCTCGCAATCCGGCGGCGCGACGAGCTGAACGTGATCGATGCCAAGGATGCTCACGCTGGTGGGTCTGGAGGTCTGGGGGTCGCAATATCTATAGGTCTGGGCATCAGGCCGCAGTTTGGCCCACTTTGAGCCTGTTGCCATCCGGATCGGTGACGATCGTGAAGCGCACGGCGTCGCCGATGGTTTCGACCGGGCCGATCGCGATCCCTCGCTCCTTCAGCCCGGCCAGGAAGCTGTCGAGGTCATCGACGAGCAGCGCGTGCAGCCCCGAGCCAGCCCTGCTGGGGTCAGTTACCACGTATATCCAGCCCGACTCGCTCAGCTGCCACGCCGCCTCGTCCTCGTTGGGGATCAGATCGGCAGGCCGGCCGGCGAAGCGCTCATACCAGGTGGTGGCCTGGTCGCGGTCGATGACCGGTATGCCCGCGAAGAGGTGATTGACCATCTGACGCAGGGTAAAGGCGTAGCAGACAGTCCTCGACCAGAGCGAGGATTCGAGTACGTCACTCGATCGCCTGAACGCCGGCTACCGACGGGTTCCTCCCTCCCATCAGCTCCAAATCAACTTGTTCGCCGGGGAGATCGGAGCCCCCGGCGAACTTCGCGCTCGTGCGAGGATCTGGGCGCTCAGAGGCGGCCGCCGACCGCCGCAGCCGGCATTCCCTCGCCAGAGAATGACCCATGCGAGCAGAGGAACCGATAACACTCCAAGCGAAGGAGCGAGCATGCACGATCAAGCGAACACCAGGCCTGAGTCCGAACCCGACAGCGAACAGGCGGAGGTCCCTGTGGTCGTCGTCCGGGAAAGGTTTCAGGCCGAGCTGGAAGCCTTGCGCGTCCGAGAGAAGGCCCACACGCACGCAGGCGACGCGATCGCGGCGGCCCGTCGCCGGCTGCCGATGGTGGAGGTCGATGCCACCACCACGCTGACCGGCCCCGATGGCTCGGTCACGCTGCTGGAGGTGTTCGAGGGCCGCCGGCAGCTCGTGGCCTACTACTTCATGTGGTATGCCGGCAAACCCGCCCCCGAGCAATGCGAGGGCTGCACGCGCTACAACGCTCAGATCGGCGAGCTCTCCTACCTGCACGATCGCCAGATCACCTGTGCCACGCTCTGTCAGGGCCCCTACGAGGAGAGCGTCCGCTACCGCGACTTCATGGACTGGACCATGCCGTGGTACTCAGCCCAAGGGTCGCTTGAGACGCTGCTGACCGGGCGCCAGATCGGCAGGTTTCACCTGGTCTGCTACCTGCGGGACGGTGACCGGGTGTTCGAGACCTACTGGACCACTGGCCGCGGCGTAGAGGCGATGGACTACAGCTATGGGCTGATGGATCTGACTGCCTATGGACGCCAGGAGAGGTGGGAGGACTCGCCCGCCAGCTGGCCGCGACGCGGCGAGCACAACTTTCGTGCCAACGGACGCCCCATCGCCCAGTGGTCCCGGATCGAGGCCGGGCGCTCGGACGACCTCGGGGGAACGCGGTCGTGATCCGATCGCTGGCCGCGAGTCCGCCTCTCAGCCCCGGGGAGTGCGCGTCTGCGCATTTGACCTCCCCGAGGAAACCCGGTCCTCATTCAGCGGCGCCGCTGAGCCCTCCAGCGATCGCGGTCATGATCTGTACGGTTTGCGTCGTGTGTCCCTGACTGGATCTCTAATTCGATTCAACTCGGCCTGTTTGACGGTGAATACAATGAAAGTGATTTCTATGAAGACAATGACATGTAAACAGTTGGGTGGACCCTGCGATTTACCGCTCCAGGGAAATACCGCAGATGAGGTTATAAAAGCGCAGGATAAACATCTAAAAGAAGTGGTCGCAAAGGGCGATAAAACGCACGAAAGTGCCTTGAAGGAGATGAAGGGTAGGTGGAAAAGGCCCATATCGGGAATGGGGTGGTACAGAAAAACCAAGCGAGATTTTGCCGCTCTTCCCGACGACTGATCGGTTACAGAGCGTGTGCATTGGCGGCCGACCGAGCACCTGAGCTACGGCCGGATCACGCTCGCTCGAGATGGATAGGGAGCGGCGAGAGCCTCTGGGACAGACCCTCTCGAGCAGCCGACCGGCGACCGGCGCCGTCTTGGTTGCGGGCTTGACAGGTCGGCACCGGCGCAAAGATCGCGCTGCGGCCCGTCGGTCCGAAGAGGCCTTGACATGTGACCAATTGGTCACCTATACTCCTCCGGACCATGGACTCCGTGTTCAAGGCACTCGCAGACCCGACGCGGCGAGAGCTGCTCGATTCGCTCTTCAGCGAGGACGGGCAGACGCTGACCGCGCTCCAACAGGGGCTTCCGATGACGCGTTTCGGCGTGATGAAGCACTTGCGGGTGCTGGAGGAGGCGGGACTCGTGGTGACGCGAAGGCGGGGCCGCGAAAAGCTCCATTTCCTCAACCCGGTGCCGATCCGAATCATCTACGACCGCTGGGTCAGCAAGTACAAAGAGCCGTGGGCCGCCGGGCTCGTCGAGCTCAAGACCAAACTGGAGGCATGACCATGCACGACACACAATGCGTTTCCTTCTCGGACGGCACGGCGCCGATGGGCGATACCGCCGTCTTTGAGATCTTCATCAAGACAACACCGGAGCAGCTCTGGGAGGCGATCACCGATCCCACCCAGCGCGCGAAGTACAGCTTCGGCGTCGCTACCAACTCCGATTGGAGCCAGGGCTCAAGCTATGAGGCCGGCGTGCCCGGTGTGGTCGAGATCGCGGCGGGAGAGAACATCGTCGTCGACCCGCCGCGCCTGCTCGTGCAGAGCTTCACTGCGCTATGGAGCGAAGCGGTGAAGGCGATCGGCGCCACCCGGATCACCTGGGAGATCGAGCCGGTCGGCAGCTCCTGCCGGCTGACCGTCGTTCACGACCAGCTGCCCGAGGGTGTCAACGCCGAAATCTACGGCGGCTGGCCGATGATCCTCTCGGGCCTGAAGACGCTGCTCGAGACGGGCGAGCTGCTCGACACGCCGGGGTCGCTTCGTTACGCAAAGGGTCAGGGATCAACGAGCTGACCGTCAGCGCTCATCGAAATACATCCAAACAGGGGTACAGGCGATGAATGACAAGACAGTCGACACGGATCACCGGCGTCTACGTCACCGGAGTACTGATCACCCGACCAGATCGAGCGCTTGAGTTCGACCTGAATACGCTCGGCCTCCAGAAGCGGACTTCGACCGGGCTGCGCGAGCCCGAGGGCATCGACCGCTTCGGGCTGTAGCCAGTCGCTCACATCGCGGGCGAGAATGGGCGGTGGCCTGTCCATCCCCAGATCGGGCTAGATGACGTGCCTCACCACGTTCCGAACGCCGTGAAGTAGGTCCGGGTCGCCGTGTGGGCTGAAGAGGATAGATTTGCGCCGTGCCTGCTGTAGGCTAAGCGTCAATGCCTTCGCTCCGATCAAATACACGACGGGTGGCAGCGATAATGCTGGCCGCGGGCGTGGTCGCGACGCCTGCGCTGGCCACGGCTGCCGGGGGTGGTGTGGTGCTCGGGTCGAAGTCCTTTGCATTCAAAGGAGCGGGCTGGGGCACGGAAAAGCCTGCGAAGATCTTCAACGGTGGCGATCCGAGCGGACTTGTGACCCAGATCCACTGGAAGCACTGGGGAGAGGTGGTCGCGCTCGGGCAAGGTCGCAATTCGATCTTTAAACCGAAAGGTGGCTACTACCCGCATCAGGTTACAATCAAGCTGCGCGCGAGTGTGATTGGAACCTGTGGTGGACGGCGCGCCTACACGCGTCTCTACGCTAGCGAGCCATCCCGCCCCGGTGGTCCATTCGGTCCGTGGAGGTTGTGGTCGGGTGCGAAGAGTATCTGCTCGCCCCGCTGAGGAACACCCCGAATTCACCACCAAGCGGCTGACCCAAGAGCTGCTGAAAGCGTGCAGGAACTGGCGACGATCCTGAAGATCGGCGTTCTCCCGATCAACCCGGCGCTGATACGGCAGCGGATTCTCCAGCCCCAGAAGTGACCGAGCAAGAATGGTCAGATCTCTGGAGGAAGTAGCTTCGGCGCCTTCTGCAGCTCGCGAGCCAACCGCTCCCCGCGCGGGCAAACCGAGTCCCACAAGGCGGGGCGATTGCCTTCCAGTTCCCGCCCCACACCTGCCCCGGCTGCAAACGCCCGGGCGAGTCTCGACAACCCCACCGCGGGCTGAACTCTCGGTCCCTCAGCAGCTCGGAGGCAATCCGATCGACGACCGATCGTACTGGCTTCCATCGGGTCGGATGCGAGCGAGGCCAATTGCACCCAGGTCCAAGCAGTGCCAAGACAGCTCTCGCCGGGCGCCTTGGCGAGCGCCCGGCGAGTGGATTACGGTTCGGTTCAGTGGCTAGCGATACCGGGGAGCGCGTCTGTCTGTTCGATCTGGACCGCTTCGAGGGCATTCGGGTTCAGCCCAAGCAGGTCGAGGATCGTCGGCGCAATCTGGGTGGTCTCCACCCAGCTCCCGTGCATCCCCGGCTTTACGACCCCCGGAGCGTAGACCACGATAGGCACATCGCGGTCGGCGGGATTGGCCCCGCCGTGCTCGGCGATCTTGGTGCCACCGGTGTACACCACACCGACCTGGACCACTCCCCAGACGTCAGGATGGCGTGGATCGCTCTGGGGCACTCCGAAGTACCGCGCAGAGGCCGCCCCAGCGTAGATTTTGGCCAGCCCCGAGTGGGCAAGGGTTCTCGGGCTGCCGTCATAGGCGACACCTGTGGCCGAGTGGTTCCAGAGGTAGTTCTTGACGAAATCGGCTGCCTGCTGGGAGGTGTCTGACAGGTAGCTCTGCCAGGCATCGTCATCGGTCCCGGCGACGATCAGGGCACCCGCACCGGGGTGGGCTTCTTCCCAGGCGGAGTTGATCGCTTCGATGATCGGCCCGTCCTTGATCCGCGTCAGGGAATTCGGGTCCTGAGGGGACTGACCGTGCTTGGCCGAGACAATGATCGCGGTCGAGCTGGCCAGGCCCTGTGCGCTGATCTCGTTGACCATCGCTTCTAGCTTTTCGTTGATGTAGCCCAATGCCCGCTGCAGGAGTGGTCCAGGCGTCGTCGTTCCTGGCAGGTACCCGCCATTCATACCGTCAGATTTCAGCAGCTTCTCAGCGGTCGAAACGGTCTGGAAATTCATCCCGAAGATTGCCGGCACGCCAACCTTCGTCGTACGGCTGTGGTTATAGCCGTCGATCTCGTTCAGCACAGCCTGGACCTTGTAGGAGTCGTACTGCATCGTGGCGGCGTTGTCTTCGGTCCAGCTTATTTCGCCGGGGTAGGGCGTCCCATTGGGTTCAAGCGCGAAGCTGTCAATCTCGGGCGTGAACAGATCGTCGATGCCGTTTCCGGATGGCCCATCGAGAGCTTCGTAGGCGGGATGCTTGTCTGACCAGGCGGTCCACAGGCCATGTTCGTGTGCCACGTTGAAGACCGTGTTGACTTTGAGGTATTCATGCGGATAGATGGGCTTGCAGGTGGCCGGATTGACCGGCAGCTGGGACGGTTCAAGCAGGGTCTGCGGGGTCGAGGTCATTTCGAGGATGTTTCCTGGAAGACCTGAAATTTCCTCGCCGGCATCGAGCGCGGAAATATTCTTGTCATCCGGAGAGTCGTAGATGACTTCGCCACCCGTCGGCTGGCCATGGCAAGAGGTCGTGCCCGCTGGCAGCACCGCGTGGCTGTACTCATCGTCGTAATAGATGCCGGTGGTGTGGGGGTTGCCGCCGGTCACCTGAGCGACCATCCCTGGGAAGGAATCGGAGGGAATCGGAGTGTGTGCTCCTGAGTACTCGGCGCCGCCGCCGGCAAGTCTCGCCAGCTCAGATTCAGGATGTTCTTTCACGTACCATTCGAGGTCTGACTGGTGCATACCGTCCACCGAGATCAGCAGCACGTGAGAGACGGTGCTCGCGTTACGGTGCCCATGTTCCCGCCAGGGATACGCAAAGACAGCGGCGGCCGAAATCCCTGCCGCGATTACCGCAATTGCAAGTGCGAGTGCGCCGCGGTTGATGCGTGCGAGCATGAGCGTCTCCTCGGTCGAGTTGAGCAGCAGCACGCAACTAATACCTTCCTCGCCCAAGCCTCGATGTTGCCGAGTTGTGCAGATCGTGTTTTCACGTTGTGAACGGTGGTTCCCAGGTAGCCCGAGTGCCGAATGCCAATCGCTGACCGGTTGCTGAATACCTCGGATTACGGTGAGGTTTAGGCGTTTGGTCCCACTCGGTGACGGCGTCGGGTCAAGGGCGTCGACCGATGCCGTGCCTGCAGCAGTGCCCCAGCCAACCGTTCAGCATGCGGCTCGACCGCCTGCCGCAGGGCGCCCGACGAGGAGGGCTCCTCGGGCGATGTGGCCGGTGCGATCGGCGCAGAACCCGCTTGAGGGCCCGCCAAGCGCCACCTGGCCGGACTGATCGAGGAGCTGAAGACTCACCGCTGTGGGCCAAAATACTGCTCAGTTGAGGACTCAAGGACGTTTTCCCTCTCGATGCAGGGGAGACAGCCAGCCAACAGAGCGACACACGCGGGCCGGGTCAATACGGGCGACCGCGAGCCTGGGTGGGAACCCAGCGTCGGCTCCGGGCTTCTGCGCGTCGCGGATTCCCTCCCCCGGCGAAGGCAGGACCGTCGAGGCGGGCCGCCGGCCCCCCCGGTGTCCCGCCCAACCGCCTACTCGGCCAGCTTCGGGCTGCGCCAGGGTCCCTCGAGGCGCGCGGCCAGGTCATCGGCCAAGCCCTGGATTGAGACTCGCGTTTGCTCCAGGGTGTCGCGGTCGCGCAGCGTGACCGTGTCGTCCTCCATCGTCTGGTGGTCGACGGTCACACCCCAGGGGGTTCCTATCTCGTCCTGTCGGCGGTAGCGCTTGCCGATCGAGCCGCCCTCGTCGAACTCGGCAGGAAGCTTGCGGCGCAGCTCCTGAAAGACGTCGCGGGCTTTCTCTGGCATGCCCTCCTTGGAGAGGAGAGGAAGGATGGCGACCTTGACGGGGGCGAGGCGGGGGTGGAGGCGCAGCACGGTGCGTTGGCGTCCCTCCACCTCCTCGACATCGTAGGCGTCCACGAGAAAGGCGAGGGTGGCGCGGTCCGCGCCGGCGGCGGGCTCGATCACGTGGGGGACGTAGCGTTCCTTGGTCCCCTGATCGAAGTACTCGAGCTTCTCGCCGCTGAACTTGGTGTGTTGGGTGAGGTCGAAGTCGCCGCGCTTGGCGATTCCCTCCAACTCCGACCAGCCGATCGGGAAGAGGTACTCGATATCGCTGGTCCCCGATGAGTAATGGGATAGCTCGTCAGGGTCGTGGACCCGGACACGGAGGAAGCCTGGGCGGATCCCGAGCTCGGTGTACCAGCGCTCACGCTCCTCGATCCAGGCTCGGTACCAGCGCTCCTCTTCGGCCGGGGGAACGAAGAACTCCATCTCCATCTGCTCGAACTCGCGGGTGCGGAAGATGAAGTTGCCGGGAGTGATCTCGTTGCGAAAGGACTTGCCCACCTGGGCGATCCCGAACGGCGGCTTCATCCGGGCGAACTGGAGCACGTTCTTGAAGTTGATGAAAATGCCCTGGGCGGTCTCCGGCCGCAGGTAGACCTCCGAGCCCGCACCGGCCACCGGCCCGACGTGGGTTTCGAACATCAGATTGAACTGGCGCGGCTCGGTCAGGTCGCAGTCCGGCCCCTCGCCGGGCTTCTTCGAGGGCTTCTGCCCGCAGCGGCCGTCCTCCAGCTTGTCGGCGCGGAAGCGCAGCTTGCAGGTGCGGCAGTCGACCAGCGGGTCGGTGAAGCCCTCCAGGTGCCCTGAAGCCTCCCAGACCCGCGGGTGCTGGAGGATCGCCGAGTCCAGCGCGACGATGTCGTCGCGCTCGCGCAGCATGGCTCGCCACCACTCCCCCTTGACGTTGCTCTTCAGCAGCACCCCGTAGTGGCCGAAGTCATAGGTCGACCCGAGGCCGCCGTAGATCTCCGAGGAGGGGAAGACGAAGCCGCGGCGTTTGCAGAGGGCGACGACCTCCTCCATCGAGACCTCGTGGGTGATTTCCTCGGCCACCCCGGAACCGTATAGGTCGCCTTGCGATAATCCGTTGCCCATGCCGATCTATGAGTACAAGTGCGACAACGGCCACGTCTTCGACGTGATCCAGAAGATGATCGACGAGCCGCTCGCCGAGTGCCAGGAGTGCGGGGCGCCGGCCGTGCGCGTCCTGCATCCCGTCGCCGTCCACTTCAAGGGGTCCGGCTTCTACAACACCGACTACGGCAAGAAGAAGGGCGCCGGCAACGGCTCCTCCGGCTCCTCTGATGACTCGGGGTCAGGCTCCTCGGGCTCGGAGAAGTCCGCCGATTCAAAGCCGGCTGAGTCTAAGCCGGCCGAGTCCAAGCCGGCCTCCTCCCCCACCAGCGACTGAGCCGCCGTTCCTCGACCGCGAATCAGCCGTTGAGGAAGCGCTTCACGGCCTTCCGCCGCACCGAGCGGGGCACTTCGACACTGCCCCCCGGTCCGTTTTCGTTGCAACCCGAGTTGGCGCCAGCGCAGAGGACCTGGGCCGTGGAGTTGCCGCCGATCGCCGCCGCCAGAACCAGCTGCGGCATGGTGAAGAAGCCCATGTCGCTGACGAATGCTTGCGGCGCGTCCCAGCCGATGATCGGTCCCATGATGAAGTTGTAGGGGAGGCGGAGGGGGTCGGTGAGGCGTTCCTTGATGCCGGAGATCACCGCCTGCTGGGCCTGCTCGCGGTTGAAGTCGTTGTAGCCGAGCGTGTAGGCGCTCTTGCCCGGCCCCGGGCATTCACTCGGCTCGCGCACCCGCGAGTAGGCCAGCGCCTGCTGGCCATCGAGGGTGTTCTCCCCGGCGTTGAGATGGAGCGTCAGCCCTCCCTGTCCGTGCCCGGCGCCGCCGGAGATTTGGGCGCAGAGCTCGTGCGGGACGTTGACTTCGACCCCGCCGATCGTGTCGATCAGCTTTTCAAAGCCGGTGAAGTCGACGATCGCCAGGTGGTCGATCTTGATCCCGAGGAACTTTTCGACCGTCTTTATCGTCAGCGCCGCGCCGCCGTAGGAATAGGCGGCGTTGATTTTCGGCGCTTCCAGACCGGGGATCTGGGCAAGGCTGTCACGCGGGATCGAGAGTTTGCGAAAGGCGCCTCCACCTGCTCGGATCAACATCAGGGTGTCGGAGCGAAACTGGCCCGCCGAGCAGCTTCCGTGCGGGGCAGCGCCGCTAGCCTGCTGTTCGAAGCACTGTTGGGAGGGGGCGGCGCCCCCTCCCGCGGGGCCCGGTTCCTTGGAACCCGTCGGGCGGGCGTCGGTGCCGATCACCAGAATCGTCTGGGCGCTGGGAAGGAGGAAGGGGTTGCCGTGCAGGGCCGAGTCCGCTTCGCCGGAGAGCTTGGCCGATTGGATCTGGGCGGAGACGGCGAAGGCGAGGAAGCTGAGCACGATCCAGCCCAGCGCCGCCAGCGCCACCCATTTGAGCACCCGCCTCGGAGTCCAGCGGCGGCGCCCCTTTCCCCCTCCTCGCCTCGGCGGTCCCTCGCCGTCGGAGCGCTTGGAGGATCGCCTCGATCGCTCTCTCAGGCCGGAGAGGTCAGGGGTCCGCAACCGGGACAGGAGGCTCCTGCGGGACCGGTAGACCTTGTAGTCGGGCGGCCTCGGGGGCTGCTGCTCGCCATTGGTGGGCATGAAAGACTCCGGGGAATCATGCCTACGCTCCCGGTCGCCTGTCTTCATCCCTATCCGAGTCGCCCGTGAGTGCCCGCGAAAGCGGCGGCTGGCGGCTGTCCATTTCTGATTCTCCAGGCGCTCGCGCGGCGTGAACGGCGAGGTGGAAACGATCGGCGTCGACCTGGGCGGGACGAAGATGCTCGTCGGCGTGCTCGACGCCGAGTCGAGGGTGCTTTGGGAGAGTCGCGAGGCCTCGACCGGGCAGAGCGAGGAGGAGTTGCTGGACCTGTTGGTGCGGGAGGTCGAGGAGGCACGGCGGGCGCGACCCGGCGCCGCCGCCGTGGGCCTCGGCATCCCCGCCACGATCGACCGCCGCCGCGGCGTCGCCGTCTCCGCCGTCAACCTGCCGATCCGCGAGATGCCGATCGGTGGCCTCGTCTCCCAGCGGGTCGACATCCCCGCCTTCGTCGACAACGACGCCAACGTCGCCGCCCTCGCCGAGCATCTGTGCGGGGCGGCGCGCGGGATGCGCAACGTGGTGATGATCACCGTCGGGACCGGGATCGGCGGCGGCCTGATCCTCGAGGGCGAGCTATACCGCGGCTCCACCGGAGCCGCCGCGGAGTTGGGCCATACGGTGATTCAGATGGACGGCCCGCGCTGCCAGGGGAACTGCCCCGGGAACGGCTGCATCGAGACGCTCGCCTCCGGGACGGCGCTGGGCCGCGAGGCGCGCGCCGCGGCCGAGCGCGCGCCCGACACCGCGCTGGGCCGGATGCTCGCCGCGGGCAGGGCGATCGACGGCAGGGCGATCACCGAGCTGGCACTGGCCGGCGATCAGGGCGCGATCGAGGTCTTCGAGTTGGTCGGCCGCCGTCTTGGGGTCGCCCTCGCCAGCTTCGCCAACATCTTCGATCCCGATGCGATCGTCGTCGGCGGCGGGGTGATCGCGGCTGGCGATCTGCTGCTGGAGCCTGCCCGGCGCGAGCTGCGCGCCCGCGCGCTGGCGCCGATGAACAAGGTGCCGGTCCTCGAGGCGCAGCTCGGTCCCGACGCCGGCATGGTCGGCGCGGCGGCGATGGCCAGAATCGAGCTGGCACGGGGGGCCGCCTGATGCCGGGGGCGCTGATCGTCTGCCCCACCCCGATCGGCAATCTCGACGATGTGACGACCCGGATCCGCGACGCGCTTGTCGCCGCCGACTTCATCGCCTGCGAGGACACCCGCCGCACCGGCCGCCTGCTCGAGATGCTGGGCATCCGTCCGGCCCCTTCGCTGGTCTCCAACCACGAGGGCAACGAAGCGGCGAGGGCGACGGAGCTGGCGCAGCGGATCGAGCGCGGCAACATCGTCGCCCTTGTCACCGACGCCGGGATGCCCGCGATCTCTGACCCCGGCTACCGGCTGATCCGTCGCTGCATCGAACGCGACCTCGATGTGACGGTCCTGCCTGGCCCCTCGGTGGTGCCGGTGGCGCTGGTCGCTTCGGGGCTTCCCACCGACCGCTGGCGCTTTGAGGGCTTCCTGCCCAAGCGGGCGGGGGAGATGGAGCGGGTGCTGCGCTCGACCGAGACGGTGGTCGCCTTTGAGTCGCCGCGTCGGGTGGGCGAGTCGCTCGCCGCCCTCGCGGCGATCGCCCCCGACCGCCCGGCGGCCGTCTGCCGCGAGCTGACCAAGATGCACGAGGAGGTCGCACGGGGCTCGCTGGGGGAACTGGCGCGCCGTTTCCGCGGCGAGGTGAAGGGAGAGATCGTGCTGGTGATCGGGCCCGCCTCCTCCGCCGAGCACGGCGAGGACGTCGGCTTCGCCGTCGACGCGCTGCGACACCTGGTCCAGTCCGGCGCGCGGCCACGCGCGGCCGCCAGCGTCGTCGCGGCGCTGACCGGTACCCGCGCCAACGACCTCTACAAAGCGCTGACCGGCAGGGAGGCCAGACGTTGAGCCCGGCCGCGGCCGGGCCTGTCGATCTTCCTCCTTGCGAGGGAGCCGAGGGTGGGCACTGAGCATGAGCTACTACGTCACAACCCCGATCTACTACGTCAATGCCGAGCCCCACCTCGGTCACGCTTACTCGACGATGGCCGCCGACGTACTCGCCCGGCACATGCGCCAGCGAGGGGAGGACGTCTTCTTCCTCACCGGCACCGATGAGCACGGCGAGCCGATCGAGACCGCAGCGGAGCGCGAGGGGATCTCGCCGCAGGAGCTGGCCGACCGCAACGCCGCCAAATTCGAGGCGCTGATGCCGATCATCGATGCGACCAACGACTTCTTCATCCGCACCTCGGACCCACGGCACGCGGAGAAGGTCGCCGAGATCATGCAGCGTGTCTACGACAACGGCTGGGTGACGAAAGGGGTCTATGAGGGTTGGTACTGCCCGCGCTGCGCAGACTTCAAGACCGAGCGTGAGCTGGGGCCAGGGCAGACCTGCCCGATCCACGAGATCCCCCTGGAGCGGGAGCGGGAGGAGAACTGGTTCTTCCGGCTCTCCGCCTTCCAGGCCCGGCTGGAAACCCTCTACCGGGAGCGTCCCGACTTCGTCGTCCCCGAGTTCCGCCGCAATGAGGCGGTCTCCTTCATCCGGCAGGGGCTGGAGGACGTCTCTCTCTCGCGGCCGAAGTTGAAGTGGGGGATGCCGCTGCCCTGGGACCCGGGCCAGCGGATGTACGTGTGGTTCGATGCGCTGCTCAACTACGTCACCGCGCTGACCTTCGCCCGCCAGGGGGAGGACCTGAGCGAGCGCTTCTGGCCGGCCGACATGCAGGTGATGGCCAAGGACATCCTCAAGTTCCACGCCGTGATCTGGCCGGCGCTGCTGTGGGCGGCGGACCTCGAGCCGCCACGGCGGATGGCGATCCACGGTTACCTGCTGATGGGGGAGAAGAAGATGTCCAAGTCGCTGGGCAACGTGCTCGACCCCTTCGAGGTGATCGAGCGCTTTGGCGCCGATGCCCTGCGCTTCTACTGCTTCCGCGAGGTCAGCTTCGGCCAGGACGGCTCGATCTCCACCGCCGGCTTCGAGGCCCGCTACGAGACCGAGCTGGCCAACGACTACGGCAACCTCGCCGGCCGGGTCACCGCGATGGTCGCTCGCTACCGCGACGGCATCGTGCCGGTGGGCATGGCCGACGCGGTGCTGGCCGAGGACTTCGAGGGCGCCGTCGAACGCTTCGGGGCGCTGCTTGACCGGGCTGAGCTGAGCCAGGCGCTGGAGGAGGCCTGGGAGCTCGTGCGCCGCCTCAACCGCTTCGTCGAGGAGACGAAGCCCTGGGAGCTGGCCCGTGATGAGGCCGACCCCGAGCGCCTGGACGAGGTCCTCTACAGCCTGGTCGAGGGCCTGCGGGTGACGACGCTGCTGCTGGTGCCCTACCTGCCGCGCAGCGCCGAGCGGGTCCTCGATGCGCTTGGCGAGGAGTCGCGGGCGCTGGCCGAGCTGGGCTCGGGGCCCGGCGGGCAGCGGGTCGAGCGCATTCCGCCGCTGTTCCCGAAGACCGAGCGAGCGCCCCGATGATCGACTCCCACACCCACCTTTTCCTCTGCCAGCGGCCGGAGGCAGAGCTGCTCGCCTCGGCGCGCGAGGCCGGGGTGGAGCGGATGCTCAACGTCGGCCTGGGGGGAGATTCGAACCTCGTTGCGATCGCCGGCGCCGAGCGCAACGAGGTGGTATTCGCGACGGTCGGGCGCCACCCGACTGAGGCGGCCGGTTTCGATCAGGCCGCGGCGGCCGAGATCGCCCGGCTCGCACGGCACGAGAAGGTGCGGGCGATCGGTGAGACCGGCCTCGATTACTACCGTGAGTCGGCGAGTCGCGACGAGCAGCGCCGAGCCTTCGCCGCCCAGACCGAGATCGCGATCGACCTCGATCTGCCGATCGTGATCCACGCCCGCGATTCCGATGGGAGCAGCGAGGCGATCGAGGAGGTCTTCGCCACGCTCGATGCCCGGGCGCCGGGGCATCCCGTGATCCTGCACTGCTTCTCCGCCCCGCAGCTGGCGGGCGAGGCCGCGGATCGCGGTTGGCGCTGCTCCTTTGCCGGCAACGCCACCTACCCCAGCTCCGATGACCTGCGCGCCGCCGCCGCCGCGCTTCCCGAGGAGCTGATCCTGGTCGAGACCGATGCGCCTTACCTCACGCCGCAGGAGATGCGAGGAGAGAGCAACGAGCCGGCCAACGTCGTCGCCACCGCCAGGGCGCTGGCCGAGGTCCGCGGCGTCTCCTACGGGGAGTTGGAGGAGACGGTGGAGGGGAACGCGAGGGCCGTTTTCGGGTGGTGAGGCTCGGCCAGAACTTCCTCGCCGACCCCAACCTGCTCGATGCGATAGTCCGCGACGCCCGCCTCGCTGGCACAGATGTCGTGCTGGAGGTGGGAGCGGGGGAGGGGGTGCTGAGCGGGCGCCTGGCCGAGGTCGCCGCTCATCTCCATCTGATTGAGATCGACCGCAGCCTGGCGGGGGCCCTCGCCCCGCTCGCCGCTCGCCCCGCGGTCGAGCTGCACTGGGCCGACGCGATGAAGTTCGACTTCGCCGCGCTCAGGCCTTCACCGACCGCCGTCGTCTCCAACCTCCCCTACTCGGTGGCCACCCCGGTGATCCTACGCACGATCGAGCTTCTCCCCTCGGTGCGGAGCTGGACCGTGATGGTGCAGCGCGAGATCGCCGAGCGGCTGCGCGCGGCACCCGGAAACCGCACCTACGGCTCAGCCAGCGCGGTGGCGCAGATCGCCTGTGAGGTCGAGCTGGTGCGCAGGGTCGATCCTGCCGTCTTTCGGCCGCGCCCTCGCGTTGACTCGGCGATTCTGCGCCTGCGCCGCAAGGGGCCGAGCGCGGATTCGCAGGCCCGGGACCTGGTGCGCGCCGCCTTCGCCCACCGCCGCAAGTCCCTCGCCCGCTCCCTGGAGCACGGCAGCCCGGGCGGGATGGAGGCCACCCGGGAAGCGTTGGCCGAGCTGGGCCTGCCCACCGACGCCCGGGCCGAGACCCTGTCGGCCGAGGACTTCGTCGCGCTGTCGGCGAAGCTCCATCCCGACACCTGACCTGGAGGTCGCCGCCCGATGCTCGTCCACGCTCCCGCCAAGCTCAACCTCTGCCTCTTCCTCGGCCCCCGGCGCCGGGACGGGCGCCACGATCTCTGCTCCCTGTTCGAGCCTCTGGCGCTCGCCGATCAGATCGAGCTCTCCGAGGGAGCGCGCGACGAGGTCCTGTGCCCGGGCATCGAGGGCGAGAACCTTGCCGCCCGGGCGCTGGAGGCCCTGCGCGCCAGGGGCTGGGACCATCCTCCCCTGCGCCTGCGGATCGAGAAGCGGATACCGGTCGGCGCCGGCCTGGGCGGAGGCAGCGCCGACGCCGCCATGATCTTGCGCATCGCCGCGGGCCAGGTCGAGGACCTGCCCGCCCTCGCCGCCGAGATCGGCGCCGACGTGCCCTCCCAGCTCGTTCCCTCCCTGGCCCTGGTGGAGGGCGCCGGGGAGCGGGTGGAGCGGCTCCCCGACCCCCCGCTCCACGCCGTCGTCCTGCTGCCCGGTGGCGGTGGGTTGAGCACGGCGGAGGTATTCGCCGAGGCAGACCGGCTCGGTCTGGGCCGTGGCGGCGCCGAGTTGGAGGGCCTCGCCGCCCGCCTGCGCCGCCTCGCCGGCGACGGCGCCTCGCCGCTCTCCTACCGGGAGCTGCTGGCCAACGACCTCGAGCCCGCCGCCCGTTCCCTGCGTCCCGAGATCGGTGTGGCCCTGGATGCCCTCCGCGACTCCGGCGCGCCCGTCGCGGCGCTCACGGGCTCGGGCCCCACCGCCTTTGGCCTCTTTGGCGACCTCGCCGCAGCCCGCGACGCCGCCACCCGCATCGACCGCGATGACGCGATCGTCTGTGCCGCCGGAAGGGCGCCGTGAGGCTGCCCGACGCGGTCGCGGGTAACCGCAAACGCCTGGCTCTGGCGATCGTCGCCGCGCTGGTTATCGCCGGCTATTACCTGCTCAGCCGCCAGCTGGGCCGTCTCAACCTCCACGCCCTGCTGGAAGAAGTTTCCAACACGCTCGGCGCCTGGACCTACCTGCTGGTCGGCGTCTTCGCCTTCGCCGAGGTCGGCGCCTTCGTCGGCGTGATCGTGCCGGGAGAGACGGTGATGTTGCTCGGCGGTGCGGTTGCCGGGCAGGGCGCGATCGACATCTACCTGCTGATCGGGATCGCCTGGTTCGCGGCCTGGGCTGGAGACACGACCAGCTTTTTCATCGGCCGCAGGTTGGGGCGGGATTTCGTCATCCGCCACGGGCCTCGCCTCGGGGTGAGCCACGAGCGCTTCGAGAAGGTCGAGGACCACTTCGCCAGGCACGGCGGCACGACGATCTTCATCGGCCGCTTCGTCAGCCTGGTCAGGGCCTTCGCCCCGTTCGTCGCCGGCAGCTCGGGAATGCGCTACCGCGCCTTCGTCCCCTACAGCATCCTCGGCTGCGGCCTCTTCGTCACCGCCCACATCCTGATCGGCTACCTCTTCTCCCGCAGCATCGACACCGCCGCCAGGTACGCGGGCAGGGGCGCCCTGCTGCTCGGCGCTCTGATCGTCGCGATCGTCGGGGCGGTCGTCCTCTTCCGCCACTTCCGCGCTCTGGAGAATCGCCGCGCTGCGGCGGGCTGGATGGCGCGCCATCCGGCGACCCGCTGGCTCGTCGCCCTGATCAGGCGCTTCCGGCCCCAGCTGCGCTTCCTCTGGGCCCGCGTCACACCGGGCGGGACCTTTGGCCTCGAGCTGACCTCGCTGATGGCCGCCCTGGCCGTCTCGCTCTTCGTCCTCATCGCCTATGCGCTGGTGCTGGGCCACCAACCGGGACCGACCCCGGGTGACGTCACCGCGAGGGAAATCGTCGAAGGCATCCGCACCGGCTGGCTCACCGATCTGGCCAAGATCGTCGCCGCACTCGGCTCGGAGGGCCTCGTCTGGGGCATAGCCCTCGCCTGCGCCCTCTTTTTGGCCACCCGAGGGCGCTGGACGGAGCTGGTGGTACTGATCGCCGGGATGACGCTGACCGTGGTCGGCTTCCACGCGATCAGGGCGGCCGTCGATCGGCCCCGTCCGCCCCATCCCGTGGCCGGATTCTCCGGCTCCTCCTTTCCCAGCGGGGGGGCGGCCTACTCGGTCCTCTACGTGTGGCTGGCGGCGATGATCGTCATCCGGCTGCGACCGGGGATGGCCCGGGGGGCGGCGGTGGTCGCGGTGGGGATCGCGCTGACCGCCTCGGTCGGCCTTTCCGCCGTCTACCTCAACCTCCATTACCTCAGCGACGTCACCGCTGGCTGGGGGCTCGGCGTCGCGGCCTTCTCCCTCTGCGCGGCGGTGGCTCTCATCATCCCCCAAGTGCGGCAGAATCCAGGCCAGTGACTCCCCTCGCGCTGACCAAGATCGGCAACCAGTACCTGCTGTTCGGGGCGGCGGGGCTGATCAGCCTGGTCGCCTTCCTCGCCCTGATCCTCTCTCCCGCGCTCAGCTCCTACGGCCGGATCTGGGAGAAGACCGCGGCCGGCTTCCTCTCCCTCTTCGTTCTTCTCGTTTTGGTCGTGATCGGGGTCGTCATCGGACTGGTCTTCGTCTACTACTACAACGACATCGTCAACTTTCTCCACGGCAAGTAGGTGGGGATAATGGTCGTATGTCCCCCACCGCGAGAGAGAGAAAAATCGCCGCAAAGGGCGAGGAAACCGGGTCCCTTGACCGGCTCGCCGAGGCGGTCGAGGAGGGTGCCGGGCTTCCCGCCGTGGCCCGCGCGGCGGCCAGGGTGCTCGACGCCAGCATCGCCCTGATCGATCGCTCCAGCGCCGTGCTCGCGGTGGCCGGGGCCTCCCCCAGCCAGGAGCAGAGGCTGCTCTCGGGGGGCGAGGGCGTGACCTCGGTCGAGCTGCGGGTCGCCGACAGCGCGGTTGGCGAGCTGCGCTACCGCGCCCGGGAGGAGCCCGATCGGGCCATCGCCCGGATGGTGGCGGCCCTGCTGGCGCTGGAGCTGGAGCGCTCCCGCTCGCCGGAGTGGGAGAGCGAGGAGATGGCGGGGGCATTCGTCGAAGCCGTGCTCCATCGCGAGGTGAGCGATCGGGGCGACATCGTCGCCCGGGCGGCGGAGCTGGGCGCCGATCTGGAGCCCGGGGCGGGGGTCCTGATCGTGCGCGCGGCGCCCCGCGCCGCGCAGACGGGGGAATGGCGGGCACGGGTGATGACCCTGGTGATGCGGGCGCTGCGAGCGCTCGCCCCCGGTGCGCTGGCGGCTGCCAAGGAGGGCGAGGTCGCCGCCGAGGTGGCGGTGATCGTCCCGGCCTCCGGCGATGAGCAGCTCGCCCGGGCGGCGACCGGGCTGGGGCGAGAGCTGGAGGACAGCCTTGCTGGCTTTCACCTGACGATCGGCCGCAGCCGCCGCGCCGGCGACCCCGCGGACCTCTACCGCGCCGGTAGCGAGGCGCGGCTGGCGGTCAACGTCGGGGAGGCCGAGGGTCGACCGCTGCTGGCCTTCGAGGACACCGGCGCCTACCGCCTGTTGCTGCCCGCGATGAGTGAGGACCCGCGCGAGCTGGAGCGTTTCTACGCCGAGACGATCGAGCCGCTCTCGGCCTATGACGACCAGTACGAGACCGAGCTGGTGACCACGGTCGAGGCCTACCTCGACAACGATGGCAACGTCGCCGCCACCGCCAAACAGCTCTTCACCCACCGCCACACGATCCGCTACCGCCTGGAGCGGGTGAGGGAGCTGTGCGGGCACGACGTCTCGGCCACCGAGGGCCGGGAGAAGCTCGGCCTGGGCCTGAAGGCGATGCGCGTCCTCGGCATCGCCTCTCCCCGCGGTCCGGCGATGGAGCCCGGGGCCGAGGCGGGTCAGGTGCCGAGGTCATCGGAGGAGACCTGAGCGAGCGCCGGGATCCTGCCGGTGTTGGTTTTTGCCGCTGAGTTGAGCCGCGGCGCTGCCCAGGTGGGCAGGGGACAGAGGGAGCAGCGGCGATGATTGAGCTCCGGGGGGAGGGCTTGAACCCCCGCTTCCAGGACCAAAACCTGGCGTGCTAGCCGATTACACCACCCCGGAACGCCCCGCGACGATAGCGCCAGCGCCGTCCCCTTTGACTGTGTCCGGGTGGGCGCCTAGGGTCCGCCCTGATGGAGATGGGGAGAGTCAGGATCGACCCCGAGGTTCGCGCCGGGCTCGCGCGCAGCTGGAAGGTGTTGATGATCGTGGGAGTCTTGGCGATCCTGATCGGCTGCGTGGCGATCGTCGTCCCCGCCGTCGCCTCGGTCGGGACGGCGATCTTCATCGGCTGGATCCTGCTGATCGCGGCGGCGTTTCTGGCAGCCGGGGCGTTCACCGCTCACTCCCTCGGCACGCTGATCCTGCGCCTCATCTGGGCGGCGCTGACCGCCCTGGTAGGGCTCTGGCTGATCGTCGAACCGCACAACGGAACCCTCACCCTGACCCTTGTCCTCGGCCTCTATTTCCTCTTCATGGGCCTCTCGCGGACCGCCGTCGCCCTCTCCTCCCGCGGCCAGCGAAACGCCGGCCTGGTCGGCCTCAGCGGCCTCGCCGGCCTGCTGATCGGCATCCTCGTCCTCGCCAAGTTCCCCAGCTCCGCCGACTGGGCGATCGGGCTGCTCGTCGGCATCGACCTGATCTTCGCCGGCTGGACCCTGACCTCGGTCGCTCTTCTCGGACGAGACCTGTCTCGAACCAGCGCCGCCTGAGGCACCGGACCCAAGCAATCTAGGAGCGCCCGAGCCTGGCCTGCTTTTGCCCGCCGGCGAGCGAGGAGGCCCGAAGGCGCCGCGCGGGGCTCCTCAGACTACGATCCCCGGAGTGAGTTCACACCTGGTCTTGGTCATGGCGGCCGGAGAGGGCAGGCGCATGCGCTCCTCCCTGGCGAAGATGTTGCATCCCGTCTGTGGGCGGCCGATGGTCGCCTGGCCGATCCTGGCCGCCCGCGGCGCCGGCGCCGGCGCCCTCGCGGCGATCGTCTCCCCCGGCACGGACATCTCCGCCGCTCTCCCCGAGGGCGTGGAGACCGTCGTCCAACCGGTGTCAGACGGCACCGGCGGCGCCGTCCGCGCCGCCCTGGCACTGATCGAGGCAAGCGAGACCGTCCTCGTCCTCTCCGGCGACGTGCCGCTGATCTCCAGCGAGACGATCAGCGCCCTGCTGGCGGCGCACGCCGCCTCTGCGGCCGCGGCGACGATGCTCTCGATCGAGCTGGATGACCCGGGCGCCTACGGTCGTGTGATCCGTGGCTCCGGGGGCGAGGTCGAGCGCGTGGTGGAGGCCAAAGCGGCGGGGGACGCCAGGCCGCAGGAGCTGGCGATCCGCGAGGTCAACGCCGGAACCTACGTCTTTGACGCCGCCCCCCTGGCCGGCGCCCTGGCCGGCCTCTCCAACGACAACGCCCAGGGTGAGTACTACCTGCCCGATGTCTTCGGGGCCCTTCGTCAGGCGGGCCACGGGGTCGCCGCCCACCTCACCGAGGACCTCGCGGTGACCATGGGGGTCAACGACCGCGCCGACCTCGCTGCGGTCGAGGCCGAGGCGCGCCGCCGCCTCCTCGCCGCCCACATGCTGGCTGGCGTCACCGTTGTCGATCCGTCCTCCACCTGGGTCGACGCCGAGGTGGAGATCGCTGCAGATACCCGGATCGAGCCGGGCACCAGCCTGCGCGGCCGCACCGAGGTCGGCGCCGGTTCGGTCATCGGGCCGCTGACCACGCTGACCGACACGAGGCTCGGCGAGCGGGTCTCCGTTCAGCACTCCTACCTGGTGGAGTGCGAGGTCCTCGACGGCTGCTCGGTGGGCCCCTTCGCCTACCTTCGCCCCGGCACCGCCCTGGAGCGGGGGGCCAAGGCGGGCTCCTTCGTGGAGATCAAGAGCTCGCGCATCGGGGCGGGAGCCAAGGTCCCCCACCTGGCCTACATCGGCGACGCCGACGTGGGTCCCGGGAGCAACCTCGGCGCCGGCACGATCACCGCCAACTACGACGGATTCCGCAAGAACCGGACCGTCATCGGCCGCGACGTGCGGATCGGTGTTGACACCATGCTGATCGCCCCGGTAGAAGTCGGTGACGCCGCCTACACTGGCGCCGGTGCGGTGATTAAGGCCGACGTGCCCGAGGGGGCGCTGGCCGTCAGCGAGAACGAGCAGCGAAACATCGAGGGATACGCGAAGAAGAAAGCGGCAGAGAAGACTCTGGGTGGGGAGGCGACATGAATGCACAAATTGACACGGCGCCCGCCGGTTATTCGAATCCCTGGCGAGATGTGCATACATGGGGGTCCCCATGAGCACGATTGAGGAGCGTCCCCAGGCGGCGACCGCCATCCCGCACGATTACTCGAAGCGGCTGATGGTCTTCGGCGGGCGCAGCTCGATGGAGCTGGCCGCCAAGGTCGCCGGCAAGCTCGACCTCGACGTCGGCCAGGCGACGCTCAAGACCTTCGCCAACGGCGAGGTCTACTGCCGCTATGAGGAGTCGATCCGCGGCGCCGACGTCTTCCTCGTCCAATCCACCTGCGCCAACGAGCAGAACGGGATGACCCCGAACGACTCGTTGATGGAGCTGCTGACGATGATCGACGCCGCCCAGGGCGCCTCCGCCCATCGGATCATCGCCGTGATGCCCTGGTACGGCTACGCCCGCCAGGACAAGAAGTCGGCGCCGCGCGAGCCGATCTCGGCCCGCATCGTCGCCAAATGCCTGGAGGGGGTCGGAGTCGACCGGGTGCTGACCATGGACCTCCACGCCGGCCAGGTGCAGGGCTTCTTCCATGTGCCGGTCGATCACATGACCGCCATGCCGATGATCACCCAGTGGTTCGCCGACCAGAGCGTCACCGACGAGCTGGTGATCGTCTCCCCCGACGCCGGGCGGGTGAAGACGGCGCGCAATTTTGCCCGCCGCATCGGCACCCACTGGGCGGTGATGGAGAAGGAGCGTCCGGCTCAGCAGGTGGCCGAGATCGGCTACGTGGTCGGTGACGTCAGGGGCCGCACCGCCGTCCTGGTCGACGACATGATCGACACCGCCGGAACGCTGTGCGCGGCGGCCCAGACCGTGCTCGAGGAGGGGGCGGCGCGGGTCATCGCCTGCGCCACCCACGGTGTCTTCTCCGGCCCCGCCTACGAGCGCCTCGCCTACGAGAGCTCGGGCATCGAGCGGATCGTGGTCACCGACACGGTGCCCCTGCGCCCCGGCGCCCCCGACAACATCACCGTGCTCTCCACCGCGAGCACCTTCGCCGACTCGATCCGGCGCATCTTCACCGACGACTCGGTGAGCGAGATCTTCGCCGGAGAGAACCAGCTCTTCTGAGCCGATCAGCCGCGCTCGGCACTATCGAGGAATGATCCGAGTCGGGCACAAGGGGGCGGACCTGATCCGGCCCGGCAACACCGTGGAGAGCTTCAAGGCAGCGGCCGCGGCCGGGGTCGATGTGATCGAGATCGACGTGCTCTGGCGCCCCGACGGCCACCCGCGCCTCCCCGCCGCGGAGCGCTCCCCCCTGGTCATCGCCCACGACTGGCACGACGCCGAAGCGCGCACGCCGCTGACCCTGAGCGAGGCGCTGGGCGCCTTTCTGGCGCCGCCGCTCGAGCGGGTGGAGATCGACCTGGACATCAAGCTGCCCGGGCGCGAGGAGGAGATCGTCGCCGCCCTGGGAGAGAGTGGCCTGATCGACCGGGCGATGGTCTCGACCATGGAGCTCTCCACCCTGGCGCGCATCCGGGAGCTGGAGCCCGAGCTGCGACGTGGCTGGACCTATCCCAGGGTCACCCGCGACTGGGCCTCCAGGCGCTGGGCGAAGATGCCGCTGCTGGTGGCGCTGATGCTGATGCGGGGCAACCTCCCCGGCCTCGCGGCGCGCGACCTGCCGAAGCTGGGGGTGCACGCGATGTGGGTCTATCACCCGCTGATCACCAGCCGGCTGGCGCGGATCACCGAACTCGCCGGGGTCGAGCTGATCGCCTGGACGGTCGATGACCTGGAGCGGATGAAACGCCTGCTCGAGCGGGGGGTCGACGGTCTGTGCTCCAACGACCCGCGGCTCTTCGCCCAGCTATAGACGGCGCTCGGCGCCGGCCCCCCGGCGCTCCCAGCACCGTGAGGCTTTTTTTTGCTCAGCGCCCAACCGCGCCGCGCTCTTCGCCGCTCTCTTCTCAGGCCGGGCTCGCCAGTCCGGGGGTTCTGGTCAGGCCTCTGGCCTCGAAGTACTCCCACTCCTGCACGCCCAGCTCGGTCGCCGGTGGGTCGGCGTAGACCCACTCGCGGGCGATCCGGTACCAGTTTCGCTTGGCCCGGAGCTGCCCGAGTACGGCGACGACGCCGATCTCCATCCGGCGCCCCATCAGCTCGTCGGCCGGGATCGACTCGCGTCGCATCAGGTCGAAGTACTCCGAGCGCGGGTCGTTGGTCGACTCGATGATCTTCATCACCCGCCGCGGGGTGATCTCGATCTCGCGGTCCTCCACGTACCAGCCGCCCACCGCCCGCATGTGTTCCAGCAGCCGCTCGGCGTCCAGCTTCGAGGGGTTCTTGACGAAGCCCAGCACGTGCAGGGCCTCGCGGAAGGCCTCGGGGTCGTTGCGTGAGGCGGCGTCGAAGGCCCGCTGCTCGAGCAGGATCTGCTCGCGGTCGAGCTTCTTGGTCATGCCGAAGTCAAGGAAGGCGACCCGCCCGTCGCCCATCAGGATGTAGTTGCCCGGGTGGGGGTCGGCGTTGAAGTGCTGGAGGTGGTAGATCGAGCCGAAGCTGCCGCGGTAGACGATCTCGCCGAAGCGGCTGCGCTCCGCCTGCGCCAGCTGCTTGATCTGCTCGAAGCCCATCCCCTCCACCAGCTCGGTGACCAGCACCCGTCGGCGCGAGAGGCGGGTCACGACTTCGGGTACGTAAATGAACGGGTGCTCGCGGTAGGCGCGCGAAAAGGAGCGCTGGTTCTGTGCCTCGTACTCGTAGTCGAGCTCCTCCATCACCCGCTCGCGGATCTCGTGGGCGATCGCCTTGGCGTCCAGGCCGGGGGCCAGCGCGCGCGCCAGCCGCACCAGTGTGCCGGCGTTTCGCAGGTCGGCCTCCAGCGCCTCGGCGATCCCCGGGTACTGGATCTTCACCGCCACGTCGCGCCCGTCGAGCAGCCGGGCCCGGTGCACCTGGCCGATCGAGGCGGCGGCGAACGCCTCGGTCTCGAACTCCGCGTACAGCTCGCTGATCGGCTCGCCCTCGTACTCTTCCTGCAGCACCCTCTCCACCTTCTCCCAGGGCATCGGCGGTGCCTCGGTGCGCAGCTTGGCCAGCTGCTCCTGGTAGATCTCGCGGTACTCCTCGGGGATGAACTCGGTGTCGATGAAGGAGGCGAACTGGCCCAGCTTCATCGCCGCGCCCTTCATCTGGCCGAGCGCTCCGACCATCTTCATCGCCGTCTCCATGTGGCGCTGCTCCAGGTGCTCCCGACCCTCCTGCTCGGAGCGGGCGACGTTGGTCGCCTTGGTCCCCGCGTAGCGGGCGCCCTGCACGCCGACGATCGAGCCGAGCTTGGCCGAGCGGCGGATCCTGCCCTTGGGGATCTTCGATTCGTCGGCCATTGGCGAAGTCTCGCGCTTCGTCCCCTCAGGGAGAATCGGATTGGAAGTATGGTCGCAGCGAACTCTGAAGGTTGCCACAGGCTCCGCTCAGGCTGGTTTCTCTATCCTCTCCCGTCCGATGGCCACTGAGCGCGCAACGCTGAAGGTCGCTTCCCGGGCGCAGTTCGGCTCGAGGACCTCCCGCCGCCTTCGGCGCCAGGGGCTGGTGCCCGGCGTCGTCTACGCCGGGGGGGCCACGGCACGTCACTTCCTGGTTGCCGAGCGCGAGGTGCACACCGTGCTGGCCGACGGTCATGCGCTCTTTGACCTCGAGATCGAGGGGGCCGCGGCCGTGCCGGTGGTGGTCAAGGAGCAGCAACTGCACCCGGTGCGCGGCAACCTCTGCCACATCGACCTGCAGGAGGTGAAGTTAAACGAGGCGATCCAGGCCGAGGTGGCGATCGAGCTGGAGGGCGCCGAGTCCGCTCCCGGGGTCAAAGGCGGCGGCGTGCTGGAGCACGTCACGCGCGAGATAACGGTGGAAGCGCTGCCCACCGAGATTCCCGATCGAATCGTCGTCGACGTTTCGGCGATGGAGATCAACGACACGATCCAGCTCTCCGCTTCGACCCCGCCCGCGGGCGTCACCTTCGTCGCCGACGATCCCGATGAGATCACGATCGCCACGCTTTCGCCGCCGCGGGTCGAGGAAGAGCCCGAGCCGGCACTCGAGGTGGAGACCGAGTTGGTCGGCGAGGCGGGAGGGGCGCCGGCCGAGGAGGGGGAGGGCGAGGGCGCCGTCTCCGGCGAGGGCGGCGGGGAGTAGCCGCTGTCCTTGCTGCGCCGCCGGGCCGAGCGCGGCGAGGACGGCAATCGGGGCGAGAGCATTCTTGTCGTCGGTCTCGGCAACCCCGGTGGCGAGCATGCCGGGACCCGCCACAACCTCGGCTTCGAGGTGGCCCAGGAGCTCTCCCGGCGCTGGGGCCTTCCCCGGGCCAGGCGCCGGTTCGGCGGCCTGATCGCCGAAGGGCGCGCCGGCCCCGCCGGCCCGCGCGTGGCGGTCCTTCTGCCCCAGACCTACATGAACGAGTCGGGCGGCTCGGCGGGCCCGGCGCGGGGGGCGCTGAAGCTGGCCCCCGAGCGGGTGGTCGTTGTGCACGACGAGATCGATCTCCCCTTCGGCCAGGTGCAGGCCCGCCTCGGCGGTGGCCTGGCGGGCCACAACGGCCTGAAGAGCCTCGTGCGCGGGTTCGGCAGCCCGGAGTTCTGGCGGATCAGGGTGGGGGTGGGAAGGCCCAGCTCGACCGAGCCGGAGGTCGTTTCCTCCTACGTGCTCTCCCGCTTCCGCGAGCCGCGCGAGGAGGTGGCGGCACTGATCGAGCGGGCCGCGGGGGAGGCCGAGCAGCTGGTTGGCGAGCTAGGTTCCGGGTCGTGAGCGCCCCAGTCACCGGTACAGATCATCGGCCGCCACCGCCTCGCCATGGGCCCTCGCCCGGAGTTCCTCGATGAGCGATTCGCGCCAACTGATCGGCTATCAGGCCGGCGAGACGGGGGTCGCGGTGCTGCGTTTGGAACGGCCCGATGCCCGCAACGCGATCAACACGCAGATGCTGGCGGAAATGTTGGAGCACCTCGCGGTGGCTCGCGCCGATGACGCCGTCCGCGTCCTGGTGATCAGCTCCTCTGACCCGATGGGGCTCTCCGCCGGCGCCGACATCAAGGAGGACCTGGACAAGGGGGGCAGGGTGGCCCGCATGCAGCTCTTCGCCGACCTCTATGACCAGATCGTCGCCTTCCCCAAGCCGACGGTCGCCGCCTGTCACGGCGACGTGGTGGGCGGCGGGGCCGAGATCGCGGTCGCCTGTGACATGCGGATCGGCGGCGCCAACCTGCGCATGCGGTTCCCCGGTGCGGCGCTCGGCGTCCCGGTCGGGCCGGCGCGACTGGTCTCTCTCTGCGGCCTCGCCGCCGCCAAGTACCTGCTGCTCTCCTCGCGCACGGTCGGCGCCGAGGAGGCGCTGCGGCTGGGCCTGGTCAACCGCGTCGCCCCCGCAGCCGCGACCGAGGCCGCGGCGCTGGAGCTGGCGGCTGGCGTCGCGACGCACCCTCCCGCCGCGCTCGCCCGCCTGAAGCGGATGCTGCACGAGTGGGATGACGTCGAGGGTCGCTCGCACGTCGAGGGTGAGGGCCAGGTCGAGTGGCAGCGCGCCGGCCCCGGCCTGCCCTGATCGGGCGGGCGTTGCGGCCATCCTCTGGCCCATCTCATTCACCGAAACCGGCCCCAGCACTCCCCTTTCGGGCGTCCTCGTCCGGCGACCCACAGGCAGGCCGCAATCAGCCCAGGTGCGCAATCTAGACTCGCCGATTCATGAGCCTTCGCCCCATGCTCGAAATCGCCGGCGAAAACGAGCGCGTCCACGCGCTCGCCGGTCGCGTCCGTGCGGCTGCCGATGGGGGAGAGAAGGTCACGCTGGGAGCCTCGGCGACGCTGCGCCCGCTGCTGCTCGCGGCGCTGCTGGAGGACGATCGCGCTCTCGCCGGGCGCCCGGTGCTCCTGGTCAGCGCCGACGATCGCTCGGCCCGAGACCTGGCGGCCGACCTGCGCGCCTACCTGGCGCCGCGCCGCGTCCGCCTCTACCCCTCGCGCGGGACCGGCTATGCCTCCCACGTAACCCCGCCTCCCCACCTGGTTGGGCTGCGGATCGACGCCCTCGACGCGCTTTCGGCGGCCCGGGGCGAGGGTCGCGATCCGAGCGGCTCGCCAAAGCGGCGCAGCCGGGTCGCCGCGGCCGCGGAGGAGGACCCGGTGGTGGTGGCGAGCGCGACGGCCCTGGCCGAGGCCGTCCCCGACGCATCGCTTCGGCCCGCCGGCTTTTTGATCTCCCGCGGCGAAGAGATCGATCTCGGGAGGGCCGCCGCCGACCTCTCGGCCGCCGGCTATGAGCGGGTCGACCAGGTGACCGAGCGCGGCCAGTTCGCGGTCCGCGGCGGCATCCTCGACGCCTTCCCGGCGACCGAGGAGCGGGCCGTGAGGATCGAGCTCTTCGGCGAGGAGGTGGAGTCGATGCGCTGGTTCTCGACCTTCACCCAGCGCTCGCTGGGGGAGGCCGAGCGGGTCGAGCTGGCGCCCGCCGCCGAGCTCGACGTCGAGCATCGCGAGCTCGCCGAGCTGGCGGCGATGGAGGCGGCGGAGAAGGGCGAGCCGCTGGCCAACCTGGCGGACCTTCTGCCGCTGGATCGCTTCCAGGCCCCGCTCGATCTGGTTCCCGCCGGCGCCGCCGTGATCCTGGCCGCCGCCGAGGAGATTCCCCCCGCCCTGCGCGACCACTGGGAGGACGCGACCACGGCGATGCACGCCGAGGACGCAAAGCACCTCTACGTCGACGTCGCCGCCCCGCTCGTCGAGCGCGCCGCGCTCTCGCTGACCGGCGCCGGTGAGGAGGACGAGGACGCCTTCCGCGCCTCCCGCGCCGAGTCCCCGGCCCGCAGCGTGAAGGAGGCCGAGAGCGAGCTGGAGAAGCTGGTCCGCTCCGGCTACCGCACGGTCGTCGCCTTCGATAACCGGGGCGAGGCCGAGCGGGCCCGCTACGGACTCGACCGCCTCGACGCCACTCTCCTTCAGGGCGGGCGCCTCTCGCCCGAGCCGGGGCTGGCCTTCGCCGAGGCCCGCCTGCGCGAGGGTTTCCTCAGCCCCGAGCTGCGTCTCGCGGTCTACCCCTTTCGCCGTCTTGTCCACCGCCGCCGCCGGGCCGAGGACACGGTCCCCGGCGCCGCTCGTGGCCGCCTCGCCTTCGGCGATCTGCGCGTCGGCGACTACGTCGTGCACGAGGACCACGGCGTCGCCCGCTTCGCCGGCTTCGAGACGCGCGAGGTCGGTGGCGTAACCCGCGACTACCTCTACCTCGAATACAAGGGCGAGGACCGGGTCTACGTCCCCACCGAGCAACTGGCCAAGCTGAGCCGCTACATCGGCTCCGGCGGCGAACCGACGCTCTCGGCGCTGGGCGGCAAGCGCTGGGAGAACATGAAGGCGCGCGCCCGCCGCGCCGCGGGCGCCCTGGCCGGCGAGCTGCTCAACCTCTACGCCGAGCGCCGCTCCCGCACCGGTCACCCATTCTCGCCCGACGGCGAGTGGCAGATCGCGCTGGAGAGGGCCTTTCCCTACCGCGAGACGGCCGACCAGCTGGAGGCGATCGAGGCGGTCAAGGGCGACATGGAGGTGGGGCGGCCGATGGACCGCTTGGTCTGCGGCGACGTGGGCTTCGGCAAGACCGAGGTCGCGCTGCGCGCCGCGGTCAAGGCAGCGGCGGACGGGAAGCAGGTGTTGATGCTGGTGCCGACGACGATCCTCGCCCAGCAGCACCTCGGCACCTTCCGCGAGCGCCTCGCCGACCTGCCGTTCGCGGTCGAGGGGGTCTCCCGTCTGCGCAAGCCGGCCGAGGTGAGGCGGGTGCTGGCCGCCTTTGAGGCCGGCGGGGTGGACATCCTGATCGGCACCCACCGCCTGCTCTCCCGCGACGTGCGGGCCAGAGATCTGGGTCTGGTGATCGTCGATGAGGAGCAGCGCTTCGGCGTCAAGCAGAAGGAGCTGCTGCGCCAGCTCAAGCTCAAGGTCGACGTGCTGGCTCTCTCGGCGACGCCGATCCCCCGCACCCTGCAGATGAGCCTCGCCGGTCTGCGCGACATCTCCGTGATCGAGACCGCGCCGGAGGGCCGGCGCCCGGTCCGCACCTACGTCGGCCCCTATGACGAGGACCTGGTGCGCCGGGCGATCGAGCGGGAGGTGGAGCGAGGCGGTCAGGCCTTCTTCCTCCACAACCGGGTCGACTCGCTGCCCCAGATCGCCGAGCGGCTGCGTGGGCTGGTGCCCAAGGCGCGCTTCGCCGAAGCCCACGGCCAGATGGACGAGGAACGGCTGGAGGAGACGATGCTCGACTTCCTCCGCGGCGGCGCCGACTGCCTGGTGACGACCACGATCATCGAGTCGGGGCTCGACATCCCCACCGCGAACACGCTGATTGTCGAGCGCGCCGATCAGCTCGGCCTCTCCCAGGCCTACCAGATCCGCGGCCGGGTCGGGCGCTCCCGCGAGCGCGCCTTTGCCTACCTGCTCTACCCCTCGCCGGAGGCGCTGACCGAGGAGGCCGCGGCGCGCCTCTCCACCCTCGCCGACCACACCGAGCTGGGTTCGGGCTTTCGCATCGCGATGCGAGACCTCGACATCCGCGGCGCCGGCAACCTGCTCGGCGACGAGCAGTCCGGACACGTTGCCGCGGTCGGGTTCGAGCTCTACTGCCAGATGATCGACGACGCCGTTGCCGCGGCCGGCGGCGAGGAGTCGAGGGGGGAGGAGGCACCCGAGCCGGTTCGCCTCGACGTTGCGGTCGACGCCTATCTGCCGGCCTCCTTCGTCCCCTTCGAGGCGGCGAAGATCGACATCCACCGCCGCATCGCCGCCGCCCGCGAGCCCGGCGATCTGCGCGCCATCCGCGACGAGCTGAGCGACCGTTTCGGCCCCCTGCCGGCGGCGGCCGAGAACCTGCTGAAGCTCCAGGCGGCGCGCCTGGAGCTGGGGCTGGCGGGAGCGCGCAACGTCGAGTTCCGCGGCGGCAGGCTGAGCGTCACCGGAGTCGAGCTCGATTCCGAGGAGGCCGGCGCGCTGCGGGGCCAGATCGAGGGGGCGGTCTATGAGTGGAGGGAGAAGACCGCCGCGGTGCGGGTCCCGGATGAGCCCGAGGCGCGCCTCGCCGCCGTCCTCGCCATGGCCGCCGGCTTGAGGGATGCGAGGCGCTCTTCAGATATGCTGCCGACGGCGTGAGTCCGAGCCAGCGCAAAAGACCCACGGAGGGCCAGGGGAAAGGCGAGAGCGCCGGGCTCTCCCCTGCTGCCACTCCGATCCAGCAGCTGGGCCTCGCGGCCTTCGGAATCGCCTTCATCCTCCTCTTCGCCGGTTTCGCCATCGGCCAGGGCATCGGCTATCCGAGCGTCGCCGCCGGTGACGTGGCGCTGGTGGAAGGCGTCCCGTCCACCCTGGGCCACGTTTCCGAAGCCCAGTACAACGTGGCTCTGGCCCAGGCCGCGTCCCAGTCGGGGCAGAAAAAACTCCCCAAACCGGGTGAAAAAGCCTACGAAGAATTGACGAAATCCGCGCTCGGGCAGATCTTCGACACGATCTGGATCCAGGGCCAGGCGATGGAAATGGGAATAACCGCGACGTCCAAACAGATCGCCACGCAGCTCGCCCAGATCAAAAAACAGAACTTCAAAACCCCGGCCGAGTACAAGAAATTCCTCAAAACGTCTCATTTCACCCAGGCCGACGTCAACGAAAGGGTCAGGCTGCAGCTGCTCAGCACCGAGATCCAGCAGCAGATCGCCAAAGGCTCCTCGACTCCCTCCAGCTCCCGCATCCAGGCCTACTACGAGGCGGCCAAGGCGACGCAGTTCACGACGCCGCCCTCGCGCGACATCCGCCTCGTCCTGAACAAAGACCAGGCCAAGGTCGAAGGGGCGAAGGCCCAGCTGGAAAAGGACCACTCGACGGCGGGCTGGGCGAAGGTCGCGAAGAAATACTCGACCGACCCGACGACCAAAACGGCCGGCGGCCTGGAGGCCGGGGTGACCGAAGGACGGTTCCCCGAACCGCTGAACAGCGATGTCTTCAGTGCGCCAAAGGGTCAGCTGGTGGGGCCGGTCAAAACCTCCGCCGGTTACTACCTGTTCGTGGTCGAAAAAGAGACGCCGAAGAAAGTCCAGCCGCTCTCCCAGGCGAAAACCCAGATCAGCTCCCAGCTGACCCAGCAGACCCAGCAGGAAGCCTTCACCCAGTTCGTCAGCGACTACAGCAGCAAGTGGCAGATGCGCACCTTCTGCGCCGCGGGCTTTGTGATCGAACGCTGCGCCAACTACCCCGGCAGCGCGCATCCGGCCAGCGCCCCTCCCGGCTGTTACGAAGCGAACCCCAAAGGCGGCCTTCCCGCCGCCTGTCCGGCACCGGTCCAAGAGCTGGCGCCCGCCCTCCCGGGCACGGTCACCGTCCTTGCTCCCAAAGGCCAGCAGCTGCCGCAGCGACCGCAGCCGGCCGGCCTCAAAACGGAATCCACGGCGACCAGCGGCCTGGGCGGGGTCATCCCGGGGGCAACGGGCGCACCGGGGGCAACGGGCGCACCGGGCGCACCGGGCGCGACGGGCGCGACCGAAGCCGGCGCCGCCGGCGCCTCGGGCGCGCCCTAGGCGGTCCAGTCTCCTGCGGCCCAGCCGGTAAATAGACTGCGCCGCGCCTGTAGATGAGCGTCATCGCCTCCATCCACGCGCGGCAGATCCTCGACTCGCGCGGCAACCCGACGGTCGAGGTGAAGGTGACCCTGGCCTCCGGCGCCAGCGGGATCGCCGCGGTGCCATCGGGCGCCTCGACCGGCGAGTTTGAGGCGATCGAGCTGCGCGACGGCGGCGGGGCGTGGGGCGGCAAGGGGGTCTCGCGCGCCGTGGCCAACGTCAACGGCGAGATCGCCGCGGCGCTGACCGGCGCGCGCGCCGCCGAGCAGGGAGCCCTGGACGAGACGATGATCGAGCTGGACGCGACGCCAAACAAGGGGCGGCTCGGGGCGAATGCGATCCTCGGAGTCTCGCTGGCCACGGCCAGGGCCGCGGCCGCCGATTCCCGCCAGCCGCTCTACCGCTACCTGGCCGAGCTGTACGGGGGGGGCGAGCCGACCATGCTTCCGGTGCCGATGATGAACGTCCTCAACGGCGGAGCCCACGCCGACAACTCGGTCGACTTCCAGGAGTTCATGGTCGTGCCCGCGGGGGCCGCCAGCTTCTCGCAGTGCCTGCGCTACGGGGTCGAGGTCTTCCACGCCCTGAGGAAGAGCCTGGCCTCGCGCGGCCTGTCGACCGCGGGGGGCGATGAGGGAGGCTTCGCCCCCAACCTGGAGTCCAACGAGGCGGCGCTGCAGGCGGTGCTCGCCGGAGTCGAGGCAGCCGGCTATGAGCCCGGCGTCGACGTCCTCATCGCCCTGGACCCGGCGAGCAGCGAGTTCTTCGCCGACGGCGCCTACGTGCTGGAGCACGAGGGCCGTATCCTCTCCCCCTCAGAGATGGCCTCCTACTGGGAGGACGCCTGCTCTCGCTACCCGATCCTCTCGCTCGAGGACGGCATGGACGAGGAGGACTGGGAGGGTTGGAAACTGCTGACCGAGCGGTTGGGGGAGCGGGTCCAGCTGGTCGGCGACGATCTCTTCGTCACCAACCCGCAGCGGCTGCGGCGCGGGATCGAGCTTGGGGTCGCCAACTCGATCCTGATCAAGGTCAACCAGATCGGCACCCTGAGCGAGACCCTGGAGGCGATCCGCGCGGCGCGCGATGCTGGCTACACGACGGTCATCTCCCACCGCTCGGGCGAGACCGAAGACACGACGATCGCCGATCTGGCCGTGGCCACCGGCGCCGGACAGATCAAGACCGGCGCTCCGTCGCGCACCGATCGGGTCGCCAAGTACAACCGGCTGCTGCGGATCGAGGAGGAGCTGGGCGATAGGGCGGAGTTCCCCGGCCTGCAGGCGTTCCGCCAGCGGTCCGGGTAAATGCAGGAAAGCGGCTCCCCGCCGCAAATGGACAGGAGTGCCACAACGCCGGCGCCCCCCCCGTCGCCCAGCCCCCCGCCGGAGGCCCGCCGCGCGACGCGGCTCCAGCCGGGTCAACTGGGAGCGGGTCGGCCGGGTCGCACTGACCCTGGTCCTCGCCGCCGTCCTCTACTCCTACCTGAACCCGGCGATCGACTTCGTCAATACCTACTCCGCGACGAGCGCGGCGAAGGCACAGCTGCACGATCTGCAGCACGAGAACACCCACCTACACCACCTGGCGAAGACGGCAGAAGACCCGCTGGTGGTCGAAGGTCGGGCGCGCTCCCAGGGGATGGTCGCCGAAGGCGAGACCCCGGTGGTTGTGCGCGGGCTCAACTGAGCGGGCCGGGAGCCACCGGTGGTTAGCGCCGGCTCCTACCTCCTGAGCTCGGTCTATCTCCTCGCCCTGGCTCTGTGCCTCGGTTTCAGCGCCTTCCGCCTTCGTCGACACCTCCTGCCGACCTGGGACGGTGCCCCGGCCCGCCTGGTCGAGGCGGTGACGGGCATCGCCCTGCTGATCTGGCTGGCGGAGGTCCTCGGCTCGGTCAACCTCTTCTACGCCGGGACCCTGGTCGGAGCCTCGATCCTCCTCGCGGCGATCGTCCTCTGGCGGGTTCCGGCCGCTGCGGCCGGTGGCACCGAGGGGGGAATCCCCCCCGAGGAGGCCCCAGCCGCCGCCACGGCTGGGGGTGGGTCGGCGAGGACGAGGGGAGCGGCCGGCCCGAGCGCCTTGCCGATGGTGATAGCGGTGGGCGTCATAGCGGTTGTCTTCGCCCACTGGGGCCTGGGGACCAAGGGGGCACTTGACCGAGGCATCTCCAACTTCGACTCGCTCTGGTACCACATGCCGTTCGCCGTCGACATGGTGCAGAGCCACTCCCTGACCGGGATGCACTACACCGACACGGTCTTTACCAACTGGTTTTACCCGCAGAACTCGGAGCTGGTGCACGCGGTCGGGATTCTGCTGAGCGGCAGGGACACGCTCTCGCTGTTCGTCAACCTCGGCTGGCTGGCGCTCGCCTTCCTCGCCGCCTGGTGCGTCGGGCGGCCCTACGGCCGCGGCCACCTGACGGTCCTCGCCGCGGCGATCCTGCTCGAATGCCACACCCTGCTGGTGCGCGAGCCCGGGGCGGCCAAGAACGACCTGGCGGCCGCCTCCCTGCTGCTTGCGGCGATCGCGATTCTGGTCAACGCCTGGTCCCAGCGCCCCAGCGCCGGGCCCGAGCGGGAGGAGGGGAGGGGATCTCTTCCGCTCGGCTGGCCGCTGGCCGCCGCCGGGCTGGCGGTGGGTCTCGCCGCCGGGACCAAGGTGACCGTGCTGGCGATGGCCGCGGCGCTGAGCGTCGCGGTGGTGGTCCTTGCACCGGGGGGCAGGCGATGGGCGGCGCTTCGGTGGTGGTTGGTTCCGGCCCTCGCCGGCGGCGGCTTCTGGTATCTGCGCAACCTGATCTTCGCCGGCAGCCCGCTGCCCGAGATCGCGCATCTGGGGCCGATCTCCCTGCCCCATCCCCTGCGGCTGCAGACCGCCCGGCCGGGCTTCAGCATCGCCCACTACGCGACCGACACGAGCGTCTGGCGCGCATACTTCCTCCCCGGCCTGCACCAGGCCTTCGGCCCGCTCTGGCCCTTGGTGGTCGGTGGCGCCGCCATCGCCGCGCTGGCGGCGATCGTCGGTGGACGCGACCGGGTGCTGCGCTGGATCGGTGGCGTCGCCCTGTTCGGGATGGTCGCCTATCTGTTCACCCCGCTCAGCGCCGCCGGGGCGCAGGGGCGCCCGGTGGCCTTCGCGATCAACGTCCGCTACGTCGAAGCGGCGCTGCTGGCCGGGCTGGTGCTGGTGCCGCTGGCGAAGGCCTTCGATGGCCCGCGGCGCCAGTGGGCCCTGATCGCCGCGATGCTCCTCGTCCTCGGGGTCACCGACCGCTCCGACGCCGTCCTGCGCGACCCGGGGCGGGTCTTCGCCTGGTTCCTGGTGGCGCTCCTCGTACTGGTGCCCGCGGCGCTGCTTTACGCCCGCAGCCGGGGTGCCCGCACTTCCGCCGTCGCCGCCGGCTTCGCCGTCCTGGCGATCGTCGCGATCGGGATCGGCTACCCGCTCCAGCGCGACTACCTGCGCGACCGCTTCCGCAATGCCGTCGCCGCCACGAGCATTCCCGGTGAAAGCCTCAACTCCGCCTACCGCTGGGCGCGCAAGATAAGCGGCGCCCGCATCGGCCTCGCCGGCACCAGCGCCGGATTCCTCCAGTACGGCTTCTTCGGCGCCGACCTCTCCAACCGCGTCATCTACCTGGGGGAAAAGGGGCCTCACGGCGCCTTCAACGCGATCCCCACCTGCGAGGGCTTCCGCGCCGCGGTCAACGCCGCCGACCTCGACTACCTGGTCACGGCCCCGTTCCTCAACTTCATCCACACAAGTCACCCGATCGCCTCACCCGAGGCCGGCTGGCTGCGGGGCGAGACCGCCGTGACCCCGATCCTCCGCAGCGGCCGGGTCACCGTCTGGAGGGTGCGGGGAGCGCTCGATCCCGGCGCCTGCGGCCCGCTCAACGCCCCTCTGCGCCGCACCCCCAACGCCCCCGGCGCATGAGCCCTGCGCCTGGATACCCTGGCCCGGTGGGGTATCCGCTCGAGAACGCGCTCTTCCAGTGGGAGGACGGATGGCGGGCGCTGCAGGAGCTCTCAGCCGACCCATCCAGCCGACGCCGCGCCGACCGGGTGATCGACGCTGTGCGCGAGGGGCTGCGGCGGCGGATCGGGCCGTCCTTCACCGCCGCCGAGCTCGCCGATCTCTACGGCCGGGGCACCGACTGGTGTCTGCAGGCGGCATTTGAGGCGGCTCCGGGTCTGGACGCCGACCCCCTCTCGCTCGCCGACGCGGCCTTCTGGCTCTACCTGCGCAGTGCCAGCGACTTCGCCGGCGGTCCGAGTCTAGTCGTCTGATTCGGGCGCCGGCTCGGAGGCGCCGACGCGCCGGATCACGATCTGGTCGGGGTCGATCCTGACCGTGACCTCTCGCTTGCCGGCCCAGTGCTCGGTGTAGACGGGGTTGTCCTTCACCGTCGGGTCAAGCCAGAGGCCGTAGCCGTCGGTCTCTCCGTGGTCGAAGGTCGCCTCCAGCTCTTTGCGCCGCCCGCGGCCCCCGCGTCGCCCGCGGCGCCGCCTGCGGCGTGGGTGGCCCTCGCCGCCGCCCTCCACCTCGCCCTCCTCCTCCACGATCTCCTCGCCCTCACCATCGCCCTCGCTCTCGTCCTCCTCGTCCTCGCCGTGGACTTCGGCGGTGGCCGCTTCTATCTCCGCTTCGATCTCATCGCGCAGGTCGATTTCAGAGCCAGCGTCCTCGGCGTCGGGCGAGAGGTCGTGCTGGTTGCGGAAATCGCGCAGTTCGGTGGCGCTGATTTCAAGCTGATGGGCGATCCAGGCGTCGGTCCGCCCCTGCCGGACCCAGGCGCGGATCTGGTTGAGTTGCGGCTTGAGCGAGCGTCTGGGCATCGGCGGGCGAGTCTATTCAACCGGGACCTTCTCCCGCCGGGTCGCTAGGCCATGAGGAAACCGAGCGCCTCGAACATCGCGACGACGACGACGACGACGGTAACGGTCAGGCAGACCGCGAGGACGCTGAAACGCACCTTGCTCTGCTGCTGCGTGCGGTCGATGCGCCGGGCGCGCGAGCGGTTCACGGCCCGGCGGCGAAGCTGCTCGCGGCGGCGACGCTCCAAGGTGGTCTCCTGCTCGAAGGCCGTCTCGAACTGGGAGATGCTCTGTCGCATTCGCATGGGTGGGGGGTGGCCCAGGGCCGGGCGGCAGGCTAGCAAAGCTGGCCGAAGGGCCCAGCCCGGGCAGATCTCGCGCCGGGCCCCAGGGCCCTCGCCGCCCTCGGTCTGAGCCCTTCAAAGGGCGGCGCGGGTCGCTGGTTGGAGGGATACTCAGCCGGCGGGCCAGACCCCGTCTGGCCGGGGTCGCCCTGACCAGGCGCCGCCCGGGTTGGACCTGGGCGAGCAGCCGCCGGCGCCTGGCGACCCCGACCGCGAAGATGGTCTCAACCCCGATCTGGCGGACGCGGTCGGTAGGCCCCGATGACGATCTCCATCCTGTCCCCAGCTCGCCCCCACGACGCTGCCACCGCCGGCCCGCTCATTTTCACCCGCTCCTGCGCTGCCAGATCAAGGGCCGCGAGCGGCGAGAGCCAGATCGCCGAGGCGATCTGATCTCAGCTCCTCGGTCAAGGCCCTGGCCGCAGGCTCTCTCTCCCTGGCTGAGGGCCCCTAGACGCGCCTTTCGCGGGCCTGTCTAGGGAGTGCGGCGGACGCTGGCCAGCAGGGTCTCCTTGATCTGGGCGATCATCTCCAGAGCCTCACTCCACTCCCGCTGCCAGACGTTTCGGCCGAAGATAACACCGGACCCACCGGCCTCCATCACCATCCGGGTGTGGGCGAGCACGGTCTCGTCGTTGACCCTGGAGCCGCCGGAGAGGACGACCAGCGAGCGGCCGGCCGATTCCGCGCACTGGCGGATCGCCTCCTCCTGGCTCACCTCCAGCTCGTTGTAGGGAGGGGGCGTGTCCTTGTCCTTCTCGCGGTCGATCTTCGGCATGTTCAGCTTCACCACGTCGGCGCCCATCTCCATCGCCAGCCGCGCCGCGTAGTCGATCGCGTAGAAGGAGGTGGCTCCGCCCTTGGCGTCGATCGCCTCGCCGCGCGGATAGGACCAGACGACCAGCGGCATGCCGAAGCGGTCGCAGTCCTGGCGCACACCTCGCAACTGGGCGAGATCCTCGTCCTGGCGGGGGGAGCCGACGTAGAGCGTGTAGCCGACGGCATCGGCCCCCAGTCGCACGGCGTCCTCGACGCTGGCGTTACAGGCGGAGAGCGCCCGGGAGGAGGGGGGAACCTCGGTCTTGGCGTTGATCTTGAGGATCAGCGGCACCCGCCCGGCGTAGTCGGGGTAGTACTTCTCCGCCATCCCGATCTGACAGGCCAGGGCGGAGTACCCCGCCTCGGCGGCCAGCCGGAACTGGTAGTCGGGATCCTTGGAGGCCGGGTTGGGGAAGAAGTCCCGGGGGCCGTGCTCGATGCCCTGGTCGATCGGCAGCAGCATCAAGGTTCCATTGCCGGGGCCGAACTCGAACAGCAGCCGGTGCAGGCGGGTGCGCTTGCCCGGGGCCAGGGTCGCGAGCAGGGATTTCTGCTCGGTCAGACTCTTCAACTCCACGCTGTTTCCTCCTCCAGGACGGGTGCGACCGCAGTATGGCACCGGCGAAGAAAGCTGGAGGTCGGGGCGGGGGAGTTATTCTCGCTTGGTCATGAGCGAGACTGAGCTCAGCGTCATCTGCAAGAACTGCGGCTCGGAGGTCAGTCCCTACGTCACCGAGTGCCCCTACTGCGGGGCGCGGCTGCGCAAGCGGGCGCCAAAACTGGAGCGGCGGGGGGACGGGCTGGAGCCGAAGCTCACGCGCCGGCGGGTGCGCCGCCCGAGGCTGCTCGGCCGCGGGCGGCTCTTCGATCATGCCGCGGCCAGACCCTACGCGACCCTCAGCGTGATCCTCGGCTCGGCGGTGCTGCTGCTGGTGCAGAAGGCGAGCGGTGGTGCGCTCTCAACCTTCGGCGGGCTGATCGTCCCCTACCAGGGTCAGTGGTGGCGCTTCCTCACCGCGCCGTTCGCCTACGTCGACGTCGGCTACCTGTTCGTCGTGGCCGTCGGCCTGGCGATCTTCGCCACCGCGCTCGAGCGCCGTCTCGGCAGCCTGCCCGCCGGCCTGCTGCTGATCGCCTGCGGCTCGCTCGGGATGCTGGCCGCCAACGCGGTCGCCCAGGCCCAGGGGGAAATCGCGGTGGTCTGCGGCGGCAACGGGATGGCGCTCGGCGCGGTCGCCGCCTGGTTTGCGATCCGTCGCGCCGAGGCCCACCACGCGATCGACGAGGAGTACGACATGATCGGCGTGGTGGTTGCCGCCGCGGTCCTGCTCGCCCTGCCGCTCTTCGTCTCCACCGCGAACGTCTTCGCCGGGCTGGTCGGCGGCGCGGTCGGCGGTCTGGCCGGCCTCGCCGCCTCGGCGGTGCGGCCCTCCCAGTAGAGCCTCTAGGCTCCTCTCACCCCAAGCGAGCGGAAGGAGATGATCGAGCCATGGAGATCAGGTTCCACGGTCAGTCGTGTTTCGAGTTGAGCGAGGGCGACACCACGGTGCTCGTCGATCCGTTCCTCAAGCCCAACAACCCGATCGCGGTTGCAACCGCGGAGGAGGTCGAGCCCACCCACATCGCGCTGACCCACGGTCATGCCGATCATGTCGCCGACGCGGTGGCGGTGGCGAGGCGGACCGGCGCCCACTGCGTGGCGATCGTCGAGTTGGCCAACTGGCTGGAATCCCAGGGCGCCGCTACGGTCAGCGATCCCAACCTGGGCGGCACGGTCGAGTTCGACTGGGGCTGGATCAAGCTGGTGCCGGCCTGGCACACGAACACGATCCCCGGCTCGGCGGAGGCGCCGTTCAGCGCCGAGCACGGGATCCCGATCGGAACCGCAACCGGGCTGCTGATCAACCTGGGCGGCCTCACCGTCTACCACGCCGGCGACACCTGCCTGTTCGGCGATATGAAGCTGATCGGCGAGCGCAACCCGATCGACGTGGCGTTGCTGCCGATCGGTGGCCACTACACGATGGACCGCCACGACGCGGTCGTGGCGGCGGAGTTCCTCGGCGCCCCGACGGTGATCCCGATGCACTACGACACCTTCCCGGCGATCGAGACCGACGCCGGCGCCTTCAAGGCGGAGGTGGAGTCGGGGAGCTCGGCTCAGGTGGTCGTGCTCAGGCCGGGGGAGACGCACAGCACCTGAACAAACTGGCTGGCTGGCCAGTCTTGCTGCTAGGCTCGCCCCGACCGCCACCGCCCGAGCGAGGAGAGCAGATGGACACCAGAGAGGCATCCGGGATCCAGTCGCGCACCGAGCGCGCCGACTTTCAGGCCACCGCCGATCCGGCGCTGATCGAGGCCGCCGACCGAACCGCCGACGTCAAGCTGCTCACCTACCAGGAGCTTTACCTGCTCTGGGAGCGCCAGCAGTGGCAGACCCAGGAGCTGGACTTCGGTCGCGACCGCGAGGACTGGCACCAGCGGATCAGCGCGGAGGAGCGCTTCCAGCGGATGTATGGGTTGTCCTCCTTCTTCATCGGCGAGCAGAAGGTGGCCGAGGAGCTGGGGCCGATCATGCGCGCCGCGCCGACCGAGGACCAGCGGATCTTCCTCTGCACCCAGATCGCCGACGAGGCGCGCCACGTCCGCTTCTTTGAGCGCTTCTACCGCGAGGTCGGGGTGCTGGAGGCCGATGGCCTCACCGAGATGCTGGCCGAGACCTCCCAGCACCTGAACGAGAACTTCTCCCGCCTCTTCGACGAGATGCTGAAACAGCGCACCGACCGACTCTCGGCCGAACCCGAGGACGCCGAGGCGCTGGTCGAGGCGATCACCATCTACCACATGGTGATCGAGGGGATGCTGGCCCTCACCGGCCAGCACTTCATCATGGACTACAACGAGCGCGAAGGGACGCTGCCGGCCTTCGTCGAGGGCTTTCAAAACGTGGCCCGCGACGAGCACCGACACGTCGCCTTCGGCTCTGTGTTCCTGCGCGAGAAGGCACATGAGGACGAGCGCTACAAGCTGGCGATCAAGCGCACCCTGGAGGAAGCGCTGCCGGTGGCCGACGGGGTGCTCTCACCGCCCTGGGCCGAGGACGTGGACGACTGGGAGCTGTTCGGCTACACGCTGGAGGACACGCGTAAATTCGCCGGCACCTGCCTGATGCGCCGCCTCAAGGTGATCGGCCTGCAGTAGGGAGGCGCGCTGCCTAGCGCCTGGGCGGAGGGAGGGACGCGCCCGGCTAGGGAGCGGGGGGCGGTGATTCTTCGCTTGGGGCCGGCGGCGCCGCTTCTTCCGGCGCCGGGGCCTGGGTGGCTTCGGCTTCCGGCGCCGGTTCGGCGGCGGCGGGTGGCGTCGGCGTGGGGGCCGGTTCGCCGACGGTGACCACCACCGTGCCGGAGCCGGCATGGGCGCCCGGCGAGGAGGGAATTGCGTTGGTCACGCCGACGGCGGTGGGCGTTGCGTCAGTCGACTGCCCCGCGGTGTCGGCGGTGGTGGAGGTCGTTGTCGGGGGAGCTGTCGGCGCCGAGGAGGTGGCCGGGGACCCCGACGGCGGAGCGACCGGAGCGGTGGCCGCTTCCGGCTGTTCGATTGGCGGTTTCAGGACATGGGCCGGGGCGATCGAGGGGGCCGAGGATCTGCGGCTGATGACTCGACCGACCGGCGCACCGTGGTGCAGCGGGGCCGCGGCTTCCAGGGGCTTCATCTCCACCGCACCGGCGGCGCCGGCGGTGATCACCGCAGCGGTCACCACGCCGGCCACGGCCTTGGTCCCGATCGCCCCGCCGAGCGCGCCGATCCCACTGGCCGCGCTGCTACCGCCGATCGCGGCGCCGACCGAGCCGACCGCTCCGGTGGCGCCCGCTCCCACTCCCGCTCCCGTCGCCCCTGCGGCGCCGGCGCTGGCGCCCGCGCCTCCCAAGCCGAGTTTGGAGGCGATGAAGCTCTTCAGTGCCAGAAGCGGGCCCACCGGTGATAGCGCCGCCAGGATCTTCTCGTCGGAGCGGACCTGGGTGCGGAACGCGGCGCACTCGTCACACTCGCGCACGTGGCGCCGAATCGGGCCGGAGACCTTGCGCAGGCCCTCCGCCGCCTCGGCCAGCTCGAGCCTGACCTCGCCGCAGGTGAGCAGGCGAGCCTGGCTGGCCTCGGCGAGTGAGATACGCGCCCTGACCAGCAGCGACTTGACCGACGGCACGCTGGTGTCCATCGCCTGCGCGATCTCCTCGTAGGAGAGGGCATCCATCTCCCGCAGCAGAAGGGCGGAGCGCTGCGTCTCGGGAAGCTTGCCGACGTCGGTGAGCAGCTGGCGGAACTCCTCGCGATTGTGCACCTTCTCCGCCGTGGAGGAGGCTTCGACGGCGGGGACCATGTCCATCGATTCCTGCGCGTCGGCGGTCGGCTTGCGCAGCTGGTTGAGGCAGCGGTTGCGGGCGATCCGGTAGAGCCAGGGCCGCAGGTTGATCTCGCGCTCGTCGGCGAGCATCGCCCGATAGGCGTTGACGAAGACCTCCTGCAGGACGTCCTCGGCGTCCTCGGTGGAGTTCAGCATCTGGCGGCAGAATCCGAGCAGGCGACCCTGGTAGCGGTCGACGATCGTCTCAAAGGCGCCGGTGTTGCCGTTGCGCGCCATCGCGATCAGCCGCTCGTCGCCCTGCAGCTTTAGCAGAGGTGACCGCCGGGCTAGCAGTCCGCGTTGACTGGCGTGGGTTAGGGCGGATGCCTCCAAGATCTCTCTCCAGGGAAGGCGTTTGTACCTCTACATCTGTAGAGACACCGTAGCAGCGGAGTTGTTGCGGTCAACGGAAGATCTATCTGCCGCCCAGGCCGCCGCGAGAGGTGCCCGGGGCGGGACTCGAACCCGCAAGCCCCCGGAGGGGCAGCGCCTTTTAAGGGCGCCGCTTTTGCCAGTTTCGCCACCCGGGCTCGGCCGATGGTAGCCGTCGCTTCGAGGCCTCTATATATAGGCTCGATGCATGGTGCGCCTTGGAAGCTGGATCAGGCCGGCCGGTGAGAGTCCGGTCCGGGTAGACGCCGGAGTGCCCGGTAGCAGGCCCCAGTCTCGGGGAGAGATCCCCGCGGCTGAGCGGGGCGTCGTAAGCCTCTTTGGAGGGAGCAAGCGCGCGGGCTGGGATTGCAGCCTCGTCAGAGTCACAATCGGGGAGCCGAGCCGCTCATGTCACGGCGAAGGCCACGTCCGCCAGTCCTTGATCCGGATTGGGCACGGCGGGTCCCCGCGGGGTAGGGAGACTTGCACGCGCGCAAGGTCTGATCACGGAACAAGGGAGACCCGTCTGGCCAGCCTCCTCAGCAAAGACCGCTGGTATAAGCCGAGTGCGAAATCCAGTGGAGGCCAGCGGGAGTCCGAGGGGGTCGTAGTAGTGAGGATCGGCGTGCAGAACAACGCGCCAGTAGCGAAGGACCCTCGCTTTGATCGCGCCTGTGTTGGACGCGAGCGCCAGGACATGTCCGCACCTCAGATGCGGTCCAATCATCCCGGTGCGCCTAGGCCCACCGAGCCGTCGGCAAGCGAAATGGCCGCGATGGCCTCTTGCCGGTCGGCTGCGCGAGCATTGCCACGGTGGGGGCTATGGGCAGCGGCCAAGCGGCCGGCAGCCTCGTCGCGGCGCGCCACACGGTCCTGGTGGGGTGACTCTCCCCAGGCGGCGTGCCGACGGCAGGTGTTTGCTGGACGCGTTGCTGCGCCAGGAAGATCATCGGCAAGTCGTGTGCGGGAAAACCGCACGCACGGATTGAAAGGGGAATCTGGAAACGGGCTCGCTCAACGAGCACCGCGCCAGTGACTACCAATGCAGGCTCACGGGGGGCGCCTTGTGGCGAAGGCATTGAGGT
>Ga0307374_10000329_pt1 | contig 90611 bp, 69 predicted proteins | sample OX3MG_FD_202532 | JGI IMG/M metagenome (GOLD analysis project Ga0307374, IMG submission 202532) | Soil microbial communities from Risofladan, Vaasa, Finland - OX-3 | ecosystem: Environmental > Terrestrial > Soil > Coastal area > Acid sulfate soil | place: Finland: Risofladan, Vaasa | collected... | reverse complement strand
AACCTCTAACCTCTAACCTCTAACCTCTAACCTCTAACCTCTAACCTCTAACCTCTAACCTCTAACCTCTAACCTCTAACCTCTAACCTCTAACCTCTAACCTCTAACCTCTAACCTCTAACCTCTAACCTCTAACCTCTACTCGCTGACCTCTCGTGCTCCCTTCATCCCGACCCCGCCTCGCCCGCCTCGCCCCCGAATCCGGCCCTGAGTTGGCTAGCGCTGTTGCCAGGGTTGGCCTGCTGGGGTTAAGCTATCGGATCATGGAACGACCTGGGCGGGATATTTATAGACGTCGCCGATTAGAAGGAGTCACAGCGTGTTTGTCGCAGCCGGCAGCGGATGTTTTCCTGAACTCGCATTGGACGCGGCGCTGCAGCGCTTGCTCGACTTGGAGTACTCGCGGGTCGAATTCGATCTGCGCGAGTCGGGTGGGCACCTCAAGCCCTCGCAGGTCCATGCCGATCTGGAAAAGGCCGTGCAGGCATGCCGCAACGCGCAACGGCTCACTCCGGTCGCCCTGATGGTCGATATCGAGGCCGAGGGGCGGGAATACTACGACCAGTTCATTTCCTGCTGCAAGCTGGCCAAGGCGATCAAGGTGGTGGCCATGACCGTGAGGGCCGGCGAATTGGGCACCCCGTTCAATGCCGAGGTCGAGCGGCTGCGCGAGTTGGTGCGGATCGGCACGCTCGAAGGCGTCCGCGTGGGACTGAAGACCGAGGCGGGCCGCATGTCGCAAGATCCGGATACGGCCGTCGTGCTGTGCGACAACGTCAAGGGGCTGGGCATCACGCTCGACCCCAGCCATTACATTTACGGGCCGCACGCCGGAGGGAGCTACGACCAGGTCTTGAAACATGTGGTGCATGTCCAGCTTCGCGACACCAGCAAGAAGGCCCTGCAGGTGCGCGTGGGTCAGGGCGAGGTCGAGTACGGCCGGTTGATCAACCAATTGAGCAAGCACAAGTACCGGCGCGCATTGTGCGTCGACATCGTCGACGTGCCGGAGTCGGGCGTCGACCACATGGCCGAAATGCGCAAACTGCGGCTGCTGCTGGAAAGTTTGCTTTGAGACCTGTTGACGATACCGGGGATTCGTGCTCTGTATACTTTACGCGGCCGACAATGACCTCGCGCGGCATCGACTCTAGCGGTTGTGCCTCTTGTATGGCGTCGGCATACGGTGTGATGCTCGTCACAGGCACGTCCGATATCGACTTACGGCCGCCGAATCAGTAAACTGCAAGCTGCATGACTCGCACCTTTTACGACCGCAACGCCTTCAAAATCTTGTTGTTGGCGGCACTTTGCCTGGGGCCAACGCTGGTGGGGGCGCTCCGGACCCTGAAAAGCAACAAGAACGACGTGGCCGATTGGCTACCTGACCAGTATCCGGAAACCAAGACCTTCAAGTGGTTCCGCAAGCACTTCGCCAACGAGCAGTTCATTCTGGCGAGTTGGGACGGCTGCACGCTCGACGACCAGCGGTTGAAGCTGATGACGGGCAAGCTGGCGCCGCCGGTTCCGGTCGAGCAGCCGCCGGCCGAGCTTCCGGCCGCCCCAGGGGCTCGGAGCCTATCCCAAAACCGCCAGGCAGGCGGGACGCCCGCGCCACAAGGCGGTTTTGGGATAGGGGCCAAAGCTCCCAGGGCCGATCAACCCACGCCCCGGTATTTCAAGGACGACGTCGTCACCGGCAAGATGCTGCTCGAACATTTGACCAGCGACCAGATCAAGCTGGGCGACGAAGAAGCGCTCGAGCGGCTCAAGGGTACGTTGATCGGCGCCGATGGCAAGACCACCTGCATCGTGCTCACCTTGTCGGATGAAGGGAAGCGGCATCTTCGCGAGGCGGTGAAGACCGTCCGCCGCGTCGCGACCCAGGAATGCGCCATTCCATTGGAAACGCTTCACCTGGGCGGGCCGCCGGTCGACAATGTGGCCATCGACGAGGCGGGCGAACAGAGCCTCTATCGTCTGGCCGGACTAGCCGCCGTGATCGGCCTGGTCGTCTCGTGGTGGTGCCTGCGCAGCGCGCGGCTGATCGCCCTGGTGTTCGCGTCGGGCATTTACGGCGCGGCGGCGAGCCTGGCGATCGTCTGGTGGTCTCCGCTGGCCTTGGGGCACGCTCCAGGCTGGGTTTCGATGAACGCGATCCTGCTCACGATGCCGTCCTTGGTTTACGTGGCCACGATCTCGGGGGCCATTCACCTTTCCAACTATTACCGGGATGAGTTGGCTGAAGGACACGCCTTGGCGGGAGCGCCCGAACGGGCGATTAAGCACGCCGCGCTCCCCTTGACCCTGGCCACGGTGACCACGGCCGTCGGCCTCTTGACGCTCTGTTACAGCGAACTGGTGCCGATCGTGCTGTTCGGGTTTTATTCGGCGCTGGGCGTGATCGTGAGCATGCTGCTGTTGTTTTTCTACCTGCCGGCCTGCTTTCAGGTGTGGGCGGGCGCCTTCGCGGCGGAGGCCGCCGCCAAAGCGCGCGCGCACGACGCGGCCCAAGCGGCCGACGCCCCGCGGTCTTTGGGCGACATCGCCGGCGCCCCCATCTGGCGCGGCGCCGGACAGTGGGTCATCCGGCGGCATGGCCTGGTGGCCGCGGGCTGCCTGTGCGTGTTGGCGATCTGCATGTACGGCACGACGAAGATCCAGACCTCCGTACACTTGATGAAGCTTTTTCCACCGGACGCCAAGATCCTGGCCGATTATCAATGGCTCGAACACAACCTGGGCGACCTGGTGCCCATGGAGGTCGTTCTCAGGCTCGATCAAGAGCATTGCCATCTCGATTTTCTCCAGCGCATGGAGTTGGTCGAGCGCGTGCAAGCCCGGCTTGCCGGGATCCCCGACGTGGGCGGCGTGCTCTCGGCCGTGACGTTCGCGCCGCACTTGCCGCGGCCCGAGGAGTACAAAGACAAGGGAGGCCTCGGCGGCGCCATCGGCCGGCTCGCCGGCGTCAGGAACCGCTACACGCTGGTCCGCAAGCAGTTCAACAAATACCTGGAAGAACACCGCGACGACTTCATCCAGGGCGATTATCTGTCGGAAGAGAACGGCAATGACCTCTGGCGCATCAGCGCTCGCGTGGGCGCGCTCAAGGACGTCGATTTTGGCGACCTCCTGGTCGCCATCAAAGCCCATGTTGATCCGGCGATCGATGCCGAACGGGCCGGCGGCGTGGAGGGGCTCGAAGTGGTCTACACCGGCCTGGTGCCCCTGGTCTACAAGGCGCAGCAATCGCTGTTGCAAGGCTTGATCTGGGGCTTCATCAGCGATTTCATCCTGATCACGATCGTGATGATGGTGGCGGTTCGCGACTGGTCGGCCGGGCTGATCCTGGCTTTGCCCAGCATCTTCCCGGCCGCGGTCGTTTTCGGCGTGATGGGCTTGATGGGCATTGTGGTCGATATCGGCACGGTCATGGCCCCGAGCGTGGCGCTGGGCGTGACGGTGGACGACGTGGTGCATTTCATGATCCAGTACCGTGGCGGCCTGAAGCTGGGATTGAACCGCCGCGATTCGGTGATGTTGGCCTACAAGGGGTGTGCCACGGCCATGTATCAAAGCTGGGGCGTGATCGGCCTGGGGCTATCGGTGTTCGCCTTGAGCCGGTTCACACCCACCCAGCGCTTCGGCTACATGATGGTCACGCTCTTGACGTCGGCATTGGTCGGCAATTTGCTGCTCTTGCCGGCCCTGCTCGCCAGCCCGTTGGGCGGCCTTTTCGGCCGTCGCTTCACCAGGAACCGCCCGGTCTCGCCGACGTCCGCGCCTCCTCCGCATGAAGCCGGCCGTCCAGGCGCCGCGCGCGGCGGAATTCGTGAAAATTCCGAGGCCAGCGTGCGGATCCACTCGGCGGAGCAACTCGCCCGCGAACACGCGCGGCGAGGACTCCCCTAGTGGGCTGCGCAAATTGGGACATTTTATACTGCACGCGGCCGAGAATGAGACATTCGGAAGTCTGCACACCAACCCGCAGCGCACAAGCAAGGCAAGTGGTTACGCGCCTTGCTTGCGCTGCGGGTTAGTGTTGAAGCAGGCCGCGTGCAGTATAACGAGATCGGCAGAATTGTACGTGGCGTACAGGAGGCGGAGTGGAAGCGCTTGTCGCGCGATAAAGCGCGTCATCGGAGAGAACGTCGTAGCGCTAATTGCCTTCGTCGTCCTCAAAGGTGAGCGATTTTGGGACATGAGTGACGATCCATGACGATGAAGCGACGGTGAAGTGACGCTGAGCGGCCTGTTTTTAGCCGTTTGTGACGCTGCTGACGCTTGTGACGATGAATTCCCAACAACTTTTTTATTAGTCTGTCTGGGGCGATGAGGAGGGATGGGCGGTTTGCCCGGCTTTGGATGCGTTAAGACTTCTTCACCCGCAACGCCCATCTGTGCCACTCGCGCCGTAGCTTTCGTCGGGTCAAGGTACGGTTTTGCCAGTTTTTTCGGAGCCCGGGAGGGCGCCCCCGACCGTCGTCCACATGAGCGTCTCGTCGTCGACGTGAATGTCGTCCGATGTCGTGGTCTGCGTGGGCGGCGCACTCACGGTTGACGCGGTAGTGTACAAGTCGCCCCAGGCTCGACAACCTCGCCGCTACGCGGCGGAATGCGATCATGCTGCTCAAGAACGCTTGATCGCTTAGGCTCCGCCCCAGCCACCGCCCCGAATTCCAGCGAATCCGGCTACGAGACGAACGGCGTATCGACTATGATGCCGCCCCAATATTCGCACGTCGGACGCGCATGGTCTTCAGTTCCCCCGTTTTCCTGTTCTTGTTCTTGCCCGTCACGCTGCTGGCGTGCTTCGCTTGTCCGCGCCCCTGGCGAAACCCGCCCTTGTTGGCGGCCAGCCTCCTGTTCTACGCGTGGGGCGAGCCGAGCCTGATTCTGGTGATGCTGGCGTCGATCGCGCTGAATTATGGCTTCGGCCTGTGGGTCGAGCGGGCGCGAACGCGGCCTTCAGGGACTTGGGTGCTGGCGCTGGCCGTGGCGCTCAACCTGGGCCTGTTGATCTATTTCAAGTACGCGTCGTTCCTCGTCGAGAGCCTGAACCTCGTCACGTCGCTGGCCGACGTCGCGCCGCTTCGCTGGCGGTCGGTCGTGATGCCGATCGGAATTTCGTTCTACACGTTCCAGGCGATGTCGTACGTGATCGACGTCCATCGCGGCGAGACGCCCGCGCAGCGCAACCTGGTGTCGATGGCTCTCTACATCGCGCTGTTTCCGCAATTGATCGCCGGGCCGATCGTACGCTACGTCGACGTGGCGGCGCAGCTCCGCGAGCGCGCCGCGACGGCCTCGGATTTCGCCGAGGGCATCCGCCGCTTCGTGCTCGGGCTGGGTAAGAAAATGCTGATCGCCAACACGGCGGCCACGGTCGCCGACGTCGTGTTCGACATTCCCGACGGACAGCTTGCCGCGCCGGTGGCCTGGCTGGGCCTCGTCTGCTATGCGCTCCAGATTTACTTTGATTTCTCCGGCTATTCCGACATGGCGATCGGCTTGGGGCTGATGCTGGGCTTTCGGTTCCTGGAAAACTTCAACTATCCGTACGTCGCACGCTCGATCACCGACTTCTGGCGGCGCTGGCACATCTCGTTGTCGACCTGGTTTCGCGACTATCTTTACATTCCGCTGGGCGGCAACCGCCGCGCGGCGTGGCGCGTGGGGCTGAACCTGCTGACGGTATTCCTGCTGTGCGGCCTGTGGCACGGAGCGAGCTGGAACTTCGCCGTGTGGGGGCTGTTTCACGGCTTGTTCCTGGTGCTCGAACGGCACGGACTGGCGCGGCGGCTCGAGCGCTGGCCGGCCCCGCTACGGCACGTCTACGTGCTCGCGGTGGTGATGGCCGGCTGGGTGCTGTTCCGCGCCGACAGCTTGACGCACGCCTGGGCCTTTCTGCGGGCGCTCGCCGGCGCCGGCTCAAACGGCAACGCGGAATATCCGTTGGGAATGTATCTCGACACGGGATTGGGGCTGGTACTGGCGGCCGGTTGCCTTGGCGCGACGCCGCTGGCAACCCTGTTTGAGCGACACGGCGCCCGGCTCGCGGCCCGCCGGCGCGACCGGCCGCGCCGGGCGGCGATTGTCGAAGGCATGCTCGCGACCGGGCGCATCTCGGCGCTGGCGGCGGTCTTGGCGGCTTCAGCCGCCGTGATGTTGGCGGCGACCTACAACCCGTTCATCTACTTTCGTTTCTAGCGATCCGTCAAACTTCCACCGCTGGGTGGTAGCGGAACTCATGAGAGTTCCGATCCGAAGTCTTACGACCTTTGGCTACCCTTCAAAGCAAAGCGAACAGAGCGATTGGCCATGTCCACGAGTCATCCATGCGGCCCCTTTCGGCAATGCATCGCGGTTCGGCGCGCGGCCGACCGCGTGACGATCGCGCTGTTCCTGGCGGCCATCGGCCTGCCTTTGTGCTTCGTGCGCGGCCGCCGGGCGGAGTCGGTCATCGAGCGGATCGAGCTCCGCCGGGCGGCGGCGTTTCCCGAAGTCGAATGGCGCCGTTTGGGCCCGCTGAGCAGGCCGAAGAAGCGCAGCGTCGATGCTTTTCCGCGCGCGTTCGAGGCCTGGTTCAACGACCACCTCGGCTTTCGACGGCAGTTCATCCGCGGCTACAACCTGGCGAAGGTCTGGGGGCTGACCAGCGAGAACTACGGCCGGCCGGTCGTCGGCCAGGCCCCTCGATCGCCGGTGATCGTGGGACGCGAGGGGTGGCTGTTTTACAGCGGCGATCGGCTCGTCGAAGACTACCGCTCGACCTGCCCCTTCAGCCGCGACGAGCTCCAGTGTTGGCGAACGGTGCTCGAAGAACGCCGCCGCTGGCTGGCCGAACGGGGCATCGCCTACGTCGTGATGGTGGCCCCCAACCAGCAGACGATCTACGGCGAGTACCTGCCGCGGTCGATGAACCGCGTCCGCGACGAGTCGCGGCTCGATCAACTCGTGGCCTTCTTACGCGAGAACGACAGCCTCGAAATCCTTGACGTGCGAGGGGCGCTGCTCGCGGCCAAGTCGCAGCACCGCGTCTACCACAAGACCGACACGCATTGGAACGACTTCGGAGCGTTCATCGGCTACCAGCAACTGATGCAAAGGCTGCGCGGCTGGTTTCCCGAAGCGGAGCCGATGCCGCTGGCCGACTTTGAAGTGCGAACCGTCGACCACGAAGGCTACTTGCTGGCCACGCTGTTGGATTCGCCGGCGCCGTTGCGCGAAGAGCTAATCAACCTGGTCTGGAAACGACCGCCCTTGGCCGGCACCGAAGCCACCGGAACCACGTCGGAAGGTTACCCGATGCTTCGGTCGACCCAGCCGCGGGCGCCCCTGGCCTCGGCGGTGGTCATCCACGATTCATTTTACCAGGCGATGGCGCCGTACCTTCACGAGCACTTTCGGAGTGTTCAATGCGTGCTGACTTACGAGTTTCCCACGGCCATCATCGAGGCCGAGCGGCCGCGGGTCGTGATCCAAGAGTTCGTGGAGCGGTACTTGATGAACCACCCGCCGAGCAATCCGCCGGAGCTCAAGCAACGTAGGGCCTCTGTCGCATCGGGTGTCCAATCGGTTAGACTGTCAGGCGGGCGAACGCCGACAGGGCGAACGATTGACTCAACCGCACCAACAAGGATTCCACGATGATTACCGTCGGCATGAACTACCATGTGATCGAGGGCAAACAGAAGGACTTCGAAGAGAAGTTCAGCGCCGTGATCACGGCGCTACGCGCCGCGAAGGGGCACAGCAGTTCGACCCTGTGGAAAGACGTCAGCGACGACGCCTCCTACCTGATTACGAGCGAATGGTCGGAGGAACAAGCCTTTCTCGACTTCATCCACAGCCAGGCCTTCAAGGACGTGACGACGTGGGGCAAGGAGCAGATCCTCTCGGGTCGCCCGCAGCACAAGATCTACAAGAATTGACCGGAGCCGGGCAGGTGGGCAGTGCCCACCCTACCAGGTGGGGTGCCCACCCTAGTTCGGCTGTCCTTGGGCGAGCCGAGCGATCAATTGTTCGAGCACGATCCGCGCGCGCGCCGGCTGAGAACTGGGCCCCTTGAGGGCCAGATCGGCGTCGAGCACCCATTGAAAGAGCTTGCCGGCGCGTTGCCGGCCGAGACGCCGCAACTGCGATTCATTCTTGTTCATGATGAAGGGGACCGGTTTGACGCCCGCCGCTTCCAGCGCCTGGCGGAGGTTGGTCCGCCGGCCTTCGGCCTCGGCCTGGGCGATGAATCGCGTGGCGGTGGCGAAGCGGCGGAGCGTCGAACCGATCTGGCCCAACAGGCCGATCGGCGTTTCGCCCGCCAACAACAGCCGCTCGAGTTCCAACAGCGCATGGCTCGCGCGTCCCTCGGCGGCCGCGTCGAGCATGTCCCAGGTGGTTTTGGCACGCCAGCCGCCGACCAATTGCTCGACCAATTCCACGCCGATCGGCTTATCGCCGGCGGCGGCGGCGAGCTTGGCCAACTCCTGGTCCATCAGCCCCAGACCGTCGCCGGCGATCTCCACCAGCAGTTCGGCCGCGTCGCGCTCGAGCTTGGCGCCATGTTGCCGTTTGGCCCAGCCGATGAGCCACTTCAAAAGTCTCGCGGCGGGTGGTTGTTTGCACTCGATCGCGAGCCCGGCGGCGGCCACCGCCTTGGCCAGCCGCGTGGTGGCGGGCCAAGTGCCAACCACCAGGGCCAGAACGCCCGCGGCCTTGGGACGCGAAACATAGTCCTCCAGCGCCGGCCGGTGCGCGCTCACGAATTCGTCGGCGTCGTCGATCACGATCAGGCGCCGGCCGCCGAACAGGGCCACCGTCGAGAGCTCGTCGAACACGCCGCGGGCTTCGACCGTGCGGCCATCGAAACGCGTGAGCGAGAACTCGCCGTCCTCGCCCGCCAGAACCACGCGCCGCAACTCGGCCAGCACGAGCGACTTCAAGAACGGTTCGTCGCCCAGCGCCACGCAAACCGGCGGCACCGCCGTGCGGTCGGCGGCTTCGAGATAGTCGAACGCATGCAGTGCGGGCATATTGAAAACGATCCGTGGCTCGGTTACTCGGCACCGGCCAGCGGCTCTTTCTTTTCCGTGATCACCTCGCACTGCGGCGACATTTCGGCGTTCAGCGCGGTGAAGTCCTTCCACTCATCGGGGACGTTGTCCTCGTGGAAGATGGCTTCGACGGGGCACTCGGGCACGCAGGCCTCGCAGTCGATGCACTCATCCGGGTGGATGTAGAGCATCTTTTCGCCTTCATAGAAGCACTCGACCGGGCAAACCACCACGCAATCGGTGTACTTGCAGCCGAAGCACGGCTCGGCAACGACGTGAGTCATCGAGAAAACTCTCCTTTCCTGGAATGGAACAGCGGTATTCAACCCCCCAGTGGAAACAGTGTCAAGTGCTTACCCGCGAAGTACTTGAAAGGAGGGGTGTAAAGGCCATCCAGACGAATCGTAAGGAGACGGCGTAAACTCGTCAAGCCAGTCACGTCGCGGGGCCTCGCGCGGGCAAGGATTTGCCGAAGTCAGGCTTGCCTCAGTCCACCCTCCGACGTAAAATCAGTGAATTGAGAGGTTCTGGCATGGATTCGCCTCGGCTCATCTCGGCAGCCAAGCAAGGTATTGTGTCGTGGCGCTTTCCGAAACCGACCGCAAACTACTCGACAGGTGCCTGTCTCGCAAGGGAGGCGCCTGGGAGGAGTTCGTTGATCGCTTTCTGGGGCTGGTGGTGCATGTCACCAACCATTCCGCCCAGTGCCGTTCGATCCGGCTCACGCCCGAGGACCGCGAAGATCTTTGCGCCGAAGTGTTTCTGGCGATCATCAATGACGACTTCCGCGTGCTGCGCCACTTTCGCGCCCAGAGCAGCTTGGCAACCTACTTGACGGTCATCGCCCGGCGGGTGGTGGTCCGCGAACTGCTCCATCGCCAGAAATCGGCGGCACGGCTCGTCCCCTCACCCGGTAATCATTCCGGCGTTGAACACGCCGCCGCGGGCAGCGACTCGCAAATCGAACAGCGGGTGAGCGATCGCGACCAGGTCGAGCGGCTACTCGGCGAGCTCGAAGGCAACGAGGCCGAGGTCGTGCGGATGTACCACCTGGAAGGGAAGAGCTACCAGGAGATCAGTTCCCAGGTTGGCATGCCCGAAAACAGCGTCGGTCCGACGCTGAGCCGCGCGCGCCAGAAGATGCGACGAGCCGGGGCCGAAGGCAACGGATCCTAGCCGGGCTAGAAGCCCTGACCAAAAATCCGCAACACGCCCTTGGGCTGGGCAAGGGGCACGAAAATCCGCAGCCGCAGACCTTGCGCCTCGGTTCCCACGGTCAAGCCCGCGAAGCTGACCTCGGGCTGGAATCCGAAGTTGAACGGCACCTGCGCCAGATTCGGCGCAATCGCCGGCACCTCGCGGAGCAGTTTGACCAAATCGACGATCAATCGCGGCACGTTCAACAGCGCGATCACGTTCGCCCGCTCGGCGAGTTGGTCGCGGGTCTTGGCGAACGCTTCGTCCAGGCCGAGCACGTCTTTACCGGTATCCAACGCGTTGACCGCCTGATGGAGGAACTTCGGATCGTTGCCGCTCGCTTCGACCAACAGCCCTTCGAGCGCCGTGATCCGCCGTTGCAAGGCGTCGCCGCCAAAGAAGCTCCGCAAGAATTGCTGAACGATCAAGAGGCCGGGGTCGTCGACCTTGGCCATCTCGATCTTGACGGTCAAGAGATCGACGGGACGGTCTTGGTAAGTTTCGGCCCCCTCCTGGTACTCAACCGTCTGCGTCAGCACGGGCGTGGAGTTTCGCCCTTGCGCCATTTGAAGGTCGCGGCCGCCTTGCCGCAGTAAGTCGGGGTTTTCCGCCTGGCTCAGCGACGTGCCGAGCTTACCCGACTTGGCGTCGGCGGGGAAGGCGAAGCTCATCACCGAAGGGCCGGCGCCTGCCGCGCGGATCGCGGCCAGCGCGGTCTCCAGCCTCGCGTTTTCCGCCTCGCCGTAGATCCCTTTGAGACGCTCGCCGGCCCAAGCGACGATCCGCTCGTAATTCACCGCGTGGCCAAAATATACCGGCGATCCGGCCGGCAGCAGGCCCAATGTCTCAAAGTCGGACGGCGGGTTGGCGGCCAAAACCGTGTCGGTGCCGCTGGATTGGCGCACGCCCAGCAAGCCCTCCATGCTCGCGCCCGCCGCTGAAAAGTTCAACCGGCCGGCGAACCATGTCGCGTCGCCCAGGCCGTCGAACGCCAAGCTCGCTACATCCTTGAGCAGGCGCCGCGCCACCTCCGGGCCCGCTCCGTTGCCGCCAAGCTGGTCGTCGGGCAGGGCCTGGACGAACGACATCACCTGCTCGCGGCCCCGCTTGATTTCGCTGGCGTAGTGCTGGCTGAGATCTTCCAAGTTGACCCATACCGCTCCGTCACCGGCCGCCAACAACTCGGCCGCGCGCGGTTCGACCAGAGTGGCCAATGTTTTTGTCTGCGACCGGTCGAACACCAACTGCTGAAAAACCTGCTCGTTGCGCGTGTAGAGCACCCACGGGCCGTGCCGTCCGAAGAACCATGTCTGGTCGTTCTTGACGAGTTTCTCGAAGCCTCCGGCAATCTTCTCGGCGGGTACGTTTTCGTCGTCAGCGGCCTTGAGCACCGCTCGCCGCAATTTGGTCTCGTCGGCCGTTTGGACCAGGTAGGCCACCGGCTCCGGCGGCCCCTTGATGGAGAACACGGCGACGAAGCAAGGCGCCGCCCGGTCGATCACCCCGGCACCGGCGCCGACGTGAAACAATTCGCCCAGGCCGCTCTCGAACTGCGGTCCGGCCACGGCCGCCGCCGGCCCCAAGGCGCCTACCAATTCCTTGAAGCCGCCTGCGATCTTGTCGATCGAAGCGATCCGCAGCACAAGGGCGGTGCCGCGCGGCAGGGCGTCCAACGGCTCTTCGCAACGAACCGGCGACGCCACGCCCCAGGCCCAACCGACCAACAGCAACAAACCAGCGGCACGAAGTCTCATGGGGATACTCCAAGGAAGCAATCAATTCAATGCCCAGCCCACAGTACCGTTTATACCGGAATTTCAGAGGGAGAGTTTCATTTTTCGGCGTATCATGCCAGAAGCGGGCGGAAGGCCGGACGATCTCTGTAGACTGCCGCCCTCCGAGGGCCAATCGGGCGTCGATTCGGTAGTATCCTAATTTGCCAGAAAGATTTTTAGGCGATGGCACACGAGTTGAGCGATTGGCCTTGATCGGCTTACCCAAATTTTGTAGCCTTCCAGCCCCAAGGATGGGGAAACCTGGTCCTCACCTGACCTTGCGATACGTCTTGGGCGACGAAAAAGGGACGTACTCCCTGGGAAAAGACAAACGAGGGGACGTAGCCTGGATTTGGGAAGTTCGGGTAGGGCGGCTGGAACTTGAGCACTTCAAGTTAAGCAATACCCCAGGAGATTCGGGAAAGACGGCGGTAATCAGTGCCGCCGGGTTGGCGCAGCTCCCCTTGGTTTACCTTGACCTTGACCGTTGCCCCTGCTCTCCTCGTGGGAAAATGTACAAGTTGCTCGTCGCGCAATCGCCATTGCGTCCGCAAGAGCCGTTCCAATAATCGCACCAAGCATGGGCGGAACGGCATTGCCGATTTGCTTGGCGAGGTGTGCCCTTTTGCCACAAAACTCGAATTTGTCTGGGAAACCTTGGAGCCGCGCACCTTCGCGTAGGGTGAGCGCACGATCCTGATAGGGATGAATGCACTTGTTTGAGGCTGGATGAACAAAATTGACCGTGAGTGTGACACTGGGCTTATCCGCGTCGAGGCGACTGTAGGAAGTGCTGAAGCCACTCGATGTCATCCCCTCGGGGAGTGCCGAGCGGTTTGCGCCAGCCATGCGAATTATCTTCAACATTCTGTCGCTGTGGGCGGTAGCGTCGTGAAGCGTGAGCCGAGAGGAGCCGTTTCGCATCGCTCGCTCATAGTCGGTTAGAACCACGTTTATTCCGTACTCGTCGGCGCTTCCGCCTGCTGGAACTTCCGGGAGGTCGTGAATTGCTTCCATAACCGTCACGGCCGGAAGTAGTGGTGAGTGAAAAAGGGAGACTCGCTCGACTTTTTGACCAAACTTGCCAGCCATGCTGCGATGATCGCTGAAATGGGTTGGTTCGGGCCATTCAAAGGTAACGCCGTCGGTGTTGCCGACGACGATCAGTCTCTCGCGATTTTGCGGAAGGCCATAGTTGGCAGCGTTGAGAACGCGCCAATCCGTTTGATAGCCGGCGTCGGCAAATCCGCCGAGTAGTTGGTGGAACGCCGTGCCTCCCTCGTGAGTTAGCAAGCCGACGACGTTTTCAAGCACTATCCACCGGGGTCGGATCGTCACGACGACGAGAATGAAATTTTCAAAGAGGGTGTTGCGTGGGTCGCCTTCGGTCAGGGTTCTAAATGGACGAATTGACGAAAATCCTTGGCAAGGTGGCCCGCCGATGACTAGTTCAGGTTGCAGTGCTTCGTTGGCCAATCGCTCGACGGAGAAGGAGCGGATGTCCGCAATAATTCCGGTGGCGGACGGATGATTCTTGGCGAAGGTTTCGATACGATCGGGAAGTAAGTCGATGCCGGCGGTGATGGCGAAGCGGCCGGTTTGTTCGAGCCCGAAGGAAAAACCACCGGCTCCGCAAAAAAGGTCGAGAACGCGGAATCGGCCAAGCGGGGGCGCCCCCTTGCGAGGCAGGATTCTTGTCAGGTCGGCCTTCGCCGTGGTGTACCCCTCACCGGGGATCGCCGATCGCTCAACTCTGGCTTGGGCATGGGCGATGGCGTCGGGGCTTTTGGAAAAGACTGCGGCAATCTTTTCGATGGCGGCAAGTGGAGGCGTGGCCAAACCACGCTCCCACTTGCTGAGTTGGATAGCTTCAAGGTTCGTCAGGTCGGCAAGGTCGCGTAACCTGAGTCGTTTTGCCTGTCGGAGGCTTCTGATGTCGTTGGCCACTTATGTCCTTTCCTCCTCGCCGCCAATGATACGGCGGACGATGGCAATTGGCAACTAGCCCCAAAGCGTCCCGAACCCATCGGAAGCGGCTTAGAGCCGCAACAAGAGTAAAGCCGAGAGTCTGCGTGGCACGAACGACGTTGGCCACACCTTGGTTCACCGGGATGCGGCCTTTTTTATGCGCCCACGCCACCGCTCCCATGGCCCGATTTCAAATTATACTGCACGCGGCCAAGAATGAGACATTTTGTCACGAGAAGGTGGTGGCTGGTGGCAGAGCGTAAGCGATGCCCCGGCTACATAGCGACCGGGGCATCGCTTAGGCTCTGCCCCAGCCACCGTGAACGTCTCATTCTGGGCCGCGCACAGTATAGGATCCTACCGACCCCCCCGCCTTGACGGCGCGCGGCCCGGCAACCTACGATACTGGATTCGCACATGGTTTACGGGCTGACATGGAAAAAACAAAAGTCGGCGTCGTGGGACTGGGGACGGTTGGCTCGGGCGTCGCACGCCTGTTGCTCGACTACGGCGACCGAACCGCGCGCCACGCGGGACGCACGCTGTGGCTCGAACAAGTCGTCGTCCGCGACGTGCGAAAACCACGCGATTGCGAGCTGCCCAAGGGAGTAGTTTCGGGCGACCTGGCCAAAATCACCGGCAACAAGGAAATCGTCGCCGTGGCCCACCTGGTGGGTGGATTGGAGCCTGCCCGCTCGATCATGGTGGCTTTGCTCGAAAGCGGCAAGGACGTGGTCACCGCCAATAAGGCCCTCTTGGCCGAACATGGGCCGGAATTGTTCGACCTGGCCCGCGAACTGGGCCGCTCGATCGCCTTCGAAGCCTCGGTGGCGGGCGGAATTCCGATCATCGCCAACATCAGCCAATGTCTTTCCGCCAACCAGATCGAATCGCTGGCCGCGATCCTCAACGGCACCAGCAACTACATCCTCACGCAAATGGAGGAGCAAGGCGCCGACTACGCCACCGCCCTGGCCGAGGCGCAGCGGCTGGGCTACGCCGAGGCCGACCCCACGATGGACGTCGACGGCACCGACACGGCGCAGAAACTGGCGATCCTGGCCCATCTGGCCTTCGGCGCCCGAGTCCATTGGCGCGACATCCCCCACCGCGGCATCGATACCCTGCAAGTGGCCGACCTGAAGTACGCCAGGGAGTTGGGATACCGGATCAAGCTTCTGGCGGTGGCCGAATTGGAGCCGGAAGGGCTCGAACTGCACGTATCGCCCACGCTGGTTCGGATCGGCACGCCGCTGGCGGAAGTCCGCGGGGCGTTCAACGCCATTCGGGTCGTGGGCGATGCCGTCGGGCCGGTGTTCTTCCACGGCCAAGGGGCCGGGCAGATGCCGACCGCCTCGGCCGTCGTGGCCGACCTGATCGACACGGTCGTCGGCCGCACGGCGATTACCTTCCGCACCTTGGAGCTTTGGTCGCAGCGTGAGGCCCCGGTCCACACCCGCGAGCACGCCAACGTGGCCGGCCGGTTCTACCTGCGGTTCAGCGTCGAAGACCGGCCGGGTGTCATGGCCGAGATCACCGGCGTGCTCGGGAGGCTGGGAATCTCCATCGCGTCGGTGATCCAGCACGAACCCGTCGCGGCGGGCGAGACCGTCGTACCGCTGGTGATCATCACCCACCGGACGACCGAAGGCGCCACGCAAGCAGCCGTCGATCAGATCGACCTCCTGGGTTGCGCGCGCACCGGCGCGGTGAGGATGAGAATCAGGGACTGAAAAAGGAGAAAGGAGAAAGGAGACGCGGAGTAACAACTAACAACGAACAACGAACAACTAACAACGAACTTTGAAATACGCCATCATCATCCCCGACGGTTGTGCCGACGAGCCGCAGGCGGCGCTGGCGGGCCGCACGCCCTTGCAGGCGGCCCATGTGCCGAACATGGACGCCGTGGCGACCGCGGGCGTGGTCGGCCGAGCGAACCATGTGCCCGCCTCGCTGCCACCCGGCTCCGACGTCGCCAACCTGAGCCTCTTGGGCTATGACCCGTTGGCCCATTTCACCGGCCGCGCGCCGCTGGAAGCCGCCGCCCAAGGCATCGAACTCGGCCCGGGCGACTGGGCCATTCGCTGCAACCTGGTGACGATCGAAGATCAGACGATGCGCGATTTCACGGCCGGGCACATCTCGACCGAGGAAGCCCGGCAACTCCTGGCCACATGCCAGGAAAGGCTTGGCGGCGCGCGCATCGAGTTTGTGACGGGCGTGAGCTACCGCAACCTGCTGATCTACCGCCCCGGCGACGAGCCGGCCCCTTTCACGTCCGACACGCGGGCCACCCCGCCGCACGACCTGACCGACAAATCGGTGCTCGACGACTACCCGCGAGGGCCTGGCGGCGAAGTCTTGAACTGGCTGATGAGCGAAAGCGTGCCGCTCTTTGCCGACCACCCGGTGAACGTCGCCCGGCGGAAGGCGACGAAACCGCCCGCCACGAACATCTGGCTGTGGGGCCAAGGCCAAACGCCGGCCCTGCGGCCGTTCGACACGATCCATGGCAAGCGCGGCGCGATGATCACCGCGGTCGATCTGCTGCGCGGCCTGGCGGCACTGATCGGCTGGCGGCGAATCGAAGTGCCCGGCGCCACCGGTTATCTCGACACCGACTACGCCGCCAAGGGGCGCTACGCCATTGACGCGCTGGACGATACCGACGTGGTTTGCGTTCACGTCGAGGCGACGGACGAAGCCTCGCACGAAGGCGACGCCGCGGCGAAGATGCGCGCTTTGGAAGAAATCGACCGTCACATCGTGGGGCCGCTGTACGCGGCCTTGAAAGCGAGGGGCGATTACCGCATGCTGATCACGCCCGATCACCCCACGCCGCTGCGGACCAAGACCCATAGCCACGGTTTCGTGCCGTTCGCCGTCGCCGGCAAAGGCGTGTCGCCCGACGGCGCCGAAACCTACGACGAGCCGAGCGCGGCCGCGTCGGATTTGTCGTTCGACGAGGGCTGGAAGTTGATGGGGTACTTTCTGGGCTAACCCGGATTATTCATGGTCAGGGGGGAACGAGCGCAGACTGCTATCACACTAACCCGCAGCGCAAGCAAGGTAAGTTCAACGCTGGACCTTGCTTGCGCCGCGGGTTCGTGTTGGACCATGAATCCGGGCTAAGAGCCTATCCGAAAACCGCCGCGCAGGCGGGACGCCTACACCGAAATCCGAAATCCACCATGCCCCTCATCGTCCAAAAATTCGGCGGCACGTCGGTTGCCGACAGCACGAAGATTCTGGCGGCCGCCCGCAAGGCGATCCGCGCCCAGCAAGAGGGCAACCAGGTGGTGATGGTGGTCAGCGCCATGGGCCACAACACCGACATGCTGGTCGAGCTGGCCCGCGAGCTCACCGATAATCCGCCGGCCCGCGAAATGGACATGTTGCTCTCGACGGGCGAGCAGGTGAGCGTGGCCCTGATGGCGATGGCCATCGAGTCGCTGGGTAACAAGGCGATCAGCCTGACCGGGGCGCAGATCGGCATCAAGACCGACAGTACGCACACGAAAGCACGCATCCATTCGATCTCGACCGACCGCATGCGGCAGGCGCTCGAAGAGGGGAAGATCGTGATCGCGGCCGGGTTCCAGGGGATCGACGACGACTATAACATCACGACGCTGGGCCGCGGCGGCAGCGACACCACGGCCGTGGCCCTGGCCGCGGTGCTCGCCGCCGACACCTGCGAGATCTACACCGACGTCGACGGCGTCTACACCACCGACCCACGGATGCTGCCCGAGGCGCGGATGGTCAATCGAGTGAGCTACGACGAGATGCTCGAACTGGCCAGCCTGGGGGCGGGCGTGATGCATAGCCGGTCGATCGAGTTCGCCAAGAAGTTCTCGGTGCCGATCCATGTGCGCAGCAGCTTCGCCGACGTTCCCGGCACCATGATCGTGGCCCAGCCCGAGGCGCCGGGGCAGGCGGTGAGCGGGGCCACGCTGGTCAAGAACGAAGCGCGCGTCACGATCCTGGGGGTGCCCGACCGGCCGGGCACCAGCTTGACGATCTTCTCCAGGATCGCGGCCAAGAACATTTCCGTCGACATGATCGTGCAGAACGTCGGCAGCGACGCCAGGGCCGACATCTCGTTCACCGTGCTGCGCGACGACCTGCCGCACACCCTCAAGGCCGCGGCCGAGGCCGCCGGCGAGCTGGGGGCCGAGGGGGTGACGCACGACGAGAACGTGTCAAAGGTGTCGGTGGTCGGCCTTGGCATGGCCGAGCAAACCGGCGTCGCCCAGAAGATGTTTCGCGCCTTGGCCGACGCCAACGTGAACATCCAGATGATCACCACCAGCGAGATCAAAATTTCGGTGCTCGTAGCCCGCGAACAGGGTCTGGTGGCGCTGCGAACCGTACACCGCGTGTTCGAGTTGGACAAGCAGCCGCCGGGCGCCGGCAAGAGGGGGCCGAACGGGGGGCATGCGCCCGGCGGCGACGCGACGGCGGTCGTGGCGCGCTTGCAGGGCATGGAAGACCTGACGATCAGCGACATCAAGCTCGACGAGACGCAAGCCCGCGTCACCATTTTGAACGTCCCCGATACGCCGGGCCTGGCGGCGACGATCTTCGAGCGCATCGCCGCCGGGGGCATCTTCGTCGACATGATCGTTCAAAGTTTCGGCCGCGAGGGACATGCCAACCTGAGTTTCACGGTGCCGCAGGCCGCCTTGGACAATGCGGTGCGGGTTTGCCACGAGCTGGCCGGCGCCCTCGACTGCGGCCCGGTAGCCAGCTCGCCGCGGGTCGCCAAGCTGTCGGTATCGGGGATTGGCATGCGGAGCCACACGGGCGTGGCGATCCGCATGTTTCGCTCGCTGGCCGAAGCGGGAATCAACGTCGAGATGATCAACACCAGCGAGGTGCGGGTCAACGTGGTGGTTGAAGGCGCCGTGGGTCGCGACGCGCTCAAGTGCTTGCAACGGGCCTTCGCCGACGCGCAGCGCTGAGAGAGGCATTGGGCAGGCCAGCGTGTTGACGGCTTCGCCTTGGGCAGGGTCCAACGATCTGTAGATTGGTATCGCGTGCTATGATTGAAGCGGCGAGAGGTGTCCCATGAGCCTGATGACGAAATTCACCGTCGAGCGCTTTCGGCAGTTTGACAAGCCTGTCGCGATTGCTCTCGACCCGATTACCGTATTGATCGGGGCCAATAACAGCGGCAAGAGCGCCGTGCTGCAGGGGCTGGCCTTATTTCAATACTGTCTTGAAAAGTGCTTGACTCGCAACGGTAAGAACGGTCCCAATGCCCCCTGGTCATTGAAGAAAACCGAGAATGTTCGCCCGGACGAGATGGGTCCGTTGCCCGTCGCGACGCCGACGGACCTCTGGCCTCAGGGGCGAGCCAAAGGGGCGATCCGCTTGAGCGCGGATTTCGCCGACGGCGGAACAGTTACGTTCCTTTACACTTACCAGGAGCCTGTGTCGGCCGGGGTGTTGGACAAGGCGCGCCAGGTCAACGACGTTCTCAAGGATGCGGGCTTGGCCGCGCTCGGGGGTGGGGGGACCGTCGAGTTCGTCTGCGTCGGCGATCGTGATTATCGCACCGAAGCCGAACTCAAGACCGAGGAGAAGAATCTGGCGGGCAAGGCGAGGGAGCAGGGCTTTGGCTTTCTTTTCCGGCTACTGCTCTGGCGTCGGGTCGACATCGAGAACTACCTGATCGAGGTCGATGCCCTTTGCGCCGCCGCCTCGGCGGAAGCCTCGCGCCGCGGCCATTCTTCGGCCTGGACCGCGCTGGAAGGGGAGTTTCGCACGTTCGTCGTCGGCCAGATCGCGGAGCAGCGGCAGCCGTACCCGACGACGTCGCCAATCTCGTCAAAGCGATCAAAGCCCTCGCCAAGTCGGCTGCCGGCGCTGCAGGCGGCCCATCCCCGCGCAAACGACGGAATACGAAATGACCGACCAACCCCGATTGATCGAATTCGCGTTTCCGCTCAAGCAGGCGTCGCTCGACCCAACGAAAGCCAGCCAGCGAATACCTATTTGTCCGCCTTCGCCGTGCTCACCGGCGTGGCCGGCTCTCTCGGCGTCGCGCCCGGGGCGGGCAGCAACAGGTTCAGCCCTTTGCCGTCCATGTTCGTCCAGAACGTGCCGTTGCCGGCGTGGAACAACCGCAGCACCAGCTTGTCGCTCAACTTCTGGGCCAGCGAATAGCGCAGGAAGGCGTCGCCGTTTTTGCGGAACACGTCCATCTTGAGCTGGTACAGGCCGCCGCGGGCGGTTTCGGTCAACTGGGTCACCTGGGCGCCGGCCGCTCCGAGCGTTTGGGTCTTTTCAGCTTCAATCGCGGCGATCTTGGCCTGGTACTCGGCCTTGAGCTTCTCGATCGCCACCTGAGTGCTGAGCGTGACGTTCTCCACGTTCTGTTCGATGGTCGCTACCAGGCGTTGGGTTTCCGCCTCGACCTCGGCCGTTCGCTGCGCGATCATCTCCTTTTCGCGTTCGACGTCGGCTTCGCTCTCAGCGGTGGCCTCCTTGGCCTTGTTGGTGATCTCGGTCTCGGCGGCGATCTGCTTGTCGCGGATCGGCTGCAAGTACTCCTCGGGAATCACGATGTTGCGGATGAACGCCGAGTGGACCGTGACGTTCTTCGTTTCGCAAACTTTGATCAGCTCGTTGGTGAAATCGTCCTGAAAGGCTTCGCGTTTGGTCCCCTCCAGGAAATCCTGCACGCCGTAGTCGATGCCTTTGTCGCGGCCGATGGCGTGCGCCTGGACGTCGATCACCTTGAGCTCGATCTCCTGGCGCGAGCCGTATTCGGCCACCAGCGAAGGCATGTCTTCGGGCAAAATCTCCCACTCGATCGTGCAGTCCATGCTGATCTCGAAACCGCCCTTGGAGGTGAACTTGATCGCCGTGCTCTTGGCCGGATCCTCGTCGTAGCGGAAGCTCGATTGAAAAATCCCGATCTCAACCGTCTGGACCTCGAACTCCTTGGTGTTCTTGTAGTACAGGCCGGGCTGCAAGACGTTGCGTAGAATGCCCTTCTCGTCGGGTTTGTCGGCGAAGCGGCCACTGCCGTCCTTGCCCAGTTGCCGGCGGACCACGCCCACGAAGCCCGGCTCGATCTTAATGGCATCGACTTGCGCCACGTCATAGCCGTGCATGTTGATGCGGTACGTCCCCGGCGGCAATACCTTCCGCTGGATGCCTTGCTCCCCCTCTTCGGCCAACAGCCGCCCCGGCGGCAACGGCTTGCCCCCCTTGGCCGTCACGATGCCCACCTTGCCAGGCGGAATGTCGGTGTTCTTCCCCAGCTCGGTCGTGTAGACCACCGGCAGCACGAAATGCCAGCCCTCCCCCAGCACCTCACGCTGAATGCCCTTTTCGCCGGCTTCCGCCAGCGCCTGCCCGGCAGGCAGCGGCTCGCCATCCTTGGCGATGATCACCAGGTGCTGCCCCGGCTTGACGTAGACGAAGAACATGTTCCACGTCACCAGCAGCGCGATCAGGCCGAACAGTGACAACAGGCCGCCGAAGATCGCGCGGCGCTTCCAATAGCTCGCACCGAAGCGGCGATTCGGACGGAAGAATTCAAACGATTCCGGCATGGGGATGGATCTCCTTATTTCGGGTCGCCCGCGGGGGCGGCGGGTGTGACTGTCGAGGGGGCGGCGCCATTCGCGGCGGTCGAGCCGGGTGTTTCGTCGGAAGCTGAGCCCTCGCGCCGCGACATGTAATCGGCGAACAGCCGCGAGAAGTCGCCCTCGTCGGAAGCGAAAATTTCCGTCAGCGCCGGGGCCAGCTTCTCCAAGATATGGTACTGGGCGAAGTGCTCGATGCTGCCGAATCCCTTCACGGCCGTCCGCAACCCGGCCACCTCGGCCTCGTTGGTGAGCGTGATCACCTTGGCCTCCGCCTCGCCTTTGGCCAGGGTGGCCGAGGCATGGTCGCGAGCGGCCTCCAACTCGACCTCGGCGTTCTTCAATTCCTGCGCCAGTCGCGACGTCTCGACCTCTTTGAGCTGCTCGGCCTTGGTGGTGGCCTGCACCAAGTGTGTTTCGGCGGCCACATTTTCCTTGGCCTGCTGCTTGAGGCCGATCTTGGCGGCCAACTCCTGCTGCGCCTTGTGCTGCCTGACCAGGGCCATGTTCTTGTCGAGTTCGACCCGGGCCAGCTCGCGCTGCGCGATCTGTTCGGAGAGCTCCTTGGGAGGCAACAAGTCGGCCAGCGTCACCGCGCGAATCTCCACGCCCAGTTCCTTGCAGCGGTCTTTGACCTTTTCCAAGAGCTCGCGTTGCATCCGCTCGCGGGCGTTGGCCGTCTTGGGGGCCGCCGGGGCGGTCTTGGGGTCCAGCGCGGCCGGGTGAACGCCCGGCTCCGCCGGCCCTTGTGCCGCCTGGGCGGCGGCGGGCGCCTCGGTGGCGTCCGCCTTCCCGGTCATCGACGTGGAGATGATGAAATCGCGCGCGTCGAAGTTACTGCCTGCGATTCGGGAATAGCCGCGGATGTGCGGCAGGATCACCTTTTGCAGAATTTCGTTCTTCTGCAACTCTTCGGGCGTAGCGTCCTTTTGGTGTAGAACCCCTTCGTCGGTCAAGCGGACCATGAGTTCCGGGGCCTTGTCGGGGTCGACGGCGTACTCCACGACCACCCGCGGCGTGAGAATGAACCCGTCGCGCGACGGAAAGGTGATGTCGGTGAGTTCCACGCGGTGGCTGCGGACGTCGACCGGTGAAATCGTTTCCACGTATTCGTTGATGTAATAGGTTCCCGGAGGCACCGTCTCCTGTTGGACGCCTCGAAAACCCGCCGGCACCACATAATGACCTCGCTGGGAACCGTCTTTGAGTTGGTTGGGGTCTTTGCCGACCTTGAGCGTGCGGACCCCTACCTCGTTGATCTCGATCTCGACGGCCGGCTTCACTTGCCAGGAATACGCGTACTTGTTGAGGCGGTAGGCGCGCGGGGTCAGCACCTCCTTGACGATCCCGCGTTCGCCCTCGTGCGGACGATCGGGGTCGTGCTGGGCGAGGATATCGCCGTCGTCGGTGATGCGCTCGGGCGGGATGTCCTTGCCGAACTTGCGGGTCAGCACCAGGCACTGGCCCGGCGCGACGCTGACGATCTCGTCGAATTCGTGTTCCCAGAACAACGGGTTCAGGAAATGACGGCCTTCGGGCCAGACGTCGAGCATGACCCCCTTGTACGATTCATCGGGGGCGATGATGTCGCCTTCGGCCAAGTCCTTGCCCCATTTGTGGGTGCGGATCAGGAACTTGCCGGGCGGCACTTCGATCCGTTCCACCTCCCAGTGCCAGATTTGCTGCGCGATCAAGAGGGCCACCAGAAAGGCGCCGGACAGCACCCAGAATCGCGGTTGTTTGTAGACGGCCACGGTCAGTCCTCCGAATGTTGGTTTAGCCGGTCAGCTTGTTTTGTTTGGCGGCCTGGCCGATTTTCGATCGCAGTTCGGCCAGTTGAGCGTCCAGCACGGCGGGATCGATTTGCACCGGCGCCCCTGCCTGGCCGGTCTCGGCCATGTCGACGTGGACCCGTTCCAGAGCCCTGGCGTTGAGCGCTTTTTCTTGCACCATGCCTTCGGCCCGCTGCCAATCGGCCACGGCGTTGAAGGGATCGAAATGGCTGGCGATGGCGTATTGCTGTTCGACCTCTTCGGCCTCGGCCAGTTGGCTGAGCAGGATGCTACGGCCCACCTCGTACTGACGCAATTGCAGTTCCAGCAGGAATCGCCGGCGGCGGCTCTCGGCAATCACATGCCGTTGTTGCGCCAATTGCTCGCGAAAGTTGTCGTTGGCCGACTTTTCGAGGTTCAGCTTGAAGAGCGCCTCGCGGGCTGCCATGTCGTCACCTTGGGCCGCCGCCAGCCGCGTTTCTTCCTCCAAGGCGGCGATGTTATATTCACCCTTTTTGACGTGGCACACGATTTCCGTCTCGGCGGCCTCGGCCCGGATGATCACGTTCTTCACGGCTTCGACCAACTCTTCGTGCTGCCGCACGACCTGCGCGAGGATTTCCTCCGGTTCCAGCCGCTTCTTCCACAGCCAATGCCAGCCGCGGCGGACGTTCCGCCATAATCGCTCAGGCCCGACGGTGAGCACCAGCAACAAGAGCGGCAGTCCCACCAGCAGGAACATCCGTAGCAGAAACATCTCGATGAATCGCATCTGTTGGAACCTTTATACTTCACGCGGCCGACAATGAGACATTTTGCCACGAGAAAGTGGTGGCTGGTGGCAGAGCCTAAGCGATGCCCCGGCTCGATAGCGACCGGAGCATCGCTTAGGCTCTGCCCCAGCCACCATGATTGTCTCATTCTCGGCCGCGTGAAGTATCGAGCATTCCGCAACGGCGGGCATGCACGCGCGGTGGCAATGCCATGATACTCCCTGTTCGCCCCCCGGGCCGCGGGAATGGATTGATTCTATCAGTTATTTCGGCGAGCGGTTGGAACCAGCCGTCCAACGCCGAACTGGTCGCCCGCGGCGACGGGAACGCCGTCGCTGAAGTCGATCTCGATCATCTTTTCGCTGTGGACCTGGCGGCCCGTCTCGTCGACCAGCGCGGCGAGCACTTTCTTGTCGGCGACATCGATGACTTCGCCGGTCGTCGGGCGTGAGGCCGATGCCGTGGCTGGGGCAGCCGTGCCGCTTGACCGGGCCTTGGCCCGGTTCGGCGGCCGATACCGTGGCGGATCGCAGCGCGACCAGGGGCACGAAAAGCATTTCGCGTCGCAGCAGGGTGAGCATTCGGAATAAAGGTTCGCACACGGGTGGAGTCATTGTAGTATCTAGCCCGTATTGTTCATGGTTCCCGAAGAAACGAGCGCAGTCTGCCGTCGCCGCGCCAGTTCGCACGCGCCCCAAGCGACGAGCGCCGCGGGATAGATCACCCAAAAGCCCCACCCCAACGGCACGCGGGAGTACCAGGGACCATGCCACCAACAAACGGCGGCCAACACGGCGCCAAAGCCGCTGAGCAGCAGCAGATCGCGGCGGTACGATGGCAGTTCGCGCAGCAACTCCGCCAGTACGTAGTAACCAGGCGCCAAGAGCGGCACGAACCAGCGCACCGAACAGCAATTGCCCGAATGATTCGTCGATCCCACGGCATAGACCAGCCAGGCGCCTACGGATAACGCGGCGCAGAACAGTAGCTCCGGCCGTTGGACCGGATTGCGCCGCCAAAGGATGAAGAAGCCCGCCACGGCCGGAAACATCGGCAGATTGTGCGATAAGAAGCCTTGCTTGCCAACAAGCAAGTCGAGGGCGTACAGCAGGAAATGGCCGACCGATTTGTGGGCCCAGCCGCCGGTCATGTTCTCAGGCGTGAAGGGGCTGCCGGGCCACTGGACGTACTCGGGCACCGAGTTGGCCGGCGCCAGAGTGCCACCGATGTAGTGGTTCAAGGCGTGGTGGCCGCCGATCCACGGCGCGGCGGCCAACACGAACACGACGATGGCCGTCAACCGCCGCGTGCGCCAGGCGACCAGCGCGGTCGTCGCCAACACCAGCGGCGGACCGACGCCGAGATCGATGGAGTAGCCCAGCCCCATCATCGTGCCCGCTTCCAATAGCCGCGACCAAGGCATGCGCCGCTCGTCCACTTCCCTCGCCAGACGCGCCAACGACAGGACCAGCGCCGCGGCGACTCCCAACAGCATGGCGTGGTTGTTGACGTGCCGCGCGTAGGCCGGCGCGACGCTGGCCAACGCCAGGCTGGCCGTGAGCAGCAGCCGCGTCGAAAGCGGCAGGCCGACGACGAGCCCCATTTGGTAAACACACCAGACCGCCACAACGTAGCCCAACCCCGACGAGCCGACCGTCATCCAGTAGCAGAACCGGCCGGGTTCTTCGCGGGCTTCGAGGTTGATGGTCCGCTTGAGCACCAGATACCAGCCGGCCAGCGTGACGGCCGGTAGCGGCGACTTGTCGGAATAATAGTGGCCGTTGATGCGTAGTTTGTCGCGAGTGCCGTTGGTTTTCAGATCCAAATCGTCGGGCGAGTACGGATTGGGGGCGGCGGGGTCGGAGCCGGCGCCGCGAACGAACATCGAATGGTCGATCTCCAGCGCCTGCTGATCGACCAGGGTCTCGACGGTCGCCAACCGGCTGCCGTCGTTCCAGCCGCCGGCGTAAGGCAGCGCGCTGACGAGGGCCACCGCCGCCGCCAGCAGGGCGACGATCGGGCCGGCAAGTCGGCTGGGTCGGTCGATCGTGGCGAGTTGGTCCATAGGTGATCCCTTGAGTACGGCGTCAGGCATACGCGTCGAATCCGTCGATCGCCAACTGAATGAACGCCATCAGCTTGCGGCCCTGCCCCGTATTTTCCAAGTGGTTCCAGAGGTCAAATACGTGGCTGGCAGGGCAATGCGCTGGCGCCTCGTGTGGCCAAGGGTATTCTGCATTTGGCCCGTTTTGCGCTTCGGCCGGCGCAGTATTCTGCAGGGCATAGGCGAGCGTCTGAATGTTTGCGACCCATCGATCCAGATCTTGGGGACGGCTGAAGCCGAGCGTTCTCGCAATCCGTTCGAGTTCCGATACCTTACGGTCAAGAAGGGCCTTCAGGAAACGAACGAACCCGGTATGGTTTTTCGGTGGCACCTTTCCGGATCGCCAGACATATGCCTTGCTCAGCTTTTCCGTCGCCATCTGCAAGTAGTGGAGCAGATGGCATTCCTCCACGCCACCACTTCTGCGCAATCGAACGAAAACGGCGAGATCGGATCTTGCCTGATCCCACCAGAGTCGTTGAGCGGCGTTCATCAATCCTTACGCTTCTCAAGCAACTGTTTGCCCGCAAGCGTCCAATTGGACGGGAGACGCAAATTGCCTTTTTGAACCGCGTTCCATTGAAGGGGTGTAACATCGAGAACGACCAACGTGTGCCCCTCGGAATCCCCGCTGTCTACCCCGAAGTCAATGGGTTCCAACTCGGTTTGCTCGGCGATCATGTTGTTCACCTCGAGAAAACGGATCTCTGTCGGCGGCGCATCGGTCGGCAGATGATAGATCTCTTCAACGCCCGTGTCCGTCTGCAGGTGACGTTTCGCGTACCACCGTGCGAATTGGTCACGATCAAACGTATCGATTTTCGCAACTGACATCTGCGGGTATCCGGTGATGGTCTGTCGGCCGAGCGGAAAGCTTGCTGTTTCGCCGCGCTGGCGTGCCACCGTCCGTGGCTCTCGTGCCACGACTGACGATCCGAGTAATTCTACCACGAGCACAACCCTCCGCAAGTCGTGCGGCTTGACAGTCGTGTGCCTTGATTTGTTGCGCCTTGATTGCTTGAATGGACCATGGTCGGAAGGACAAATGGGACAAAAACGACCGCAAGGACGAACGACACGGTATCTTACGTTGGGATCTTACCAGCTCCCTTCCTGTCGAGCCGCTCCTTGCCGCGTCCTTCCTTTCCAACTCCAAACGATCCAAAGCGGCCAGACCGCGAGTCCAACCAGTTCCAGCACCTGGAACCATTCGGTATCCGGTTCCCGCCATGGCCCTTGGCGCCATTCAAAATAGGCCGCCGCGGCGCCCAGGCCGCTGAACAGGAGCAGGCCCGAACGGTAGCGATCGTCGTCGCGGACCAGCACCGCTAGAACGTAATACCCCACGGCGAGGAACGGCACGAACCAACGGATCGAACAGCAAAAGCCCGCGTAGTTCGACGACAACGCTCCGTACAAAAACCCGCTCGCAAGGCACCATGCCATGCCCCACACGATTTCAGGCCGCTGGGCCGCCTGCCGACGCCAGACGACGAATATGCCCGGCACGGCAACCCATAGCGGCATGTTGTGCGGGAAAAAGCCGTGCAGGGGCGCGATGGTCAATTCCAGCATGTAGATCGCGAAATCGCCGAGCGATGGGTGGTTCCAGAAACCGGTCATGTTTTGGCGGACGAACGACGAGCCGGGCCAGTTGAAAAACTCGGGCACCGAGCCGATCGGCGTGAGCGTGCCGCCAATGGCATAATTGATCGCGTGGTGTACGACGAGCCAAGGCAGCGCCGCCAGGGCGAAAACCACCAAGGCCCGCCGCCGGCGGCGGAGGCGATACGCCACCAACGCCGCCGTGGCCAAAAGCAGCGCCGGTCCTGTTGCCTGATCGATCGTATAGGCCAGGCCGGCCAGACAGCCAATGATGGCGACCAACTTCGTCGGGCTGTCGTCCCGCGCCCGGCGCGCGAGGTGTGCCAGCGCCAGCGCCAGTCCGCTGGCCACGGCCAACAACAGGATGTGATCGTTGACGTTGCGGACGTAGGCGACGGTCACGGTGCAGAATCCCAGGCTCGACACCAGCGCCAAACGCCACGCCGGCGACAGCCCCAGCAACCGGCCAAGCTGAAAGGTACACAGCAGCGCGACGACGTACGACCCACCCGACGAGCCGAGCGTCATCCAGTAGCAGAACTCGTCGCAGCGGTCGCGGGCTTTCACGTCGCCCAATCGCTCGACGACGAAGTACCAAGGGGCCAATAGCAGCGCCGGCACCGGCGGCTTGTGTGAATAGTAGTGACCGCCGATCAGGATTTTATCTTTCGTGCCCATCGTCTCCGGGTGACGGCCGTCGCCACACCACGAATCGGGGTAATTCAACGGATAGGGGAATGGATCGCCCGGCTTGACCTCGGTCAGCCAAGGCGCGTCGGCATAGGGAGATGCGCCGATGAAATAGGATGGCCAGGGGATTTTCACGAAAATCGAATCGTCGATAGCCAGCGTGTGGTAATCGACCAGCGCCTCGACGGTGGCCAGGCGGCTGCCGTCGTTCCAACCGCCGGCCAGATCGCGAGCGCTGACGATCGCCATCGCCACGGCCACCGCCAGCACAGTGTAAAAGGCCAGGGCCTCGCGCGATTCACGAGGTGATGTTTTGCGGTCGGAATGGGAGCGTCGTATCGGCACAAGCAGCCATCCTAGCCGAGAGGATGCGTTTTTGTCACCCTGTTTTGGGGGGTGTCCGATGTCGTCTGGCGGCACATGACTGGATACAATGAAATCGAGAGCACTCTTGGAGACACCACCATGGAGTCCAACGAAATGGGCCGAACACTGGCCAGCGTGACGATCGAGAATTTGTCGGACCTTTGGGATGCTGCGCGTGGCCGGTTGCCCGCCGAACAGGTTCGCCGCGTGACCGTCGACGACGCGCTGGCCGACACGGGCGCGACGCTGCTTTCGTTGCCGACTCGGTTGATTCGCGAGCTCGGGTTGACTTCATGGTCGACCCGGCGCGTGACGACCAGCGCGGGCGATGTGGACGCGGCCCTTTACGGACCGGTCCATTTGATCGTTCAGGGCCGGGATTGCAACATGGACGTGCTCGAGGTCCCCGACAAGGTGCCCGTGTTGATCGGGCAACTGCCGCTGGAGCACCTCGATTTCGTCGTCGATGTCCGGAACCACAAGCTGATCGGCAACCCCGCCCACGGCGGCGAGCACATGTATGAACTTTATTGAAGCGCCGCCTATCTCGCCGCGGAGCAGCCCCTTGAGAGGCGGCTCGACGAATGCTAATCTTGAGGGATTTTACACGGCCCGCGGTTCCTCACTTGCGCTTCGCCTTGGTGTGAAGCACGACGCCGGGGAGTTCTCGCGGCGAATCATTCGAGACAGCGAAAGGGAATGGGCAACGTGCCGCGACGCGACGACATCCATAAAATTCTGCTCATCGGTTCCGGGCCGATCATCATCGGCCAGGCCTGCGAGTTCGACTATTCGGGCACGCAGGCCTGCAAGGCCCTGCGCGAAGAAGGGTATGAAGTCGTGCTGGTGAACTCGAACCCGGCCACGATCATGACCGACCCCGATACGGCCGATCGCACGTACATCGAACCTTTGACATGGGAGATCGTGGCCAAGGTGATCGAGGCCGAGCGACCCGACGCGCTGCTGCCCACGGTGGGCGGCCAGACCGGGCTGAACCTGGCGATGGAACTGCACAAGCGTGGCGTGCTGCGGGAATTCGGCGTCGAAATGATCGGCGCCAAGCCCGACGTGATCGCCAAGGCCGAGGAACGCGAGCAGTTCAAACAGGCGATGGAGCGGATCGGCCTGGCGGTCTGCCGCGGCCGAACCGTCCACACGCTCGAAGAGGCGCGCCAGGCGATGCCGGAGATCGGGCTGCCCTGCGTCGTACGCCCCAGTTTCACGCTGGGCGGCAGCGGTTCGGGCATCGCCTACAACCGCGATGAATTCGACGCGATGGTCCGCCGGGGCCTCGACTTCTCGCCGGTCAGCGAGGTGCTGCTCGAAGAGTCGATCCTGGGCTGGAAAGAATACGAAATGGAGGTCATGCGCGACGCCGACGACAACGTCGTGATCATCTGCTCGATCGAAAACTTCGACCCGATGGGGGTCCACACGGGCGACTCGATCACCGTCGCGCCGGCCCAGACGCTCAGCGACAAGGAATACCAGCGGATGCGCGACGCCTCGCTGGCCGTCATCCGCGAGATCGGCGTCGAGACGGGCGGCTCGAACATCCAGTTCGCCGTCCACCCGCTCACGGGGCGGATGATCGTGATCGAGATGAACCCCCGTGTCAGCCGCTCCAGCGCGTTGGCCTCGAAAGCCACCGGGTTCCCCATCGCCAAGATCGCCGCCAAGCTGGCCGTCGGCTATCGCTTGCACGAGTTGGCCAACGACATCACCCGCGAGACGAAGGCCTGCTTCGAGCCGACGATCGACTACGTCGTGACGAAGATCCCCCGCTTCGCCTTCGAGAAGTTTCCCGAGGCCGATCCGAAGCTGACCACGCAGATGAAGAGCGTCGGCGAGACGATGGCGATCGGCCGCACGTTCAAGGAGTCGTTCCAGAAGGCGCTGCGCGGACTCGAGGTCGGCAGTTTCGGCTTCGGCTGCGACTCGAAGGATCTCTGGGGTACGCCCGAGCAGCCCTCGCGCGAAGAGATCCGCGCCAAGCTCGCGACGCCCAACGCCGACCGCGTCTGGTATTTGCGGTATGCCTTCAAAGACGGCATTTCGGTCGACGACGTAAACGAGTTGACGGCCATCGACCGCTGGTTCCTCGACAACCTTCTGGAGATCGTCGAGTTGGAAGCCGAGTTGCGGAAGCACGACGGGCTTGGCTCGGTGTCCCGCGAATTGTTCAAACAAGCGAAACAGTTCGGCTTTTCCGACCGGCAACTCGCAACGCTCTGGAGCGTGCCGGAATCGGCCGTGCGGGCGGAGCGCAAGCGGATCGGGATCGTCGCCACGTTCAAGAGTGTCGATACCTGCGCCGCCGAGTTCGAGGCCTACACGCCTTATTTCTATTCCACTTACGAAGACGAGGACGAGACGCCGGCAAAGCCCGACGGCGGACGGCGGATCATGATTCTCGGCGGCGGACCGAACCGCATCGGCCAAGGGATCGAGTTCGATTATTGCTGCTGCCACGCGAGCTTCGCTCTGCGCGAGCTGGGCATCGAATCGGTGATGGTCAACTCGAACCCCGAAACGGTCAGTACCGACTACGACACCAGCGACCTGTTGTTCTTCGAGCCGCTGACGACCGAGGACGTGCTGAACGTGTGCGACCGGGTGCGGCCCGACGGCGTGATCGTGCAGTTCGGCGGGCAGACGCCGCTGAACCTGGCCCGCGCGCTGGCCACGGCCGGCGTGCCGATCATCGGCACCAGCGTCGACACGATCGAGGACGCCGAAGACCGCGAGAAATTCGCCGAACTGCTGGTGCGCCTCGATCTGCGGCAACCGGCCAACGGCATCGCTCGCACCCCCGAACAAGCCCGCGCCCAGGCGGCCAAGATCGGCTTTCCGGCCCTGGTGCGGCCGAGCTTCGTGCTCGGGGGCCGGGCGATGGAAATCTGCTACGACCAGGCCCAACTCGAACGCTTCATGGCCGAGGCCTTCATCGTCGCTCAGGGCAAGCCGGTGCTGATCGACCGCTTCCTGGAAGACGCCATCGAAGTCGACGTCGACGCCATCAGCGACGGTGAGCGGACGATCGTGGCCGGCGTGATGGAGCACATCGAGGAGGCGGGCGTCCATTCGGGCGATTCGGCCTGCGCCCTGCCGCCCTACAGCCTAACCGGGCCGGTGGTGGCCGAAATCCGCGCGGCCACCGAACGACTCGCCCGCCAGATGCAGGTCAAGGGGCTGATGAACATCCAGTTCGCCGTCAAGCAGGAAGACGGCCGGCAGAACATTTACATTCTCGAAGTGAATCCGCGCGCCAGCCGCACCGTGCCCTTCGTTTCAAAGGCCATCGGCATGCCGCTGGCGAAGATCGCGGCCAAGATCATGGCGGGCGTGTCGCTCGACGAGCAGGGCTGGGAATCGGCGCCGATTCCCAGCTATGTGTCGGTCAAGGAGAGCGTGTTTCCGTTCATCAAGTTCGCCGGGGTCGATATCGTGCTGGGGCCGGAGATGCGTTCGACCGGCGAGGTGATGGGCACCAGCGAGCGGTTTTCGATCGCCTTTGCCAAGAGCCAACTCGCGGCGGGCGTCGTGCTGCCCAAGCAAGGGAACATCTTCATGAGCCTCTCCGCGCGCTCCAAGCGGCACGCCGTGGGCCTGGGACGCAAGCTCCGCGATCTGGGCTTCCAACTTCTCGCCACCGAGGGGACCGGGCGGATCTTGGATGCGGACGGGATCGCCGTCAAGACGGTCAAGAAGTTGCAAGAGGGGCACCCCAACCTGCTCGACCATCTGATCGACGGCCAGGTGCAACTCATCATCAACACGCCCAGCGGCAAGGGCGCCCGCACCGACGAGGGTCGGATTCGCGCCGCGGCGGTGGCGCACGGCGTGCCCTGCATCACGACGATTCCCGCGGCGGAAGCCGTCGTGCTCGCGATGCGCGCTCTAGGCGAGGAATCGTTGACCGTGCAGGCGCTGCAGGACCGGCTGCCCAGCGAGGCCGGCGGCCGGCGCGCCGTGGGAAGCAGGCAGTAGGCAGAATGACCCTCGCCATGCCGAAGCCTGAACGCTCTCCGCAAGTCATCGTCCTCGCCGGACCCAACGGGGCTGGTAAGTCGACCAGTGCGCCCGCGTTGCTACGCGGAACATTGGGCGTGACCGAGTTCGTCAATGCCGACGTGATTGCCCGCGGTCTTTCTGGTTTCGCCCCTGATGGCGTTGCCTTCGAGGCGGGTGGAATCATGCTCAAACGGCTCCGTGACCTGGCGTCCGCCCGCACTGACTTTGCCTTCGAAACCACCTTGGCGGCGCGCTCGCTGGCGCCCTGGATCGCGGGATTATGCGGCAACGGCTATGTTTTTCGGCTGGTGTACTTCTGGCTTCCCAGCCCCGATCTTGCCGTCGCGCGTGTGGCGTCGCGTGTCGCTCATGGTGGCCATGACGTGCCGGAAGCGACGGTGCGGAGGAGGTACTTCGCCGGACTGCGGAATTTCCTTCAACTTTACCGGCCGCTGGCGACATCCTGGCTTTGCTTTGACAATTCGAACGGAAGGAACCCGTACCTCGTGGCCGCGGGGCGAGGTACAATCGAGACGACGGTTCTTGACGACGCCAGTTGGCGGACGATCCTGGAGATGGCCGGCCATGCGTGACTTGCCCGACACGGACTTTGATGATATCTTCTCCAAGCCAGCGGTGATCCGCGCGGCGATCGAATGCGGTGCGCGCGACGCCCTGTTGCAACACAAGCGGGCCGGCAGCCCGATTGCGGTTTGGCGCGACGGCAAGGTAGCCTGGATTCCGCCGGAGGAAATCGAGGTCGACGAATCGGCGGCTACGGACGACGGCGCGTCCCCTCATAACCGAGAAGGCTGATGCCGGTGCGGCGCGATTGGCTTTTGCCGCCTGCCGCGCCGCAGGCAAGCAAAGGTCCAGCCCATGTCCGCCCACGAACCACCCAGCCTTGACGATGGCAACACGGATGAGGTGTCCGCCCCGCGCATGGAGCCCGAACCGGGCGACCCGTTTGTCCCATCGGCGGAAGCGTACCCAAGGCTGAGCATCCAGCACCTGATGGCTTGGACCGCCGCCACGGCCGTCTACCTGGCCTTGAAGCGAGCCAAAAAATAAAAATAGCGGAAGTGCATGGGAATCGAACCCACCGGCGATGCGGTTCACGCACCGCCCGACGATTTTGAAGACCGTGGCCACCACCAGGTGTGCAAGCACTTCCACGAACGCTCGGCGTCGAAGCTGTTATAGCGTACCGGCGAGCGGCGTGCCACCGGCTACGCCCAGTCGAGCCCCGTTTCGCGTTGCACCCTTTCGGCGAAGTCGCCCAGCAATCCACCGATGACGTCCCAGCGGTCGGCCCGCCGCAGCTCGATGTCGCCCTGCGGATTGATCCGCACCAGGCTCTCGTCGGTGACACCCATCGCGCGAAGCCGGTCGGCGGGCAGTTCGCGTTCGTGGACGATCCGCTCCAAGGTCTTGCCCGACATTTCGATGAATTGCATCGGTACACTGTTCTCGTATTGCCTGTTGCCCACCGCATGGGAGTGGGAGCGGGCGATTAACCCATGATAATCGGTCAGGGGGCATTTGTCATTGATGTAGCGGAATTCGTGAGAATTCCGAGCGTCGGCGCAGGGCCGTCTAAACTCTCACGAGTTCAGCTACTATACTGTTCCCATGCTGGACGCCGCCCCCCGCCTGCTGTTCGTGGTTGCGCATCCCGACGACGCGGAGTTCCACGCGGGCGGGCTGGCGGCGATGCACGGCGCGCGCGGCCATGTGGTCAAGTTCCTGTCGCTGACCAACGGCGACGCGGGCCACCACCAAATTTCGGGGCCGGAGTTGGCGGCGCGGCGGCGCACGGAAGCGGAGGCCGCCGCGGCACGGATCGGCGGCACGGCCGAGGTCTGGGATCACCACGACGGGCGGCTTGAACCCTCGCTCGAATTGCGCTGGCAGGTGGTCCGCGAAATCCGCGAATTCGCCCCCCACTTGGTTCTGACCCATCGGACCAACGATTACCACCCCGACCATCGGGCGGTTGGCCAAGTGGTGCGCGACGCGTCGTACCTGGTCACCGTGCCGGCGCTGGTTCCCGACACGCGCCGTCTGGATCGCGATCCGATCGTCGCCTACCTGCCCGATCGCTTCACCAAGCCGGCGCCGCTGGCCGGCGACGCCGTGATCGACGTGGGACCGTGGATCGAAACAATCATCGACATGCTTGCCTGCCACCGTTCCCAATTCTTTGAATGGCTCCCCTTCAACCGGGGTGTCGCCGGTGAGGTGCCCGCCGACGAAGCCGGCCGGCGGCGCTGGCTCGGCGATTGGTATCGCGGGCTGTTGCGTCCCCAGGCCCAGCGCTATCGAACTGAACTGATCGCCCGATACGGCGCCAAGCGAGGCGAGGAAGTCGAATACGCCGAGGTTTTCGAGATCAGTGAATACGCCTCGCCCTTGGACGATGCGGCGCGGGAGCGGTTGTTTCCGATGGAGGAGACCGAGGGCATCTAGCCGGCTTCGGGCGCGGGCCGGCGCCAGCCCCAGTTGGGTTTGGTCACAGTCATTGGACTTGGCGCAGCCAGACGACTGGCGAGGGCGCCAAAGCGCAGGTAGTCTAGGAGTTGTTATGGCAAAGCGCGAACAGGCAGGCAAGGTAAGGCCAGCCCGGCCGGCCCGGATCGATTACGATAGCCCTGGAAAGAGGCGCTCGACCACTTCTTCGAAGCGTGCCTGGCGTTCTTCTTTCCAGAGGCCCATGCTGAAATCGACTGGGGCCGCCGCTGCGCGATGTTGGACAAGGAACTGCAACAGATCGTGCGCGGGGCGAAGCAGGGCCGGCGCTACGCCGATAAGCTGGTCAAGGTTTGGCTGAAGAGCGGCGAAGAACGGTGGCTTCTGATCCACATCGAGGTCCAGTCGAGGAAGGAGAAAGACTTTCCCAAGCGGATGTACGTCTATTATAATTACCGCATCTTCGACCGCTACGACCAAGAGGCCGTCAGCTTGGCCATCCTCGCCGACGACGACCCGGGCTGGCGGCCGACGGAGTACGGTTATGGCCGTTGGGGCTTCCACGCCGGCGTCAAGTTCCCGGTCGTCAAGCTGCTCGATTATGCGGCGCATAGCGAGGCCCTGGAGAGCAACCCGAATCCGTTCGCGATGGTCTTCCTGGCCCACCTCAAGACGATGGAGACTCGTAGTTCGCCGGCCGATCGCCGGGTTTGGAAACTGCGTTTGGTAAAAGGGCTCTACGAACGGGGCTTGATTGCCGAGGACATACGACGGATATTCGCGTTTGTCGACTGGATCATGGACTTGCCGGAGCCCCTCGAGAGGCTCTTCTGGGAAGAAATCAACGCGTACCAAAAGGAGAAACGTATGCCATTCGTCACAATTGCGGAACGCGTGGGGATGGAAAAGGTGCTGCTCGAAGGCATCGAGGCCCTCTTGGAAGTGAGATTCGGTGAAGAGGGGTTGACGCTCTTGCCGGAAATCCGGGAGATTCAAGACCACGAGGCGCTTCGGAAGATCCTGCGGTCACTCAAGACGGCAGGCAGCACCGATGAGGTGCGCCGGATCTACACGCGGGCACGTCGGCCCAAAAAAACGCGGCGGAGATGATCCGGCCAACGTCCGGCGTCTCGCTTTGCGTCAGGTCGGAAACCGCCGCGTAGCGGCGAGATCCCGTCGTCGCATGCCAGCCCGGATTATTCATGGTCCCACACTAACCCGCAGCGCAAGCAAGGCCCAGCGTTGGACTTACCTTGCTTGCGCTGCGGGTTAGTGTGACGGCAGTCTTCGCTCTTCCCCAGGGACCATGAATAATACGGCCCTAGCGACTCCCGAAGCAATACAGCGCCTTCTCCGTGCGCACGTAGATCTTCCCGTCGCCGATCACGGGCGTGGCCACGGTTCGCTCTCCCAAGTCGCGCGAGCTGACGAGTTCGCACCTCGCGCCGGCCCGCAGCACGCTGACCACTCCCTGCTCGCCGGCCAGATAAAGCTTGCCGTCGCCGGCCACGGGCGAGGCGTAGTAGTTGTCGGTGCCCGCCAGTCGGACCTGCTTGAGCATGCGGCCGTTCGCGGCGTCGAGGCAGGTCAGAATTCCGCCGCTTTTCACCATGTAAAGCCGGTCTTGATACAGCAGGGGGCTGGGTACGTAAGGCAGCCCCTTGTTATATTGCCAAACCACGCCCGAACTGGTCAGATCGCCGGTGCCTCGCGGCCGGATCGCCAACAGCGTATTTTGCGCCAACTCGAATACACGGGCATATTTCTTCCACTCGGCCTCGTCCAGCCCCTTGTCCTGATTGAGGTCGATGCGAAAAAAACGGTCGAGCACTTCCGCGTCCGGCACTTCTTCGCGCACCAGCTTGCCGTCGTGGTTCTTGTCCCACCTGGCGACGGCGTCGGACCAGGCGTCCATCGCGAGACGAGCATCCGTATCGCCGCCCGGCGACCAGGTGGCGACGTACAACAATCCCTGGGCCTGTGCCGGCGTGGTGTTCACGATCCGGGCCAGGCCGTTGACCCACCATAGTTTACGTCCGTCGTCGGCATCGTAGGCCACGAGCTGCAAGGCACCGGCCACGACGATCTGTTTTTGGCCGTCGGCGTCCCAGACGACGGGCGTGGCGTAGCTGCGCGTGAAGCCATCGCGGTCGGTCTTCCAGAGCGTTTCGCCCGTCAGGCAATCGACCGCCATCACGAAGCTATCGAGGTCATGGTCGCCGCTGATGATCAGCTTGCCCGCGACCAGGATGGGCGAGCTACCCGCGCCGAACTCGTCCTGGAACGGCCCCATCGGCTTGGCCCAGACCAGCACTCCCTCCAGGTCGTAGCAGAGCAGCCCGTAGCTCCCGAAGAACACGTAAACCCGCTCGCCGTCGCATGCCGGCGTCGCGACCGCCGGACTGCTGGTGACATGGTACAGCTCGATCCGCTCGGCCGGCGCCACCTGCCGCCACAGCGTCCGGCCGCTGCGGCGATCGAGGGCCACCGTGGCCAGTTCGTCGTTTTCAAACGTGGTCAAGTAGATCGCCTCGCCGTGGACGCAGGGTGTCGAGTGCCCCGGAGGCAGCGGCACGCGCCAAAGGAGTTGCTCGTCTTCGAGCGTCTCGACGAGCGGCTGTTGGTCGTCGGCCGCCACGCCGCCGCCGTGGCGGAAATAGGAGGTTTCCTCGGCGGGGGCTGCCCTCGCTCCGAACATCAGAAGAACTGGAAACACGAACAAAGTGGTCGATTGCGGTCGGTTTGTGCTCATGCGAAAATCGTCCTCGTAATCCTACAATACTTCACTCGGCCGACAATGAGACATTTTGCCGCCGCGTGAAGTATAGCGCCCCCGTGCCGATGTTCAAATAGAGTCTTCACGGCCGGAAGTCGTCGTCCGGGCGGAGGCCCGCGGCAAAGCCGGCCAACAAGTCGGCGGCGCGGTCGATGTCGTCCAGTGAGATCATCTCGACCGGGCTGTGCATGTAACGGTTGGGAATGCTGACCAGGGCCACGGCCATGCCGGAGCGGCTGATCTGCATGGTGTTGGCGTCGGTGGGCGTCGCCCGGCCGCTGGCGGCCACCTGGTAGGGGATCTCGGCGTCGCGGGCGGCCTGTCGCAGCCGTTCGACAACCACCGGGTTCATGTTCGGGCCGCGATAAATCACCGGCCCGCGCCCCAAGGATACGTCGCCCTCCTGCTTCTTGTCGATCGTCGGGCAGTCAGTGGCGTGGGTCACGTCGACGGCGATGCCAACCTGCGGTTCGATCCCGAACGCGCTCGTCTGCGCGCCGCGCAGGCCGATTTCCTCCTGCACCGTCGAAACGACGTAAAGGGCGCATTCGAGCGGCTTGAGGCCCGCGCGGCGAAAGGCTTCGAGCACTACCCACAGGCCCGATTTGTCGTCCATCGCCGGGGCGCTCGCAAGTCCGTTGCGCAGCGGACGAAAGCCCAGTTCCAAAGTCACGGGATCGCCGATCTGGACCACGCTCGCCGCGTCGTCCTTGTCCTTGGCCCCCATGTCGAGCCAAAGATCCTTGAGCTTGGGCACCTTGTTTCGTTCGTCGTCGGCGAGCAAGTGGATCGGCTTCCGCGCAATCGCCGCGGGCACCGGCCCGGAGGCGGTCCAGACCGTCATTTTTTGTCCGATGAGCACCTGGGGATCCCAGCCGCCGATCGGTTGCGCATAGAGAAACCCCTCGGCGTCGATGTGCTGCACCAGCATGCCGATCTGGTCGCAATGCCCGGCCAGCATGACCCGCGGACGGCCCTCGGCGTTCTTGACCGCGATCACGTTGCCGTGCAGGTCGGTCGTCACGCGGTCGGCGACGCCAGAGAGATACTCGCGTACGAGGTTCTGCACCGGACGCTCAAATCCAGACGGACTGGGCGTCTCCAGGATTCGCTTGAAGAATTCGAGGGCGGCGGGATCCATCAGGGAGTGTTCCAGGGAACTTGGAATTCATGGATCTTCCACATTTTCGAAAGCTTTGCAAGGAACCGCTCACAGCGGCGACCAGGCGACGTCGATCCTCGCATGCAAGCGCGAGGCGACGTCGACGATCTGGAACCGCCCGTCAAGTACCGCCGCGGCCATCCGCGTCACAGGAAGATCCTCCGCTTCAAAGCAAAGCAGCGCGTCGCTTTCCGCATCCATGATCACCGTCGGCGCTTGGCCGGCTTCCTCGCCGATTTGACGCGCCAAGGGCTCCAGTGACCTTCCCTCCGGCGCGACGAGCAGCAGCCGCCGGGCGCCCCCACAAGCGCCAAGCCGCGGCGCCGCGGCCTTCAAATCGGCGGCGGGCGAGAAGATCGACTCGCAGGGGGGACGGCCGCCGCCCATCTCGTCGAGCGTGGCGTTCTTGAGCGCCTGGACCACCGCGCCGCGGGCGGCGCGGCGCAGGATGTGTGGCAGTACGCGGCGGACGTAACTTGGGTCCGACGTCACCACGCGCCAAAGTTCATACTGGAGTTCGCGCTCCATTTCGGCGACCAATTCCGTCTTTTGCGCATGGACCGTGTGGGTGACGGCACGCTGGGCGATTTCGGCGGCTTCGGTCGCCGGCCTTGACGCTGCCACGTCCGTTGACGGGAGCTGGTGGATTTCCTCCGCCAGACGATTCAACTCGGCCCCCAGGTTGCGCAGCTTTTCGGCGAGCACGGTCAGCCGCGTCATGATCAGGCCGGCGAGACGGGCGACGTGGACGCCGTTGAGAGTCAACTCCTCGATCCGCAGCCGGAAATACTGAGACAGTCGCTTATCGGCGACCCGCTTGCGTTTCGAACCGAAGCCGCGCCGCCGCAGCCATGCGCGGCTGCCGCTCTTGTCGGCGAGCAACGAATCTTCCAGCGCGCGGAGCTCTCCGCGCGGCGACTGGATCGTTTCGCCGGCGCGCCGGCTTAGCGCCCGGAGGAAGTCCACGACACCGTCCGCCGCCCGCTGCGCGCCTCGCACGCGATGCTGGGGTGAGGCGACGAGGCCCATGATCCAGTCGCGCAGCGCCGTCTCGTGGGTGGCCGCCAGTTCCTCGATGCGCTTCTCCAGCACCGATTCCAGACAGACGCGCGGCCCGGATTGGGCGGCGCGGGAGCCGATCAGCGTGTTCAAGGCGTCGAAGACTTGCTGCGCCGGCGGCAAGCGATTGGCTCCGCGACCAGCGGGCGTGTCGTGGTTCGCCAGGCCCTCCAGCACGGCAAGCAAGTACGAGTCGGGATCGTTGCCCAGTTCGCGCAGCGCGGTGGCGTGCAAGTCGCCCACGATCTCGGCGACGCTCAGGCCCATGGCCGCCGCGCGCGAGGCGACCTCGCCGCGGAGATCTTCCTCGCTACGGCCGGCCGCGAACCGCGTGACCAAGAGCGAGTTGGGATTGGCCAGCGTCGTTGTCGGCGCCGGTTCGCCGTCGTTGGCGCCGCGCCAGCGCGCCAAGAGCGATTTGCACAGTTCGTCGGTCGCCGAATCGGGCACATGGTCGCGGCGGAAGCCCAACCGGCAAAACCCGAACGTCCGCGCGGTCGGCTCGACGTCGGCCGCCGGCGCCTCGCGCCGCCCAAGCGCCCGGCAGCGGTCGAAGAACGCGGCGGCCGGCGTCACCGTGTTGCGGTAGAGGTATTCCGCCAACTTGTCGGCCGCCGTCGTAAAGTCGTCCGCTTCCAATTCCTCTCCCAAATGGACCACGTAGGCATCGCTGAAGGGCGCGTCGCCCGCGTCAAAGGGTTCCAAGCGACGGGCCGGTATGCCCGGATAGGCATGGCGTGGATCGCTGTAATGCCGCAATTCGGACAGGAACGCATAGGCGTTCGCCGCCGCCAGGTCGCGGGCCGGGCCGCTCCGGCCGGCGCAGTGCGCCAAGATGCCGCAGGCGCCTTCCTCCGGGAAACCCAGATCGCGCAGTGTTTTCCGGACCAGGTAGGCCAGGTCGAGCGCCATGCCGCTGCCGGTACCACCCGAGATCGACGAGACGATGAACACCCGCGGCGGTCCCTCGCCAAACGGCAGACCCGTCTTCATGGACGAAGCGGCCAGGCCGTCGGCATCGACGGCGCACTTGACGGCGCGCCCGATCCGCTCCCCCGCGCGCTCGGCGTGGTCGACCAGTGCCAGGCACCCCAGCGGACGGAAACCTTGGGTCTGCAACGAGCGGGGAATGTTGAAGATCCAGCGCCGGCTCAGCCATTGCAGGTGGTCGTTCGTTTCGCGGCGGTAATCGCCCGGCGGGCGCAGCGGCAGGAGGAAGGTCGAGTCGTCGTTCAACCGCCCCCGGCCCTCTCCCTGGGTGGCCTGCGCCAGGGACTCCGGGTCGGTCTCGAACAAGAGCAACTGCAGAGCGGGCACGGAGCGGATGTCGCCGAAGCGGTCCACCAGCCGCCGCTGCAACGCTTGCAGCGTCAGGGCCGCCAGTCCACCGATTCCCACGACGATCGTCGCGCGGTATTCAACATTTCCAGGCGCGAGATCAAGCGGCCCCAACTCGCGGGTGGGGGGCGGCGGCTCGACCGGCTGCGTCGCGGAAGCGAGCAGTTCGCGCGCCGCGGCGGCGCCGGCTTGAATGGCTTCCGGCGCGAGGATCTCCGTCTTGGACGGTGGAGTGGCCGGGAGAAAAGCGTCCGTGGTCGCCGGTGCGATCGTGGTCGGGCGCGACCGTTCCTCGGGCGTCGCCCCGAGCAAGCTGTCGATCATCTCACGGCAGCTCGCGAAGCGCTCGGCGGGGTTCTTCGAGAGGGCCTTGGCGATCGTGGCCTGATCGCAAATCGGCAGGGGATCGAGCCGCGGACGGCTGTGCAAGTGCTGGGCCGCGAGTTGCGCCGCCGTGCGGCCCTCGAACGGCAGCACTCCGGTGAGTAGCTCTTGATAGACGATCGCCAGGCTGTATTGATCGCTGCGGTTGTTGGGCCGTCCGTCGAAGAGTTCGGGCGCCGCGTAGACGGGCGTGAGTCCGCCCACGATCGAAGCATGGACGTCCTGCAAGTCCTTGACCAGGCCGAAATCGGCCACCTTGACCCGCCCGCCGACGAGCAACAGATTCTCGGGTTTGACGTCGAGGTGCTGCAGCGAATGCTCCTGACCAATGTAATCCAGGGCGTCGGCGGCGTCGCTCAGGTGCGTCAGCAACGATCGGCGCCTGACGCCCGGCTGGCCCGCTTCGCGGTGCTGGTCGAAAAGGTTCCGCAGGCTCGACGACGCCAACTCGGTGACGATGATCAAGTGACCGTCGATCAACTCGATCCGTTCCAGCGACAGCAAGAAAGGGTGGCGGACGTCCTTGATGCGGTTGAGCGCATTGAGCTCCTTCGCGGCCCGCTGGTCGTCGCGATGGCCGTAGACCACCTTGATCGCCTTGGCGATCCCGCCGGGGGCCTCGGCCCGCCAAACTTCGCCGTATCCGCCGGCGCCGATCCGTTCCTGCACCAGATAGCCGGCGATCGGTTCCGCCGGGTTGAACGCTTGAGGAGAAAGGACGCTGCTCATGTGGCTTCACTCATCGCCCAGCACGGTGGCAAAGTAGGTTTTCACGGCGAGGTCGAAATACTCGGGACGCATTTCGATCGGCTGCCGCGTGTAATTGCAATAGCCGCGGAGTTGCAAGAGCAGGTCTCGCGGATGACAGCGGCGCAAGGGCCGCTTTCTCGGCCGGTAGTGCCGCGCCAGCAGATCCTCGACCACGTCGGGCCGGTATTCGCAGCCGAAACTCTTGGCGTACGACTTGAACAGGAGGTGGAACTCCTTCTCGTTTGGATCGCCGATCTTGATCTTGAAGGGAATCCGCCGCAGGAAGGCCTCGTCGACCAGGTCGCGCGGTTCCACGTTGGTTGAGAAAATCACCAACTGGTCGAAGGGAACCTGCAGTTTTTTGCCGGTGGGAAGCGTGAGGAAATCGTGCCGCATTTCCAGCGGGACGATCCAGCGGTTCAGGAGCTCGGTCGGATCGATCCGCTGGCGGCCGAAATCGTCGATCAACAGGCAGCCGCAGTTGCTCTTCATCTGCAAGGGCGCCTCGTTGATGTTGCTCCGCGGGTCGTGGCGGAGCTCCAGGTTGTCCATCGTCAACTCACCGCCGACGACCACCGTGGGGCGCGAGATCCGCAGCCAGCGCCGATCGTAGTCGCCGCACTTGAGGATCCTCCGCTCGTCGTCGCCGACCCGTTTGTGGTAGGCCGAGTCGAAGAACTTGATGATCTGACCCTCCTCGACGACCACGTGGGGAATCCAGATTTCCTGCCCGAAGCACATCGCGATCCGCTTGGCCAAAAGCGACTTGCCGTTGCCCGCCGCTCCATAAAGGAACATGCCCGCCCCCGAGTTGATCGCCGGTCCCAGACTCTCGAAGATAACCGGATCGACGGAAATATCGCGCAGGGCCGCCGCCAGCCGCTCCGGCCCGGGGGCCTCGGCGGTGATCGACTGCGCCTCGACGGAGAGCACGTAATCGACCAGCGGCACCGGCGCCGGCCCTACGTAGGCGCAGGCCGCCAGAAACGCCTCCGCCCGATTCCGTCCCTGCGACGTGAGCGCATAGTAATAATCGTTGAACGACGCCGACCCGGCGTGGACCACGACCTGGCTGGTCCGTAGCGTCGCCAGCAACGGTTCCACGATGCGGAACGGCAAGCAGACGTGGTCGGCGATCGCGCGCCCCATGTTCGTGCCGAACACGAGGAGATACTTGCAGATGAGTTGCTCGAGGAGATCCTCGCCCAATCCGGCCTCTTCGATCGAGGTCGGCTCCGTGGGGCGGAAGTTCTCGTCGGACAAGAACGACGCCAATAAGCTGTCTTGGATGTCCAGTGTCGCGTGTGCCATGTACTTTCCTCGGGTTTCGTCCCGGAAATTCTAGGTCGCAAAATACCGCGTCGTGGCGAGTGGTGAGTGAGGGGTGAGGGGTGAGGGGTGCGTGTCCGCACGATCGTCACATCCGGCCCGGTCCAAAGCGGTGGCTGGTGGCAGCGATGCCCCGGCTCGATAGCGACCGGGGCATCGCTTAGGCTCTGCCCCAGCCACCGTCAAGGTCTCATTCTCGGCCAATGTCTCATTCTCGACAGCGTGAAGTAGAATGAATGGGTGGGACCGCGACCGAAGATGAACGAGGGCGGAGCGAACATGCCGGAAAACACAATATTGCCCATGAGCGCCGTGTGGTTCCTGGTGGGACCGCTCGACCAGGCGGAAACGACGCGGTATCTGCCCGTCCACACCTTGCCGTTCGTCATTGGCCGCCGCCAGAATCTCGCGCTAACGCTTCCCAGTATGACGGTCTCCGGCGAACACGCCGAAATCGCCGAGGCCGGCGGAGCACTGCTGCTGCGCGATTTGGGAAGCACCAACGGCACTTACGTCAACGGCCGGCGCGTCAGCGAAGCGGTCGCGCTGCGCGAGGACGACCTGGTGCAATTCGCCAACATGGCCTTTCGGATCTGTCGCCAGGCCGCCCACTACGATACGCACACGGTTCACGAGAACGTCTGCGACCGCGCCATGGCGCTCGTCCAGTTCGACAAACTGATGGCCGACCGCGCCGCCACACCCTTCTTTCAGCCCATCGTGTCGATGACGACCAGCGAGGTCGTCGCCTACGAGGTGCTGGGGCGCAGCCGTTTGTTCGGGCTGGAGACCCCCAAGGACATGTTCCGCGTGGCCGCGCAATTGAATCTGGAGATCGAGTTGAGCACGATGCTCCGCTGGGAGGGAATTCAAGCCAGCCGGGCGTTGGCGGAGTCGCCGCATTTGTTCCTGAACACGCACCCCCGCGAGCTGGACGCCGCGGCGGGGCTGCTCGACTCGTTGCGGACGGTGCGCGAGAGTTTTCCCGATCTGCCGTTGACGTTGGAAATTCACGAGTCGACGGTCACCGACGCCGCCCGCATGAACGAATTGCGTGCCGCGCTGTCCGCTCTGGACATCCGTCTCGCCTACGACGACTTCGGCGCGGGCCAGACACGCTTGAACGAGCTGGTCGAATCACCACCCGATTACCTGAAGTTCGACATGTCGCTGATCCGCGACATCGACTCGGCCTCGCCGCAACGTCAGCACCTCCTGTCAACCCTGGTGCGAATGGCGAGCAGCCTGGGGATCACGTCGGTCGCCGAGGGGATCGAAACCCAGGCCGAAAGCGACACTTGCGCCGAGATGGGCGTCGATCTGGGACAGGGTTTTTTCCACGGCAGACCGGCTCCCGCCTTGGCATATCACCTGCCGGATTGACGGGCCAGGAATTCCCGCCTCGACAAAACCGCGAGAATCGCTAAACTGTGCGCGGCCCAGAATGAGACGTTTTGTCACGAGAAGGTGGTGGCTGGTGGCTGGTGGCAGAGCCTAAGCGATGCCCCGGCTACATAGCGACCGGGGCATCGCTTAGGCTCTGCCCCAGTCACCGTGAACGTCTCATTCTCGGCCGCGTGCAGTATAAACTCCATGCGGTCGAGAATGAGAACTGTAGCAGAATTCGCAAGAATTCTGGCGTAACTCGCGTCCACGGCCTGACTTCTTGCGAAGGCAGCTACGGGACCATGAATAATCCGGGCTTGGGCTGGTCTGGTGATGGCAGGGCCATGCAAGCATACATCCTGGAAACCGGCCGCCGGATCGCTCCCTTTGACGAGCGGTGCGCGGAATTACGAATTCACAACCGCCCGCTGCGCCAGGCGCAAGAGCAGTTCCTCTGCGAGGCCGGCTACCGGGTCGAGGCGGTGGACGATCCGCGGGCCATCCGTCGTTTCCCGTGTTTGCTGGTCTTCGACGACGTTTATTTCACGCGCCATGCGCTCAGTGGGTTCCTGCGGCTCGTCAAACGCGGGATGGCGGCCCCAAAGGGGCAAGCCGGCGAGTTCGTGAACCTGCGCGCGGCGCTGGCAACCTCGGAACTGACCGAGCGCTTCGCGCCCACGTTCCAGGGCCGGCAAATGGACGGTCCCGGCGGCCGCGCGTGCCGTGCTTACGACCTGTACCATCTGCGGCAGTTCGCCGCCGACCTGCCGCTCGACGAGCAGGCCCAATTGGCGCCGATACCGCACCGCATGACCGTGCGGAACTCGCGCGTGAACCGCTACTTCGAGCCGACGGGACGGTTCGCGCTGCCGATGTCGCCGGTGGCCATCTGCCCCATCCAGCACTGGGCGTCTTTGCTGACGGCCAACGCCCTGGGACTTCCCAGCCACATCCTCGACGCGGCGGCTCCGCTCTGGCTGGCGGCGATGACGCTGCCCTTGGCAAGCGCCTGGCGCGCGCGGAGTGTGCGGCCTTGCCAGGTGCTCGGCAAAACCTATTTCGCCGGAGCGGGCTGCAAAATCCATCCTTCGGCCCATGTGGAATGGTCGGTGTTGGGAAACAACGTGCGAATCGGCCCGGGCGCCGTGGTGCGCGGCGCCGTGCTGGGCAACCGGGTCGAGATCGGACCCAACGCGCTGGTCGAGTACACGACACTGGGCGAAAAGGCGACCGTCAACGGCAACGTCACGCTGCGGTTGAGTGTCGTCGGCGACGAGGCGAACGTCGGCGCCTACTTCACGCAGCTCTCCGTAATCGGCCGCGGCGCGGCGCTCTGTCCCGGCAGCGGCACCTTCGACTTCAACCTGCGTGGAAACGTGTCCGTCAATTTTCAAGGCCGGACGATCAGTTGCGGGTCGCGCCTGTTGGGCAGTTGCCTGGGGCACGGCGCTTTTTTAGGGGCCGAAGTCATGCTCGCCAGCGGCCAGGAATTGCCCAACGGGTGCATCCTGGTCCGCAGCCCGCGCGAACTCGTCACCGACGTCAATCAGGGCCTGCCGGAGGGTGTGATTCGGATCGACCGCGGCCGCAAGGCCCCCCGCGCCGCGGAAGAGCGGCGAAGCGGCTGAGGAGCGGGCCCTCAATTCATTCGTTCTTGTCCGGCTGGTGCGGGAAGGCGAAGCGGAGCAACTGCAAGAGCAAGAACCCCCCCAGCAGGCCAAGCAGCAACTTGGGCCAATGGTCGGCCAACGGCACGCCGAACTTGACCGCCGTCGTCGCCAGCACGGCCAGCACGAGTCCGCCGATCAGCAGAAAACAGCCGACGCCGGCCATCAGCCCCTTGAACGTGCTCTGTTCGGAGGGCGTTTCGTAGTGCAGATCAATCGTCCGGCCACGTTGCAGACTGTGTTCCACCGCGTCGGCGAGCTCCATGGTGCGCGAGGCGGAGAGCCAGTCGGGCTGGACCGGCCGGCCGGCGACGGCGTCGGCGAAGCGAGCCAGCGCGAAGGCCGCCGAATTCCAGGGCTCGAAGCTCGTGTTCGCCGTCGCCCCTTCGAGCCGCGTTTCAAGGGTCCAAGGCCCGTCGTCCGACGGGACGAGGAGCGTGGCTTTGCCATGGGAACCGACGAAGCTGAATCGCGTGCCGGCGTGGTCTTCGATGGGAAGCACCGACCAACGGACCAAGGCGCCGGCGGATCCCGACATTTGCACGCTCAGGTTGGCATAGTCGGCGCTGATTTCGCCCACCACCTGCCCCGGCGCCATGGCGCCGACCTTCGAGAGCGTACCGCACAGCGGCCCTGCCAGTTCCAGGTCGCGCACGAAGGCGGCCAATACCCGCCGGCGGTCGCGGGCCGACAAAGCACGCTCGATCAACACCTGTTCGAGCCGTCCCAACGCCTTGGTCTCGATCAACTGCCGGATTCCGGCCAGCGCGGCGTGCCCCAGGCCTGGCACATAGGGATACATGATCGCGTGGCTTTCTTCGCGAATCATCTCCAGCTCGTAGTACACGAGCATCGAATCGTGGACGGGGTGACAAACGACGAGCGGCACCTTGGCCTGCACCAGCTTGCGGAGCTGTTCGGCGCGGAGATCATCGTTGGCCGCGCGTGCGACGATGACCGCGTCGACATCCTCCCCGGCCAACAGTCCCTCCCAATGCTCGATGAGCCGCGCACCTGAAAGCTCGCCGCGGCGCGACGTTTCGCCGTCGCCCAGATCGTGGGCCGAGACGAGCGTATGTTCGCCACCGTCCGCCACGGCGCGGGCCAGGTCGAGGGCGTCAGGGTCGGTTCCTAAAAGGGCGAATCGCATGGGCTACGCCTGCGCCCCCAACAGCCAGGCCAGAATCCCTTTTTGGACGTGCAGCCGGTTGGCGGCCTGTTGCACGACGATGCTCCGCGGGCCGTCGATCACTTCGTCGGTTACTTCTTCGCCGCGGCGCGCCGGAAGGCAGTGCATGAAATAAGCCGACTCCGGCGCGTGCGACATCAACTCGGCGTCGATCTGGTAGTCGGCGAAGGCGCGGCGGCGGATCTCGGTCTCCGATTCCTGTCCCATGCTCGCCCAGACGTCGGTGTAGACCGCCACGGCGTCGCGCACCGCCTGCCGCGGGTTGGCGCTGACCGTCAGCTTCAAGTCGGGTACGTCGCGCTTCAGCCCGGCGATGAAGGGGGCATCGAACTGGTAGCCCTTGGGGGCGGCCAACGCGAACTTCATTCCCAGCTTGCCGCAGCCGGCGGCCAGACTGCGCGCGACGTTGTTCGCGTCACCCACGTAGGCCAGCGTCAGCCCGCGCAGCCGGCCGACCAACTCTTCCAGCGTGAACAAATCGGCCAGCGCCTGGCACGGGTGCGCATCGTCGGTCAGACCGTTGATCACACTGCACGTCGAGTGCTCGGCCAACTCCAGCAGCTTCTGGTGCGACTTGGCCCGCACGACCACGACATCCACGTAGGTGCTGAGCACGCGCGCGAAATCGGCGATCGTCTCGCGCGATCCCCAACCGACGTCCTCGCCCAGGAACAGGCTGGTCCCGCCCAGGTGGGCCATGCAGGCCTCGAAGCTGACGCGCGTGCGCAGCGAGGGCTTTTCGAAGAGCATCGCCATCACCCGGCCCGGCAAGAGCGCCTCGCGCAATCCGCCCGCGTGCTTGCTCTTGAGGTCTTCGCTGATCGCGAAAATCCGCTCGATTTCAGCGCTCGTCAAGTCCGCCAGGGCAATCAGATGGCGCATGGCGCGGACCCAGATTTTGAATTCGTTTTTCCGACCGTCATTTCACCGTTTCCCTCAGCACTTCGGCCAATAGATCGCATGCCTCGTGCGCCTGCGATTCGGTCAGGTTCAAGGCCGGCAACAGCCGAAGCACGGTCCCGTGGGTGCAGTTGATCAACAGCTTCCGGTCCATGCAGGCCTTCACGACGGCCGCGCCCTCGGTCGCCAACTCGACGCCGATCATCACGCCCAGCACGCGCACCTCGCGGATCAACTCGCACTCGTTGGCCAGTGCCGTGAGCCGCGCGCGGAACACTTCTCCGAGGCGCCGACCGTTTTCCAACAGATTTTCCCGCTCGATCATTTCGATCGCCGCGACGCCGGCCCGCGCGGCGATCGGGTTGCCGCCGAACGTGGCGGCATGCATGCCGGGCCGCAGGCTGGGGGCGATTTCGGCGGTGGTCAGCATGGCGCCGCCCGCGATCCCGCCGCAGAGCGACTTGGCCAGCGTCATCACGTCGGGCGTGACGCCGAAATGCTGATAGGCGAACCAGTGCCCCGTGCGCCCGCAACCGGTCTGCACTTCGTCGAAGATCAACAGCAACTCGCGCTCGTCGCACAACTCGCGCAGGCCCGGCAAAAAGCCGTCGGGCGCGATGTTGACGCCCCCTTCGCCTTGTACCGGCTCGACCATGATCGCCGCGGTCTCATCGTCGGCCAGTTGTCGCACCGCTTCGAGGTTTCCAAAGGGGGCGTACACGAAGCCGGCCATCAGGGGCCCTAGCCCCTCGTGATATTTCGGCTGGGCGGTGGCCGCCGTCGAGCCGAGCGTTCGCCCGTGAAAACCGCCCTGGAAGGTGATGATCTTGTATCGCTGCTTCGGCGTGTGCAGACGCGCCAGTTTGATGGCCGCCTCATTGGCCTCCGTCCCCGAATTGCAGAAGAACGCTTGCCCGCCGAAACTCCGCTCCGACAGCGCCTTGGCCCACAACCCCTGGGCCTCGGTGTACCAGGTGTTGGGCACATGGATCAAGGTCGCCACCTGCTCCTGTACCGCCCGCACGACCGGCTCGGGACAGTGGCCCAAGAGATTGCAGCCCCAACCTGGGAACAGGTCGAGATAGCGGTTCCCCTCGGCGTCCCAAACGTACGAGCCCTCGCCACGCACCAGGCAGACCGGAAAACGGCCATAATTGGGCACCACGTGCCGCTTGAAGAGTTCGATCACGTCGGCGGAGCTCAGCGTTTCAGCCGTGGCCATGTGTGCGTTCTCCTGGGGAAGGCGTTAGGAAAGAGGCGTTGGGCGTTGGGCGTTAGTTAGCAAGGAGGAATTCATCGAGCCTAAAGCCTATCGCCTAAAGCCTATCGCCTCTTTGTTCGCCCCGTGCCGCCATCAGCGGCTGTTGACGATTTCAGTGCCGACTCCACGGCTGGTGTAGATTTCGAGCATCAACGAGTGCCGTAGCCGGCCGTCGATGATGTGGATTTTGCTCACGCCGTGCGCGAGGGTCTCCAGACAGGCTTCGACTTTGGGGATCATGCCCGACTCGATGGCCCCCAGGGCCATCAACTCGCGGGCTTCGGCGGCGGTGAGCGATTGGATCAACGAATCGGGATCGTCCTTGTCGCGGCGAACGCCGTTGACGTCGCTTAGAAAGACCAGTTTGTCGGCATGCATCGCTTGCGCCACGGCCGTGGCGGCCGTGTCGGCGTTGACGTTGAGTTTCTCTTTGGCGGCGCCCAGACACATCGAGGGAATCACCGGGACGATGCCGGCGTAGCAGAGGTTTTCGATCGTGGTCCGGTCGACGCGGGTGACGCGGCCCACATGGCCCAGGTCGATGGGCAGCCCGTCGTCGCCGGGCAATTCGATCCGTTCGCCGAACAGCACGTTCGTCGTGCGGAAGTTCAAGGGCGCGGCGCGTCCGCCCAGTTCCTCGATGCGCTGGAAAATGTGGTCGTTGGTTTCGTAGGCCAGCACCCGTTCGACGACGTCGCGGGTCGCGTCGTCGGTGTAGCGGCGGCCCTGGATGAAATGAGGCGTCAGACCGGCCTCGTTCATCGCCCGGTTGATCGCCGCGCCGCCGCCGTGGACCACGACCGGGCGCATCCCGACGGTTCGCATAAAGATGATGTCGAGCAACAGGTGGCGCAGCGCGTCGGGATCTTCCATGACGCTGCCGCCGAGCTTGATGACGGTGATCTTGTCGCGGAAGCGGCGGATCCACTCCAGGGCCTCGATGAGCACGTCGGCCTTTTCGATGGCGGTGTACAACGGCCTACTCCAGGGGTCAGCACTCGCCAAAGGCGACTCGATGGCCAAACTACTCAAGGAATGATGCTCCTGCGGGCGAACCGGGCCAAGCTGGGGGAAAACGATGTATTTTAGACAATGGCCCGCTTAAACGCTAGGACGCGAAAAACGGAACCGACTCCGTAGGGAACGCCCTCCGTGGCGTTCCGTGCCCTGCGGAAGACGTCGCACACGCCTCACGGAACGCCACGGAGGGCGTTCCCTACAGACCCCATTGCCACGGTGTTATAGCTAGCTAGCCCGGATTATTAATGGTTCGGGGGAAACGAGCCAGCCTTTAAGCGGATCGTTGATTTTAGATGGCCGTCGGGGGGTGTCAACCGGCTTGTCTCCGTCGTCTCCGTCGGCAATCCCGTTCCGCCGGGGGCGGCGCGCGACGGCGGCGATGGCGAGCCGGCCGGTCAAGCCGCGCTCCGCTTTGAATTCGTTAACCGAATTGCCAAAGAACCCAACCCCAATGGTGCGGGCACACTGCCTGGAAATTGAGCACGAAAAACCGCGCGCGTTGCCGGCTGAAACGGCTGCCAAATTCTTGACGCGAAATTTTGTTTTCTATGGAGTTTTTGGGCGTTTTTCGATCATCGCCACGGTGTTTTCCATCGTTGCTTTCGGCACCTGGCTGCCTACGGTTTGTGCAATGCTGCCCATAAAACAGGCACGGCCTCCGCGTGGCAATTCCGGCATCGGTTCGACGAGTGGGCGGCCCCACCCGCGATGCAGTGCGCGCGGACAGGTGATCGCCGTTTGGCTGGACATCTTGTCGGTTGCCCTAGGCGAGCGGGGGGCGTTAGCCCCCTGTTGGCTTGCCAGTTGACTTGGGCGAGCGGGGGGCGTTAGCCCCCTGTTGGCTTACCAGTTGACTTTGGCGAGCGGGGGGCGTTAGCCCCCTGTTGGCTTACCAGTTGATTTTGGCGAGCGGGGGGCGTTAGCCCCCTGTTGGGCAATAGGCTTATCGTTCGCTCGCCGGCAAACGCCGGCCCGGCGGTGCTGATAGAAGGATGGTAATTCAGCGTCCGGAGCGTCCGCGCACTTGTGGGGGGTAACGTACCTTAGCCAAAAGCGGCAGCAACTTGCGCGTCCAGAATTCCGCCAGCTCGCGCTCGCCGGCGACGGTCAAGTGGATATAGTCGGCCAGAAACTCCTCGGTCGGCGGGATGGCGTCGTAAGCGTCGAGGAACGGTACGTGCCGTTCGGCGGCGAACTCTCGCTCGCGGTCGCGCAGCCACATGCCCATCCAAATCACGTCGGATCGGTCTTCCTCGGAATGGGCCAGCACCGCGGCCAGACGCGGCGAAACATGGGGGTGCGCCGCCGTCGCTTGGGCGCAAACCACCAGCCGCGCGCCCGACGCCCCGACGAGGTCGGCCAACCGCGCCAGGTTCGCATGAAAGGCCGCCGCCCCGCTCTCAGTCGGTCGGGTGCCGCCAATTTGCGAGGGCATCATTCGCGCCGAAGCGCCGAGCAAACGGTAGGCGACCAGCCCGTACAGAGTCGATTGCCCTAGCAGCCGCTCCCAACCCGGGGCCACGGGCCGCACGCGGAACCGGTCCAACTCCGACGGACCCCGCACGACGTAGGCCAAGTCGTTCCATCCCAGGTAGACCAGCACCACGTCAGGCGCCAGCGGCGCCACCACCTCGCGGTAGCGCACCGTCGAATGGAACAGATTATAACCCGGCACGCCCGCGTTGAGCACCTCGACCTCCAGACCTCGCGCGCGGAGGTTCGCTTCAAGTCGTCGGGCGGCGACGTCGGCGTCGTCAACCAGGTAGCCGAACGCCGACGACTCGCCGACGATGGCCACGCGTACCACCCCGCGGGCTTTTTCACGGCTGATTTCAGGGCCGCGCAGACCGAGCGAATTGATGGTGATCGAGTAAACTCCGCTTCGCATGTGGAACCCAGGCCGCAAGTCGGTGCCGATCTCCTCGTTCGGTCGAAACAGACGCAACTGGGCCGCATAACAGTTCGGCGTCCATCCGCGGCACCAGGTATAGACCCGCAGGGTCAGTTCGCCCGCGACGAGCGCGACGAACGGCAAGCAGAGTTTCAGCCACCGCCACCGCCCGCGACGTGCCGACTTGGGGCGGGCCGACTTGGGGCTTGGTGTCGTGTCGGTCACGGCGAGCGCTATGAGGAGTTTCGGGGGGAACCATTCCAACGATACCGCTGGACTCCGCGCGAGTTGGGGCGCGGACTTGGCCCGCTGGCGGCGCGCCCGGTCGCCGCCGCGACGTCCACATCACAGCCGCCATGTAAGCACCGCGCCGGCGGCGTGACCCGATCTAGCGGCTCGATTGCCGCCAGGCGGACTTTCCGGTTTGCGTCTTGGCCGCGGACGGCTGCACGCGCGAGGCGGGGATGAAGGCACTGGCATTCGGCGCCTCGACGTGGACCGCGCGCCGCAGCGGCCGATACGTCGTGCGACTGTCGTCGGGAGCGATCAACCGCGGCGCGGAGGGCGGGTCGCGCCGCGAGTCCTTGTTGATCTCCAGGTCGGGGATCGGCTTGAGCCGGTTCTCGTCGGTGGCGCCCGTGGCGGCGCCGTTCTGGAAGGTTTGTGCCGGCCCGCTCGCTGCCGGCCCGCTCGCTGCCGGCCCGCCGACCGCCGACGAGCCGCTGATCACGCCAGGGTAGTACGGCTGTGTGGCGGGAGCGGGCGTGTACGCCGGCGAATAGGTGGGCGTGGCACTGCCGCAGCCCGAGCAACCCGCCGGCGCGGCGTAACCGACCGTGTTCAGCCCGGAGTACGCGACGGCGGGGTTCGAGTAGACGATGCGGTACGAAACGTACGGAACTTGCCGGGCTTGCGGCAGGTAGGCGATCATCGGGCGCATGGTCGTGACCGGACATCCGGTGCAACGATCGGCAATCGTGACGGGCCGGTAGACCGTGGTCGGCATGTTGACGTATTGCGTGCGATAGCAGGTCTGCGGCACGTAAGCGGCCTGTTGCGGCTGGCACCCGCACGGATCGGCGTAGGCCGTGTACGTCGGCGTGGCGACGGGCACGGCGGCCGCCGTCGGGGCGAACAGGCCGCCTCCATTGCAGCAACGGTTGAACCAATGGAAAATCGCCTGGCTCTCGGCAGGCGCCACGAAAAGGGCCGCGGCCATGCCGATCGCCACGGTCGAGGTCCGCAAGCTTCGCATCATCATGTTCTCACTCCCGGCTTGAGCCGATCTTCGGGTGGTTCGGAACCGCTGAATCGCGCGGCGGCAATCGCCGCCGTCGTTCGCGGGTAACTTCAGTAAATCTTGGATGGTGGGTGGATGTCAAGCAATCTTGACGCTCCTCACGCCATTTGGTTGTAAATGACTTTCGCGTCGACTTGAGCGATGATAACGATCGCACCGGTTCGGGCCGGACGGCCGGCGCCCAGGCCGCCGGGGCGACAACGCTTGAACAAGCCTAGGTCAAGAAATGGCGCGCGCGTGAAGATTTTCGGAGCAGGAAACGCCCTTCTCGCCAAACGTGGCGATCCGGGGGTCACTCGGCGTCTTCCTCGACGCCGTCTTCGTCCGCGGGCGCGACGTTTGCCTCGACGTTCGGGACGCTGCCTGGCAGGATGGCCGAGATCGCATCGAGCATCATGACGACATCGGGATGCACCTCATCACGATCCATGACCTGGGCGAGCATGAACAGATCACGCTTGGGCAAGGGAAACCGTGTCTTGGCCAGAAGGTTGACGAGGAAGTCGCTCGCCTTCAAGTCTCGCAGCGCCGGAATATCCTTGCGAAAGTCGATGCCGGTCGGAAAATTCTCGTGAAAGCCGTCGTCAATGGATTCTTCGTCCGAAACGGCGAATAACGCGGCGTCGTCGTGATGCTGAACGTAGCGCTTGAGCAACGTTGGAAAGAGAAGGTAATTCTCGATTTCATAGCGCTGCCAACGTCGTAGCGCGAGACCGGTGGGAACGCCGAGCGGCGCGACGGCAGGGCCCGAATCCCTGTCCACGACGCACAAACCGAGGATCTCCGGCTGCGCCAGCTTGAGACACTGGAAATGTTTCTTTGCCTCATCGAGGTTCCCTTTGCCGTGGAGCGGCACGACAAAAGGGAATTGAAGAAATCTGGCCGCTGGATGTCCCAGCACGTTGGCCCATTCCCGAAGTAGCTTATGGTCCGATTCATCTTCGACGTACAACACCGCGCGCACATGGTCCGCCTGCAACAAATCGAGCGCAGTCAATCGCCGTAGCGATTCCTGTAATCGCCGCTTCTCCTCCGGGCGCAACAGCCGGCGAGGCGTCCGGCCGACGAACGAAATGATTTGCTCGGGTTCCTCGCCGGCTAACAAGACCTCGGCGTGGGTCGCGATGATCAGCTTGCAGTTCCGGCGGTTCGCAACCATGCGGAGGTGATCGAAGATTTCACGCTGAAGGATGAAATGCAGGTGCGCGTCAGGCTCGTCGAGCAGCAAGACCGACGAACGACGCGCGTGGAAAAACGAGAGCAGCAGCAATACCTGGTGGAAACCACTACCTGCGTTGGCGATGTCCAGTTTGGGCGGCCGCGCCGCCTTGTCCGCTGGGTTCGCCTTCGGTCGGTACTCACAGACGATGTACGGCCTTGCGCCGGAGAAATCCGGCGGTAGCAGTTCACACTGAAACAGCCGTTCGATGTCATTGGCCAAATCCTTCCAAGGGTTCCGCGATGCCTCGGACTTGGATGCTTCCCAAATCTCCAAGAGCAGGTTGCGAACGACCTCACCTGGTTTCCCTTCGCCGACAAGCTTGTTCTGCATCCCTGGGGAGTGACGAGGTTCCTGTGTACCGATTCCCGAAAATGCCGGCACATGAACGACATTCAAGCTCTTGGCGAAGTCAGGAAAATCCGCGACGGGCTCGGGGACGTCGGGACTCTGAACGGGGCGGATGTAAACCAGCTTCTCGTTGGCATACATGAACTCCATTGTCAGAGATTCCTCGACCCGCTCGCCTTGGCCGACGATGACCTCCACGTAAATGGGGGCCGGCTTGGGCTGTTTCTGTTCGGGCACGCGCCGCGCCGTGTGCCGGTTCAACCAAAGCAAGTTCATCTCGCGCAGCGGCAAGGCCGTGAACTCGTCGAGCACGACGCTGATTCGACGCTTTCCACCGCTAGGGCCACGTTCCGCAAACCAGCGCTTGAGTGCCAAGTTCCAAGCGGCGATCGCATGCAACAACGTCGTCTTGCCGGAGTTATTTGGCCCCGCAAGCAACACCGAATTGCCGCTTAAGTCAAATGTCTGGTCGGAAAAACGCTTGAATCGAACCACCCGAACGCGGGAAATCACGACATGTGCTCCAGACCCCTAGGACAGAATTTCCCGGATCACCTGCCCGTGGTCCAGATCCAGGCGCTTGCGGCCCGGAATTTCGAGCCGGCGGCTGTCCAACCCCAGTTGGTGCAGCACGGTGGCGTGCAGGTCGGTGACGTAGTGCCGGTGCTCGACGGCGTGGAACGCCAACTCGTCGGTCGCGCCGTGCGCGATGCCTCCCTTGACGCCCCCGCCGGCCAGCCAGATCGAGAAGCCGTAGGGATGATGGTCGCGGCCGTCGGAACCCTGCGCGCCGGGCGTGCGGCCGAACTCAGTGCCCCAGACGACAAGCGTTTCATCCAACAGGCCGTGCCGCTTGAGATCGGCAATCAGCGCCGCGATCGGCTGGTCGACCTGGGCGCATAAGGCGGCGTGGCCGGCCTTGAGGTTCCCGTGAGCGTCCCACGCGCCGGCGCCGCCGTTGGAACCGTGGAAGATTTGCACGAATCGCACGCCGCGCTCGACCAGCCGCCTGGCGGCCAGGCACTGCTGTCCCAAGGGGGCCGTCGTCGGGTTGCCAAGCCCGTACAAAGCGTGCGTCGCCGCCGTCTCGCGCTCGAAGGCCAGTACGTCGGGCACCGCCATTTGCATGCGAAACGCCAGCTCGTAGCTCTTGATCCGCGCCTGGGCCGCCTGATCGGCCGGGTACTCGACGGCGGCCAGACGGTTGAGTTTGCCCAACAACTCGAACTCGCCCTGCTGCTCTTCTCGATAGACGTCCGGCCCCGGCGCCGCGTAGGGGAGCGGGTTCTTCGGGTCGACGTTCAACTGCACGCCGTTGTGCTCTGGACCCAGGTAATTTCCGCCGTGGCCCGCCATGCCGCCGCAGCAGTCGGCCAACGGTGTGCCCAGCACGACGAACTGCGGCAGGTCGTCGTTGAGCGAGCCTAGCCCGTAATGGACCCACGAGCCGATCGTCGGGAAATGCCCGTCCAGCGTGTGACGCCCCGTGTGGAACTGCATCTGGGCGCCGTGGTTATTGTCGGTGGTCCACATCGAACGCACGATGGCCATGTCGTCGACGCACTCGCCCAGGCGCGGCCACCAGTCGCTGACCTCAATGCCGCATTGACCCCGTTTGCCGTAGCCCACCTGCATGGGAAAAATCGCCGGGTGGACCTTGTGCAATCCCGGCACCACCTCGCGGAGGTTCTCTTTGGCGTAGGGCGAATCGAGCGCCGCCTTGAAGGGCGTCTCGGCGATCGTCTTGCCGGCGTATTGGTTCAAGGCGGGCTTGGGGTCGAACGTCTCCATCTGGCTGGCGCCGCCCACCATGAAAAGCCAGATGACACTCTTGGCCCTGGGGGCCAAACAGAGGCGCTCGCGGCGCGGCGACGCGGGCTCGTCGGCGGCGCGGATCACGCCGTCGCGCTGAAGCATCGCTCCGAGCGCTAGCCCGGTAAAGCCCATTCCCGCGTCGGCCAGGAATGTGCGGCGGTGTATACCAGTACAGTTACGGTGCGGGTGCTTCATGGTATTCCGCCAGTAGGGAACCGGGTTCATTATATACTTCACGCGGCCAGGAATGAGACATTTTGTCACGAGAAGGTGGTGGCTGGTGGTAGAGCCTAAGCGATGCCCCGGCTACATAGCGACCGGGGCATCGCTTAGGCTCTGCCCCAGCCACCGTGAACGTCTCATTCTCGGCCGCGTGCAGTATAGCCGGGGCATCGCTTAGGCTCTGCCTCTCGAACCATTGGCCCTTGTCGGATGGCATTCCTCCCCTTTGCCGATTTCACTGCGATTTGGCATAATGCGCTACGGCGGTGCGACGCCACCCACGCCGGCCGCCGCCATCCCCGTCAAAATCAACCCCTGGAGGAAAGGATGTTCAAGAATCTGAACCCGGAAGCGCTGGGCATTTCGGCTGGTCCGAGTGAGCTCATCGAGCTCGCGCTTTCGTCCGGATTTCGCAGTGTCGACCTGAACCTGGCTGAATTCGCGCTGCAGGTCAAGGAATATGGTCTGCCGAAGGCGCGCCGGCTGTTGGACAGCGCCAAACTGAAGATCGGCAGCTTCACGCTGCCCCTCGACTGCGGCGCCGACGACACGGCGTTTACGCGACAACTGGATCAGCTTCCGTCGCTGGTCGCGCCGGCCGTCGAGGTCGGCGCCATGCGGGCGGTGACGGTCATCGAGCCGGCCTGCGACGAACGTCCCTACCACCAGAACTTCGAACTCCACCGCCAACGGTTGGCGGATATCGGCAAAAAGTTGGCGCCGCTGGGCGTGCGGCTTGGCGTCGGCTTTCAGGCCCTGGCGGAATTTCGCGCGGGAAAGCACTTTGAATTCGTCCACAGCCTCGACGCGCTGCTGGTGCTCTTGAGCACGGTGGGCTCGCGGCAGGTGGGCGTTTCGCTCGATCTGTGGCAGGTCTGGGCAGGGGGTGGGTCGCTCGACGTCGCGCGCGCGAAGCTGAAGCCCGATCAGATCGTGACGGTGCAATTGGCCGACGCGGCTGAAGCCATCGCCACGCCCGAGCGCGCCTCGTTGAGTTCGCGCCGCTTGCCCGGCGAGACGGGCGTGATCGACGGCGCCGCGGCGCTGGTCGCACTGGCCGAATGGGGCTATCAGGGTCCGATCACGCCCGCGCCCGACGCCAGCCGGTTCGCCGGCATGCGGCGCGACGCGGTCGTCAAGCTCGCCGCGGAAACGCTCGACGCCGTTTGGAAAGCGGCGGGCCTGAGCCCGGCGGGAAAGATCACGGCGCCTGCCGGAAAGTGACCTTATTCAAACCTTGTTTCACTACGACCGCGGACTGAAGCTGACTCGCGCCGATCTGGCGATCGACTTCCGCCGCAGGCAACCCCGCGCGTTCATCTCGCACGCCCACATGGACCACATGGCGCGGCACCAGTACGCGCTCTGCACGCCCGAAACCGCCCGGCTTTATCAACTGCGGCTCGGACGCCGCGACGTGTTCGAGCTTCCCTACCGCCGGCAAATCGAATGGGGAGGACTGAAATTGACGACCTATCCGGCTGGCCATTGCCTCGGTTCGGCGATGCTCCTGGCCGAGGACGAGGGGCGGACGTTGCTTTACACGGGCGATTTCAAGTTGGGTGAATCGGCCACCGCCGAGCGCGCCGAGCTTCCGCGGGCCGACGTGCTGGTGATCGAGAGCACCTACGGCGAGCCGCGGTATCGCCACCCGCCCCGCGCCGAGAGCATTGCGAGTCTGATCGACGCCTGCCGTTCGGCCCTGGCCGACGGCGTCACGCCGGTCATTCAAGCCTACGCCTTGGGCAAGGGACAGGAGGTCACCCGCCTCTTGGCTACGGCCGGCATCCCGGTCTTGCAGCACAGCAAGGTGTTCGAGGTCAGCCAGGTCTACACGGCCTGCGGCGTCGACTTGGGCCATTACGCGGTCTATGCCGGACAGCCGTTGGCGGGGCACGCGGTCGTCACGCCCCCTTCGAACCACCGGCCGGGTCACCTGCCGGGCCTGGGCCGCACGGTGTCGATCGCCGTGACCGGCTGGGCGACGCATGCCGCCATGTGCCGGCGTCTGCGCGTCGATCACGCGATTGGCCTATCGGACCACGCCGACTACGACGAGTTGTTCGCGGCCGTCGAGCGAGTCGGCGCCCGCGAGATCTACTGCACGCATGGTCCCGACAGCTTTGTCGAACGGCTCCGCGAGGCGGGCTTCAACGCCTTTCCGTTGGCGGGCGTCGGGTGGGCACCGCCCACCATGCATGCGGGCTGAAGCCCACGCCACGAGCACGCGATTCACCACCTTTCCCGGTTGTGCCGGTCGTAACGTCTGGGGCGATCGCACCGCTCCGTTTGTGACGGCTGTTCGGGCGGTATGCCGGATTGTAACGGCCGTAACACATGGTTTGGCTCAGCGCGATCGGACCCGTTGGACGATCGCTCTTGTATCGAGGTTCCCCCGCCCGGATGCGGTGGGACGTGGCGAGCACACCCCGAGCGGTCACGGATCGATGATTTTTCGCCGCACTAGCGTCCGCTTGGCGCCATGGGCTCGCCCCGTCTTGAGCTTGCTTCTCTTGGCGGGAAGCGGCGCCGAAAGCTGGGCGCGGTTTCCCCCGCCTTTGCCGTTGCAACGCCTGCCAGGGATCACAAGGCCTTTTCCCACCTCCCGATCCGAGACCCCACTGCCCCTGGCGTCGCTGCCACGATCGATCATCCGCGGGGTGCGTCCCGTGCCGGAGGAGAACACGGAGGATGGCCCGGCCCTCGTCGGACCCGATTTCGGCGGTTCGGCCACTCCACGCGCGCCGACGTTCGCCCCCTCCGCCCCGCTCGGCAACCCTGACGCTTCAAGCGAGCGCGGCCGGGAAAAGCGGCCGCCGGCGCGCGCGCGACGACCGCTTGAGCCGACCCCCGATCGGCTGACGGATCGCCCGCGCGAAATGGACGCCGTGGCGCGGCAAGCCGAGGCCCACGTCCGGCACGGCTACGGTCTGGCGGCGCGTGGCGCGCTGTACTCGGCGCGCGCCGAGTTCGTGCTGGCGTTGCGGGTCATTACGCAGGCGCTCGATTTGCAAAGCGGCACCCAGGAACATAGCCAGGCCCTGGCGGCGGGTTTGGGCGCGCTGGCGGAAGCCGAGGACTTCATTCCATTGGGTTCGCGGCTTGAAGCCGACCTCGACATCGGTATCCTGATCAGCGCCCATCGCACGCCGGTGCTCAAGCACGCGCCCACCGAGTCGCTGCTTCCCGTGGTGGCGCTGCAACGCTATTACACGTACGCCCAAGAACAACTAGGCCGCGCGGCGGGACATGAAGAAGCCAGTTCGATGGCGCTGTACGGGCTGGGCAAGGTTTACGGCACCATGGGCACGAACAAGTTGCCCAACGTCGTGGCGCCCGAGCCCAAGGCGATGGTCTTCCACCAGGCGGCGCTCGAGGCTCATCCGGGCAACTTCATGGCGGCCAACGAGTTGGCGGTGCTGTCGGCCCGCTATGGCCGATACGAGACGGCGCGCGACCTGCTGCGGCATGGCGTGTCGATCGCGGCGCACTCGGCGATGTGGCGGAACCTGGCGGTCGTCCACCGCCAACTGGGCGAAACGGAGTTGGCTGCGCTGGCGCAAAACGAGGCGGCCTTGGCGGAGCAACGAGAGACCGCCGCCGCCGAGGCCGGCAAGGTGGTGCCGTCGTCGGACGTGCGCTGGGTCGATGCCGAGACGTTCGCGGGAACCTCGAAACCTGCGACCGACTTGCAGCGTCCCGCGGCGGTGTCGCCCGGGCCGGGCACGGCGCAGCCCGCGATGCAGACCACCCCAACGCGGCCCAACTCGATGCCGCCGGCCTCGCTGGAACCAACGGCCAAGCGAAGTTGGTGGCCGTTCAGTGCTCGCAACCAAAGCTCATCCCAGCCCGGCCCCATACGAAGGTGAGTGGATTGCTATGCGGCGCAGCAAGATGAATGGCAAGCTCGCATGGGGCGTCGTTTCGCGGCCAGCGCTGGCGTTGTGCGTCGCATGGGCCGGCTGGGCGGCGGTCTGGGCATGGCCGGCGGGCGATGCTCGTATCGCGGAGCGCCCGGCGCCAGCCAACACCTGGCAAGGCGATGCGCCGGCGACGACCATCGTGCCAAGTCAAAGCGATGCGCCGGCGAGCAAGGAGCCTTGGAGCATCGCACCCGCGCGGCGCCTTCGCGCGACGCCCGGCGCCGACTCCCAAATCCAGCTTTGCGAGGCGCTGGGCCCCGCCTCGCCGTATGCGATCCAGGGTCTCGATTGCGCCGATGGAAAGTGCGGCGAACAGGGCTGGGGGGCCGCACGGCCGATCAACTGGCAGAGTTACGCCCAGGGCGAGTACGTGGGCCACCAGCGCACCGCCCACGTCGACAGCTATCTGCTGCGGGTCGATGACGAATTGGAGTTCGTTTTTCGACTGACGCGAGAGGAAACCTCGCGCCCGTACCAGCTCAACGTCGGCGATGAGATCCGGGTCGAGTCGTTCACCGACGAAAAGTTGGACCGCGATCTGGCGATTCAGCCCGATGGAACGATTACGCTGCGCCTGCTGGGCCAGGTCCGCGCCACGCTCCGCAGCGTCGACCAGCTTCGCCAGGAGTTGGAAGAGCGATACAAGAAGTTCTACAAGACTCCGGCGATCACCGTCACGCCGCTGAAGGTCAATACCAGGCTGGAAGACCTGCGTGCGACGGTCGACAGCCGCATGGGCTTTGGCGGCCAGTCGCGGCGTGCCAAGGTCACGCCCGAGGGGACCATCCAGTTACCGCTGGTCGGTTCGGTGCCCGCCCAGGGGCTGACGCTCGACGAACTGAAGCGAGAACTCGACGAGCGCTACGCAACCGCCAAGATCGAAGGTTTTGAAGCCACGCCGGTGCTCGCCACGCGCGCCCCCCGTTACGTCTACGTGCTGGGAGAGGTCAAGCTTCCCGGCCGTTACGAACTCGTGGGGCCGACCACGGCCATGCAGGCCATCAGCCTGGCCGGCGGCTGGAACTACGGCGGTAACCTCTGGAAAACGGTGGTCTTTCGTCGCGGCGACGACTGGCGGCTGATGGCCACGATGCTCGACCTGCGAGGGGCCCTCTACGGCAAGCGCCCCTGCCCCGCCGACGAAATCTGGCTCAACGATTCCGACATCGTGTTGGTGCCCAAGACGCGGCTCTTGGTGTCCAACAACGTCATCGACATGCTGTTCACCCACGGCCTCTGGGGCATCGTCCCGTTCAGCACCTCCACGTCGTTCAGCATCACCAAGTTCTCGGCGCTGCCCTAACGTGGATTATTCATGGTCCTACACCAAACCGCGAACGCAACAATTATTAGGCGACGTTTGAGGGGCGGCGACGCTTCACGCTGAGCCGCGACGCGGCGCGAAAAAAAAACGACTCCGAAACCCCTCCCAATGGTGAGCCAAATTGGCGAAAAGGCGGGGAAACGCGAACGCGCAAAACGCGGCTTCGGCGCAGCCGAAACTGCGCAAGAAAAAACTGGCAAAACCGTACCTGTACCGACCAGGAAATCCGTCTCGGCGGATTGCCCGGCTTTAGACGCGTTAAGACTTCTTCCCCCGCAGCGTTCGTCTGTGCCACACGCAAAGCTGCTTTCGTCGGGTAAAGGTACGGTTTTGCCAGTTTTTTCGGAAGCTGCGCTGGAGGGCGTCCATGTGAATGGCCCGCGCCGCGCCCTGAATCGCAGTGGTCCCTGGACGGGGAGCGCCTCGGACCTGCTTTACGCGGTTGAGACGATCGTTGGACGTAGCGGCGCGAGGCACGGAGGATGGCCGCGTGACATCACGCGCTTCGGAGGGTGCATCAGGCGTCTCGCCCCGAACCTGCGATCAATTGGCGTCTCAATCCTTTTCGACAGGGAGCCGAATTCGCGCCGAAGACGGATAACGCGGTCGCGTCGCAAGTGACCTTCACGGACGTACTCGACGCCGTTGCGTCCGCGCGGTCTCAACGTGGCCGGATACGTGACGATTTCGTCATTGAACCGCGCGCTGGAGCGCGAACGGGCCGCGGCGGGCGACCGTCCGGGGTACGAAGACTGATCGCGCTCCGAGCATCGGCGCTGCGCGAAAAAAAACGATTCCGAAACCCCTCCCAAAGAGATCCAAAAGAGCGTGGGGTAAGGCGAAGGGTGGCGCGGCAATTGGATGCCGCTTTCGCGGCTCGCTCAGACGTCATGGGGTATTCGGAAGTCGTTTTTTTTCGCTTCGTCGCCACTTCGTGGCGAGCCGGCCGCAGGCGATGCTCAACAGGCCCATCAGCACCACGTTGGCGCCGCACCAACCGGTGGCCGCTGAGCCGGCGCCGGCCAACCCCAAGGGGGTCAGTTTGCCGTGAGGCATTGAGCCGAACAGCGCCATCGCGGTGCCGTAGCCGGCCCCCACCACGGTAAACAGGATCATCCCGACCCAGACGGTGCTCCAATCGGGCAGCAGCAGCAGCCAGGCGATGTAAGCGAATTGAGCGGCGGCCACCAAAAGCATGATCCGCGCCCAGCCGGGCGCTTCGGCCAATTGCCAATGGCGCAGGGCGGGGGCGACGCTGAAGACCACGGAAAACGACAGGATGGCCGCCAACCAATACACCATTTCAACCTTCCGCGCGTCGGCCTGGTAGACATAGGGATCGAGTCCGGCTTTCATTCGGCCCAGCCAGCGCGGCGGTGGCTCGGGCTTGAGGCCCCTTCTGGCGCGCGAGGGTTTCGGCGGCACCGCGATCCGCTCGATCACGGGCGGAGGCATCAGCGGCGGCGGTGACGGCGCCATGGCCGCCGGGTCGTCGATCGCAAGACGCGGAACCACAACCGCCGCGACGGGCGCGGCCGGCGGCTGAAGCGACAGGGAGCCGGCCGGAACGGACCTTCGCGAGATCGAACGGCGTTTGCGTTTGCCGCCCCTGGAAACCGCCGGAGCTGATGGTGGGGTCGGATTGCTCGGCGGCGTTTGGTCGTCGGTTTCGATTGCGTTCGTGCCCAGTGCGTCCCACGAGCGTTTTTCGATCCCGCTCGGTTGCGGGTTGGGCACCGGCACGATCACCTTCTGGTGACAGATCGGGCAGCGTCCCTTCTTGCCGGCGCGATGGTCCGCGGACTTGATCGAGTGACCGAGCGGGCAAACGAAGCGTATGGCCATGGTCATTGCCGGAAAGGAGCCGGTTTGCGACGATACACCCAGTCTGGCCGATGGACGCGGTGGGGTCAAGGAGAATGCATGGGCGTTGTGCCGCATGCCGAGCCAATATCAAATGCGTAGTCGCCCGCCGTGCCTGTGACTTGTGTGAACAAGCGCTCAGCGTTAGAATGGTCGAATCACAGCCGCCACGGACAAAAAGAAGGGACGGAAATCGCGACGGCGAGGAAGCACTCGACGAATGGAAACGAGCCACTTCTTTTCGGGGCGCACGAAGGCCCTGTGCCGGTGATTGACGTTGTGATCAACGACGGACGCCCCTCCAGGCCAACGAAGGGAATCAAAACCATGCCCGAGACTGAAGAGATCACCTGGCCGGCGGTGGAACCTACAAGGCGTTCCGCGACCACTACTCGAACGGCGAAGCGACGAACGGCGGTCCGAAGTGGCATGCGGCAGTTGTTGACCTCTACTTCAAGGCGGGGGCGGAAGCCCACCGCGTGCTTCGCAACGATGGGGTCTTGATCGTGAAGTGCCAGGACGAAGTCAGCGCGTGCCGGCAAAACCTCACGCACGTTGAAATCATCAACGAATACGCGCGGCTGGGATTCTACTGTAAGGACCTTTTCGTGTTGGTGCGGACGAATCGCCCCAGCGTGAGCCGGCTGAAAAAGCAGGTCCACGCGCGCAAGAACCACTCTTACTTTCTGGTGTTCGTCAAAACCACCCTAGCTTAAATGGAAATCGACGACCAACGGCAGATGGTCGCTGGCCTGCTTGGCGAGCCGGGTCGCCACGACGCGGACGTGCCGCACGACGATACCGCCGCGGTGAAACGCCTTGTCCAACGATCCCAACGCCAGCCAGGCCGGGAAGGTGCGATACCGCGACGGCGGCGTTGTGGCCGAGTGAAAGCCATGCCGCGCGAATGGGCCGCCGCCGAGCGTGTCGCGCCAGTCGTTCGTGTCGCCCGCGATCCACGTCGGCAAGTCCGGCGACTCGCGAAAAAGCGGGTGATCGAGCAGGTGATTCACCTGCCAATGCCGCTCGCTCTCGCCCAACCCCAGGTGCCAGTTCACGAGCCGCACCGGTCCCTCGGGCGTTTGCACCACCGCCAGTTGCGCCCCGCGCGGTTTCTTGCGGTTGAACCGCAGCGCAATGTGGTGATGGCTCGTCAACGGCCAACGCGACAAGAACAGGTTGCCGTAGCCTCCACGCGAGTAGTGGACGTTACGCTGGTAGAGGTGCGCCGCGGAATGGAAATACTCGGCCAAGAGCTGTGGCTGGTCTTCACGCCGGGCGCGGCGCGAGTGCTGAGCCACCTCTTGCAGGCAGAAGAGGTCCGGGTTTTCCAGCTCGATGACCTCGATCACGCGCTCGATCCGGTAACGCCGATCGCGCCCGCCGATGCCTTTGTGGATGTTGTAGCTGACGAGTCTCATTCCACCTTCGTCGTCTCTTGCGCGACGATGGGTTTGGCAAGCTTCCGGCTGGAGACCTCGACCTGGCAACCGGCGTTGCCCGCTCGTTCGGCGCCGGCGACGACCGTGAAGCTCAACGTGTCGTTGGGGCCGATCTCCTTGACCGGCTCAAAACGCACGGTCTGTCCCTCGACTTGGTATTTCGCCGGACCCTTGGTGCCGACCTGAAACGGAGTCAGGCCGTCGGCCAGAGTCACCACGACCGTCAGATCCTGGTCGGCCGTCTTGGCATAGTTGGTCACGCGCACGAGATAAGCCCCCTGGTTGCCGACCGTCATGGGATCGGGATCTTCGCTTACAAGCACCGCCAGGCCGTCGGGCGCTCGGATCTCGACGCAGGCTTCGCCCTCGGCGCGGCCGCCCTCCCGCGAGGTGACGGTCACCTGGTTGCACGAGTTGGCCGAGGGTTCCTGGCAATTGCAGAGCACCTCGAACGTCATCGACTTGCCGGCCGCCAGACGGTCGACAACCCAGACCAATTCGGCCGTCTGTTGGTTCCAGGTATATCCGTCCGTGGCGCGGAGTGCCCGGAAAGCGGGGTCGTAATGATCGACCACTTTGAGGTTGGTGGCCGGCGTCGGGCCGGCGTTGGTGACCACAATGGCGAAGGAAGCCTGCTTGCCCACTTCCTGCATCGCGGGACCGGTCTTCTTGACCGACAGTTTGGGCGGCTGGCCCGCCGGCGGCACGGGCGCGCCGCCGGCCGCCGCGGCGGTCAGGCAGGCATTGGACCGGGCCAGCATGCCGCTGACATTCCGCACCTCGATCGTATGGCACAACGCGCCCGGTTGCGTCACGCGAAACGTCACATCCACGCGCCCGCTCTCGCCGGGGCCGAGGTCGCCCAGATCGCTTTCGATCACTCGTGGGCCATTGGCGACGCGCGATTCGTGGTCGAACCCCGCGTCGTACCGATCGACCATCGTCAACCCCCTCAGCGCCGCCCCGCTCCGGTTGGTGACCCGCGCCTCGAACGTGACGTCTTGGCCGACCACGGCCTGCGTGGGTCCGCTGATCGCGATGTTCAACGTCTGCGACAAGATCGTCGTGGGGGCGCAGTCCTGCGCGCTGAGTTGGTCGGCCGTGGTCACGCCGGCGCAGTTCTTCACGGCGCCCGGTTTGTCGGCGCGCAGTTGCACTTCGATCGAGCGCGCCTGGCCCGCCGGCAGATCGCCCAATCGCCATTCGAGGAGGCCGCCGGCCCTGACGCCGGCCTGGGGCGTGCTGCCCAGGTACGAGAGGCCGTCGGCAAGCTGGTCGGTCACCGTGACTTCCCTCGACGGCTGGCTGCCGGGATTGCGGACTTCGATCCTGTAATTCAGGGTGTCGCCCACCGTGGCCTGGGCCGGGCCGGTTTTTCGGATCGCGATGTCGGGCGAGCTCCAGGTCTTGGTCGTCGCGCCGTTGCCGACGACCAGGCGCTCGCCGTTGGGCGCCGCGGCGTCGGGGTGGATCACCTGGATCGCCACGTAGTTGGTGCCGGGCGTCGCGGCCGTCTGCTCGATCTCGACGTTCGCCTGGCCGGCCGCGTTCGTCACGACCTCGACCATCGGGACGCCGTCGGGCGTGAAGCCGGCCGGAGGACCACCGGCGGCGATTTCGTACCGCACGACCCAGCCGGCCAACGGGGCATGCGTCGTGTGCCGAGTGACGATGGTCGTGAAGGTGTGCCGCGTGCCCGCCGTGTTGACCGCCGGGGGCGGATACGAAATCTCGGCGTCGATCCAATGGATCGTCGAGGTGCGCTGGTGCGTATCCCAGCGGGCCACTTCCGGCGCGTACGCGCTGACGTGGCTCGTTCCCTCCGTCGGCGACGACACCGAAATCCAGGCCTGGCCGCGCTCGACCCGCACATCGTCGCCGTTGCTGGGGGTGCCGCGATGCAGGCAGAGGTAGCGTGACGAGGTCGTGCCCACCGCGTAGGTTGGGCTGATCTTCCGCGGCCAGTGGTTGAAGCCGAGCAGCCAATCGACCGGAGTGCGCCGGCCCAGGCCGACGAACTGCCCGACGCCGCCGGGCGCCAGCGTCCACTCGACGGGTTGGTTGGCGTGCAGGTAGCCGTCGCTGCCGCGAACCGCGGCCACGATCACCACTTCGCTGCCGACCGGCGCGATCACGTCGGATGGAATCACCGCCACTCCCACGACTTGATGGTGCGGTATGTGTTGTGGCGCCGGCTCTGGAGCGTACGCGACGGGGCCCCAGGTGAAAATGCGTTCGCCGGTCTGGTCGATCATCAGCCGGCGTCCCGAGCGACAGCCCGATGTGGCCAGCGCGCAGCAAGCCAGCGCGGCCATAATCAATCGCCGGTGCTCAGACAAGGCAACCATAAACAACCGCGCGCGCAGTGGAACAGGAACGACCGCTTTTGGTCTTCTTGAACCTTAGCATACATTTGGCAACATGGGGGGTTTTTCCAACCGTCCGCGTTGGGAAAACGCAACGCGCCAACCGTTACCCAACGAAAACCCCCCCCAACCGATCCCGTAGCTGGCTTGCTGGCTTCGCAAGAAGTCAGGCCGTAGCTGGCTTCGCAAGAAGTCAGGCCGTAGCTGGCTTCGCAAGAAGTCAGGCCGTAGCTGGCTTCGCAAGAAGTCAGGCCGTAGCTGGCTTCGCAAGAAGTCAGGCCGTGGACGCGAGTTACGCCGGAATTCTTGCGAATTCTGCTACAGCACAGTGCGCGAGTTGCTCCCGTAGCTGGCTTCGCAAGAAGTCAGGCCGTAGCTGGCTTCGCAAGAAGTCAGGCCGTAGCTGGCTTCGCAAGAAGTCAGGCCGTGGACGCGAGTTACGCCGGAATTCTTGCGAATTCTGCTACAGCACAGTGCGCGAGTTGCTCCCGTAGCTGGCTTCGCAAGAAGTCAGGCCGTGGACGCGAGTTACGCCGGAATTCTTGCGAATTCTGCTACAGCCGCGAGCCGATGTCGTACCTGCTTCACGGAACGCCACGGAGGGCGTTCCCTACAGATGCCGCTTCACGGCCACGTTCAATCTCGGTTTCCAAACAGGCCCGTCGCGTACCAAATGCCGTTGCCGCCACGCTTCATATCGTAGCCGAAGCGGGGTTGCCGCGAGCGCACCGCGTTCCAATGGCCTGACGAGTGGCGCCAGCTATCGACGCAATCCACGGCGGCGTCGACCAGGCCCTCGTGCGGCCAACTTTCGGCGACCACTTCCTGCGCCCGCAGCCCGCGCGGCAGCAACCGGCTCAAACGCGGGAACCTCCAACCCCAATGATGATGACCTTGCACTCGAATCCGGGCCTGGTACGTCGAATGGCTCTTCGCCTCGGTCGCCAACATCGGATCGAGTTCACCCTTGGTGCTGGCCGGCGCTTCGGGATGAATGCGCACCGCGAAGACCATGGTTCGCTGTGTGAGTGTGCCGGGCGGCAAGTCAAGCACCACGGCCAGGTGTCGCGGCTGGAACCGATAGAACTTGCCGGGCACAAACGACAAAACCGTCACGACATGCCCGTAGAATTCGGTGTCGGCGTGGGCGTAGTCGATGATCGCGAACCCCGGCTGGCCCTTGAGATCGGCGAAAGCCGGGTGATCCAGCAGCCTCGATACCGCGCCCGCCATCGTAATCTCGACGTCGAGGGGCAATCGCACCGCCACGTATCGCCGGAGCAACTCGCGGATGGCGCTATCCGACAGCGTTTCGGCGTCGAACTTTCGTTGGGTCGCGTTGACGTTCGATTGGAACTCGACGAACATCATTCTTTGCTGGGCTTGGGCAATACGCACCGCCTTACCATAATCGGTATGCCACTCGATGACGTTTTCTTCCTCCTCCGTTTTTGCGGGCGGCTCGGCCTGGCCGACCGGCGATGGAATGCCAGCGGCCTCTTGAGTACTCTGCGACTCCGGGGCCGGCTCCTCGATAAGGACCGGCCCGGCAGCCCCCATCCAGGTTAGTAGCTGAATAAGGCCCATTGACAGTAGAATGCGAAGCATCTTGAAAACCTCCTGATGGGCGAGAGTGGCGAACTTGCACAGTCCGTCGCAGTCGCTGTGACGCCGAAAGCGTCGTGTGGGTGAGTTTGTGGATTAGGCAGTTTTTGCCAATTGGATGTTACTGGTGTATCAGGTAGTTTGGTCAAACTCAACCCACTTACCTGCCTTTTTTGTTCCAGGGTCTGACCATGCGACGACGACTCTTGCCAGCCAGCCAAGCCGTGGCTATTGTCTTAACCCTTTTTGTGGGCATTAGTTATGGATCGTCTCCGGCCGCGGAAACAGCGAAAAACCGATTGGTGCAAGCCGTCAGCCGACTTGATCGGTATTTGACCAAGGACGGTGCCAATGGCCGAGCCTGGAAGCGATATTTGCTTTGGGACGATCTGCAGCGGGCTCTCGGGCCGTCTGATGATCTGGAGCGTCGGCGCATCGAAGCGGTGTACGATCGATTCCGCGCCGGCCACCGAGGGCTGGAACTGGCGGTGTTTCGGGATGTGGCCCTTGCGCTTCGGGTCTATTTCGACGAAACATCTCCCCCGATCGACGCATTGCCGGCGCTGGCCCGGTCGGCAAAGGAGCATTTCATCGCCCGCACCCCGGCCGACCTGGCACGGGCGAAGCGCCCCTTGGTCCAGGCTCTGGGCCGGCTCGACCGTTACCTGTCGCCGGCCGGCGCCAACGGCCGGGCATGGAAGCGGTTCTTGATGTGGGACAATCTCCAGCGGGAACTGGCGGCACAAGGCGGCCCGGACTATGTCGCTTTGGATGCCGTGTACCATCGCTTCCATTCCGACCATGTCGGGCTGGAGTTGCCCGTCTTTCGCGACGTCGCCCAAACGCTCTGGGCGTACCGTCACCTGGCCGAACAGGTGTCAAACGCGGGCTTTCACGCCGAGTTCGAGGCCCATCTGGAAATGCTTGCCAAGGGCCTGGCCGACTACCGGCAAGACGCCGAAGCGCCATTGGAGTCAATCGGCGAGGCACTCGGTTGGCTCCAGCGGCACCGCCAAGCGCTCGATGTCGTGCGGGCGATCCGCGCCCACCTGTCGCAACCCAATCTCTACGCGCAGGTGTCGCAAGGCCTGATCGCCGCCGGCAGCGGTCGAACGGTCGACGAGACCGCCCCGGTTCGAGACTTCATTCTCGGCACGTCGATTTCGGGCACCGGTCGCACCGTGGGCACGGCCTCGCTACGGCTGGTGCCGGACCCCCACCGGGCAGTCATCGAGACCGTGTTGGATGCCACCAATCATTCCCGCACCGTAGGACACAACGGCCCGGCGATCATTTTCAGCGCGGGTGAAACGCGGATCACGGGTTGCAAGCGGCTCGTGATCGACGCCGACGGTGCGCGCGGCGCTCCAGCCAAGTCTTCAGCCAGAACGCGCACGCGCGTGACGGGGGTCGGGTCGACCAAGCGTCGTCTGATGGGCCGTATCGTCCGCCGCGTCGCGCAAAAGCGGATTCCGAGCCAGAAATCGGCCGGCGAGCAAATTGCCGCGCGGCACGCCGAAGGCACGTTCAACGCCCGGCTTGAGGCGGAGGTCGGCGCGACGCTGAGCAACGCGAACCAGACCTTTCAACAGCGTTTTCGCAACCCACTTGTCCGCCGCGGCGAGTTTCCGCGTCTGTTGCGCTTCAGTACGACCGAGGATGCGCTGCGCGTCGAGGGCTTGCACGATGGTCCGGCGCGGCTGGCGGCGCCGTCGCCCCCACCCGACGTGTCGGGCCGGCCCGACCTGGCCCTGCGGTTGCACGAGTCGCTGGTAAACAATTTCGCGACCGGTTTACTCGCGGGGCGGACGATCGACAAGGACCAGGCCGAGCGGATCGCGCTGGACATCGCGGGTGCGCTGCCCCCTCAACTTCAAGACGACGCGGGCCGCGAGCCGTGGGCGATCGAATTCGCCGGCCCCCAACCGATTTCGTTGCGCATTGAAAAAGACCGCGTCACGCTGACCATTCGCGGGCGGCGGTTCAAATCCGATCGCAGGGTCTTCGACTACCCGATGAACTCGACCGTTGGCTATCGGCTGGAAAACGCCGGGGGGGCCGTCAAAGCGGTGCGCGAGGGCGAGGTCGAGGTTTTTCCGCCCGACTTCGTGCCGGGCCAGGGGGGGCAGCTCAGCCTTCGACAATCGACCCTTCGCAATCTGCTGAAGCGCCGCTTCGACAAAATCTTCACGCCGGAGATCGTCTCGCAGGGCTTGGTGTTTCCCGGCCGGATGCGCCGGGCGGGCAAGCTCGACCTGACTCAGCTTCAAGCCGATCGAGGTTGGTTGACTCTGGCCTGGCGACGACGCGCCACGAACCATGAGGCGCCCAAATGACCCGCTACGTCGATATCGTGTTCGATTGCCTGCCCTTGCGTTCGATCGGGCGCATGGACATCCCGTTGGATGCCTCGCCCAAGTACCGCGCCCGTTGCGAACGGATCAAACACGCGCTGGCGACGCACGGTTCGCACAACAGCTATTACCTCTACAACGCCAAGTGCGGCTTCCATCTGACGAATCAGGCCGACGTCGGAATGTTGGAGTTCGCTTTCGAGGGGACGGCCCTGACCGACGAAACCGACCAGACGACCTTGCGCTGCGACCTCGCGGTCGAACTGGCCCGGGAAACGTGCGACTGGCTGACCGAGCCGGTCGTGGCCTGGTTCCAGCAGACGGTGCCGCGGAGCGTGGCGGTCGAGTTCGACCGCTACATTGCCGCCGGCGACCTGGCGCAGACCGTCGAGCGCATCGCCCGACTCCAGGCCGAGTCGGAAGACAGGGGGGGCTACGTGGGCATGTATCTCTGAGAGGCGTTAGGTAAGCGGGCGGTTGGCACTCGCCAGATCCAAAAAAGGCGTCGCGGCACATGCGGCGCGGCGCGGCGGTTTCGGCGCAGCCGAAAATGGCCAAGAAAAAACTGGCAAAACCGTACCTGTACCGACAAGGAAATCCGTCTCGGCGGATTGCCCGGCTTTGGATCCGTTAAGACTTCTTCACCCGCGACGCCCATCTGTGCCACTCGCGCCGAAGCTTTCGTCGGGTAAAGGTACGGTTTTGCCAGTTTTTTCAAAGCCCGCGAAGGCACCCCTCGAGCCGACAGCACGACGCCAAGCGTCGACACGTATCGCCGAATTGGCGCCCAATGCGAGTGCCCACAAGGCCTGGCGACGGAGTACGGGGTCCTCTTCTCTGTGCTGCCTTTTACGTGTCGTCCACATGAACCTCGTCCAACCACCGGTTATACTTATGTAGTATACATACTAAGGATCTGGCGGCAGAACCGCCCGGCAGGCGGGACGCCTGCACCACCATGGCGGTTCTGGGATAGGCTCTAAGAAAAACAACCATCCAATGAGGTATTTCCATGATGCTGATCGCTCGTTCGAACTCCGCTGATTTCGCCCTTCCGTCCGCGTGGTACGGGGCGCTCACCTTGTGCGCCATGGTCATCCTGTCCACTTGGCCAGACCGGACGTCGGCCGCCGAACCGCCGGCCAAGGGCGAGCGGATCGTGTTCCTGGGCGACTCGATCACCCAGGCCGGCGCCGCTCCCAGCGGCTACGTGTCGCTGGTCAAGGAAGCGATCGACGAGCGGCTCGCCGGACAAGGTATCGAAGTCATCGGCGCCGGGATCAGCGGCAACAAGGTGCCCGATCTCGAAGCTCGGCTCCAGCGCGACGTGCTGGCCAAAAAGCCCACACGGGTGGTGATCTACATCGGCATCAACGACGTCTGGCACTCGCAAAACGGCCGTGGCACGCCCAAGGACCAGTTCGAGCAGGGGCTGCGCCGGCTGATCGCGGCCATCCAGAAGTCGGGCGCCCGGGTGCTGCTCGCGACGGCCAGCGTGATCGGCGAGAAGGTCGACGGCTCGAACCCGCTCGACGAGATGCTCGATGAATACTGCCAGATCAGCCGCCGCGTGGCGCGCGATACGAAGTCGCAGCTCGTCGACCTGCGAAAGGCCTTCCTCGGCTACCTGAAGGAGCACAATGCGGACAACGCCGAGTCCGGCGTGCTCACCATGGACGGCGTCCACCTCAACGCCGCGGGCAACCGTTTCGTCGCCGGCCAGATGCTAGAGGCGCTGGGCCTCGCGCAGCCCGGCAAACTGCTGCGGCACGTCGTGCTTTTCAAGTTCAAGGATGACGTCTCGGCCGAGCAGGTGCGTGAGGTTGTTCAGGCCTTCGCGGCGTTGCCCGGTAAAATCGACGTCATCGTCGACTTCGAGCACGGCACCGACGTTGGCGTCGAGGACCGTTCGGCGGGCTTCACGCACGCCTTCCTGGTCACATTCCGCGACACGGCCGGGCGCGACGCCTATCTTCCCCACCCAGCCCACGAGGAATTCAAGAAGCTCGTCGGCCCGCGCATCGACAAAGTGCTCGTGTTCGATTATTGGGCCGGCAAGTAGGAACCGAAGGGGCGCGGTGGAATCGTCGAGGGGAGTCAATCGCACGTCGGCGCGGTGATGGCTCGACCACCTCGCCCCTACGGGGAGGACAACCGTTTTTCATGGCGCGTTCCTGGGGCTATCGCCCCAGGCTCGACAACCACGCCGCTACGCGGCGGAATGCGATCATGCTGCTCAAGAATGCTTGGTTGGGAGTTCGCCTCCTTCTACCAAAAGAACGGCTACCGTAACCACGACGTTATTTGTGAAACGGACCACGAAGCGATGCCCCGGCTGGAAAGCGACCGGGGCATCGCTTAGGCTCTGCCCCAGCCACCGCGCCCCGGCTGGAGAGCGGCCGGGACCACCGAACTATACTGAGCTTTGAGGAAACTCAGGGCATGGCCTATAATGGCCGCTCTTGGGGTTGGTCACATGGAGGTGGTTGCAATGTCTCGCTACCGAAACGGGCGCCCGGTTTCGATTCCGGCCGCGGTCGGCGTTTTCTTCGCCGGCTTTTTCTTCGCCGCAATGCCGGCCTTGGCCCAAAGGCCCATGGATCCGACGGACATCGGCCGCGTGCCGGGCACGAATCGGTTTCCGCCCGATCTCTGGAGGGGGGTCAGTGAAGCGACGCCCGCCAGGCCGGGGTCGCCGCGCGGCGCGAAGCAGAGTTGCCCCTTGTGCGGCGCACCGCGCCGCCAAGACGCGTTGGAAACCTCCGCTGCGCTCGACGCGCAGCCCGCCGACGCGGTTGAACCCACGGCGCTGGCCAATTATCTCAAGGAGTTGTTGACCCGCAACGTGGAGGAGCACCGTCCGGCCACGAAGCAGCGCTTGAAGACCAACGAGAAGCTTCGGCCGGGCGAGCCGGCGCAGGTGATTCTGGAATTGAAGGAACGGCTTGGCAACGGCGCCCTGGAGGGGACCGAGTTCGCCGACTCGCCCGATATGTTGGTCAAGCTGGTCCGCGCCCTGGAGGCCGAACAGCAGCCGGACGCGGCGATACATGAGCGGGAATGGAAATACGTCCGAGAGCCACAACGCGCATTCGCGCGCTGGGGCGTCGAACCTCGCGCACGGATCGACGCGCTGCGCGGCGCGAGCGGCAAGCTCGACCAGGCGGCCAACGACTTGGAAGAGCAGGATTTCTTCGAACGGGCCGACGAACTCCGCGCCCTGGCCCACAAGCTGCGGCGCGACGCGCGCGCCGCCGTCGCCGCCGCCGGGGCGGATGCAGGCGCCGGGGCGGATGCAGGCGCCGGGGCGGATGCAGACATTGACCGGATCGATCGCGCGTCGAAACGGCCCGCATCGCGGCGCATGAAGGCCCCCCACGGCGACGCCGAGGTCGAACTGTCCGACGACATCGAGCAACTCCGCGACGAGTTGCGAAGCGTGCGGCAGGCCCTGGAAACGCGCTGGAGCGAACCGCGGCACTGAAGCCGACGGCCACGGCAAGGTCGCCCGCTCGCCCGACACGACACGGGCGGGTTGGTGAGGTTGTTTACCGGCGCGCATCAGGAAACGCGAACACGCGTAAACGCGGCTTCGGCGCAGCCGAAACTGCGCAAGAAAAAACTGGCAAAACCGTACCTGTGCCGACCAGGAAATCCGTCTCGGCGGATTGCCCGGCTTTAGACGCGTTAAGACTTCTTCCCCCGCATCGCGCATCTGTGCCACACGCGCCGGAGCTTTCGTCGGGTAAAGGTACGGTTTTGCCAGTTTTTTCGTGACGAAGGCGCAACCCATCGCGGCGCCAGTTTGAACTCCGCGCCGACACGCCGCGAACACTCACCGGAATTTTTTCCAAAACTGGGCTTGACGCGGGTTTTTTTCTAGACTTCCGCGAAAGAGATCCAAGAGAGCGTGGGGTAAGGCGAAGGGGGCGCGGCAATTGGATGCCGCTTTCGCGGCTCGCTCAAGACGTCATGGGGTATTCGGAAGTCGTTTTTTTTCGCTTCGCCGCCGTTTTGTTTTTTTCACGTTCGTTGCTGCGCAACGAGCGTGCTTTTTGCGTAAAAATGATCCTTTCCGGTTCGTGGGCCGCCCTGGAACCCGGCGAGCTTGCGCCGCGGGTTAGTGTGACGGCGGACTGCGCTCGTTCCCCAGTCCGGGCTAGCTTGGTCAAGCGAATATGGTATCCTGGATTGAGGCCCAACGCGATGCCCCGGCGAAGATCGAGTGCGCGGACCCACGAACATGGACGAGATGAAACACCAAAAAGCGGCGGACGGCGCCACGACCAAGCCGGCCGGCTCGACGATTGAGTTCTACGGCGGATATCAGGTCTACTCCGAGAGCGGCGTCGATTTGACGCTGCTGAAACGCCGTTTGGCCATGACCCCCACCGAACGTTGGGAGGAGAACAGCCAAGCTTTACATATGGTGGAAGCATTCAGGGAGGCCGGACGTGTTCGACGCGCCGCAAATCCTTCGCCGGTTGATCGACCAAAAGGTTGAATTCGTGGTGATCGGGGGGCTGGCGATGGTCACGCATGGCTCGGCCCACGTCACGGATGACCTGGATGTGTGCTATCGCCGTAGCGAACCAAACTATCGCGCTCTGGCAGCGGCGCTTGCGCCGCTGCATCCGACCTTGCGTGGCGCCCCGCCGGGTCTTCCGTTCCGCCTCGATCACCGGACGATCAGTGCGGGGCTGAATTTCACGCTGGATAGCGATCTTGGCGCGATCGACATTTTGGGCGAAGTCGCAGGCATCGGCTCCTACGATACCGTTCTGGCGGCATCCGACGCGCAGATTCTCTGTGGCTCGGAAGTACGCGTGCTTTCAATCGACGGGCTCATCGCCGCGAAACGAGCGGCGGGACGCGCAAAAGACCAATCGCACTTGCTTGAGCTTCTGGAGTTGAAGAAGCTGCGCGAGCAGGGAACGTAGTTCAGATGCCCCTTCACAACGGTTATACTCCACGCGGCCGGGAATGAGACATTCACGGTGGCTGGGGCAGAGCGTAAGCGATGCCCCGGTCGCTATCTAGCCGGGGCATCGCTTACGCTCTGCCACCAGCCACCACTTTCTCGTGGCAAAATGTCTCATGGATGGCCGCGTGAAGTATAAATCCCGTGAACGGGGCGGGACCGCCTCCGCGACGAGGCCGCGGAGCGGCCGCGGATACGTTCCCACGCGGAGCGTGGGAACGAGGTGGACGAACGACTGGCCTTACTTGCGCCGCGGGTTGGTGTGCGGACTTTCTCCTTTCTCCTTTCTCCTTATCTCTCCACCGGCGTTGACTCCGTCGCGCCTTTCAGGGATACTTCATCCCAAGCCCTTCTTCGGCAAAGCTTTAGGTTTGACGCATGTCCGTCGCACAGAAGCGAGATCTCGAAGCCTATTGCCTCGCCGTGGCTCGCCGTGCCAAAGCGGCGTCGGCCGAGTTGGCCGTGGCGTCGGGCGCGCTGAGGAACGCCTTCTTGCTCGACTTTGCCGGGCGGTTGCGGGCTGAGACCGCCGAGTTGCTGGCGGCCAATGCGCTCGATCTGGCCGCCGCGGCGAGTTTTGGACTCTCCGACGCGCAAATCGACCGTCTGCGGCTCACGGCTCGCTCGGTCGAGGCGATGGCCGGGGCGGTCGAGCAAGTCGCGGCCTTGCGCGACCCGGTGGGCGAAGTGATCGAGTCGTCGGTTCGGCCCAACGGCTTGGAGGTGCTCAAGGTTCGCGTGCCGCTGGGCGTGGTGTTCTTCATTTACGAGTCGCGCCCGAACGTGACCTCCGACGCGGCGGCCATTTGCGTCAAGAGCGGCAACGCGGTGATCCTGCGGGGCGGCAAGGAGGCGGCGCGCTCGAACCAGGCCATTGCCGGCATCGTGTCGCGGGCCGCCCTGGCGGCGGGCCTGCCGGCCGACGCCGTGCAATGGGTCGACACCGCCGACCGCGACGCGGTCGGGCACTTCCTGGCGCTGGAAGAATACATCGCCGTGGCGATTCCGCGCGGCGGCGAGGAACTGATTCGCCGCGTGGCCGACGAGGCCCGAATGCCGGTCATCAAGCATTTCAGCGGGAATTGCCATGTCTACGTCGACGCCGCGGCCGACCTCGAAATGGCCCGGCGGATCACGCTCAACGCCAAATGCCAGCGGATGGGAGTCTGCAACGCCGCCGAATCGCTGTTGGTGCATGCGGACGTGGCCGCCGAATTCCTGCCCCTCATCGGCCCGGCGCTGGGCGAGCGCGGCGTCGAGATCCGAGGCGACCAGCGTACTCGCGAGCTGCTGCCTGAAGCCCGCGAGGCCGATGAGAGCGACTTCGCCACCGAGTACCTGGGACCGATCATTTCGGTCAAGGTGGTTGGCTCGCTCGACGAGGCGATCCGGCATGTGAATCACTACGGTTCGGGGCACACTGAGGCGATCGTCACTTCCGACCTGGCCGCCGCCCGCCGGTTCACGGCCCGCGTCGACAGTTCGGCGGTAATGGTCAACGCCAGTACGCGGTTCAACGACGGTGGCGAGCTCGGGCTGGGCGCCGAAATCGGCATCAGCACCGACAAGCTCCACGCGCGCGGACCTTGCGGCGTCAAGGAGCTGACCAGCTACAAGTACGTGGTCTATGGAAACGGCCATGTCAGGGAGTAGACCAATGACCCATGACATTCTCAGTCAAGCGGAGGTCGAAAGCCTGTTGTCGGCCGCGGATATTCGCGCCCCTTCCGCGCGCTCGCGCGGCAAGGTCAGCCGCTACGATCCCAAACACTCCCCGTGGCGGGGCGACGACCCGCTGCGCGCGTTGCGCACCCTGCACGAGCGATTCGCGCGCGGCTTCGCAGCCGCGCTCTCGGCGCTGCTGCGTTCCAACGTCGAGGTCGCGCTGAGGGGCGTCGACCCCATGACCTACGGACAGTTCGTGTCCGGTCTGGAAAACCCGACCTGTCTCAACCTGCTCAAAGCCGAACCGCTGGAAAGCAAGCTGCTGCTCGAGATCACCCCGTCGGTCCTTTACCCCATCATCGACCGCTTATTGGGCGGTGGGCGTGAAACCGGTCCCATGCCGCGCAGGCCGCTGACGGAAATCGAACTGCGACTGGCGCGGCGGATCACCGCGGTGATCCTGGCCGAACTCCGCCGGGCGTGGGAAAGCGTACTCACGCTCGACCTGCGGGTCATCCGCGTCGAAAGCGATCCGCGGCTCGTCGAAATCGCGCCGCCCAGCGCGATCGTGGTGCTGATCGGCTTCGAGCTGACGATGGACGGCGCGCGGGGAATGATCCGTCTTTGCGTCCCCCGGAGTTCGATCGATCGCATCGGCGGCAAGCTGTCGAGCGGCGCCGGCGAGCGCGACGACCGGCGGCCGGCGACGCCGGAAAACGCCGCGGCGATCAGTGGCAAGGGACCAGGCCCAGCGTTGCCGTTCGTCGTAAGGCTGGCCCACACGCGCATTTCGGGCGAGGAACTGATGGGGCTCGCTGTGGGCGACATCATCACCACCGAGAAGAACGTCCACGCCCCGTTGACGGTCGAAATCGAGGGAATTGCCGCCTTCCATGTGCGGCCCGGCGCGTTCGAGGGGCGAAAGGCCGTCCGTATCGAGGAGCTACCGGCTCTGATGCCTGATTGATTCACTCACCCGAGGTGCTTCCATGCCCGGCGGTCAACTGTTCCGCGCCCCCTCCGTCTTGCTTCTTCTCGCCGCGCTGTTTTGCATTCCGCAACGCGCATCCGCCGCCGAGAAGCCGGCGGCCAAACGCCGCGCGAACCGCCTGGCCCAGGAAACCAGCCCCTACCTGCTGCTGCACGCCCACAATCCCGTCGATTGGTATCCCTGGGGCGACGAAGCGCTGGCCAAGGCCAAGGCCGAGGGAAAGCTGATCTTCCTTTCCATCGGTTACTCCAGTTGCTATTGGTGCCATGTGATGGAACGCGAATCGTTTACGGACGACGAGATCGCGCGCTATCTGAACGAGCATTTCGTTTGCATCAAGGTCGACCGCGAGGAGCGGCCCGACATCGACGAAATCTACATGACCGCCGTGCAAATTCTCAACCGCCGCGGCGGCTGGCCGCTGTCGATGTTCCTGACGCCGCGGGCCAAGCCGTTCTTCGGCGGCACCTACTTTCCGCCCCGCGACAAGGAGGTTGAAGTGCCCGAGGGCCGCGACGGAACGCCGGCGGAGACGCGCCGGGTGACCGGGTTTCTGACGCTGTTGAAGTTGATCGCCGAGCGCTGGAAGGAAAAGCCCGGCGAGTTGAGCGACGCGGGCGATCAGCTCGCCGCCGCCGTCAAGCGTTCGCTTGGCGGCCGGGCGCCGATCCACGCCGAGCCGCCCGGCGACGAATTGTTCGACGCCTTGCTGGGCGAGTTGGCCGACCGTTACGACGAGCGGTTCGGAGGCTTCGGCTTCAGCGACTCCGACCCGCGACGTCCCAAGTTTCCCGAGCCGCCGAACCTGGTGTTCCTCATCGACCGCGTCCGCCGCGCCGACACCCCGAGTGCCCGCGAGATGCTCGTCGGCACCTTGGAAAAAATGGCCGCCGGCGGCATCCGCGACCATCTGGGAGGCGGGTTCCACCGCTACAGCACCGACCGCTACTGGCGGATCCCGCACTTCGAGAAAATGCTCTACGACAACGCTCAATTGGCCGGCGTCTACGCGCAGGCGCACCAGTTGACGGGCCGCGCCGATTTCCGTCGGGTGGTCGAGGAGATTCTGGCGTTTGTCCAACGCGAAATGACCGACGCCGAGGGGGGCTTCTACGCCGCCCTCGACGCCGAGACCGACGCCGAGGAGGGCGCCTACTACGTCTGGAAACGCGAGGAACTTTCGCAGGTTCTTGGCAAGGACGACTTCGACTTCTTCGCCGACGTCTATGGCGTGTCGGACGGGCCGAATTTCGATCAGCGCTCGGTGCTGCTCTTGGCCCACCCACTGGCCGAATCGGCGGCCAAGCGAAAACTCTCCGAGGACGAGCTCCAGCAACGACTCGCGCCCTTGCGTGAAAAGCTACTGGCCGTCCGCGACCGCCGCGAGCGCCCGCTGACCGACGTCAAGATCCTCACCGGCTGGAATGGGCTGATGATCCGCGGCTACGCCGACGCCGGCCGGCTATTCGAGCGGCCGGAATACATCGCCGCCGCCGCCCGCGCCGCCGACTTCGCGCTCGCGCGGCTGCGTACGCCGCGGGGCCGGCTGCTGCACACGTTCACCAGCGGCGAGGCGAAACTCAACGCCTACCTCGACGACTACGCCTTTTTCATCGACGGGCTGATTGCCTTGCACCAGGCCACCGGCGAGCGCCGCTGGCTCGATACGGCCGACGAGTTGACCGCCGTGCAACTCGAACTATTCTGGGACGATCAGGCGGGCGGCAGCTTTTTCACGTCAAGCGACCATGAGGAGCTTTTGGCCCGCGGCAAGGATCCCATCGACACGGTGCTCCCCTCGGGCAACGCCGTCATGGCAAGCAACCTCGCCTATCTGGGGCATGCGCTCAAGAAGGACGAGTACCTCGACCGCGCCCGCGAGACCGTGATCGCCTTCGCCGCCATGCTTTCGCAAACGCCCATTTCCATGCCGCGCATGGCGGTTTCTTGGGCCGCGGTGCGGGAGGCCGAGGCGGCCGAGAGCAAGCGGGAGGCCGAGGCGGCCGAGAGCAAGTAGTTGGGTTCGTGCCTGCCCGCGAACGATGCAGGGTCTTTTTCAGGAACGAAAACAAAAGCAGCTTCGGCGCAGCCGAAAATGGCGAAGAAAAAACTGGCAAAACCGTACCTGTACCGACAAGGAAATCCGTCTCGGCGGATTGCCCGGCTTTGGATCCGTTAAACCCCAAGACTTCGCCTACCTTTCGGCGTAGGGCGCCACCTACACATCTTGTAAAGAGGCCAGGGGCTTGCCCCCTGGAGTTTCACGCTCGTATCTACACACGCAGGCTCCCCTGATTATCTGTCTTTCCCCGTGTCGCCCCGCCGGCTGCCAGAGGCAGCCGGCGGGACGACACGGACGGTGGGGATGCGGCCGCATTCGATTTAGAAACCAACGTGAAACTCCAGGGGGCAAGCCCCTGGCCTCTGACGAAGAAGCCCATGATTGACCAACATGACGTCAACTCCTCCGGAAAGCGAGGTGCTTTTGCCAATGCTCGTTGTCGGGCGTGGGAAAATCCATCCGCAGATGGACGCCGCGGCTCTCCTCGCGCGCCTGGGCGGCGGCGATCATGGTGCGCGCGACCCAAAGCATGTTTTGCAATTGCCAGCCGGCCGGGTCGGCGAACTGCCGGTTGAGCACGTAGCCGCACCAACCGCCGATGGCGTCGTCGGCCTCGGCGAGGCCCGCCGCGTCGCGCCGCACGCCCGCGTGACGCCACATCAGGCTCCTGAGCGAGTTGCGGATGTCGTCCAGATCCAACGGCTCGACCGGCTCCGCCGCGGCGGGGTTTTCCAGGGGCAACGCGCGGTAGTCGTCGGTCATACCCAGCGCCAGCCGCGAAACACCTTCGCCGGCGTGCGCGCCGTAGACCAACCCCTCGAGCAGGCTATTCGACGCCAGCCGATTCGCCCCGTGCAGCCCGCTCGAACTGACCTCGCCGGCCGCCCATAGCCCAGCGAGCGTCGTGCGTCCTTCGCCGTCGACCGTGACGCCGCCGACCATGTAGTGCGCCCCCGGTCGGACGGGAATCCAATCGCCGGCGATGTCGATGCCGAACTCGCCGCAAATCGCGGCGATGCCGGGAAACCGGCTGCGCACCCGCTCGGCCGGAAGGTGCGACAGATCGAGGTAGACACTGGGATGCCGAGTCTTGGCCATCTGGGCCACGATCGCCTGGCTGACGACGTCGCGCGGGGCGAGCTCGGCGCGCGGGTCGTAGTCGGGCATGAAGCGGTGGCCGTCGCGGTCCACGAGCCGGGCGCCCGCCCCGCGCATGGCTTCCGTGATCAGGCTGCGGCTGCTGCCGGCGATGTAGAGCACGGTGGGGTGGAACTGCATGAACTCCATGTCGCGCAACTCGGCGCCGGCCCGCAGCGCGATGGCGTGGCCGTCGGCGGTGGCCACCGGCGGGTTGGTCGTTTCGCGGTAAATCCGGCCTGCTCCGCCCGTGCAAAGGATCGTCTGCTTGGCCCAAACCAGCGTTTTGCCGTGCCGCGGGTTCCAGACCAAGGCCCCGCGGCAGAGGCCGTCGCGCGTCAAGAGGTCGAGCGTAAAGGTGTCTTGCCAGGTTTCGACGTTCGGCAGGCCCCCGGTGCGCGCGATCACGGCCCGCATCACTTCCTTGCCCGTCGCGTCGCCCAGCGCATGCACGATGCGGTCGTGGCTATGGCCTCCTTCCCGGCCGAGGGCCAGCGAACCCGCCTCCTCGTCGAAATGGGCGCCCCATTCCATCAGTTCGTGGATCCGCGCGGGCGCTTCGCGAACGACCATTTCGACCACTTCCGGGTCGCACAAGTCGCCACCGGCGCGGAGCGTGTCGGCCACATGGTTCTCGAATCGGTCTTCGGGGTCCAGCACGCCGGCGATGCCGCCCTGGGCATAGTGGCTGTTCGACTGGGTGAGGTTGTCTTTGCTGACCACCAGCACCCGCAACCGCGAATCGACGGCCAGCGCGGCGCGCAGCCCCGCCAGGCCGCCGCCGATGATCAGCACGTCGGTAAAGTGGTGCGGCACGCGCTTCGGATGAAACGGCACCAGGTAGCGCGGGTCGTCCTGGCCGGCGCGCGAGACTTGGGTGGGATGGGGCATGGGAGAGGCGGGATTTTCGATTGCGGATTGCGGATTGCGCTCGGCACAAGGCGTGCGCGCGGGGGCGCATGTCGATTATACCGCCGGTCATGGCTTGGTTATACTGCGTAGGGTGGGCACCGCCCACAACGGAGGCGGGCGTAGGGTGGGCACCGCCCACAACGGAGGCGGGCTAAAGCGGGCTAAAGCCCACGCTACAATTTGGGTCATGCCAAGACGAAGAGGTGCCGGCGATGCAAAACTCGAAGGTGTTGCTCTGGGTCGGCCTGGGCTGCGGGGGCCTGGCTCTTGTATCCCTGGCGGCCTGCGGCGGTTTCCTGTTCCTGGGCCTTCGCGCGGCGACTGGAAACGGTGAAGTTTCGACGAAGGTCGATGAACTGTTCCGCGAGGTCGACGCCGGCGACTTCGCCAAGACCTATCAAACGGAAACCTCGCCGGAACTCCGCCGCGTCACCAGCGAAGCCGATTACGTTCGGCTCGGCAGGCTGATCAAGACGCGGCTGGGCGCCCTGAAGTCGAAACAAGTTTCAAATATCAACATGCGGCAGGTCAACGCGACAAGCACGGTCGACGTGACGTACACGGCGACGTTCGAACGCGGTACAGGCACGATCCACGCGGTATTCGTCAAGTCGCTGGGCAATTGGCAATTGAACCAACTTCAAGTCAATTCCCCCGAATTCGCCAAGGATTTCTCCACCGCCGTGTGCCCGAAGTGCGGCGAACCGCACGCCGAATCCGCGAAGTTCTGCCCGAAGTGCGGCGAGAAGCTGCCGCAACCGCCGCCGGCCGACGCGGAGCAACCGAGATGACGGGGAAGACAGAAAAAACAAGGATAGTTCGATGGACGATCCCTCATCCTCGCCGCGCGAGCCACGCCCGCGAGTTCAGTTCGGCGGGCGGACTCTCATGGCGCTGGTCTCGGCCTTTGTGCTCTTGCTTGCCAGCGGCGCGTGCTTTGGCGCGGTGGGTTACGTCGTGTACTTCCTGGTCGCGGCCCTGCTCGCGATCATGGCCACGCCGCGGTTGCGGCGGCCGAACCGTTTCGTGTTCTATGGATTCCTGCTGTTGCTCGTGATCGCGCTCTTGTGGTTTATACTGCGGGCGGCGCTGGACCTTCCAGGACATCCCGCCAAATCTCCGGCACGCCGCGGTAGGCCGCCTCGTAGGCCGATTCCAACGGCACCGTGACGTAGGCGTCCTGGTCGAGGAACAACGGCATCGCGGGCAGGGCGGCCCCGACGGCGACGTGCTCCAGGTAAATCTCCAGCCGCGAAAGCGGCACCCAATTCCCGTGCCACCCTTCGCCCTACTCCACGCTCTTTTGGATCACGTTGGGAGGGGTTTCGGAATCGTTTTTTTTCGCGCAGCGCCGATGCTCGGAGCGCGATTAGTCCTCGTATTGCGGCCGGCCCCCCTCCCCGAACTAACTCAAGATAAATCACCGCGGTTTTCGCCGTTTCACTGTCACGGCTGACCGGGTAGGCTAGGCAAGTACATTCGGCTGCCTTCGTAAGAGGCCAGGGGCTTGCCCGGCTTGCCCCCTGGAGTTTCACGGTGGTTTCTATACTGTGCGCGGCCCAGAATGAGACATTCGGAAGTCTGCACACCAACCCGCGGCGCAAGCAAGGCAAGTAGTTACGCGCCTTGCTTGCGCCGCGGGTTAGTGTTGAAGCAGGCCGCGTGAAGTATAAATCGAATGCGGCCGCATCCCCACCGTCCGTGTCGCCCCGCCGGCTGCCTCTGGCAGCCGGCGGGGCGACACGGGCAAAAAGACCGGTAATCAGGGGAGCCTGCGTGTGTAGCACAGAGGGGTCGTGAGGAATTCCGGCGTCAAGGGGCTTGCGAACGCCACTGCGGTTCACGAGAATGCCGATGGGAGGGCCAAGTCATGCCGCTTCACGATTGGACGGACGAACGGGGCTGGGACGGCGTCCACCCGCTGTGGTTGACGTACCTGCTGGAGTACGTGCAAGAGCGACTCCCGGAGGGGTACAAGGCGTTCCTCGGCGGCGTGCCCTCTCTGACGGTGGACTCGGGCCACGGCAAGCCGGATGTCAGCGTCCGACAATGGGGCCTGGAATCGGTTGCCCGGGCCGTGACCAGCGGCACCGGCGTCCTCGAGCCGGACCTGGAAGCGAGCGTTGCCTTCCGGCTCGCCCCGCAGCGCGCCCTTCACATCGACTTGCACGGGCAGTTGATCGCCGCCCTCGAACTCGTCTCGCCGCGCAACAAGGACCGCGCCGACGCGAAGGAGACGTACTGCAACCGCTACCTGGGCTACCTCCGCCTGGGCGTGCATCTGATGCTGGTCGACGTGCTGCCGCGCCCGATAGGCTACTCGTTCTCGGACGCCATCACGAGCAGCCTGGGCCTGCGCCTGCCGCCACTGCCGCCGCCGTTCGCCGCAACGTATCGCGTCGGCGAGGTCGTCCCGGTCGCAGAGGACGTGGGCAGCCTGGTGGGCCTGTGGCGCCGCCCGCTGCGCTTTGGCGAGCCGCTGCCTGCGCTGCCGCTGCCGCTAAGCGTCCACCGGGCCGTGGTGATCGACCTGGAGGAGACGTACCAACGGGCGGCGAAGCGCGCGTATTTGGTTTGATGGCCCTGTCCGCCGTTGAGACGGCGTGTGCCTCATTTTTAGGCGGACGTGATTAAACAATAGGCAGCCCTATGCCGCAAGCAGTCAGCCAACCCACCCATGCACGAGCCCCTTCTTTCAAGCCCTTGGTACGCAGTTTCCGGATGAACCAGAATTATAGTCGTCCCTATCGCCATTTCAACTTACCTTGCTTGCGCCGCGGGTTAGTGTGACGGCGGACTGCGGGGCGACGGGAAGCCGCGGCGGCGCCATTGGTGGCAAAAGAGGCGAGGTTACATAAGTTACCGGCCGCTGCTGGCCGCTGCCCGCCCGCAGAAGGGCCGCGTAACGCTGAACGTCAAGCCCGGCTTCTTCCGCCAGACGTCGACGCGTCTCGCGCAACTCCTCAATGATCGGAATCGATATCATGGATATATCTCCAGCAGTTGTTCCGGGGTCACCAGCAGCGGCGCCACCAAGCGCCGTCGGCACATGAGAATCTGGATGTGCTCGAATTTGTTGGCGTTGGCCAGGTGCTTGCAGTTCCAGGTCAAAAGGTATTGTAGGTGATACCAGGTGGCGAAGGCCAGATGAAAGGCATCGCCGAGATCGTTGGCGGGCATGGCCCCTTCGCCCACGAAAAAAGCGGCCAGTTCCTCGACTTCCGGCGTCACGGCCAGTCTAGGCAACGTATCAACCAGGGCCAGGCATTTTTGTCGCTTCGACTCCGGGTAGCCCATGTCCTTCAACTCACGCAGGGTTTCATCGCTGACAAACACCTCGTAATTTGGGCGGGCATGATCCCAGAACTCGACCGTAATCTCTTGCCAGGCGCGGATGATCGTACCGGGCCGGTCCTCATAATAGAAGGACGGAATCGTCGCATCCAAGTAAGCAGCATTCCGCCTATTATAGCCATGGATCATGCTCAGGTCCAAAGCGCCGGTCTCGGCGCCCGGGTGCCTTCATCCTTCATCGCGCGCAATCGAAACCGCAACGCGCAGGAAGGTATCGACACGAACCCGCAGCGCAAGCTGCGCGGGTCCGCCACGCGGCCCACGAAACGGTAGGGATCATTTTCAGAAAAAAGCACGCTCGTTGCGCAGCAACGAACGTGCGAAAAACCAGACGACCGCGAAGCGAAAAAAAACGATCTCCGATAACCCAGGACTCTGAGCGTGCCGCGAAAGCGGCCCACAGTTGGCTCCCCACACTTCGCCCCTCCACACGCGCTTTTGGATCGCTTGGGAGGGTTTCGGAGTCGTTTTTTTTCGCGCCGCGGCGAGGCGCGGTCGCAACGCGGCGCGCTCGACATTGCTAATATTGTGAGTACGGGGGAATGTCCGATCCGCGCCCGCCGCGCTCCAGGGCGCCCTTAAGCGTCGAGATCGTGACGTAGCCCGCGGCGGCGTCGGCGCGCCCGAGCTCGTCGATTGCGCTATCCGCGCCAAGAACGCTCGCGATCCACTCACGCGCACGCGGATCGCCCGACCGCGCTTGGCACATCGCCGCCTCAACGAGGCGCTGCCACGCCCCCGGCGTCACCACGTCGAAGACAACGGACCAATAGCTGGGGGCCTCTGCGGGCGTCGTCGCCGGCGCTGAGGGCGCGGCGTCCGGCGCCGCGACGTCGCCTCCGCGCGCCCGCTCGGCGCGCGCCGCCGCGACCGCCCGGAGCATGTCCGTGTAGACGACGTGGGACGCGACGGCGCGTACGGCGCGCTCGACGCGCGCCGCGTCCGCGAGGCCGATCGTGCGTTGGATCCAAATGCGCGCCCTGTCGTCGCCGAGCAGCGCCTCCTCGTACGCGACCTCGACGATCTCGCGCCACGCCTCAAGGGTGATCGTCCGGAACGAAAGCTCGCGGTAGATCGCGCCGCGCTTGGCAGTATGCTTGGCGACCAGCGCCGCGTCGTCGTGTTCCACGAGTACAACTCCTAGATAGATAGGCCAGGTTGCCGGAAACCCCTAAGGCGACATAAAAAACAAAAGCCGGGGTTTCCACCGTGTCACTGTCCGCACTGTCCGGGGAAAATAGGTAACCGACTTTCCGCGCGGCGGCGCACGTAAAAACACCCCAGGGGGCCCATCCTTCCACGGAGGTTGCATGGAAGGCGGGAAACTTGGCCCCCTGGGGCTCGGGGAGTCCGGGGCGTCCGGGCAGTCTACGAAAGAGGGTTAAAGAGTCCAAATTGTATCGTTCCGTAAATAATTTCGCGCGTCTCGCTCGCGGCCGGAACGGCGCCGAAGCTGGCGCGCCACAAAAGGCGAAGGCGTAGCGAAAAAACTGACAAAACCGTTCCTTTACCCGACGAAAGCTTCCGAGCGTGGGGCACGGAAGAACGCTGCGGAGGAAGAAGTCTTAACGCGTCTAAAGCCGGGCAATCCGCCGAGACGGATTTCCTGGTCGGTACAGGAACGGTTTTGTCAGTTTTTTCTTGCGCAGTTTCGGCTGCGCCGAAGCCGCGTTTTGCGCGGTCGCGCTGCACCCCGCGGCGCAAGGCTATGAACCAACGTGCGCTGTTCCTTTATATGCTAGTGCACGGTTGGTGCCTGTACGGTTGGTCGCTACATTTCGCCGAAAAGTGATCCGGCGTGCTAGCGGCCTAATACGGTTGGTCAGTAGCGAGCAACCGTCCACGGCCATATCTCAAATCGCCGTAAAGGTCTACGGCGCACGACGTTGCGTTATGACACGTACGTGTACGGTTGGTAGCTGGTTTGGGGTGGTTTGAAAATGACCCAGATAGCAAGGCGCGTAACTACTTGCCTTGCTTGCGCCGTGTCGCCTCGGTGGCAGGCTGGGGATCACGTTGCGTCGCGGCGCGTCCAGCCAGCCGCGCAGCGGCGACAGAGTGTCGCCTGGGGCGTAAGGGCCTAAGACCTCGTTATTCTTCATATCTTGTAAAGAGGCCAGGGGCTTGCCCCCTGGAGTTTCACGCTCGTATCTACACACGCAGGCTCCCCTGATTACCTGTCTTTCCCCGTGTCGCCCCGCCGGCTGCCAGAGGCAGCCG
>Ga0307374_10000328_pt1 | contig 90788 bp, 72 predicted proteins | sample OX3MG_FD_202532 | JGI IMG/M metagenome (GOLD analysis project Ga0307374, IMG submission 202532) | Soil microbial communities from Risofladan, Vaasa, Finland - OX-3 | ecosystem: Environmental > Terrestrial > Soil > Coastal area > Acid sulfate soil | place: Finland: Risofladan, Vaasa | collected... | reverse complement strand
ACGGCCTGCACAGCTACGCTTGGGATGCGGACGGGCGTCCCACGACGATTGACACGGTCACGGTGACCTACGACGCGCTGGGACGGATGGTGGAGCAGAGCAACTCGGGGAGTTACGCGGAAATCGTCCTCAACAACCCGCTGGTCTCCACTGATCCCAGCGGAGAAAGGCCGATAATGTACGAGCCTGATCTGGATTTGGAATTCTTTTCAGGCGATATAGTTGGCCTCGCCGCCGATGCCGGAGGCGGGGGTGGAGGGGTGCTGTTCGGCTGCGATGAGTTCGACTTCATCGACCCTAACTCCTTCTGCAACCAAATCATGTTGCCGATTGTCACGGGTACTTTCACGGTCCAAAACTGGAACAACTATTACACAACCAATGGTTACTCCGCTGATCCCTGCGTGTTCGCGAATAAGGATGGTTCTTACACCGTGAACACCACGATGAGTCAGCAGGCGTGCGGAAATGCCGACGGCCAATGGGTTCCACCAGGCATCCCGTTCACGGTTAACTCCACAGGAGTGGTCGTCCAGCAAACATCGAGCACGGCCTGTCACGACCTCGGCGTGGCCTCGGCATGGAGCGCAGGAACTGGTCTCGTGCTCGCCACTGCTGGAGGCATCGCCACCCTAACTCCCACCGGTGTAGGTCAGGTTGTGGGTCCTTTAGGGCTTGGCATAGGTGGCGGGCTCGCCATAGCTGGGGCTGTTGGGGGTATTTTCTACGCCACGTTCTGCCAATGAAAAAATTACGGAGGCACAAAATTGAACTCCACACATCTTCCCCTTACAGTTAATCGGTTTAAAGGGAAATTTGTAATTGCTTGGCGCTTGCTGACGGTGAGTCTCTGCCTCACGCAGATGTTGTACGTCGGTCTAGAATTCTCACGTCACTGGAGCGCCATGGGTCCCTATACGCACGCGTACGGGATCATATTGCTGTCTGGTTATGCTGTTCCCTGCCTCCATTTATTTAAGAAAGAACCAAATCCCTTCGTGATTGCCCTGCTGATGTACGGTCTATTGGCCGTGGCGGCTTTTCTGGTGTTCCCGCTCATTCCTTAGGCGGGCAGGCTTGTTGAAGATTTTCAAAACGCGGTGGGCAAGATTGCTGACGGCGAGGCTAATGGCACGCCTCCTCCTGAGCAGTTGACAACGCATTGAGGAAAACACGAACCATGAAGGGCGGCGACTGAGGATGGAAAAATGATCATATCGGACCATGCAGAGGATGGCATTGCGGCCGTTGCTCAGGAACTGTGAGCTCGTGGAAAAACTTTCTTGTTGACACCACTCCGTAGCTGCTATATAGCTAAATCGCGTTTTTGGGGTACTGCAAGTTGTTCGATCAGTCGAAGGAGCAGCTCTGTTCTGACGGCGGATGGGTGCGGAAGCAGCACGCAGGCGGGTCCATTCCCATTTGCACGCAGTGAGTTGCTCCAATTTGAGGGGGGAGTCCTAAATGAGAAGCGTTCGAGCGAAATTGCTGGGGTTGTCTTTACTCGTTCTCTTTGCATCATCCATCTGCTTTAGTCAGAACATCACGGCTCTTCTGACCGGTACCGTGGCCGACCCGAGCGGGGCGGTGGTGCCGGGAGCTTCCCTGACGCTGCACAATATCGACACGAACACCGACGTGATCACGCTGAAAACCGACTCGAACGGCGTCTACACCGCGACCGAGTTGCCGCTTGGACACTACACGGTCACGGTCACGGCGCAGGGATTCAAGAAGTTTGTCGAAAGGGACGTCATACTGAACGTCGGCCAGCATCGCACGCTCAATATCAAGCTCGCAATCGGCCAAGTCTCCGAACAGGTCACCGTCACGGCGACGACGATACCGGTGGAAACATCGTCTGGCGCGCAGGACACCACAATCACCGGCACGCAGATCCGCGAACTGCAACTTAAGAACCGGAATTTCGAGCAACTCGTCGCGCTGCAGCCGGGCGTGTCTTCGACCCTGCCAGATCAGATCCAATTCGGAATCACGAATACGGACTCCGTCTCCGTGAACGGCGCTCGCACTTCGGCAAACAACTGGACCGTGGACGGCGCTGACATCAACGACAGCGGCTCGAACTTGACACTCTTGAACGTTCCCAGCGTTGATGCACTGTCGGAATTCACGCTCGAGCGCAGCACCTACGATGCGCAATACGGCCGCAGCGGCGGCGGCCAAGTGAACGTCGTCACGAAGTCTGGCACGACGAATTTCCATGGCGACGCTTACGAATTCTTTCGCAACAACGTTCTGAACGCAAACGAAGCCTTTAACAAGGGCGCTGGCGGCAAAAGACCACCGTTTCGCTACAATGATTTCGGCTACACCATCGGCGGGCCGATCTATATTCCCGACCACTACAACACGAACAAGAGCAAGACGTTCTTCTTTTTCTCGCAGGAGTTCCGCCGGACGCGGATACCCTCGACGTTCAATTTGTCCCTTCCTAATCCGCTAGAGCTGGCGGGAACCTTCACGGGAATAGCGACGTTGAACCCTGCTTCCGCGCCTGCCGGCTGCATCACCAACAATAACACTCAAATCAACCCTTCGTGTTTCAGCGCGAATGCTAAGGTCTACATTGCGAACGTCTATTCAAAGTTCGCCCCCAACAACGCGCTGAGTCCGACCGCGCTCACCGAGGGCTTCATCGTTCCCGAAAGCGCCGCCAACGATTTCCGCCAGGAAATCGTGCGCATAGACCAGAACATTACGAGCAAGGTCTCCGTCTTCGCTCGCTATATGCAGGATAAAGTCCCCACCACTGAGCCGGGCGGCCTGTTTGCGGGGGGGAACCTACCGGGCATCTCCTCCACGTCCACCAACGCACCGGGGCGCAACCTGGTAGCCCACGTTACGATGGAGCTTTCGCCGTCCGTCATGAACGAAGTTGAATTCGGCGATACGTGGGGAGCAATCAGCAGTAATATTACCGGTCTGATCACTAACCCCGCCTTTCTGGGCGCCCTGAATTTCGGGTCGGGTGGCCTTCCGTTCAGTGATCCGTACCACCGCGTGCCTGGCATTGGCATTTCGGGAGTAACCGGCGTCGGGATTCCCGTCTCGCCCTTCAATGAGCGGAACGTAGATAAAAGCGTCTATGACAATCTTTCGATCACACACGGCAACCATACGATCCGCACGGGAGTGAACTTGGAGTTCATGCAGAAAACAGAGAATGCGGTCAATCCCACGAATGGCGGTTTCTCGTTCGGGAACAACTATGGTAATCCCGCATTCGCCAATTTTCTGCTAGGCAACGCCAACAGTTTTAGCCAGGCCAGCCGGGACATCGTTCCGCATCTGCACTTCCCGAACGTCGAGGCCTATGTCCAGGACGACTGGAAGGTTGCCCGGAATTTCACGCTCAATTTGGGCCTTCGCTATGCCTACTTTGCGCCGCCCGAAGATAACAATCAGATTCTCGACAACTTCTCACCGTTGGCCTTCAACCCGGCCAACGTCCCAGTAATCGACCCAGTATCGGGCAACTTTGCGACAGGCCAGACGGTTAGTCCGCAAACCTATGCAAACGGGATCATCATCGCCCAGAATGCCTGCAACCCGAACCTGTATTTCCAGCCTCCGGTTTCGCCGTTCGGACCCACTTGTTCGCCCTATGGCCTCCGCGTGAACCCCGCGTACCACACGTTCGCGCCGCGGCTGGGTTTTGCGTGGGATATTTTTGGCGACGGCAAGACGGCCCTTCGTGGCGGATTCGGTGTTTACTACGACCGCACGCTGAATGGCATCGAGGAGCAAAATTCATTTCAAAATCCGCCGTTTGTCGGCAGCGTCACCACGATAGCATCGAACCCGACCGACATCTTCGACAATCCGACATCAGGGACTGCGGTCCCTCCGACTGCGCCCACGAGCCTCCACGCGACAGGAACACCGCAGTTTCAAGTGCCTTACATCGACCAATGGAGCGTGTCTATTCAGCGCGAGATTGTCCCCAATACGCGAATCGAGGTCGCTTATGTCGGGAATCGAGCGAATCACCTCCTGGGCGTATATGACTTAAACCAGGTGCCTCTGAATGTTCGAGAGGCCCCGGCCAACGCAACGGTGGCGACTAACGCGATACGTCCTTATCTGGGCTACGGTGCCATCTCGACTATCGCGCCCTTATTCAGCTCCAACTACAATTCGCTGCAAATATCGGCGAACCGGCAGGTTAGCCGGGGCCTTAACTTCGGTGTGGCATACACTTGGTCCAAGACGCTGACTAACAATTCCACCGACCGCAGCAGCGCGCCTTACGACACGTATAATTTTAACGCGGATTACGGTCCAGCCAGCTTTAGCCGGTCGCAGGTTTTGGTGATCAACTATGTCTATGACCTGCCCTTTTATCGGGACCAGCAGGGTTTGCTGGGCCACGTACTCGGCGGTTGGGAGGTTTCGGGAATCTCGGTCTTTGAGAAAGGATTACCAACGACAATCTTTCAGTTCAATGATCCGTTCAACTCCTTCGATTGGGCGCCAAACACCCCGAACACCTTCCCTGGCGGCATAGGCATTGACCCGAGCCCGATTACGCCTCGGCCGGACCGCGTTGCCGGCAGCAGTTGCTCCGGGCCAGGAACCGTCGCGCAATTCATCAACACTGCGGCCTTCACGGATGCAACCGGACATTTTGGCAATTCGGGTCGTGGTGTTTGCACAGGTCCCGGTCTAAATAACTGGGACATCTCCGCGATGAAGAACATCAGGATCAGCGAGCGCTTCCGTATGCAGTTCCGCGGCGAATTCTTTAACGCGTTCAACCATGTTTCGTACGCTTCGTTCAACAATTTCACGGACTCGTCCAGGTTCGGCCGGCTGACTTCCGGCCACGACCCGCGCATTATCCAGCTCGGCTTGAAGTTGTATTTTTAATGCATTGCGGCGCCTGCGCGCTTTTTCCTGGGGACGCCCTTCGGGGCGCCCTCAGGTTCATGTAGAATTCCGCTGGTGGCACTGTTTGGCCCGTAAACTTGTATTCTTCGCAGCAGCGGCGCTTTTGGTCTCCGCGAATACGCTCGCGGCGGTGCAACACACCACGGCATCAGGGACGTTTCCTCGAGCGCAATCGCAGTCGCTGCTCGCCGAAGGCGTCGATGCGCTCCAGTCTGGTGACAATCAGAACGCAGAGAAAGACTTTCGCCGAGCCCTCGTTCTCTCGCCGCGCTCGATCGAGGTTCTGAACGATCTGGCGATTTCGCTCGTCAAGCAAGGCAAGTTAGCCGATGCGGTCCCACTCTACCGGCGCGCTCTGGCGATCCAGCCTGGCGATCCGACTACAACCCGCAATCTCGCTCTCAACTACTTCAAACAGCGGAAGTATGTCCAAGCGCTGCCCCTGTTCGAATCGCTTAGGAAGCGCGACGCGTCGAATTTTCAAGCTGTTGATTTGGGCGGCCTTTGTCTCTTCGGTCTCAACCGGTACCAGCAAGCCGCAAATTATCTTGAGCAGGCCAGCCGCCTGCAGCCCTCCGATTTGCTGACACTTTACATGCTCGGGCAAGCTTACTTGCGCTCCGCTAACTACAAAGCTATCACTAACGTCTTTGCGCGAATCATGGCTATTAACCCGAACTCCGCCGAAGCGCACGTCATGATGGGTACCGCGTACGACAAGACCTTTCAGGTGGATAAGGCCATTGCCGAGTATCAGGCTGCGGAGCGAGCCAATCCCAATTTCGCCGGCGTGCACGCCGGACTTGGCTTGCTCTATTGGAAGCGCAATGAAGTCAACAAGGCCGAAGCCGAGTTTCGCGAGGAGCTAGAGCGCTTTCCGTCAGATCCGGTCTCGAACTGCTTGCTCGGCCAGATTGCCATGCTCCGCGACGATCCTGCCGAGGCTCGAACGCTGTTTCAAGCGGCGCTCGCCGCGAATCCGAGCTACAAGGAAGCGCTCTTCGGATTTGGCAAGGTTGAAATTAAATTGGGAGAACCAGAGCGCGCGCTGGCCCCGCTGCGCAAAGCCATACAGATCGATCCGGATTACGCGCAGGCTCATTACGTGCTGGGAACGGCTCTGGCAAAGCTTGGCCGCACCGCCGAAGCCCAGAAAGAGCGTTCCATTTCCGTGGCCATTCAAACCAAGCAGCAGGCCGATTACGCGAAAAAACTGTCTCAAAGCAGCCATTCCAGAGCGCAAAGATGAATCCGACCGCGACGGGAATTGCAAGGGAGCTTTCGCAGCGAGGCGCGCAGGCAGACATAGAGCATTGTCGCCCACTGAGGCGCTCTATGTCGTGCTACCTTGGAAAACAGTAAGGTTGGCTTGACCATCCCTCTGGCGTGGAGATTTGATGAGCAGTAGTCACCGCAACGGACAGTACGCTTATAGGCGGATACAGGACGTCATCCGCAAGCGCATCGAATCAGGCAAGTTGCGTCCCGGAGACGTCGTCGAATCCGAGCGCGAACTGGCCAGGATCCACAAGGTTAGCCTGATGACTGCGCGCCATGCCTTGGCCGATCTCGCACGCGAAGGCGTGGTCGAGCGCAAGCACGGCGCGGGTACCTTCGTTGCTCCGCCCAAGATTCATTTCAACAAGCTGATGAGTTACACCGAGCAGATGGCCAGCCGCGGTCTCTCTGCTCGTTCCAAGATCGTTCGCCTTAGTTCCAGCGAGAATGATCCTGAAATTGCTGCGCGCCTTTCGCTGCCCTCAGCGAGCCCGCTCACCGTTGTGCAACGTGTCCGTCGGGCAGACGACGAACCCTTCGCCCTCGAGACCTGCTATCTTTCGGCCGATAAGTTCCCCGGAATAGCCAGTCCCAGCCTCGAACGAGGCTCGCTCTTCGCCACCCTCGAACGCGAAAATGGAGTCACCTTGGCGTACGCCGACGAAGAAATTGACGCTACGGATGCCGACCAGCGCACATCGGACCTTTTGTCTATTCCGCGCGGCACTCCGCTACTTCGCATTCGCCAGATTATTTATTCGAGTAAGGGGATGGCAACAATTTACGTTGTCGGTCTTTACCGTTCTGGCAGGCACACTCTTCTAATTCGCCGCTTCCGCTGAGCAGCGCAGCAGGAATCATGTCGTATACTACTGCTGAATTTGTCGTATCGAGAACACCAAGTTGCATGGAAGCCGTTCAGGAGCGACATCCCTTGCATTCCAAGGCTGCATCTAGAAATCGCTATTCCCCTATGCCAAAGGAGATAAGGTGAAGATCACCCGCCGCGCTCTCCTGATGTCCCTGCCGCTTGGGTTGTCCGTTCGGAAACTCCTGGCGCAGCAGGGCATGGCGTCCCGTCACGTGAAGGCGCAGCCGAAGCTTCCGCCCTCCGGCAAGCCTTTCAACGCGCATTTCGTCGATGTGGCGCGCCAAGCCGGCCTGATCTCCCCTGCAATTTACGGCTCACCAATTCGAAATGATTACATCATCGAGTCGGACGGCTGCGGCTGCGCGTTCATTGACTACGATGATGACGGCTGGATGGACATTTTTCTGCTCACCGGAACGCGCATTGGCGACGCGCCGCCCGGAACGACGAATCGCCTCTATCACAACAATCGCGACGGCACGTTCACCGACGTGACGCTAAAGGCCGGCCTTCAACGCGTGGGCTGGGCGTCGTCGGTTTGCGTCGGCGATTACAACAATGACGGCTTCGAGGATCTCTTTTGCACGTACTGGGGCCAGAACGTGCTGTATCGCAACAACGGCGACGGTACGTTCACCGATGTGACAAAGCAAGCTGGCCTGTGGAATGACGGTCCGACGCGTTGGGGAGCGGGTTGCACGTTCATTGACTACGACCGCAACGGGCACCTGGACCTTTTTGTCTCGAATTACTTGCAATTCGACTTCGCTCACGTGCCGAAGCCGGGGCAGGGCGTCAACTGCAACTGGAAAGGCGTTCCGGTAGAATGCGGCCCGCGAGGATTGCCGTTCGCGAGGCAACATCTGTTGTACCGCAACAATAGAGACGGCACGTTCACCGACGTGAGCGAGGCATCCGGCATAGCCAAGCCGCACGGAAACTATGGTATGACTGCGGTCTGCGCCGATTTCGACGAAGACGGCTGGCCGGATATCTACGTCGCCTGCGATTCCACTCCCAGCTTGCTCTTCATGAACAACCACGACGGAACGTTTCGGGAAGAAGGTATCCTGCGCGGCGTAGCGCTCAACGAAGACGGCATGGAGCAGGCCGGCATGGGCGCCGGGATTGGAGATTACAATCTCGACGGCCATCTCGATTTATACATAACTCACTTCACCGACGACACGAATACGCTTTATCGGAACGATGGCAAAGGCTTTTTCGATGATGTGACAACTGACGCCCACCTCGGTGTCGATACCCGCTACACCTGCTGGGGAACGGGAATCGTGGATTTGGACAACGACGGTTTCCCTGATATTTTCGCGGTCACGGGAAGCGTGTACCCGGGAATCGGACGCACGCTCCCACAGTACCCCAGCAAGTCTGCGCGCGAAATCTATCGCAACCTTGGCAACGGGACTTTCGAAGAGCTCGCTGCCAAAGCAGGCCCCGCGATCGTCGAGGCGCATTCCAGCCGGGGCTGTGCTTTCGGTGACTTCGACAACGACGGCGATGTGGACATTCTCGTGGTCAACTCGAACGAGCCGCCGTCGCTGCTTCGCAACGACATGCGCGGCTCAAATCACTGGCTGAAAGTGAAATTGGTCGGGGCGAAATCGAATCGGAGCGCCATTGGCGCTCGAGTTCTGGTGCGTTACGGAAAGAAAGTCCAGGCACAAGCAGTCGTCAGCCAGTCGAGCTACTATTCCGCGAGTGATCCGCGGCTGCACTTCGGTCTCGGTGCGGAAAGGACCGCCGACATTGAGGTACATTGGCCAAACGGACACCTTGAAGTGTTGAAATCAATCCCCTCCGACCAACTAGTCACGATCAAGGAAGGTGCGGGCATTGTTCCCAGCAGAGGTTGGCCTGCGGCAAAGAGCGAGCCCAGGACTACCCGCAGCGGGTAACGCAACTCAGGCTGGGAACGGCAAGTAAACAAAAGAGTGCTCGGTTCAAACACATGATTCCCGATCATGCTAAAGGCTCAACCCCGAGGGATCTCGATCTGTGGCAAAACACAATATAAATCGTCAAGAAAAGTTCTAAAGTCGTCCCCTTGGGCGCGCCAGTTCTTCCAAGACTCTCGGCAGTGGCCCATGGTCGGTTATTATATGCGCGAGTAGGTTTGGCGGCGAATGAACTGGCCCGCGCCGGGGTGGCCGACAAATTTTCCGCCGTCGATTACGGTTTTTCCGCGCGAGAAAACGGTTTTCGGCGCGCCCGTGGTGTGAATGCCCTCGAACATCGAGTAGTCGACGCGCATGTGATGCGTCTTCGCGCTGATGACTTCCTCGCGATTTGGATCAAAGATCACGAGGTCAGCGTCGGACCCCACGGCGATTGTTCCCTTCCGCGGGTATAGTCCAAAAAGTTTTGCGGGTGCGGTGGAAACCAGCTCGACGAAGCGGTTGGCGGAGAATCGTTTTCCGTGGACGCCGCCGGTGTAAATCAGGCTGAGACGGTGCTCGATGCCCGGCCCACCATTGGGAATTTTCGTGAAGTCGTCGCTGCCCAATTCTTTTTGTTCCTTGAAGCAAAATGGGCAATGGTCGGTGGAAACCACTTGGAGCGTATCCTGCGCCAGCCCTTGCCAGAGTTTTTCCTGATGCCATTTCTCGCGCAGCGGCGGCGTGAAGACGTACTTCGCGCCTTCGAATCCCGGCACGTCGAAATTTTCGAGCGAGAGATACAAATACTGCGGGCACGTTTCCGCATACGCGGGCAGGCCGCGGTCGCGCGCCTCGCGCACTTTTTCGAGCGCCTCGTTGCAGGAAAGGTGAACGATGTACACGGGTGCGCCCGCCATTTCCGCCAGCGCAATCGCGCGCGAAGTGGCCTCGGCCTCCGCCGTGGTGGGCCGCGTGAGCGCATGATACTTTGGCGCGCGTTTGCCTTCCGCCAGGGCGCGCTGCACGATCACGTCGATGGCGCCTCCATTTTCCGCGTGCATGCAAATCAAACCCGCGTGCTTGGCCGCCTGCGACATGGCGCGAAAAATCGAGGCGTCGTCGAGCATGAACACGCCCGGATAAGCCATAAAAAGCTTGAAACTGGTCACGCCCTCGCGGATGAGTTGGCCCATTTCTTCGAGTTGCGCGCTGCCCAGATCGGTGATGATGCAGTGGAAGGAATAGTCCGTCACGGCTTTGTCGTGCGCCTTCTTCATCCACGCATCAAAGGCTTCGCGGAGGCTCTGCCCTTTATATTGAATGGCGAAATCGATCAGCGTGGTGGTGCCGCCGAACGCCGCGGCGATGGTGCCTGTCTCGAAATCGTCCGCGCTCATCGTTCCGCCGAAGGGCATATCGAGGTGCGTGTGGACGTCGATTCCCCCGGGTATCACCAGACATCCAGCCGCGTCCACAACCCGGCTGGCATTTTCAATCGGAAGCTGCGCGCCGATGGCGGAGATTTTGTCGCCGCTGACGCCGATGTCGGCGACGCATGTATCCGTCGCCGTCACCACCGTGCCGTTTCTGATCACCGTGTCAAACCGCATCTTCCCGGGCCTCCCAGCTCACTGCGCGAGCCAAGACCGCCTACTTCAAATAAGCAGGCAAAACATCGCGCGAGTACACATCCAGCGTTTTCTCTTCCTCGCCGCACATCAGATAAATATTGAACTGCGTCACGCCGGCGGCGCGCAGGGTCTTCAGCTTTTTACGATGGGCCTCCACGGGGCCGACCAGGCAGAAGCGATCGACAATTTCATCGGTCACGAACGACGCGTTGTCGCTTCCCACTTCGCAATGGTGGAGATAATCGTATTTTCCGCGATTGCTCACGTACGAGACCAGCGCGGCAGGCAATTCCTCCGGCTTGTATTTTGCAATCAAGTCCAGCACGTGATTCGAGACCAGCGCGGGAAACCAGCGCACGCGATCGCGCGCGATCTTCAAATCGTCGGAAACCCATACCGGCGCGGCGGACATGATTTCGATTTTTTGGAAGTCGCGGCCTGCTTCGCGCGCTCCTTCGCGCACAAATCCCAGGCACCATGTGATCAGATCCGGATCGGCGAATTGAAGAATCACGCCGTCCGCGATACGGCCCGCGGTGCGCAGCGCCTTCGGTCCATATCCCGCGACCCACACGCGCGGCACGCCTCCCGTCGCCCACGGAAAGCGCGTGCTGGTTCCTTCGTAATCAACCGCCTCTCCGGCATTCAACGCGCGAAAGACCTTCACGAAGTCTTCGAGATTTTCGAGCGTCGTGGGTTTTTTGCCAAGCACGCGCCGCGAACTGTCGCCGCGCCCGATGCCGAGTTGCATTCGTCCGCGCGACGCGATGTTCAACGTGGCGAACAAGCTTGAAGCCACCGTAACGTCACGCACGGCGGGGTTCGTGACACACGTTCCCAGGCGCATCGTTCGCGTGTTGGCGGCCATCAGCGTGAGCAGCGGGAACGGCTCCATCCAGATCACGTGCGAATCGAACATCCAGCCGTACTTAAATCCGCCCGCTTCGGCCTGCTTGGTAAGACTCACGACGCGTTCAATCGAGATGTCCGGTTTAATCGTGATGCCGAAGTCCATGAACCGCTCCTCTTCAGTCGGCTGCTTCGTTGACTGGCTGCAAGGTGCTCATCAAAACGAAATAGACGGCGAAGCTGACTGCGAATCCGACGAACCACGCGTAGTTATACAAGACGCGCAGCGGCGGAACAACCAGGCCGATGAAAGCCACGCCCACGCCCGCCGCCAGCGCCACGATTGCCTGCCAATTGATCCCGCGCGAATATTCGTACTCGCCGCCGCGCCGGTAAAGGTCCTGCGCGACTAAAACCTTGCCGCGCAGCACAAAGTAATCGCAGATCAAAATCCCCGCAATCGGTCCCAGAAAACCGGAGTAACCCACGAGCCAGCCGAAAATGTAGCTGCCGTAATTCGCCATCAGCTTCCACGGTTGCATGGCGATGCCCATCGCGCAAGTAATCAAGCCGCCGGTGCGAAAGCTGATGCGTCTCGGAGAAAGATTCGAGAAATCGTTCGACGGCGAAACCACATTTGCGGCGACGTTGACGTTGAGAGTCGCCACAAGCAGCGCAATCATCGCCAGTACCACTGCCCAGGGATGACCCAGCCGCGCCAGCACTTTGACGGGATCCCACAGCGCCTCGCCAAAGATAATCGTCGTCGCAGAAGTGACCGCGATGCCAATGAACGAATAAAATGTCATCGTCGCGGGCAGACCCAGCGCCTGGCCGACAATCTGGTCGCGTTGCGATCGTGCATAGCGCGTGAAGTCCGGAATATTCAGCGAAACGGTGGCCCAAAATCCCACCACGCCCGTCAGCGAAGGGACAAAGAAGCGGAAAAATTCCGCGAAGCTGTGGAACTTCGAGGGATTCGAGAGCATCGGCCCGAATCCGCCCGCCTTGTTTCGCGCCCACAGAAGAAGCGCAAGACCAATCAGCAGCAGGAACGGGGCGGAGACGCCTTGCAGGAAGCGAATCGTCTCGATGCCGCGCAGAATCACAGCGACGTTCAGCAGCCAGAAAAATCCGAAGCACAGCGCTGGGCCATAGGCAACATGCGCCCACGACGGCGCGAGCGCGATAATCATGGCATTGATCGCCTCGCCGCCAATCCATGTTTGGATGCCAAACCAGCCGCAGGCTACAAGCGCGCGCAGGATTGCCGGAACGTTCGCGCCCAGCACGCCAAACGACGCCCGCGCAAATACGGGGAAGGGAATTCCGTACTTCGCACCCGCGTGCGCGTTCAGTAGCATGGGAATCAGCACGAGCACGTTGCCGAGGAAAACCGTGAACAGCGCCTGTTTCCAGTCCATTCCTCCGGCAATCATCGCGCTCGCGAGCATGTACGTGGGAATATTCACGCTCATTGAAATCCACAGCGCGGCGTAGTTGTACGTGCCCCAGGTGCGGCGCGCAGGCGGAACGGGCGCGAGGTCTTTGTTGTAAAGCCCGCTGCTGCGGATCGTCTCGGCGGCGAGAGATTCCGTGTAGACGTCACTCATCGCGGAATTGTTGAGCCTCATCAAAATGAATTTTATCTTCTTTGCGGGATCGGCTCATCGCGCGGTCGGTTCTAGTCCGCCGCTTCCGCGTTTCCAGCGGCGCGCGTGCGCGTGATCTCGCCGTACGATTCCGGCCGGCGATCGCGATAGAACTGCCACGTGTCACGGACTTTCTGAATTTCGTCGAGGTTCAAATCGGCAACCAGCAGCTCGTCTTTGTCGCGGCTGGCCTGCGCCACGATTTTTCCCCGCGGATCGCAGAAATAACTTTTCCCGTAGAACTCCCCGATCTTCCACGGCTGTTCCGTTCCCACGCGATTGATCGCCGCGACGAAATATTGATTTGCCACGGCGTGCGCGGGCTGCTCCAGCTCCCAAAGGTACTCGGAGAGTCCCGCGACCGTTGCCGACGGGTTGTACACAATTTCCGCGCCATTCAGTCCGAGGACTCGAGCGCCTTCGGGGAAATGCCGGTCGTAGCAAATGTAAACGCCGACGCGCGCGTAGCGCGTATCGAACACGGGATAGCCCGCATTGCCCGGCGTAAAGTAAAATTTTTCCCAGAATCCCGGATGGCAGTGCGGGATGTGATGCTTGCGATATTTTCCCAGATACCGGCCGTCCGCATCAATTACGGCGGCGGTGTTGAAGTAAACGCCGGTCATCTCCACTTCATATACCGGCACAACCATCACCATGTGATAGCGTTTCGCGAGCTTTTGCATGCGCGCAATCGTGGGGCCGTCCGGCACGCGCTCGGTCATCTCGTACCACCGCGTTTGCTGCTCGGCGCAGAAGTACGGGCCGTAGAAAAGCTCCTGCAAGCCGAGGACTTGCACTTTTCGCTTTGCCGCCGCGGCAATCAAGCGTTCGTGCTTGCTGATCATTTTCTGTTTGATTTGCGCCAGAGAAAATTGCGTCGGCGGCCATTCACAGCGCGCCTGTATCAGGCCGCAGCGGACAATGCGGGGCATGCCTCACCTCCCGGGAAAAAACACATGCGGAAGTCTACTCCGCGCCGCTTTGGCCCACAAGAACAAGCAGGTTCGGCCAGCCGGTTCCAGCGCGAATGTGACAAGGCCATCGCTAGGAGCCCCTCACATACGCAAAAATCGGTGCCCCCCCTTATAAATCTCGCGCCTGCGCGGGATTCCGCGCCGGCAGCGCATCCGTGCGCGCTGTCCAGTGGAAGGCCGAGGCAAGCGCAATCGCCGTCAGTAGAAGCACGACGGGATCGATCGGAAGCCGGTAGCGCGGCAACGCGAGAGACAAATAGTAAGCACATGGGAAAATGACCGGGAACACGGCCAGCGGAAACGCGAACATGCTGCGCCTCCAAAACAGCATCACAATTCCGGCGAGCGCACCAATTCCCGCGGCAATATTGAAAATCAAAACGTAGCGGAACCACAGCGAATGAATTTGCTCGAAGTTCGTGAACGGCTCCGGCGTGCCTCCGGCCCAGAACGCAATAAGCCGATCCGCCGTCAAACGCGCTTCCCGGCGCGGATGCGAAAGCATGTACGCGATGGCTTGGCGTTGCTTCTGCCGCATATACGCGATCTCGCCCATCGCCGCGTATTTTGCGCGTTCCTGCGCGTCATTGAGCGGATGCAGCGCGGCAATTTGCGCGCCGTCTGATTGCGCATTGTTTCCCACCCAGAGTTCCAGCCCCAGCACCGACCGCAGCGGGACCAGCGTGTGGAACACGTCGTAATTTCGCACCGTCCACGGCACGCAGCACAGAATCGCCATGCCCAGCGCGAGCAACGGTTTCGCGAGCCACGGACGCGCTTCTTGGCGCGCGTGGTACGCAAGCCATCCCAGCAAAAGCGGCAGCAGGGAACCGAGCGTGGGATTCGTCATCAGCATAATGCCCCACAGCAGGCCATAGGCGCACCAGTCGCGCGCGCGCCGCGATTCGGCCAGCGCCAGCGTCGCCCATAAAATCGTGGCGGCCAGCAACGCCGAAAGACACGCGTCCCACATGCTTTCAAACGGAAGCAGAATCGCGTTGGGGAAACTGGCCCAAAGCCACGCCGCACCCGCGCCCAGTCCCGCGCCTCCGATCCATTCGCCGGCATAGTAAATCGGCACGCACGTGAGCGTGGCAAACAGAATATTCAGCAGAACCGCGGCGACGAACGAGTGGAACGTGTAAACGCCAAAGAACTGAAAGACCCCGGCGAGCAGCAGCGGATAAATTGGCGCCATCCACGCCGTTGGCCCCGTCGGCACACGCAACGGCGAGCCGAATCCCTTGCCGCGCGCAATCGAAGCGGCGATATTTCCCGGCTCAAACGTGAACGGAATCACGCTGAGCGCCTGCCGGGAATTTTGCCGCGCGTAATCCCACGCGAATCCCAGGCGGACGCCCGCCGCGACGATCAGAATCAGTGTCAGCGATGTCGCATAGGCCCGGAATCTGCGCCGCACCACGGATGCCGAATTTGCGGAAACGCGCTGCACTGTGGCTTAATACGTTAACCGTGGCGCGAAGAAAGAAGAAGCGGAAATTTGAGAAGGGCACCGAGGCGCGGCGCATGGCCCGGGAAAATGCGGGCACGCCCCCGCCCGCGCGCATCATTCCTGACCGCCGCACCAAACCCCCGAAGCATAAAAAACGTTTGGGCGACGACGAAACTTTCTGAGCAGCTTTTTAGGTTCCGACCGGAACCTAGCCTTTTGACCCTCAACCGGGTCTGTATTCCGGCACTTTCTCGCCCGGACGAAAAAGCGCTTGCGGCGTTTTCCCCGATATATTCGCGACTTCCGCCGCCATCGTCTCTAAATCTTTTTTCGCGAAGCCGACGGACGCCGTCCGCACGTTGCCATCCGGCTGAATCAGGAAAATGCTCGGCACGTTCGTCAGTCCGTATTGTTTGGACACTTTGTAACCGTCGGCGTCAATCAGCGTGGGGAATTTCACGCCGTATTCATCGAGAAATTCTTTCGTGTCGTGCGCATTGTCCTGCGAAACTCCCCAGAAGCTCACTTTCGCGTCGCCGTAGCTTTCGTACATCCGCTCGAGGAACGGGAACGTGAATTGACACACGGGGCAGCCGACTTTGAAAAACGCCGCCAGCACCGGCCCTTTCTTCAGCGCTTCAGCCAGCGAACGCTTCTCGCCATCGACGCCGCCAAGCGCGAACACAGGCGCGGCGTTACCAGCCTGAATCTTCGACATAATCCTGCCTCCAAAAATAGCGCGCAGAAACCTCATCAATTGGATTGTAACAAACCGTTCACGATGCAGGAAATATCGTCGAGCTTTTTCTTGCCGATATCGCCGGCCCCTTAAGCGCGCCCGGCCATCAATGAATGTGCTTCGTTTTTTTCTGCAGGTAATCCATCAGCAGATACTGCCCCAGCGTATACGGCGTGGTGAAGTACGCTTTCCCGCGGCACAGTTCCGTGACTTTCTGCACGAAGTGCACCAGACTGTAATCGCTGGCCAGCATGAATGTGTTGATTAAAATCCCCGCGCGGCGGCACTTCGCCACTTCTTCCAGCGTCTGGGTCACCACCAGGGGATCCAGGCCGAAGGCATTCTTGTAAATTCGCCCATCTTCAAGCGTCAGCGCCGAAGGTTTCCCGTCGGTAATCATCACGATTTGGCGCATATCTTTTTTCTGCCGCGACAGGATGCGCTGCGCCAGCCGCAAACCTTCGCGCGTGTTCGTGTAGTACGGCCCCACCTGCACGCGCGCGAGTTGCCCCAGCGGAATCTCCTCCGCGCTATCGTGAAACAGCACGCAGTGCAGCGAATCGCCCGGATATTGCGAACGGATCAGGTGCGAAAGCGCCAGCGCCACGCGCTTCGCCGGCGTGAAGCGATCTTCGCCATAAAGAATCATGCTATGGCTGCAATCGAGCAGCAGCACGGTCGCGCACGAGCTTTGATACTCGCATTGATGGACCATTAAATCCTGATAATTAATTTCGAGCGGAGTCATGGCTCCGCCGGCGGCCTGTTGCCGCCGCAGCGCATGAAACAGCGTCTCGGGGATATCCAGATTCAACGTATCGCCGAATTCGTATGGCTTCGACGTTCCCCCCGATTCGATTCCTGTCGCCAGATCGCGCGTGTCGTGCCGCCCGAAACTGCTTTTCCCGAGCGACGCCATCAAATCGCGCAGCGTCTTGAACCCCAGAAAATCGATGGCCTTGTCCGTGATTTCAAATCGTGCGTTGACGTCCGGTTTTGCCGGCGCGCCGATTTGACCGCCGGGCGTTTCCTGCGGCGGCGGAGTGATCTGCGGCGGCTGCGGCGAAATGTAGCCCTCTTGCGTCATTCTTTCGATGAGCTGGTCAATCATGTCGCGCAATCGCTGATTCTGGTCGAGGTTGGGATTTTCGAGCAACTGTTCCATCATCTCCGGCGGCAGCAAGTCCCCCTCTTCTAGCGCGCGCAAAATTGCCTGCCGCAGTTGCTCCATCGAACGCTCGGAGTCCATTTCCTGAAAGCCGTAATACTGCGACTCGAAGCCGCTCTGGAGCAAAAAATCGGAAAGCCGGTTCATCAGCTCCTGCAAGTCGATGTCGTCGGCTTCCTGCCCCGTGTATTTTTTATAGCGTACGTATTTCATCGTGTGTTCTGGTTAATTGAACTGCCTGCGCGGCATGCGTCCCGGAGCGTCCCGCGGCTCCGGCGCTTTTCTCGCCTCCGCAAAATATCCGCGCTCTTCGCTGCGGCTGATGCGTTTGTGCGCCCACAATCCCTCCAGAATGAATTCCGCGCCGGCCACCGGCACGCCGGGATCGTCCTTCGATCCCACGCCCAGCGCCGCCGTATGATCGAACAATCCCTGCACTTTCTTCAGTTCGGCCAGATACTCGGCGGTCTTTGCGTCCGGCGCGACTTTCAGCTCACCGCCCGTTTCGAACCACTGCACCACCGACTGCAGATTCGTATCCTTGAAATATCTCGTGAACGTTTTCCCGATCGCCGCGCGAATCAATTCCCGCGCGATCGTGTCCGCGCCGCGCAATTCTCCCTCATATTCAAGCTCGAATTTTCCCGTCATCGAGGGAATCGCCGCGTAAATATCCGCGACGCGCGCCACCGCAATCTTCTCCTCATTGCGCACCGCGCGCTGCTCCGCATTGCTTACCGCATTTTCGAGGCACGAAATCGGCAGCCGCTGGCTCACGCCGGAGCGGCGGTCGATGCGCTTATCCTCGCGCGCCTGAAATGCAATCTCCTCCGCCACTTCGCGAATGTATTGCGGGATTTTGATTTGCTGGCCTTCGCGCGCGGTCCAGGATTCCTGCGAAGTGATGGCAATGCCTTCGTCGAGCGTCGTTGGGTAATGCGTGCGAATTTCCGAGCCGATGCGATCTTTCAGCGGGGTGATGATTTTTCCTCGCGCGGTGTAATCCTCCGGATTCGCCGTGAACACGAGCAGCACGTCGAGCGGCAGACGCACGGGGTAGCCCTTAATCTGAACGTCGCCTTCCTGCATAATATTGAACAGCCCTACCTGAATTTTCCCCGCCAAATCCGGCAGTTCATTGATCGCAAAAAGCCCGCGATTCGCGCGCGGCAGCAAGCCGTAGTGAATCGTGAGTTCGTCGGAAAGATCGCGGCCGCCCTTCGCCGCGCGAATCGGATCCACGTCGCCGAGGATGTCCGCAATCGTCACGTCCGGCGTGGCAAGTTTTTCGACGTAGCGCCGATCGCGCGGCAGCCACGCAATCCGTATCGCTTCGCCTTCCAGAGCGAAGCGCTCGCGGCACGCGCGGCAAATGGGCCGGTACGGATTGTCGTTGATTTCGCAGCCGTGGATTACGGGAATTTCCTCGTCGAGGAAGCCCACGAGTTCGCGCAGAATCCGCGTTTTCGCCTGCCCGCGCAGGCCCAGCAGAATAAAATGATGCCGCGAAAGAATCGCATTGACGATCTGCGGGATCACCGTGTCGTCATAGCCGCGAATTCCCGGGAAAAGTTCGTCGCCCGCGCTTAATTTGCGCAGGAGATTTTCGCGAAGCTCGTCCTTCACCGTGCGCGTCGCGTAGCGCTCCTCGCTCCATGGGCTTTTTCTCAGTTCGCCCAGCAGATTTGGTTTTGCGCCCATGTTGTCCGATCTCTTTTCCGGAGCCTGCCCCGCCGCTGGATTCACCACGAATTGTCTCCCTCTTGCTTGTGATTACAGCCGCATGTCAAGCTGCTCTCTACTAATTGACCGAATGCCCGTTGCCGCGCGCCCGTTCCCGCTGTTCATTCAGATGCACCAGTTGCGGCAGCCATTCCTTGAGTTGTTCGCATAGATGCGCTTGCCTGTCCGCTTCGTCGCGCATCTCAAGCAGAGCTTGCTTCTCGCTCAACTCCAGCGGCAGCGATCCGGCCATCGCGTAGGCCGGCGACAGTTTCGACTTGGGCGGCAGCGCGTCCGGCCGGTGATTGAAAAGCAGCCAGTGGCACTGCTCGTAAAGCTCCATCAATTCATTGGATGCGTCCGGGTAGTGCTCCGCCGCCTCGTCGAAGCATTCAATCGCCGCTTCGTAGTAGGGCTTGTCGTCGAAAATTTCTCTCACCTGAAACGGCGTTCCGCCGCGTGTCAGAATGTCCATCTTGCCGTCGGCGTGCTGCTTCACCAGCGTCACAATCGCCGCCGTGCAGCCGATCGTCGCGATGCCTTGTCTCTGCGCCAGAATCACGCCGAACTCGATCTTCATCGTCAGGCACCGGCGAATCATTTGCTTATAGCGCGACTCGAAAATGTGCAGGGGTAAAGCTGCTCCGGGGAACAGAACGACATCGAGCGGGAAAAGCGGAATGCGCTTCGGCTTCATTTGTGCGGCGACGCAGACCCTAGCATAGCAGAATCCGTCGCGCGCATTGCGTTTTCTGAGGAAGACAGCCGGACTACAACCGTCGATCACTCCGGATTAACCGAGTTCGTCGAGCGCCGCCTGCAATTCTTGCCGCGCGTGCTCTTCGCCGGTTTTTGCCGCTTGCGACACGCCTTCCGTCAGCGTTTTACGCGCGTCGTCAATTCGGCCCAGCTTTGCGAGCATTTGCCCGTACTGAAAATACCCCGCGACGTAAGCCACGTGCGCGCCGATGAGCTGTTTGAAATTGTCTTCCGCCGCCGTGTTGTCGCCCGTTTTCATGCATTCCATCGCGAGTCCATAGCGTCCGAACGCATCGCCCGGATTCTTCGCCACAAATTCTTCCAGCATTTGCCTTCGGCTTTTCGAAGTTAGGATATTGGGTCACCCCGCGTCCGTAAATGTTGGTTCCGTGAATTCCAGCCGATTCCCCCAGGGATCATTGGCGTAGAAGCGCCGGACGCTTCCCCGCGCTTCGTCCCAGACGCATAGGATCCCCGCCCCCTCCAGGACTTTGAATACCGCGTTGATGTCATGTACAGCGAACGCAGGATGGGCCTTCGTCGCCGGACGAAAAACGTCCTCTACGCCAATGTGAAGCTGGGTCGATCCTAGTTTGAACCAGCAGCCGCCACGCGAACGCAACGGCTCCGGCTTCTCGATCTCCTCAAGTTTGAGGAGGTGGCCAAAGAAGTTGCGCGCCTCAACCTCGCATCCTGGCGGAGCCGCTAGTTGAACGTGGTCGATATCCGACACTAGCATGCTCATATTATGCCTGCTTGAAGAGGCCCACTACCGAAGTTTGGGGTGTATTCATGATGTGTCGTATTATAGCCGTCTCGTTTTCGGGCTCCAAATATCACGCGAGGAAATTTCTTGAAAAAACAGAAGAAGTCGAAGGTGGAACCAGGGAAGCCGGTCGATAAACTGCCTATGACCGAACCGCCCGGCACATGTCTTCCCGGGAAACCAGTTAGCGGTTCGCGCTCCGAAATGCTCGAGGCCGTGCTGCCCAACGACGCGAATCCCCTGGGCTACATTCTCGGTGGCCGCGTCATGCACTTGATCGACATCGCCGGAGCCATCGCGGGCCATCGCCATTCGGGAAGCTATCTCGTCACCGCGTCGGTCGACTATCTCGATTTTCGCAGCCCGATTCACATCGGCGATCTCATTGTTCTCAAGGCCGAGGTCAATCGCGTGTTTCACACGTCGCTCGAAGTGGGCGTGAAAGTGTATTCCGAAAATATTTTGACCCGCGAGCGCAAGCACACGTCCAGCGCGTACGTCACCTACGTCGCCGTGGACGCCGACCTTCACAAGCACGCGATCCCGCCGCTGATCCTCGAAACGGAAGAAGATCTCCGCCACTGGCGCGAAGCCGGCGAGCGGCGCAAAATTCGCCTCGCGCATCGCTACAAGCGCCCATTCCCGCCGGAATAAGCGTGTCGCGCTGATTATTGCGACAAGTCATCGCGATAAATGTTCGAGCACCGCTTTCGCTGTGCGGAATCCCTGCGAGATGCAGTTTCCAATCGACGGTCCTTCCAGATAATTCCCGGCGATAAAAATTCCGCGGCTCTGGTCGAGCTCACTGCGAATGGCATTAATGCGCTGCGCGTGCCCCAAATTGTATTGCGGCAGGGCTTTGCGATGCCGCCATACTTGCCGCGCGACGGGTGGCCCCGTGATTCGCAGAACCTTGCCGATTTCCCTCCGCACCTGATCGGCGATCTGCCCTTCGTCCATCTCCACCACTTGGCGATCCATTGCGCCGCCGACGAAGCTGGTCATCATCACCATGCCCTCCGGCGCGCGGTTCGGGAAAAGCGATGAGTTCCACACAGTCCCTAGCGTTCGCAGGCCTTCCTTGCGCGGCACGAGAAAACCGAATCCGTTCAGCGCATGTCCCACGTGCTCGCGGCGGTATCCCTCCGCGACAACGGCTATGGGAGCGTACGGAATTCCCGCGAGCGTCGCCGACAATTTCTCCGCAAATCCGCGCACGAGCCGCGCGGCTTCATACGCGGGCGTGGCAATCACCACCGCGCTCGCGTGCACGTTCTCTGTTTCGCTCGTTCCCGAGCAGCCACCAGAACAGTGAATTGTCCATCCCGATTCACCCGCGGAGTCCAGCGATTCGGCCCGAATGCCATTTTCCACTCCGCTCTCGAGTTTTCCAGCCAGCGCGCTCATAAAACTTCCCATTCCGCGCCTGAATCCCGCGAGCGTTGGCCGCTCGCGCTCGCCGCGTGACTTCATTGCGCCGCGCAGGACGCTGCCGTATTCCTCCTCCCATTGCGCCATCGCCGGAAACGTGCTCCGCAGGCTCAACTGCTCCGGATCCCCGGCGAACACGCCGGAGGCGAACGGGCCCGCGAGATGTTCCAAAATTTCCGTGCCGAATTTCCGGCGCACGAAATCGGCGAACGATTCATCATGCCCGGGCGGCTTCGACCGCCGGAATGCCTCGCTGAGCACTCGTACTTTCGAGGCCATGCCCAGCAGCGAAGTGCTCAGCAACGTCGGAGGCGACATCGGCGCAGGGCGCAGCTTTCCATGGAGCAATATGTATCGAGGTGTTTGCGGATCCGCTTCGATGAGATCGCTTTCGCTGCCCGTACTGCGAATCAGCTCGCGCAGCTCCGGCGTCACCTGAAAACTCTGTGGCCCTGCCTCGAAAAGAAAGCCGTCGCGCTCGACGGTCGCAATCATTCCTCCTGGTTTTTCGGCGGCTTCGAGCACGCGAACACCTATGCCCATTTCCGCCAGCCGCAAAGCGCAGGTCAAGCCCGATACTCCCGCTCCGATGACAATCGCTTGGCGCAGAGGGATCATCGGCGGCAGAACATCTCAGAGAGTCTTCGAGAAGAGCGGCCGCGCGTCCATTTTCTGTTCGCGGAGGTAGCGGTCGAATGGCATGGCGAGGTTGCGTATGAAAATCCGTCCCAGCGGCGTGACCAGAATTTCGTCGCCGCCTAAAATCACCAGCCCGTCGTCGCGCATCGCGCCCAGTTCGGCAAGCTCGCTGGCAAAGTATTCATCAAAGCGAATCTGAAACGTGTTTTCGATTTCCCGTTTGCGCACCACCGTATGGCACAGGAGTTTCGTAATCACTTCGCGGCGCAGCAGGTCGTCGTAATTCAGCCGGTAGCCGCGCATCGTCGCCGCTCCGCGCTCCGCGACCGCCGATTGATACGGAGCGAGCGCGCGATCGTTTTGCGCATAGGCCTCGCCGACACTGCTGATGGCGCTGACGCCCATGCCGTACAGGTCGGCCCCCGCCTTCGTCGTGTAACCCTGAAAATTCCGGTGCAGCGTGCGGTCGCGCTGCGCGATGGCGAGTTCGTCGCCCGCCCGCGCGAAGTGGTCCATGCCGATATACAGATATCCCGCGTCCGTGAATTTCCGCACGCCGGTCTTGAAAATGTGAAATTTCTCCATGCCCTCGGGCAAATGTCCTTGGAACGCGCCCTGCTGCTTGCGCAGCCACGGCACGTGTGCGTAGCTGAACATCGCGATGCGGTCCGGCGAAAGTTGCAGCACTTTGTCGGCGGTATCGGCGAATGTCGCCGCCGTTTGATACGGCAAGCCGTAAATCAAATCGACGTTCAAGCTGTCGAATCCCAGCCTGCGCGCTTCGGCAATCAAATCGCGCGTCATCTCGAATGGCTGCACGCGATGGATGGTTTTCTGCACTTCCGGCGTGAAATCCTGAATGCCCATGCTCAGCCGGTTGAAGCCGAGCTTTCGCAGCGCCGCCAGATGTTCGTGCGTGGTCACGCGGGGGTCCACCTCGATGCCGATCTCGGCGTTCGCCGCAAACGTAAATCGCTCGCGCGTGTAGCCGAATAAATCCGTAAGTTGCGCGGGACTCAGATACGTCGGCGTGCCGCCGCCCCAGTGGAATTGCACGACCTCGCGTTGGCGCGAAACGAATTGGCTGACGTGGTTGATCTCCGCTTCGAGCGATTCGAGATAGGGAATCGCCGCCGTCTTATCCTTTTGGATCACCACGTTGCACGCGCAGAAAAGGCACAGGCTTTCGCAGAATGGCAGGTGCATGTACAGCGATACAGGTGTTGCCGCCGATTCCGCGCCACGGAAAAATTCCTCCAGGTCGGCTTGGCGGAACTTATCGTCCCACACGGGCGCGGTCGGATAGCTCGTGTAGCGCGGCCCCGGACGGTTGTATTTGACGAGGAACTCCTCGCTCACTTCAAGGTCCGGCGTGTGATTCGTCGTTGCCTTCGTTTTCGGAGTCATCGCTCGCTCGTGCTCGGCGCTGCGGCAGCTTGCGGCTGCTTGGTTTGCGAAAATTCGCGCGCGGCGCGAACAAACGCCTGCGCGTTCTCGACCGGGGTGGTGGGCAAAATTCCGTGGCCCAGATTCAGAATGTGCCCCGTGCCTCTGGTTTTCGTGATCGCTTCGCGCACCGCCCGCTCCACGTTTTCTTCCGTGCTCAACAGCATCGCCGGGTCCACATTCCCCTGTAGCGCGATTTTCGTTCCGATTTTCATGCGTGTCTCGGCAAGATCGCTGCGCCAGTCGACGCTCAGCACGCTCGCACCCGCGCGGGCCAGCGCGGTAAGCAAGTGCGCTCCATTTTTCGCGTACAAAATCACGGGCGCCGCGCCGGCGTTCATTTCCCCGACCAGCTTTTGCGTTGCGCCCAGCTCGAATACCTCGTAATCGTGCAGGGAAAGTTCCCCCGCCCACGTATCGAAAATCTGCACGGCGGCCGCTCCCGCATCCAGTTGCATTTTCAGGTAGCGCGCCGTCGAATCCGCGATTTTTTCGAGCAGTGCGTGGAGCAGCGCAGGCTCCGTATACATCATGCGCTTGATCGTTCCCAATTCGCCGCGCGTTCTGCCTTCGACCAGATAGCAGGCCAGCGTCCACGGTGCGGCGGCAAAACCGAGCACAGGCACATCGGGGCCTGCGGCGCGCGCAATGGCGCGAATAGCCTCGCCCACAAATCTAGTTTCGCGCGCGGGATCGAATTCCTTGAGCGCTTCCACGGCGCTCCAATCGCGCACGGGATTCCCCAGCCGCGGGCCGTCGTCATTGATTTCGAGCGGCACGCCCATCGCTTCCGCTACGATCAAGATGTCCGAGAAGACGATGATCGCGTCCACATCCAGCACTTTGTAGGGCTCGAGCGAAACTTCCGCGGCCAACTCCGGCGTTTTCGCCACTTCCAGAAACGAATGCCGCCGCCGAATCTTCTGGTAGTCCGGCAGGTAGCGTCCCGCCTGGCGCATAATCCATGTCGGAACGCGCTCCGGCTGCTCGCCCCGCGCGGCGCTCAGGAAAATATTCTTCTTCGTCGACAATGCGTTCACAGAGGTCACGTTCAGTGAATTCGTCCACTATCTTAGCAGAAGCCGCTCTTTTCCCCGCACAGGCTCAATGTTTCCAGTAGGCAGGGTCCCGGCCGCCATCGCGTCTTCTTGTCGTTGCCATCGAATATTGGTGCCAAAGCACGTCCTGGAACGAGGGTTGGTTGTCGCCTCATCCAATCGGCGCTAAGATTACCGAATGCCATTTGCAATAGGGTCTCCCCGTTTGGCCGCCGGTTCGCGGCGCGGGACGCGCTCGGGGAATTTTAGCTTCCGATGAATTTTTCCATGGATTTCGCGGCGCTGGGTCTGTACGTTGCCAGCTTCGTTGGCTACACGGCGAACCTCTACCGCGACCGGCGCTGGATCGGGCGCGTGGCGACGCTCCTGCTGATCCTCGCGCTCGTGGCGCATTACGACGCGCTCCTCGAACGGTCGCGCATCATCCACGCAATTCCGTATGACGATCTTTACGGCTCGATGTCGTTGTTCGCTTGGCTCGTCGGTGTGACGTATCTTGGCCTGGAAACCTATCATCGCCAGCGCGCCGTTGGCTCGCTCGTCGTGCCGTTCATCATTTTTTGGATGGTTGTAGCCATGAGCGTGGCTCCGGCTTCGGTGCTTCGCGAGCCGCGCGCCAATGGAGCGCTCTTCGCCCTGCACATTACCATCGGCATCCTCGCCTATGCCGCGTTTGCCATTTCATTTCTGCTCAGCGTCATTTATCTGGTGCAGAATCGCGTGCTGCGCCACGGAAAGCCGGGCCTTGCGTTCTGGCGGTTTCCGGCGCTTGATGTGCTCGAGCGCATGAGCCGTTCGAGCGTTTGGGTCGGGCTGGTCGCGTTGCTGATTGGCACGTCATTGGGTTTCGTCTGGGAGCATCGCCTGACAGGCCGCTTCGCCATTGCTGACCCGAAAGTCCTCGTCACGCTGATCGTGCTCGCCGTCTACGCGGCGTACTTGATGATTGTTCGCGCGCCGGCGTGGCGAGGAGCGCGCGCGGCGCTCGTTTGCGTCTGCAATTTCGGCATTGTGCTGTTCAGTTACACGATTGTGAATCTGTATTTCACGAATTTTCACCGGTTCTTCTGATGTCCATGGATTCCATCGCCGAACGCAACGACGCTGCCCCTCGCGGCCGCGTGGCGATTGCGCTCATTGGCTGTAATCATCGCACCGCGCCGGTCGAACTGCGCGAGCGCGTAGCCTTCACGCCGGAGCAGGCTGTGCGCGCCGCGAATGAGCTTTGCCAGATGGGCGTGATCGAAGAAGCCGTGGTCGTTTCCACGTGCAATCGCAGCGAACTCTACGGTGTCACTTCCGAATCGGGCGAATCCACGCCCTCGGCCATGGTTTCCTACTTCACCGATTTCCATAAACTTTCTCCCGCGGAGTTGTCCGGACGCTTATATCGTCACGCCGGACCCGAGGCCGTGCGGCACCTTTTCCGCGTGGCTTCGGGAGTCGATTCCATGCTGCTCGGCGAAGCGGAAATCCTCGGGCAAGTGCGCGACGCTTACAACCGCGCGCTCGAAAATGGCTCGACAGGCCCTGTGCTGAATCGCCTGTTCCAGGGCGCGCTCGAAGTGGGCAAGCGCGCTCGCGCGGAAACGGAAATCGGCGCGCGGCCCATGTCCGTGGCCCTGGCGGGGGTGAAGCTTGCTGAGCGCGTTTTCGGCGAATTAAAAGGCCACAGCGCGCTGATTGTTGGTGCGGGCGCGGTGGCCGAGCAGGTCGTCGAGCATCTCCGCCTGCGCGGAATCGGCGAACTGCGCGTGGTGAATCGTTCGCTCGTCCGCGCGCAGGAGCTTGCGCGGCGCATGGGTGGCGAAGCTTCGGATTGGGCGAACTTCGAAAACCAGCTCGACCAGCCGGACATTATCGTCACCTCCGTTTCCGGCTCCGAGCACGTTTTGACGCGCGCGATTGTCGAACGCGCCATGGCTGCGCGTTCCGGACGCGCGCTGTTCGTGATTGATTTGGGCGTGCCGCGTAACGTTGAGCCTGAGACTGAGGGCCTCTACAACGTCTACCTCTTCAATATCGACCACCTCGGCGAGATCGTCGTGCAGAACAAGAAAGCGCGCGAGGCGGAACTTCCGCGCGTCAAGTCGATCGTCGAGGAGCATGTGGCGAAATTTCTCGCCTGGCAGTCGAGCCTCGAGGCCGCCGGCCTGCTCGATGCGTTTCGCGCACGCCTGGATGCGGAGCGGCGCTCGCTGCTCGCCGCGCATTTCGCAAACCTCGAAGGCTTGTCTGAAAACGAACGCGCGCGCTTCGAAAAATTGACCGAGGATTTGATCAATCGCATCGTGCAGTTGCCCTCCGCGCGATTGCGCCAGGCGCGCAAGCTTCGCCGCCAACTCGAAGGCCTCGCCGCGCTGCGCGAGCTTTTCGGTCTCGACGACGCCCCCAATGAATCCAATGGCGATTCCGACGACGAGGCTCAATCTTGAACCGCCTGCGCATCGGAAGCCGCGGCAGCAAGCTCGCTCTCTGGCAAGCCGAGCACATCCGCGAACGTCTCGCGCGCGAATGCGGCGCGGACGCCGAAATCGTCGTCATCAAAACCTTGGGCGACAATTTTCAATCCGCGCCCGTCGCGGAAATCGGCGGGAAGGGAATTTTCATCAAGGAGATCGAGGACGCGCTCCTCGACGGGCGTGTGGATGTCGCCGTGCACAGCATGAAAGACGTGCCGACGCAGACTCCGCGCGGCCTGTGTTTTCCGGCAATCACCAAACGCGAAGATCCTCGCGATTGTCTGGTCTCGCGGCGCGGCGAAACGCTCGACAATCTCCCGCATGGCGCGCGTATCGGCACCAGCAGCCTGCGGCGCCAGTCGCAGCTCGCGTATTTTCGCCGTGATTTGCGGGTAATCGAATTGCGCGGCAACGTGGACACACGCCTGCGCAAACTCGCGGCCGGTGAATTCGACGCCATCGTTGTCGCCAAGGCAGGTCTCGACCGCCTCGGACTGAGCGATAAAATCACGCAAGTGATTCCGCAGGAAATCATTTTGTCCGCCGTGGGCCAGGGCGCGCTCGCGATTGAAACGCTCGAACGCGGCGAATCCCTGCGTGCAATGCTTTCGGAATTTGATGACCGCGAAACTCGCGCTGCGGTGGCCGCCGAACGCGCTCTCCTCGCCGAACTCGAGGGCGGATGCCAGGTGCCCCTCGGCGCATGGGCGCGAATCGAAAACGGCGCGCTGCGGATGGACGCTCGCGTCCTCGCCGCCGATGGCTCGGAATGCATCGAACGTAGTGCGGAGGGTCCATCGTCGAACGCCGAGGAAACCGGCCGCCGCCTCGCTCGCGATCTTTTGGATGCGGGCGCGGACCGCCTGCTGCGCCTCGCGGGAAGGAGCGTCGGTGGAATCTAGCGGCGCATTATCGGGCAAGCGAATCGTAATTACGCGCGCGCCAGGCCAGAGCGAGGATTTGCGCGCGGAGTTGTCGCGCGGCGCTGGCGCGCATGTGATCGAGCTGCCCTGCGTTGAATTTCGCGAAATCGAAGAGACAACCGACCTCGACGGCGCCATTCGCGGCCTCGGCGATTTCGCCTGGTTGCTCTTCACCAGCCAGAATGCCGCCAGATTTTTTTCGCGTCGCGCCCGCGCGCTCGGCGTCGATCCCGCGCAATTGGCTGACCCGCGCCCGCGCGTGGCCGCCATCGGCCCTGCGACGGCCGAGGCCGCCAGGGCGGAAGGATTCTCCGTGGATTTCGTCCCCGACGCCGGGACGGGCCGGAGCTTCGCGGGAAATCTGAGGGGTTGCGTGCGCAGCGTGGCGGGTATGGAAGTGAAAAATCCGGTTATGGGATTTGTTCGTGCCGTAGCCGGAGTAAAGGTCCTCGTCCCGCGCAGCGATTTGGCTCTACGCGATCGCGGCGCTGCCGATTGGACGGAAGTGCTGCGCCATGCCGGAGCGGAGGTCACCGCTGTCGCCACGTACCGCACGTGCATGCCGGAATCGCTTGCCGGGCCGCAGCTCGACCGAATGCGCCGCGAAAAAATCGACTGTTTTATTTTCGCCAGCCCGTCCGCATTTCACAATTTCGCAAAATCCGTGGGGCCGGACGATCTTCGCCGCTTTGCTTTGTCCTCGGCATTCGCCGCCATCGGCCCAACCACCGCGTCGGCCATTCGCGGAGCGGGAATCCGATGCGCGATTGAATCCCCGGAGCCAAACGCGAAATCGCTGATCGAAGCCATGGTCAAGCATTTTCGCAACCCATCCCGCCGCGCCACCCACAAAGGAGCCAAGCACGCATGAGTTTTCCCACGCATCGGCCGCGTCGTCTTCGCCGCAGCGAAGCGATTCGAAGCCTCGTCCGCGAGACGCGCCCGTCCACGGCAGGGCTGGTTTACCCCATGTTCGTGTGCCCGGGAAAGGGCGTGCGCGCCGATGTCAGCTCCATGCCAGGTATTGCCCAGCAGTCCGTGGATAGGCTTCTTGAGGAAGCGCGCGAAGTCGCGGACCTGGGCATTCCGGCCGTGATCCTTTTCGGCTTGCCCGAACATAAAGATGCAAAGGGAAGCGAAGGGTACAGCGCGTCAGGTGTAGTCCAGCGCGCGGTCGAGGCCATTCGCAAGGCGCGGCCCGAGCTGCTTGTCGTCACCGACGTGTGCCTCTGCGAATACACCGACCACGGCCATTGCGGCGTGATGAAGGGCGAGGAAGTTCTGAATGATCCAACCATCGAAGTGCTTGCCGAGATGGCGCTGTCGCAGGCGCGCGCGGGCGCGCACATCGTCGCCCCTTCGGACATGATGGATGGCCGCGTCGCGGCGATTCGCAAAAAACTCGACGGCGCGGGCTTCGACGACGTTGCGATTCTCTCCTATGCCGCCAAATACTGCTCCGGATTCTATGGGCCGTTTCGCGAAGCGGCGCAATCCGCCCCGCAGACGGGCGACCGCCGCAGCTATCAAATGGATCCGGCGAATGCCCGCGAAGCGCTGAAGGAAGTCGCCCTCGATCTGGAGGAGGGCGCCGACATGATTATGGTCAAGCCCGCCCTGCCGTATCTCGACATAGTTCATCGCGTGCGCGAAGCGTTCGACGTGCCGGTCGCGGCCTACAACGTCAGCGGCGAATACGCCATGGTGAAGGCCGCCGCGCAAAATGGCTGGATTGACGAAAAGCGCGTCGTACTGGAAATTTTCACCTCGATTCAGCGCGCGGGCGCTTCCATCGTGCTCACATACCACGCCAAGGATTTAGCGCGTTGGCTGAAGGCTTGCTGACGCTTCGATGGCTCCCGATCCTCGCATGCAAACTAAACCTTCCCGGACAATTGATATTTTGGACCGCGCCTTCAAATCCCTCGTCGGCGGCGTGAACAGTCCCGTCCGCGCGTTCCAATCCGTCGGCGGGTCGCCCTTGATCGTGGAACGCGGTTTGGGCGCGCATTTGTGGGATGCGGACGGCCGCGAATACATCGATTTTATCGGCTCATGGGGTGCACTGATTCTCGGCCACGCGAATCCGGCAATCGTTGTTGCGATTCAGGAGCAGGCCGCGCGCGGAACAAGCTTCGGCATGACAACGGAGCTCGAAGTCGATCTCGCCGAGCGCATCGAGCGCGCCATTCCCTCGATTGAAAAAATCCGTTTCGTCAGTTCGGGCACCGAAGCCACGATGAGCGCGGCGCGCCTCGCCCGCGGATTCACCAAGCGCGATTTTATTTTGAAATTCGAGGGCTGCTACCACGGCCACGCCGACAGTTTTCTCTCCGAAGCAGGCTCCGGCCTGGCCACGCTGGGTATTGCTTCGAGTCCCGGCGTGCCAGCAGCGCTCGCGGCGCTCACCCTTAATGCGCCGTATAACGATCTCGCTGCCGTCGAAAAACTCTTCGCGGCGCATCCGAGCAAAATCGCCGCTGTGATTGTCGAACCGGTCGCCGCGAACATGGGCGTTGTCCCGCCTGCGCCCGGATTTCTTGAGGGACTGCGCGAAATCACGCGCCACGCCGGCACGCTCCTCATTTTCGACGAAGTGATCACCGGCTTTCGCCTGTGCTACGGCGGCGCGCAGTCTCTCTACAAAATCGATCCGGATTTGACCACGCTCGGAAAAATCATCGGTGGCGGATTGCCCGTCGCCGCGTACGGCGGCCGCGCCGAAATCATGAACCACGTAGCGCCCCTCGGTTCCGTCTATCAGGCCGGGACCCTCTCCGGCAATCCGTTGGCGATGCGCGCGGGAATCGAAACGCTGAAGCAACTCGAAACGCCCGGTTTTTACGATGGGTTAAACAGGAAAGCGGAGCGATTCGTCGGCGCGCTTCGCCGCGTGGTTCGCGAATCGGGAATCGCCGCGCAAGCAAATTCCTGCGGCTCGCTCGCCACTTTGTTTTTCTCCGACGCGCCTGTACGCAATTACGCGGACGCAAAAAAATCCGACGCTACCCGCTTCGCCGCATTTTTCCGCGCCATGCTCCAGCGCGGCATTCTTCTCGCGCCGTCGCAATTCGAAGCGCTCTTCATTTCCGCCGCCCACACCGAAGCCGACCTCGACCGCACGCTCTCGGCCGCCTCGGACTCCCTCCTCCAAATCTCCCGCGCTCCCGCCGTCTAACAGCTGATCGAAAAAAACCAATCGTGGTCATTCTGCTTGCCCTGAGTCATTAGCGAAGGGAGGAGCGACGGCGACGAGGTCCGGTGTTTGGACTCCGGTGGAGCCCACCGGACTCCTGAAATCGGAGAATCTGCATTTTCCTTGGATTTTGCAAACTGCGGATCTCTCGCGGCGTCACGAAATCCGCTACGGCAGCAGTTTATCCACCGGCGGCTGCGCGAAATCATTCTTGTAAACCACGCCGCCCTTCATCACAAACTTCACCTGTTCGAGCTGCTTGATGTCCCCGAGCGGATTGCCAGAGACGGCGATGATGTCCGCGTATTTGCCGGGATCAATCGCGCCCACCGTCTTCGACCAGTTCTTTTCCCCGTACGCGTTCATCACCCTCGCTGCGTCGAGCGTCGCCGCCTGTATCGCCGCCAGCGGAGTCATCCCGTATTTCACCATATACTCGAATTCAATCGCCTGCGTCCCGTGCGGGAAGGGACCTGCGTCAGTGCCGAAAGCAATCTTAATCCCCGCGGCCAGCGCCTTCTTGAAACTCACTTCGTGCACGCTCGCGCGGCTCACCGTTCCATTCGAGGCTTTCAGATCCGCCGCCTCAATCGTCTTATAGACGTACAGCGTCGGCACCAGCCAGATGCCTTTGGCCTTCATTTGCTGGATGTCGTAGTCGCTCAAATCCAGCCCGTGCTCGATCGAGTCCACGCCAGCATCCACGCAATTCCGCAACCCCGGATCGCCATACGCGTGGCACGCCACTTTTCTGCCCCACCGATGCGCTTCGTCGACGATGGCCTTCAGCTCATCGAGCGTAAACGTCGGCGTGCTCAGCATTTTCCCGTTTTCAAACCGTGACGCCCCCGTGCCGTACACCTTGATAAAATCCGCGCCATATTTAATTTGTTCGCGGACGGCTTTCCGCGCCTCCCACGGCCCATCGACGATCTGCACTCCCGTCGGCACCGTGACTTCCGGCGAATAGCCCAGCAGCGGATAGCTTCCCGTCACGGACATGGCTCGCGTTGCCACCCACAGGCGCGGCCCGGGAATCAGCCCGCGATTGATCGCCTTCTGCACGTCCACGTCGCTGAACATCGCGCCTTCCGTTTCGCAGTCGCGCATCGACGTGAACCCCGCGTCGAGATCCCTCCTCGCGTTCACCGTCGCTTCAATCGTGCGGTACTGCCACGACTCCTTCAGCAACTGCACGTCGTAGCGCCCATTGTCCTCGCCAGTCAAAAAGATGTGTTCGTGCGCATCAATCAATCCGGGCAGGACAAACGCATTCGACAGGTCAACCACATCCGCGCCAGCCGGAATCGCAATTTCCCCGGCCTTGGCGACGCGATCAATGTGATCGCCCTCCACCACGATCACCATGTCGGTCGCAATTCGCCCAGAATGAATATCCAGCAGCTTCCCCGCGCGTATGTATTCGCGAGCGGGCCCCTGCGCCGAGGCCGAATACGGCAGGCAAGCGAAGCAAACCAAAATAAGCAGCGCGCAGATCAATATGTAGATCAATATTAATGTTACGGCGCATTTCTTCCTCCTAACTAAGGCTCGGGTGAGCGCCGCGATTCTAATCCAAACCGCGCGCCGGAGGCGGAAAGATTTGTCTTAATCCTAACAGTAGCTGCGGAAATCTCTTGCAAATCCTGCTAACTTCTGCTATATATGGAGCTTAAGTTATGAAATATCAATCGCTAATCTTCGTTGCCTTCCGGCGGGAAGCTATAGGGGCGGCTTTACTTGCCCTGACCTGCGAAGGGTGCCCTCCGTCTTTGCCCGGGGAAAATCAATGGAGTCCCTGCTCCGCCTAGCCCTCCTCCCAACCCGCCTCCCGGGGCATTTCCGCACCAAAATCAGCAAATATATGATTTTTTTAACCGGGACACCTAACGGATTAGAAACGCATGCAAGTCATAGAAAACACACGATCCGACCCCTTTCTAATCGGGACAAATTTGCATTTTTCCCGCAGCTCGTTTCATGCCGATTTCCAGATTTCCATATACCGGCGGACCACCGCAGCGGCGGATTTTCCCTTGCCAAATACCGCCCTTGCGCTCCGGAAAATCTGGAAGCTTCAGGCCGCAAGCGGCGAGCGCGCACATCGCCTGACATTCCATTTAATATAAGAATATATGTATTTTAATAGCGAGGAATACCTGACAGAACGCAATGTGCATTACCCGGTAGCAGCATAAGCTCTGTGCCATGTGTATATTAGCTTGCTGTTCGCATCCACCAAGAGCTTTGGCACACGGAGTGCACCAGATGCACCCAGAGAGACCCGGGGTTGGTGGTTTGTTCGGACTGGGGTGCTTTTTTTGGCGATGTCGGGATCCAGATCGTTTTGGGCGCTGTTCCGATCGCCACTGTCCGATGCCTAGAAGTGATTGACACTAAAAATTCTTCGTGAGGTGACGGGATGCGTTTCAATTCTGCGCTTAAGTTCTTCGCGCTTATTTTCGCTTTTGCGTTTCTGTCGGCTGCAGTAGTTCGCGCTGATATTACAGGGCGGATTCGCGGGACTGTGATTGACGCGTCAGGTGCTGTGATACCTGGCGCGACAGTGACGATTCTGAACGCGGACACTGGCTACAACCGCGTCATGCAAACCGATTCCAGCGGCTCTTTCGACGTCCCGGGTTTGCCGGCGGGTGCTTACACAATTAAGATTGAGAAACAGGGCTTCGTGAGTTTCCAACAGACCCAAGTTAAGTTGCTGGTCAATCAGATCTACGTCGTCAATGCGACCCTCCAGGTCGGCGCGCAAAGCAAAATTGTGGAAGTGATTGCCCATCCGGTTCAGGTCGAGACAACGAGCGCCCAGCAGGGAGAAGTCATCCAAAACGACGAATTCAAGGACATGCCGCTCCTAAACCGCAACTGGATCCAATTGCAGCAGTCGGTCCCCGGAGTCGTCGCTTCCTCAGATCGTTTCGGCAACGACTTCTCGACGAACGGCAGCCGCACGCAGTCGAACAACTACCTTATTAACGGTGGGGATTCGAATGACGAACCGCTGAATACGCCGCTGGATCAACCGAGTCCTGATGCCATCCAGGAAGTCAGCATAATTACGAGCACCATCAACCCCGAGTATGGCCGCAACTCCGGAGCGATACTCAATGCCGTGACAAAAACGGGAACCAATTCCTTCCATGGCAGCGCCTTTGAGTATTATCGTGACACTTTTCTGAACGCGCGTAACTTCTTCTCGCAAACCGTTCCGCCGTTCCACCAGAATCAGTTTGGCGGCACCATCGGCGGCCCGTTCGTGAAGAACAAACTCTTTGGCTTCTTCTCGTTCCAGCGAACCAAGCAGTTTGCGGGCACGGCAGCGTTGACCACCGTGTTCTCGCCGGCGCAGCGAACAGGAGATTGGACACTAAAAAGTAATGGACTACCCACGGGAGCGCTTTCGGCCAACGTTTCTCCCTTCCCTCTGTTCGGTGATGCGAGTTCACCTTGCCCATTCGTGAACGCGAGTTCAACGCCATGCGCCGCAGGAACGGCCTATACCAGTCTTTTTAGCACCAAAGTCGCTCCTGTGCAGGACTTCACATTGAATCCGAGTTCCGCGCTTGCCAATGCCTATTGGACTCAGTTTGTTCCGCCTCCTACGGCGGGTGTTTCTAATAATCGGTTTTCTTTCAACAATAACACTCTCTCGTCGACAAACCAGTACCTCGGCAGCATAGACTTCGATCCCACGCCGAGCGATCAGATCTCTTTTTACGGCTTCATGCAACCGAGCAAAGCGACGAACACGCTGCCGTTCACGGGAGCCAGTGTCCCAGGCTTCGGTCAGTCGAGCTCTACGGCTGTTTATCAATTTGTGGCCGGCGAAACCCATGTGTTTAACGGAAATGTCCTGAACGAATTCAAGCTCATCTATAACCGCCTTCACTTCATCGCGGTTCAGCCGACAAATCCGGTTCAGCCATCCAGCTTCTGCGGGACAACCTCGGGTGGAGCACAGTCGTGTTTCGCAATTAACTCGCAAAACACGGTCGGTGCTGGTCTTCCAGCAACGAGGATAACTGGTTTCTTTAGCTTGGGTTTCTCGACGAACGGGCCGCAGCCTCGAATTGATGATACGGGGGAAGTTACGGATAATTTCACCTACCAGAAGGGAAACCACTCTTGGAAATTCGGGACTGACATTCGCCGTGCACATGTGGCCAACCCGTTCAATTTTCTAAACAATGGGTTCTTTGATAATCTCGGGATTGGGGCATTTAGCACAGGAATTCCGGGACTGGATTTCCAGCTCGGGATGCCCGATTTTTACGAGCAGTCCAGCGGGAACTTTATTGACGCCAGGACTTGGGAGTATTACTCCTATATCCAGGACCAGTGGAAAGTCCGCCGGGACCTGACGCTGACGCTTGGAGCCGGATGGCAGATAGATACACCGCTTACGGATCACTTTAACAACAGCGTGGCCATTAATGCGTTTAGAGTCGGACAACAGTCGACCGTATTTCCCACGGCTCCGACAGGGCTGCTTTTCCCGGGCGATGCGGGAATCTCGGCTTCGGGCTACCGCACACACTACAACAATTTTGCTCCGCGATTCGGTTTCGCCTACGCTCCCCGGGAGAATTGGAGCTTCCGAGGCGGATGGGGCATGTACTATGACAACTCGGAAGAGGAGCTAACTCTCCAGAACCTGCTGGCTCCTCCGTTTGCCCTGATCGATTTCGGTATAAGTGACCAGAATGGCTTCTTTACTCCGAACGGCACGCCCAGCTTTAATGCGCCATTCACGCCGCTGAACGGAACAGCTGGGATCACCAACAAATATCCCTTTACGCCTGCGAAACCCGGCACTCCCGTTGACTTTACCTTCTTTGAACCATTCTCGTTGAACATTATCGACCGGAACTTCAACACGCCCTATGTTATGAACTACAACCTATCGATTGAGCACCAGTTGCCCGGGCCGATGGTGTTGCAGATCGCTTACGTCGGATCGCAGGGACGGCGTTTGGAAGGAGTTGTGGAGAAGAATCCGTTGAACGCGCCAATCGCAGATACCAGTATTTTTGGATCGCTCGGCCAGCAGGGCACCTTCCTTGATTCGAATTATAATTCCCTGCAGACGTCTATTCAGGGCAGGATGCACGGATTGTCCTTGCGCGCTTCGTACACCTACTCTCACGGACTCGATAATTCTTCGAGCTTTGAGAACTCGGCGGGCACTGTCATTCCGAGCAACTTCCGCTTGACGTACGGTGATTCTGCCTTTGACGCGCGTCACCGTTTCGTCGCGGCGTATGTGTACCAGATTCCCAGCTTGCATAATATGATGGAAGCCCTGCCTAGCCGGATATTCGACGGCTGGGGCATTTCGGGAGTGACGACCTTCCAGACCGGTTTCCCGATTCAACTATCTGAGTCGGACGCGTTCTCTGGACAATGCAGCCCCAGCACATCGTTTTATGGCTGCTGGGATCGCCCCAACGCACTTGCGCCCGTTCAGTTTCAGAATCCAAGGACGACGGCCGGGAACCTATGGTTCAGTCCAAATTCGTTCGCCCTTGAGGGTTGCAGCATATCAATAGCTGCCGGCTGCACCGCGAATTCCAGCCTGCGGGTGTCCAACGGCTTGATTGGCAATGCCGGGCGCAATTTCTTCCACGGCCCGGGCATCAACAATTGGGACATCGGTTTGTTCAAAGATACGCGGATTACAGAGGGCACGGCTCTCCAAGTCCGCGTCGACATGTTCAATTCCTGGAACCATGCCCAATTTGGGAACCCTTCAGCGAATATTAATTCCGGAGCGTTCGGGGAGATTTCAGGAACTCAAGTTCCGGCTCGAATCGTTCAATTGGGAGCTCACTTCACGTTCTAAGGCTCGCAATTCAACCTGAATCCAGGGCGCTCTGAACTTCAGAGCGCCCTTTTTGTTTTGGCTCCTTGCATTGACCCTGCCGGAGATCAAAGCTCATAGGATTCGTGCCGCATAAACTGCAGAGCGAAGGCTGGCATTGTCCGGAAATGGCGCGCAGGGGGCGGTGCGAACGCGAGTCGTCTGCCACGTTTCGCCCGCAGGTGCTATGGAGCGCGCCTCCACGCGTACTAGCCAATTGCCTGCGATGTACCATAGCCTCCTAAGCCGTCGCCTGCTGAAATAGGCGTTCAGAGGAGACTAGGCGATGGTGTTAGCAATGGCAGTCCTGCTGTTCCAGTTCCCGGCGTTTTCCGGTGCGGCCAATCCTCCTCAACCTTCTCCCAAGGTCAACATGACCCGGGAAGCCGCCATAAAGGTTCCAGATGCGAACAAGGCACTTCCTAGCGCCTCGACCAGCTTTGTTGGCGCTTCCAAAAGCGGGCTAGGGAGTGGCACTGACCTCCGGTCGGCGACCGCGAACGAGGTCTCCGCTGATAGTTCAATGTCCGGCGTGTACCTGCCTCCCCCAGCAGCTTTTCGCCCGAAAATCGAGCCCATGGAGCGCAGCAGCCACCTGTGGTTCGCGCTGAGCGCGGCGGAGCACGGTTCGGCGGCATTTGACGCGTGGTCAACGCGGAGAGCGATTTCGCAGGGCCGGGCCGAAGCGGATCCGGTGATGCGGCCGTTCGCGCATTCGGCGGCGATCTACGGCGCGATACAGGTTGTGCCCTTCGGACTCGACTACGTCGCGCGGCGAATGGAGCGCAGCACAGGCTGGGCACGGCACGTTTGGTGGGTTCCGCAATCGCTCGCAACGGCATCGTACATTTTCAGCGGCTCCTACAACGTTATTCACACGCGCTGATTTTACAAACGCGTTTCGTTCCCCTCATTAGCAGGTCGTTGGAACACGAATTTTCATGGCCTCAGGGTTGAAACCCGCAAGAGAGGGATGGCACTGACGGCGGGATGAATTTTTCCCCTGCAGGGATCCCGGTTTTTTCAGCGACCCGATGGAAACTTCATTTTGAGGCGCGGGCGAAGGGTATTTGATCGAGGTCGAGATTTCCTCCCGACAGAATAATTCCGATGCGTTTGCCTTCGACGGCGAATTTTTTGTGGATGGCGATGGCGGCGGAGACGGCTCCGGATGGCTCGACGATCAGTTTCAGGCGTTCCCAGAGAATGCGCATGGCGGCGAGAATTTCTTCCTCGGTGACAAGAGCGATTTCGTCAACATGCTGGCGGAGAATGGAAAAAGTGAGAGGACAGAGAGTGGCGCGGAGGCCGTCAGCGATGGTTTCGGTCTTCGCCGCAGGCTCGATTTTGCCGGAGGCGAGGGAACGGTAAGCGTCGTCGGCGTTTTTTGGTTCCGCGCCGACTACGCGAATTTGCGGGCGCATGGTTTTCGCGGCGATGGATGTGCCGCTCAAAAGGCCGCCACCGCTGACGGGCGTGACGATGATGTCGAGATCAGGAAAATCTTCGAGCAATTCGAGGGCTGCGGTGCCCTGGCCGGCGATGACTTGGGGATTGTTGTAAGGATGGATAAGGATGGCGCCGGTTTTTTCCTGAAGGGCTTTGCAGGCGGCGTCGCGGGAGGCGACGTTGTGCTCGCATTCGGTGACGCGGCCGCCGTAGGACTCGACGGCTTGGCGTTTGACGCGCGGGGCAGTGCTGGGCATGACGATCCATGCGGGAATCCCTCGGCGGCGGGCAGCGAGAGCAATTGCGCCGGCATGATTGCCGGAGGATTGCGTGACCACGCCGAGCTTGGCTTCGTCGTCGGTGAGCGAAAAAATGGCATTCGTGGCTCCGCGGAATTTGAAGGAGCCGGTTTTTTGGAGATTTTCGCACTTGAAGAAGAGGTGAGCGCCCGTGAGGTGATCGAGTGATTCGGAGGTGAAAGCCGGGGTGCGATGAATGTGCGGGCGAATGCGCGCGTGTGCCGAGCGAATGGCTTCGAAGTCCGGCGCTGTCGCGATGGCTGCTGGCGATTGCTGATTTTGCGTAATTGCCATGCTCAGAATTATCACACAATTTTAGGATATTCGAATCGAGGCGCTGCACAACTCCGAAGCGGGACGATCTGCGGGAAGCCAGGATGCCCTGCGACGCTACGGAATTCGTGGCCGAGAATGCAGGTGCTTCAACGAGGCGGGCGGGGTTAACCCGGCCCCTACAATTTAAATGCTGAGAAGATGCGTTAGCGAGCAGGTGGAACGGTGAAGGTGACTTTGGCCGTGGAGGAATTTTGGAACTGGTCGAAGACTTGCACGGCTACGGTGTGCTCGCCGGGTTTCAAATCGGAGAGGACGACGTCGTAGTGTTCCACGGGAGCGTCGGTAAGTTCGCCGACAGGGAAGACGGGCTGCCAGCGGTGGGCGTCGATGCTGTAAGAAGTGCGCACGATGGCGCTGGCCGCGTCGCGGGCCGTGAAGCGCAGATGCCATTCGCCGCCGGACTGATCAGCGCGAAGGTTTTCAACGGTAGGCGGAGTGTTGTCCACTTCGAAGCGGTCGCTGAGGCGTTCGGCGGTGAGCGCGTGGCCGACGGGATTGGAGTCCGCGTCGGACGCGACGAGTTTCAAATAGTACGCGCCGTCAGGCATGGAATTGGTGTCCCAGGAGTAAAAGTCGCCATGGATTTTGTCCTTCAGAAGCTTCCATTCTTTTTCACCCTGGCCGCGGTAATAGAGTGAGAACACGAGTTTGTCGCCGTTGTCGTCGTGCGCAGTCCAGACAGCGGTCTCATAACCCTTTGAAGAAAAACCCTGGGGCGGAGCCGTGAAGGTTGGAGGATGCTGGAATATGGCGCTCGAGAAATTCACTTCGCCCGCTTGGGGAGTTTCCGGCATGCGCAGAGGCACGACCGATGGCGGCTGCTCGGGACTAACGCCCGTTGATGAAATTCCGCGGGCGCGCAAGCCGGGCTGCTCGACGACGATGCCCTCGATTACCGGAGCGACGTTGTTGCGAAGATAAGCGAGCTTCACCCAAGCGAGCTGCGGCTGATGCTGGCGGGCGTCTGGCGCGGCATCCTCCCGCTTATTTTTCCGTATATTTTTCCTGGCACTTGGCTGGCTCGTTGCGTGGAAGACAGCCTTCCATTGCACGAAGCGCGCGGGAGGGCACTGGACGTTGTCTCCCATCGCGCTATCTCCGGTTGTGCCGGAGTAAGGACCGGACCACGGGCTCCAGTAATCGTCAGGATCGGAAGTGTTGCCGGAGCGAACGTAAAATTCAATTTTTCCGCTTGCGGCGGCGCTTTTGCCGCTCGCGCCGTCGTGTTCACCCCACCAGGTGAGACGGCCCCAACGGGAATAAATTTTCGCGTCAAACGGCTGGGATTCAAAGGTGCCTTCGGTGGCGTAACCGGGGCCGAGAGTGAAAACTTTTCCGGGATTCGCTGTGGCGACGTACATCGTGTGACCCGGCCCAACCGCGAGCGAGGTGACTTGCGAGGCGTCGGCGCTGGCGAGGGAGGAGAACATCCGATCGCTAGTGAGTTCGATGACTTCACCATGATTTCCTGCGCCGAGCAAGAGATGATTTTCAGGCGAGAAGGCGAGCGCGTAGACGACGTCCTGCGGCGATGACCACAAAGATTCGGGCGAGCCGTCCGGGGCGATTTTGTAGACCTCGCTGCCGCCGGTGGCGCTGGGAAATTGGGGGAACATCATCATCGGCGCGGCGGATGGAATGGCGGCGTTGGGTGTGGCTGCAGCGGCGGCGGAGCGAGCCGCGGCGGCTTGGAATGCGGCGGCAAGCTGAGCCGCGGCGGCGGGAGCGACTCCGATTTGGGGCTGCCGGGCGACTTTGTTTCCTACGCCAGCGGCATAGATGTTTCCGGCGGCATCGGTGGCGAGCGCGGTGACTTCTTTTTTGTCTGTTTCATAAATGACGAAGGCTTTTCCGGCTTGAGGAAGCGCGGAAGCCGCGGCGGAATGAAACGGGACACGAATCACGAGGCCGCTGGGGTCCGTGCCAATGAGCAAATTACCATTGTGATCAAAGGCGAGAGAACGGGCGTGGGTTTCGTCGCTCTTGTAAAAAAGCTGGCCTTTGCCATCGGGAGCGACGGCGTACACCTTTCCTTTGTCACCCGTGGCGACGAAGAGCGTGCCGGCGGGATCGAAAGCGAGCGCCCAGATGTATTTCGATTTTGGATCGAAGAACACGCTGTGCTTTCCGTCGGGCGTAATTTTATAGACTTTGCCATCGGGCGAAGTTCCGACGTAGACGTTGTCTTGGTTGTCGACGGCGAGAGCCTGAGCGACGAGTTCGGTCGATTCAAAAACGGCGGTTGGTTTTGCGGATGCGTTGAGACGAAACACCTTCGCGTCGGAGCCGCCTGCGGCGTAGACGCGTCCGTGCGAATCCACGGCCAGTGCCCAGACATAGGCGAGGCTGGGATCCGCAAAAGGTTTGAATTCGGGCGCAGGCATGAGGACGCCATCGCTGCGAAGGGCGACGCCTTTGTGCGTGCCCCTTTCAAATTCCTGGAAGGAGGATTGTTCCCAGAAGCGCGTGTGCTCCGCGCGCGCCGCAATCGCGCCAAAGAGGGCCACTGAAAAAATACACACAAGTATGGCTCGCCGCATCAGTTGTCTCGCATTCTTTTTATTTACCGGATCGTTTGCGTGGCTCACTTGATCGCAATCGAAAGATATTGCTGGCCTGTAATGACTTGATTCATGCCCACGGAATGCTGGGCAATCACGGACTGGAAAAGCATTTGCGCGCCGCCGGGAACGCGAACCTGATCGAGGACGTTGCTCTCCGAGACCGGGACGTTGGGAAGCTCTTTATCCTCGACGAGCAGCGTCGGAGAATTCTGCAACAGTGTCACGTACAAATGATCGTTCTGGCGCTCGCGATTGATAATGCGGATCAGCTCGTTCAGATCCTGCAAGCGTCCCGACGGCGCACCGGGAAACAGTTCACGCATGCGATTCAGGGAAGAAGCATCACTGACAAGAATCTGAAGATTGCCGCGCGCGGCTTGCGCAGGGATGGTCAGCGGAACTTCCTGGATGAACGGAGCGCCCCGATAAGGGCGCAGCAATACTTTGATGCGAATGGTGTCGCCGGGATGAGCTTCACTCTTGTCGCTCCAGGCACCGTCAATCGCGGACCAGCGGCTGTCGGAGCGGCTGGTGACGTTCAGCGCGACTCTTTCGACTTTTGGCTGTTCGTAGGGATTCGTGTAAATGCGCGCAAACGCGGATTGCACGGCGACGGCCAGTTGGTAGCCGTCGGGAACCGGAACCTCGGTGGGAGGAAACATGTCGTGAAGCTGGACCGAGGGATGGCCAGCGAGGTCGATATGTCCGTCGAGTTGGAGCGTGGTGCCCTCGGTGTACGCGGTATTGGAAACGATGCCATTGAGGGTCGCGACAGCGACGAGCAAAGGCGTGAGCTTGGGATTCTCGACGACATTAAAGTGGAAATGCCGCTGTTGCTGGGGCGTGGTGATGTTCACGTCAACGGGAATCGTGGGCGGGGATGCGCCGAGGCGGCCGACCACAGCGGTTAAGCGGTCCTCGGTGATTGTGCCGATGGGTCCGCCGGAATTCATAATTTTGGTGGACTCGAGCGACGAGGCAAGCGTGGTGACGACGTGCGCGCGAGTCATGGGCAAAGAAACCGAGCCGAAACTGAAGAGCGGATGGCCGCAAACGAAGACGCGATTGCCGACAATCGCGGTGACCGTGCATCCCGCGTAGAGGGCGAGATCGCCAGAAACCAGGTCCATGCCGACCATGTCGCCGGGCTGGAGTTTTGCGTCATCGGGGCGCGCGGCGGTGGTGCCTCCTGCCATTGCGCTCATGCCGTAGGCTTGAAATTGATTGCTGAATAGGGCCAGGGTTTGCGGCATCACGCCGGAGAAAACGAGAGGCGTCTCGATGGGTACAAGAAATCTTCCGTCGCCGAGAGCGACTTTGCCAGGAAAAGTGCTGGGCTGCGAACCGGCAGCGGTCAGCGACGCGTCCGGCAGCTCGTTGGCAGCGATTGTGGGCGCGGGCATGGCCTTCTGAATGTCCAGCATGGTCTGAATGGGCGTGACGCCCGCAATGGCGTCTTTCGTGAAGGTGCCGATTTTGAGGGCGACCGCGCCGGCGAGCTTGCCGTCGAAGTAGACAGGGCTGCCGCTCATCCCGGCGACGACGCCCGTTTTCGCGACATCAGCGCCAGAAAGTTGGACGAGGATAACGTCCTGCTTGGGGCCCATGGCGTTCTTGAGAATGCCGAGGACGGTGACATCCATTTTTTCGATTTGATCGCCGGTGAAAATCGTGTAGGCAACGCCCTTCATTCCCGCATGAATATCGCGGAGGGGGAAAATGACGGGATTCTCGGCGGCGCCGAGAGGGACGGCGAGAAAAAGAACCGCTAGTGCGGCTAGCAGAAGGACTGGACGCAGGCGCATAGGACTTTTCATGATAGCGTGCGGCGCCGCGCGAAGCAAATCGAGGTTCCGGCGATGTAGTTTCACAGTAACGATGCGGCTTTGGGATAACGGCAGCACGGGCACCTTCCTGGTTACATGCGCAGTCTGTGAACCGCATTCTATTTGACACCGAGGGAGGGTATGGGGTTGTTTCGCGCGCGCGTGCTACTATTTTGGCGTGACGAAAAAACGCATCAGTCCGGCGAGAGGGTTTAGCGGCGTGCTTCTGGTGCCGGGTGACAAATCGATCTCGCATCGCTACGCGATTCTGGCTTCGCTGGCCGAGGGAAGCAGCGAGATTTTCAATTTCTCCGGGGCGGCGGATTGCCGGAGCACGCTCGAGTGCTTGTGCGGGCTCGGCGTGAGAATTGAGGACAAGAAAGGAAGCGTGGTTATCGAAGGGAAAGGTCTCCACGGATGGAAAGCGCCGCGGAAGGCCTTGGATGCGGAAAACAGCGGAACGACGATGCGGCTGATGGCAGGCGCGCTGGCGGGGCAGGAGTTTCGTTCGGAACTGACGGGAGATAAGTCGTTGCGGCGGCGACCGATGCGGCGCGTGATGGAGCCGTTGCGGCAGATGGGCGCCGAGATTCGCGCGCGCGACGATGAATTTGCGCCACTGAAAATAGAAGGCCGCAAGCTGCGGGCAATCGAATATGCGCCGAAAGTGGCGAGCGCGCAGTTGAAATCGGCCGTGCTGCTGGCAGGGCTTTTCGCCGAGGGAGAAACGGTGGTCCGCGAGCCGGTGCACACGCGCGACCATACGGAGATTGCGTTGCGGGAGCTAGGCGCGACTGTGGAGTGGGCGGCGGATCGAAACGGCGATCAGAAAAGCAGCGCGATTCGGATGCAGGGGAGGCCGAAGCTGATCGGACGGCCACTTACCGTGCCGGGTGATTTATCCGCGGCTGTATTTTTTCTGGCGGCGGCGCTGATTGTGCCGGAGACGGAACTCACGATACAGAGCGTAGGGTTGAATCCAACGCGCACGGCGATTCTCGATTTTCTGGCGTCGATGGGCGCGCCGATATCGGTTGTTGCGCTTGCGATGCGAGACGGCGAGCTGCTAGGTGACGTTAATGTTCATTACGCACCGCTGAAGGGCGGCAAAGTTTCGGGAGCGATGGCGGCGCGGCTGATTGACGAATTGCCGATGCTGGCGGCGCTGGGGCCTTACACGGAAGAGGGAATCGAGATCCGCGACGCGCGGGAATTACGCGTGAAGGAAAGCGACCGGATTGCGGCCATGGCCGAGAATCTGCGGTTGATGGGCGCGAAGGTGGAAGAATTTCCCGACGGGCTGCGCGTGGAGGGACGCCCGGCGGGACGGCTGCACGGGGCGACGATCGATCCACATGATGATCATCGCATCGCGATGGCGATGTCGATTGCTGCACTGGGAGCGGAGGGCGAGACGGTGATTCGCGAAGCGGATTGCGTGGGGATTTCGTTTCCGGGATTTTACGATTTGCTCGCGGGGCTTGTGAAGCTGGGGGGATGAGGCTACCGAAAACACCGAAACGCACATGGATCAGCTATATACCGCAGGTATTGCATCCGATGCCGTATTAGTTTGTTGGCTCGTGTGGGGAGCCTACTGGATCATCTCTTCGCGCACGGCAAAGCAGAAAGCGGAGAGGCAAAGCGCAAGGAATCGCGCGGGATATTTCGTATTCACAGTGGCAGGTTTTATCCTGCTTACGTCAAACACGTCGCACGTTTATCCTTTGAAGAAGCGCGTCGTTCCCCAAACATTTGCGGTTGCGCTCGTAGGAGCGATCATATGCACCCTTGGGACAATTTTTACGCTATGGGCGCGACACGTTATTGCCAACAACTGGAGCTCTGATGTGGCTTTCAAGAAAGAACATGAGCTCGTGGAGAGGGGACCGTATTCCATTGTTCGTCATCCTATCTATACGGGGATGCTGATCATGGTTCTCGGCACGGCAATCGTTGCGGGCGCGCTCGCGCAATTCGTCGCTATCGCTTTCGTGTTCGTGGGCTTTTGGATAAAGATGAAACAAGAAGAAGCACTTCTGACCGCGCATTTCCCGAACGAATATCCCGCGTATCAAGAACGGACGAAACGCATCCTCCCATTCGTGCTATAGGGTTTTAAAAAAATCATTGATTCCATGCGCGAGTTTTCGCCGAGAAGAAGTTTTTGTCCCGAATGCCACTACTTTATTGCGATTTGTGGATGGAGACGGTGCCGTAAGTGGTGCTTAGGGTGATGCGCGGGCCGCGCGCGCCGTATGTGCCTTGCACGACCGTGGTGTCGCCGCTATTGGAGGATTTCAAGCCCGAGGATTCAAAATCATTTTGGATGTCGCCCTTGCGCGAGACAGCCGAAATTTCGAAGCTCGACTGCGCGGGAAGCGTGACGTCAATATTACCGGATTCATCGGCGATGCGCAGATCGTCGTGGGGCGGGTGAGCAAACGTGACCTGGATATCGCCGCGCTTGTCCGTAAGATCGATTCTGCCAGCGACGTTTTCGAGCGTGATGTCCTTGTTCGCAGTGGAAAGCTGAATGCCCGCCGGAGCGCCGGAAACCGAAAAGTTGCCCGAATCCATTTCCAACTGACCGGAGAGATGCGCGAGGGTCAAATTGGTGAGCGAAGAAGTGTAGCGCGTGATTTTCGAAACGTTGCTGGCGCGAACGGGGCCATAGAAATCCCCGTCGATTGTGGCGTCGCCGGTGATTGCGGAGAGATCGAGTTCACCACCACGGCCGGTGACGCGGATGTTGCCCTTGATGTTGTTGATGTGGGCGTCGCCGTGGGCCATAGCGGCATCGACGTCGCCGGAAACATCGTGGATGTTAAGGTCGCCGCTCTTTGAATTAATGGTGACGGGACCAGTGATCTGCGCGATGGCGATGTCGCCGTGCTGGGTTTGCGCGTTGATGGTGGCGTGGCTTGGTAATTGGATATCGAGGTCCACTTTTACGTCCGAGGCTTCGTCGCTGGATATTTGCGGCTGAATTTGGTAGCCGTTGGCGGTCGGCGTTATTTTGACGTGTACTTTGTTGGCGTTCTCCCGCGCTTGGGTTTCGTTGGATGCGCTCGCGGTTTTGTTCACGGTGACGTGAAGCTGCGAATCATTGCCGGGATGCACGGAGATGTTGCCGCGCACGGTGGAAATCGAGATGAGTTCGTTTGGTTTTGCCGGGACGACGGGGAGGGAGTTACTCCAGTTGTAGGGGTGCTCGAACATGTTGCCCATGCCGAAGTCGATGCCAGGGTTATGCTTGCGCGCCCAGTCGAACCCGGCCAAGGATGCGACGGCCAGCAGCAATAGAACAATCAGCGCGACTTCGCCTCCGGAGACTGCGGGGGGGCCGGCTTCTCCCGAGCGAGACGCGAACAAATGATCGAAGAGACGGGCGACGCCCCAGAGGATTAGCAGCAGAGGCCAATAATGCGTGAACAGGCGGCCGATCTCGATCTCCGGATGATATTCATAGAGAAGAAAGACGACGCCGATCAGGATGAGGATCAGCCCGCCGAAGACGGAGCGCCGCCGGTGATAGTAGTAAGTCATAGCGGCCGGGGCGGCGGAGGATTTTGGGGTGGAACATATGGCGGAACAGGCGGCGAACCAGGCGGCGGAGCCTGCCAGCCACTCGGGTCGACGTGGCCTTCCGTCGAGGCGGTTTCCGAAAGAATTTTGACGACACCGATAACGATGAGGATGACGGGCCACAAGCGTTCAAACGAATACTGCCAATTATATTGGCCGATGAAGAATAGAACGCCGATGGTGATCAGGATTACAGGGCCCATCAAACCGCGCATGCGGCAGCTGGTACAATGGCAATTCCTCCAACGTGACATACTCGAATCCTCCTAAGAGGGAACTTGTGTGCGCTTCCAAATCAAGAGCACTCCGACGGCGATGAGCGCCAATGGCCAGAGACGCCATATCCAAACGGAATTTAAAACTCCCAGCGTATCGAGCAGAAAGAAAATGCCGAGGCCGATCAAGACGAGGGCGCCGATGGGCCGCTGTGATTCCGTTTCACCGAAAATTCCGGGAGCGGGCTGGCCGAGTTGCCTGGCGCGCGCCGTGCGATAGGCTTCGATGGGCATGTAGCAATAGAACGCAGCGAAAAAGACGCCTATCATCGCCTGCATGCCGCCGGACACCGAGTCGCTATTCATCAGACCAATCAGGCCACCGAAAATTATGACGTGGATCAGGCCTTTTACGTATTCACCGTTGTAGACCGCGCCTAAGCCTGGAATGAAGCCCAAAGCGCAGGCGACACCGGGATTGGGGCCTGCCGAAACTCCCGGAATTACTGGTGATGGGCCGGCGACCATGTGCGACAGGCACTCCTCGCAATACAGCGCGCCGCGAACTTCGCGAGCGCATTGCGCGCAAAGCGCCTTGCCGCAGTTTCGGCAGAAACCCGTGGCGTCAACGTCTGTGTGAACAGCGCATTTCATCGAAGACTCCTTCCCGGTAGGTCCGCGAGAAGCGTTGCAAGGAAAGCAAAACTCCCGTTTGTATTGTGGTTTTGCCGCGATTCGTTTGGAGATTTCGGTTGAGACGGAGCGGGAGGTGGCGCTGCATTACTCGGCGCGGGGCCGCTCGAAGGCTGAAGGCGCGATTGAATTTCATAAACCACGCGAAGATCGTTGACGAATTTCACGCTGCGCGCGAAGGCGAGATGGGCGTGGCGATCCGCGGAATGATAAATATTGACTGGATTCAAATTTGCCGCGGTGATGTTTGACGCCCGCACGCCAGTCGCCTGGAAAGTGATGAACAAAGTGGCAAGGACCGTTACGGCGCCCATCGCGAAGCGGGGCTGCCAGAGCATCGGTAGCCAGCCGAACCAGTTGCGCTGGGTTTTACGCGGGCCGAGCGTCTGATCGAGAATCTTGGCGAGGAGGAGGGGAGAAACAGGCTCCGGCTCGAGAGTGCGGAGACGGCCAAAGACAAGTACTACTTGCGCGAGAAGGGGAGCGCAGCGCGGGCAGGAATCGATATGCGCGCGAAACTCGCGCTGCTCGTTCTCCGGCAGAAGGCCGTCGAGATATTCGCTCAACCGTTCTTCGATTTGTACGCAAGTCCAAGTCATCGTTGTGCTCGTCTTCTACTCGATCTTCATACCGACTTGATTCGCCGATGCTATGCGGGTCTCAATCCCATTTCTTGCAGCACGCGGGCCAGCTCGATGCGGCCGCGATTAATTCTGGATTTTACCGTGCCTTCGGGCACAGACAGAACTTGTTGAATCTCGTTGTATTCCAAACCCTGCAGGTCGCGCAAGATCACGGCTTCGCGCAAATCGGGCGAAAGGCGGGAGAGCGCGGATTGCACCTGGGCGCTGAGTTCGCTGGCTAGGGCGGCCTTGTCGGGCGTACGCATGGGTGAATGTTTCTCCTCGACCTTCGGGAAAACATCCTCGAGCGAGTCGGTGACACGGTCGCGGCGAGTCCGGCGGTAGTGATCGACCAGCAAATTGCGGGTGACGCTGGTGAGCCATGTCGGGAAGCCGCCGTAAGCCATGCGATAGCTTGCGAGGGTTCTGTAGATGCGCAAAAAAACCTCCTGGCTCAAGTCCTCGGCTTCGGCAGAATTGCCGGTGAAACGATAACAAAGATTGTAAACGCGTCGGGCATGGCGGTGCACAAGCTCCTCCCATGCTGTACCCTCTCCCCGGAGGCAGCGCTGAACCAGTTGAGCGTCCTGCTCCAATCGTCATTGTCCTCGCAACTAGCATTGCCCTGCGGCCTCATAGTAAGAAACGAGCAAAGGGGCCGAAAAGTTCCGCACTGCGACGGCATGTTAGCTGGGCTGCCGGGGTAACACAAGCGCGTTGCATGATTTGCGGGCTGAATCGCACTGAATGTTGCGCGTGATTTCAGGGATTCCGCGCGGACGCTCGCTTGACACTCGGGAAGGGGTGCTGATACGGTGCGCGGCGATGCGGAATCGTGTGCGCAAAACGCTGTGGCTGATTATGGCATTGCTCATCGTGGCCGGGCTGCTCTACCGGTTTCGCGGCGCGATCATGCTGGGCGGATTCGATTGGCACAAGCTGGGAGCGGCGCTCGAAAACGCGAACATTCCATTGCTGGGGCTCGCGGTAGTAGCGATTTACGTTTCCTATGCCCTGCGGTCGCTGCGGTGGGTACGGTTCTCGCGCTACATGGGGAGGCCGACGTTTCGCAATGTATTTGGCGCGACGATTATGGGGTTCACCGCAATTTTTGTGCTGGGACGAGCAGGAGAACCTGTTCGACCATTGCTGATCGCGAGCAAAGATAGATTGCCGGTGGCTGACAGTTTTGGCGTGTATGTGTTGGAGCGGGTATTTGATGTGGGAGCAACGGCGGTGCTGGCGATTCTGGCGTTGCTGGCGCTGCCGCGTCATGCGCTGGCGGGATCGGAGGTGAATGCAGGCCGGCTGCTTCATGATGCACGGCTGGCGGGATGGGCGCTTTTCTGGCTGCTGCTGGGATTGATTGCGGCGCTGATTTATTTCCGGCTGCACGGGGCGCGCGCGTTGCAGTCACGGCTGGAAAAATTTCGACGCCGTGGTGGCTGGCGCGGGAAGATTGGGACGCTAGTCGACGGGTTCAGCGAGGGATTGCAGGCCATTCGCTCGCCGGGAGATCTGTTTGTCGCGACGGGCTATACTGTGGTGCATTGGGTGGTGGTGGCGCTGGTTTATCTGTGGGTGATGCGCAGTTTCAGCGGCCAGATCGGGGAATTCGGTTTTCGAGCGGCGCTGATGGTGCTGGCGTTTACGATGGTTGGCTCGGTGGTGCAGCTTCCGGCTGTCGGCGGCGGCACGCAGCTTGCGACGTTCCTTGTCCTCACGGTGATTTTTGGAGTAGAAAAGGAGCCTGCTGCGGCAGTGGCGATTGTGCTGTGGCTGGTGACGTTCGCCGCAGTGTGCATTGCGGGTGTGCCGTTGCTGATACACGAGGGGTGGTCCATGGGAGATTTGCGCAAACTGGCCCGCGAAGAAGCGGCGGACGAAGAACACGGCGAGCACGCGCCGATGGCCGGCGCGCCGAAGCAAAAGCGGGAGAAGCCACGGTGAAATGTCCATTTTGCTCGCACCTTGATGACAAAGTCGTGGACTCGCGCGAAGGGCGAGAAGGGGATTTGATTCGGCGGCGGCGCGAATGTTTGAAATGCGGAAAACGGTTCACCACGTACGAGCGCATCGACGAAATTCCGTACATGGTGATCAAGAAAGATGGCCGGCGGGAGAAATTCGACCGGCACAAAATTCTGCAGGGACTGCTTCGCGCGTGCGAGAAAAGGCCCGTGCCGACGGCGAAGCTCGAGGCGCTGGTGGACGACGCGGAGCGGTTTGTCAACGAAGCGAAAGACCGGGAGCGGACGACATCGGAAATTGGCGAACAACTGATGGTGCGATTGAAGAAGCTCGACAAGGTCGCGTATGTGCGATTTGCTTCGGTTTATCTGGATTTCAAGGACGTGAAGGAATTCATGTCCGAGCTGAAGAATTTGCTGAAGGACCGGGCGAAGAAATAACTCAACCGACGACACGCAGGCGAAGCAGCACTTATGGTTCCCAAACGCCGGCGGCGAAGGATTTTACCGTGCGAAACCCGAGATTCTCGTAGAGGCGCACGGCGTTGGCGTTGATTGTAGTGACGGTGAGCGACAGCGCGCGATAACCGAGCGTCTGCAGCGCCCGAATCGACGTTTCCATCAAGCGTCGACCCAAGCCATTTTTCTGATATCCCGGCAGGACGCAAATCTGCGTGGTGTGTCCAACGCCGGGAGCGACGGTGGAAGTCAAAATCATGCCGATAGGTTTTTCTCCCGGGGCTGGGCGGACGACGAATGACGCGTCGGGAAAGAATTGTCCGCAGCCGGGAAGGAGAACGATGTTGCGCAGGAATTTCATGGCGCCGATTTCGGTGCGGTATTGGTCGTTGATTTCACTATCCACGTGATCGGTGTAGGCGCGCTGAATCAGGCGCGCGCAGGGCTCGAGGCAGCGATCGGTCCAACTTTCCACATGCAGACCATCGGTGGATTCGAGGGCCGGTGACAGGGCGGCAGGAAGATCGAGGAGCATAAATTGCCGGCCGTGCAGGCGGAAACGCTGCTCTTCGAGAACGGGGTCGAGCGCCGAGCCATAGGGCATCAGTTGCGCTTCGATGCGCTCGATGAACGGCGTCTCACGAAGGATTTCGAACATATCGAGCAGAAGCTTTTTGCTGATCTCGATTTGGGCGAAATGGGGGGAAGCGAAAAGGCCGCCGATCAGGCCTTTCTGTTCTTCAAAGACGTAGAAGCCGTAGCCTACGGGCTGCTTTTCTTCAAACGCGGCGTAACCGGCGAGCGAGTGGGAGTCGATAAACTTGCGGATCAAATGCTGGGAGGGACGGTAGTCCCAGTAGAGATCCTTGCGCCACTGTTCCGCTTCTTCCTGGAAGAGGGGTTCGAGTGAACGCGATTGAATTTGACGCAAATCGACAACCTGCATGGAAGGCCTGAGTGTCTCCTGGAAGATTATAGCTTTGCTGGGGCTGGGCGGACAGAGAAACATGGGAGGCTCTTGCGTGGAATGCGGACGCGGACGAGCTGTTCTTGACGCGAAAAATCGTGTTATTCGACGCGCGATAGCTTTTGAAGCGATGAGCGTTCGAGGAACTATGTTGAAACGATAATTTTGCAACAATGACTTCGACACAAGAAGCGCGGCGCTGGCGGGGACGCGCGGGAATTATGCTAAACTGCGCGGCGGTCTAACATTGGGGTCAGCCATCCATAGATGAAGCCTGCGAATAGCTTTCGGCGTTCGTCCGAGCGCATCACGCGCATTTTGGGATCGCTGCTCGCACTGGTGTTGTTTGTGTTCCTCGCAGCGGCAACGATTTCAGGATACCTGCTGTACCAAATTCTCACGCCGCCGCGCAGTCCGGCGAACGTCGATGTGACTTTGTTGATGGGCCACCCGACCGTCTACAGCTTTACCATTCCGGGCGAAGGATCGCGCGAAGGCTGGTTTTTCCCGGGGTTAATTCACGCGCCGACGATTGTGTTATGCCACGGTTACGGGTCCCAGCGAGCGGACATTCTCACGCTGGTTACGGCGCTGCAAGAGCACCAGTTCAATGTGTTCCTGTTCGATTTTGTTGGCCACGGCTCCGTAGCGGGACGAACAACGCTCGGCTATGAGGAAACGCAGGAGTTGCTTGCAGCGATCAAAGGGCTGGCGACTCGCACAGATATAGACAGCTCGCGATTTGGAGTCTGGGGCACGGACCTGGGCGCTTATGCGACTTTAGCGGCAGCAACGCAGGACCCGCAGATTCAGGCCATAGCCGTGGATTCCGCATATAATCAGCCCTCAGATTTTCTGGCGATTCAGGTGAGCCAGACGGGATTGGGCGCGCTGCCGCTGATGAAGACGTTTTGCCTGTTTGGTTTTCGGATGGTCAACTATCAATATCGCGCCGTGCCGCCGATCATGGGGCGTCTGGGTCGCCTGCAGGGCATTCCGAAATTGTTCATCGAATCGACCGACAAACCGGAGTTGGACGAAGCTACGTTGCATATGTTCGAAAACGCGCCGCCGCCCAAAGATCACCTGGTGGACTCAATGACGTATGCCGAGATGAGCGACGAAGGGCGCCGGAGCTACGAAAACCGCGTGGTCAGTTTTTTCCTGCAATACCTGCCGCCTGCCGGGCAGCCGGCGCAGTAGGGAGCAAATCCGCCCCCTGCTGGCGAACAGATTCCACCCAACAGTAAGGAAGGAATCTGGCCACGATTTTTCGGTGCGTGAGCCCGAGGTTGTTCAGCGTCATGTCGCCGCCGCTGCTGAGGAGAGCATAGGTCTGGCTGCCGTCCGGATTAAATCGGCGGAAGGCGTCCGCATTGAGATAGAAGCGCAGGCCATAATCGCAATTGCGATTGACGTCGCCGACCGTGTAGAGATTAGAGCCCGGAGGAAGAATTTCTTGAATGTCGTGTGCCAAAGGCCGCGCTGAAACAAGAGGATCGAGTTGGGGAAGCACGCGCAGGGCGGCGATCCCTACTAGGGCGGCGGTCACGAACGCCGTGAGCGCGAGCACGAGCCACAATTTCCGACCGAGGCTGACAACTTCAATTACCATTCCTGTGACTATGCCGATAAAAAGCGCCGCGAGCGCGAGATGATTGATTCCGTGCTGATACGGCGGTTCGTAAGGTGGGAGACGGTGAAAACCAAGCGCTCCTGCGACTCCAAAGGCGACCCACATCGTGCCTGTTACGACGCCGAGCCATTGTGCTTTGCGGGGAGCGCGCTCGATCGCGCAGACAAACGAGCGCGCCATTAGCAGGGCGAGGGGCGGGAAGACAGGCAAAATGTACTCGGGGAGCTTCGATTGCGAGAAACTGAAAAAAATCAGCGGAAAGATCGCCCAGCACGAAATGAAAAATCCAAAGGAGGTCCTCCAGGCGCCGTCACGGAAGATGCGACGACCGTCGAATGCGGCACCGACGAGGAGCGCCGTCCATGGAAGCAATCCAAGCAAAACGATGGGACCGAAGAACCAGAAGGGCTGACGGTGCTGGAATACAGGCGTGAGGTAACGCTCGAAATTATGGAGCAAGATAAACGTACGGAAGAAATCGGGATTGAAATAAGAGCAGAGGATGTACCAGGGCAGCGCCACGATGCAGAAAAACAAAATCGCGAGCGGATGAAGAAGCCGGAAGGCATGTTTCCAGTTTCGAGTAGCCAGCGCCCAGAGCAACACGCTGCCGCCGGCGAGAATGACAGCGGCAGGACCTTTAGCCAGAGTTGCGAAGCCTAGCCACGCGCCGAGAAAAATCAGCGCGAGATTGTCGCTGCGGTCGGCCTCTTGATTATCGCCACCGAAGAGCTTGCGTTTTTCGAGCACGCTGGCAGCGCAGACCATCGCGAGCGCGATGCTTGCCGTGAAAAGCATGTCGGGTGAGGCTGCGTGCGCGAACGCGATCACGCCAAAGCACGTTGGGAAAATGAGCAGGATTGCCCAGGCGGTCGCAACTCCATAGCGTCGCAGGCCGAGCCAGGCCATCGCTAGCGCGGATACAAGCGCCGCGAAAGAGGACGGAAGGCGCGCGGCCCATTCAGGCGAATGCAAAAACTTAAACGTGATGGCGGCTGACCAATAGTAGAGAATCGGTTTCTCGAACCAGGGCAAGCCGTAGAGGAATGGAGTGATCCAGTTGTGGTTATGTGCCATATTGCGGGCGATCCACGCGTAGCGGGGCTCGTCAGGGCCGACGAGCCCTATGGCGGAAAGGCCGCCAAAGAGGCAGATTGCCAAAACTGCCGCAGCCAGCAAAGCAGCGAGGACGTTTCTCCGCGATAGAGTGGGATTCTTGCCCATGGGGAGCGAGTGTAACAGACGTGACGACAGGTTCACACGGGGCACACACGCGCTGGTTCGCGGAAAATTACTGTGACAGAATGGCGCTCAATGCGCGAATGGTGCGAGTACGCGGCTGTCTGGACGATTGTGAAATTTCTAGGGTTTTTGCCACGTTCGCTGGCTCGTGGGATTGCAGCATCGATTGCTCAAATCTTGCTGATATGCAGGCCGCCACTTCGCCGGGCCGGAATAGTGAATTTGCGGCTTGCATTTCCCGGCTGGACGGATGCGCAACGCCGCAGGACGCTGCGCCGAATGGCGCGGTATCTGGGATGGATGGCGGCGGAGTTCGCGCATTTTCCGGACCTGTCGCGGGAAAACATTGAGCGATTAGTCGTGCTGGATGGCTTTGAGAATTTCGACGCGGCGCGGCGGCGTGGAAAGGGCGTGATTTTTCTTACGGGCCATATGAGCGCGTGGGAATTAGCGCCGTTCGCACAAGCGGTATACGGGAATCCGTTGTCGTTTCTGGCGCGCGCCGTGGACAACACGCGAGTCGATGCGCTGGTGAATCACTATCGCTGCCTTGCGGGCAATCAGCCGATTGAGAAGAACAATGCCGCGCGGGCGATGCTACGAATGCTTCACGAAGGAGGGACGGTAGGGATTCTGGCTGATCAGAATACATCGCTCGAAGAAGGAATCTTCGTTGATTTTTTTGGGATCCCCGCCGCAACGACGACGGGACTCGCTCGTATCGCGCAAAGGACGGACGCTGCGGTTGTGCCCGGGTTTCTTTTCTGGGATGACTCGATGCGAAAGTACCGGCTGCGGTTCGAGGCGGCCGTTCCGCTCCAACGCAGCGAAGACGAAGACGCGGATATTCGCGTGAATACGGGACGTTTCAACAACGTGATTGAGGATTACATACGAGCGCATCCGGATCAGTGGTTGTGGGTGCACAAGCGATGGAGAAACCGACCGTCGGGCGGCCCGCCGCTTTATCCGTCATAGGCGCCCGGCGGATTGCCGTTGAAGGAACGGGGAGAGCAAGAGATGAGACGAATCGCGCTGGATCTGGCGGAGTACTTGCAGGCAGAAGTGAAAGGGGATTTGTCGCGATGGGTTTCGGGGGTCGCGAGTCCCGAGGATGCGGGGGTAGAGGATTTGATTTATGTGGATGCGGCAAAGTACCTGGCGCGCGCGGAAACTTCGGCGGCCGGTTGCGCTTTGGTGCGCGGAGGAATGAAACTGGAAGGCAAGACGTTGCTCATGGTTGCCAATCCGAAACTCGCATTTGCGAGGGCGGCGGCGTGGCTGCTGGATTCACCGGCCATTGCACTGGGAGTGCATTCGACAGCGGTGATCGACCCGTCCGCGAAATTGGCCTCGGATGCGCGAGTTGGGCCATACGCGGTGATTGAAGCGGGCGTAGTGATCGGGACGAACACGGAGATCGGGGCGTTTTGTTTTGTCGGAGAGGGCGCTTCCGTCGGAGAGTCGTGCCGGTTGTATCCCCGCGTGACACTCTATCCCAATACGCGGATTGGCAGTCACGTGACGATTCACTCCGGCGCGGTGATTGGTGGAGATGGCTTCGGCTATGTTTACGGCAATGGACGGAATTGGAAATTCCCGCAGGCTGGGAGCGCTGAGATTGGTGACGACGTAGAAATCGGAAATAATACTACCGTTGCGCGAGGATCGCTGGGAACTACGCGCATCGAGAGTGGAGTGAAACTCGACAATCTCGTTCATGTCGCGCACAACGTGCGGATTGGCGAGCACACGGTGATCGCGGCGCAAACCGGGATTTCGGGAAGCTGCGACATTGGGCACCATGTCCTCATGGGCGGACAGGCGGGGCTTGGCGACCACTGCCGGATTGAGGATGAGGCCATCGTGGGCGGGCAGGCAGGCGTGCTGAATGGCAAAACCATCCGCGCGAAAGAGATTGTGTGGGGCACGCCGGCGCGGCCGCTGGCGCAATTCAAGAGACAGTTCGCCTGGTTTGCACGCTTGCCGGAACTGGCCGAGCGTATTCGGAAATTAGAAAAAGGAAAAGAGTGATTGGCGAGTGTTCGAAGGCGGCTGCTAGTGCGGTTCTGCTAAGGCGCAAGCGACGAGCTATTACGCTTCGCGAAGGTCCGCGCATAATCGTAATTGGCGGACAGTGCCGAGGCGTTGGCAAGACCGCCATGATCGTCGATGTGATTCGAGCGTTTCCAAATTGTGATTTGCTGGCTCTGAAAATCACGCAGCACCACACGGATGAAAGAGACTGCTCGCCGTATGTTTTTTGGGTGGAAGTGGACGGAACAAGAGACTCCGATACGTCGCGTTTTATCGCAGCGGGTGCGGCGCGCGCCTTTCTGTTGCGAGTAAGGCCACGACGTTTCAGGGAAGCGATGCCAGAACTGGGCGCGCTTGCTGGAGCGGCGGAAAACGTGATCATTGAGAGCAACACAGTGCTGGAATATTTGGCACCGACTTTGACGATCTTTGTTCTGGATCCGCAGCGCGCGGATTTCAAAACCTCAGCGCGAAAGATGATGCCCCTCGCGGATGCTTTCGTTATCCGCTCGGCTTTTCACGGCCGCAAATGGCCGGGAGTCGATGCAGAAATGATTACTTCCAAGCCGCATTTCCTTCAGCCCATCGGAGCGCCAATGCCCGTTTCTGTTCGCCGAATCGTCCGGCGAGTCTTGGGCAACTGAATCGCTGTTGTGGCGTCAGTAGCGTGTTTTTGTGTTGACCGGGGTGTCCAAGAACGGGATAATTTGTATTCCGATGTGTAACTTATTGCATTTCTAGCCGATTGTTGGGAAACACGTTAGAACGAAGCGGATATCTTATGTGGTTTTCTTGCATCTGATCCCAGTTGGGGCGGATCCCCGGGCTTGGTGGCATCTCCAAAGCTTGAGTACTATGTAACGGATGGAAGTTTGGCGGCAAGTCTCGAAACAGAGTATTGCAGGGTAAGCAGCAGTGTAGGCGTTCCAAATTTCTAACTCAATCGCTGGGGATTAGTTCGGAAGAGCCAACGCAGAGGGCATGTAAATGCCGGAGATGCAAACACGCATGGGTGGCGCAACGCAGAGAGCTCGCATCCCAGAACGGCAGACAAGTCCGTCGATAGAGGATGCCGTCGAGCGCAGCGCGAAGCACTTGCTTTCGCTGCAAGCAGCCGACGGATATTGGTGGGGCGAGCTGGAAGCAGACACGACTCTCGAGTGCGATCATATTCTTCTGCACTATATTCTGGGCGATTCCGAAAATGAGAAAGTGCGGAAGCTCGCGAATTACGTCAGACAAAAGCAGCTCGACGACGGAGGATGGAACATTTATCCGCGCGGCCCGGCGGAGCTGAATACCTCCGTAAAGGCTTATTTTGCGCTGAAGCTCGCGGGCGAAGCGCCGCACGCCGCGCATATGGAACGCGCGCGCGCGAAAATTCATGAACTGGGCGGTCTGGAAGCGACAAACTCTTATGTGCGGTTTTATTTTGCGATGGTGGGGGCTATCGGCTGGAACATGGTCCCGGCGATTCCGCCCGAGTTGCTGCTGCTGCCGAACTGGTTTTTCGTGAATTTGTATGACATGTCGTCATGGACGCGCGCGATTGTTGTGCCTCTGACGATTATTTATGCCCGGAAGCCGGGCTGGAGAATCCCGGAAAGCGCGCATGTGGATGAGTTGTTCGCCGATGCGCAAAACAAGACGGCAGCATTCCGCTGGAGCCGGAAAGTATTTTCGTGGCGGAATCTGTTCCTGGCCATTGATCAAGTGCTGAAAGTGCACGAAGGACTGCCGTGGAAGCCATTTCGGCGCTGGGCGCTGACACAGGCCGAACGCTGGCTCCTCGAGCACATGGAACGCAGCGAAGGGCTGGGAACGATTTATCCGGCGATGGCCAATTCGGTATACGCCATGCTGGCGATAGGATATCCGGCGAATGATCCGCTAGTTGCAAGAGAACTGGGATGGATATCCGGCTACGAAATTGAAGAGGGCGACACGTTACGGATGCAGCCGTGCATTTCTCCCGTGTGGGACACGGCGATCGCGATGGTGTCGCTGGAAGAAGCGGGAGTTGATCGTTCGCACCCCGCCCTGCAGAGCGCGGCGCGCTGGCTGCTGGATCATCAAATCCTTGGACCCGGCGACTGGCAAGTGAAAAACAGGGATGCCGCTCCGGGAGGGTGGGCGTTTGAATTTCGCAACGATTTCTACCCGGATGTGGATGACACAGCCTTTGTGTTGATGGCGCTGCAGAGTGTTTCCTATTCCGATCCTGAACGATTCGAACAAGGCGTGCGACGTGGTATCGCGTGGCTGCTCAGCATGCAGAATCGTGATGGCGGGTGGGGAGCATTCGATCGCGACAACGACCATGTCTTGCTTACGCAGATTCCTTTTGCTGACCACAACGCGATGATTGATCCGTCATCGGCCGACGTAACGGCCAGATCAATCGAATGCCTCGGGAAATTTGGCTGGACGGCGTCTCATCCGGCGATACGCCACGCCGTGGCTTATCTCGAGCGCGAACAGACTGAAGACGGCGCGTGGTACGGACGTTGGGGGTCGAATTACGTGTACGGGACGAGCGGAGTGCTGAGGGCGGCCGAAGTGCTCAATCTTACAGAGAGCAGGGAGAGCCGGCGCGCCGTTGAGTGGCTTCGGCGTGTGCAGAATGCCGACGGAGGCTTCGGCGAGACCTGCGCTTCCTACGATGATCCGAACCTCAAGGGGATTGGAGAGAGCACCGCTTCACAGACGGCTTGGGGCCTGATTGGCCTGCTGGCCACGGAGAGACCGGACGATCCCGCGGTGCAGCGAGCGGTCGCATGGCTGGTCGAGCATCAAAATGAAGACGGCTCGTGGGATGAGGATCAATTCACGGGGACGGGATTCCCATGCGTGTTTTATTTGAAATACCATCTATACCGGAATTCTTTCCCTCTTTATGCGCTGGCCCGATATCGAAACTTGACGAAGGAGCATCAAACAGAAATGGGTGTTTTGCAGTTTAATCCAAACGAATTTACGCACCGAAATGGACACGGGGGCAAACGATGAGGTTTCCGCTGAGCTTGACCGCCAACCTGACAAAGTACCTGGCAGGGAAAGCGATTCGCCGCGAAGAAAAATTTCCGCTTGTGATGATGCTCGAACCTCTGCACGCATGCAATTTGACGTGCACGGGGTGCGGGCGCATCCGCGAATACAAATCGACGATCAACGAGATGCTGACCGTCGAGGAGTGCCTGGCGGCGCTTGATGATTGCGGCGCGCCAATTGTGTCGATTTGCGGCGGGGAGCCAATGATTTATCCGGAAATCGGGCGGCTGGTTAAGGAAATCCTGGCGCGCAAACGAAACATTTATTTGTGCACGAATGGGATGTTCATTACCAAGCGCTTGAAGGAATTCAGACCAACGTCGCGGTTCTTTTTTAACGTTCACCTCGATGGGCTGGAGAAGACGCACGACCTGTGCGTAGAACGCGACGGAGTGTTCCGCGAAGCGATTGCAGGAATCAAGGCGGCAAAGGCCGCGGGGTTCCTGGTGTGTTCGAACACGACGGTTTACAAGGAAACGGACATCGAGGAAATCGCGGAGCTATTCGCTTATCTTCGCACGCTCGGCGTCGATGGCAACATGCTTTCGCCCGCGTATTCGTACGCGTCCGTGCAAACCAAGGACATTTTCATGTCGCGGAAAGACGTGAACGAGAAATTCCAGCGCGCGAGCCAACTGTTGGAGCAATTCAACGTGATCACTTCCCCGATTTATATGGAATTTCTGCGCGGCGAACGGGATCTGATGTGTACCGCTTGGGGCAATCCGACATATAACCCGCGCGGATGGAAGGGTCCGTGCTATTTGATGACGGATCAGCACCACGAGACGTTCGGCGATTTGATTAACAACACGCCGTGGGAAAAATACGGCTATGGACGCGATCCGCGTTGCGAAAACTGCATGGTGCAGTCCGGCTACGAGGCTTCGGCGGTGCTCGGAGGCAACCACAAATTCGGCGACACGTGGAAAATGCTCCAGTGGCAGGTTTCTGGCCGCATGGGCGGCCGCAAAGGCGCGAACGCGAAGTCAAACGGCGCGTCGAAGCCAAACGGAAACGGCCACAAAATGAATTTACCGTCGAACGCTGGCCCCATCGCGAATGCGCAGAGCCGCGAAAAGGAAGAGGCTTTCCGAATATTATGACGACGTTGGTCACCGGCGCGACCGGGTTCGTTGGTTCGCATGTTGCCCGGCGACTGGTCACTTCGGGCGAATCCGTAAGGGTGCTAGCGCGTGCGGGGAGCCGCCGGCAGGCTCTTGATGGAGTTTCTGTCGAGTGGGTCGAAGGTGATTTGCGCGATGAAGGTTCGCTCGATCGCGCTCTTTCGGGAGTCGCTCGCGTTTATCACGTGGCCGCGGATTACCGCCTGTGGTCGCGCCACCCTCAGGAAATCTACGATAGCAACGTGACCGGCACACAAAACCTGCTTGCCGCGGCCCTGCGCGCGCGTGTGGAGCGATTTATCTACACGAGCACCGTCGCGACAATCGCTGTGCCTCGCGAAGGTGAATTGCCGGATGAAACGAACCGCGCATCTGTTGACGAAATGATTGGCCACTATAAGCGTTCGAAACTCCTGGCGGAACAAGAGGCCTTGCGCGCGGCCCACGAAGGCTTGCCTGTGATTATCGTGAATCCAACTACGCCTGTCGGGCCGGGCGATTGGAAGCCGACGCCGACGGGCCGAATCATTCTGGACTTTCTACTTGGGCGAATGCCGGCGTACGTGGACACCGGGTTGAATTTCGTGGGCGTGGAGGACGTTGCGGAGGGACACTTGCTGGCCGCTGAACGGGGAAAAATCGGCGAACGGTATTTGCTGGGCGGCCGAAACCTGACGCTGAAGGAATTGTTGGACGTTCTGGCGAGAATCACCGGGCTTGCGGCGCCAAAGAAACGGATTCCGCATTCGGTGGCGTTGATTGCAGCATATGGCGACGCTCTGTTTTGTCGGGTAAGTAGGCGCGAACCGCGTATACCGGTTGAAGGAGTGCGCATCGCGAGGCATAAAATGTTTGTGAATGACGCGAAGGCGCGAAAGGAATTGGGTTATCAGCCGGGCGCGGTGGAAGCAGCGCTTGAACGTGCGGTCGGCTGGTACGCTGACAATGGTTACGTGAGGCTTCCGGCGCGCGCACACCTCGCGCAAGTTTCCGCGGCGTGAATGCAGATCATGAAAATTCTGGTTACGTTGGCATTGGAAAATGAATTCGCACCGTGGCGGCGGCTGCGTGGGTTCAAGCGTATCGCGGGGACGAATTACGCGGCATACGACGGCAATGTCGATTCCGCCGACGTGCGCGTGGTTCTCACGGGTATTGGAGCGGTGCACGCAAAACCCGTCGTCGCGAACGCTTTACAATGGTTGCCGGATGTTTGCATCTCATCGGGCTTCGCAGGCAGTTTGCGCACGACTTATTGTGTTGGAGATGTACTCGCCGCTCGCGAGGTGATGGAGATGGAAAGCGGACGCACAATCGCGATGGATCACGACTTGCTTGCGGCTGCCGAGAAGAGAGGCATTCGCACGATAGGACGGCTGCTGTCGTCTGCGAACATGGTCCCCACGGCGGAGGGGAAAAGCCGCCTCGGGAGCATGGCTGAGGCGGTCGAAATGGAGAGTTTCGCGGTGCTGACGGAAGCGGCGTCGCGCAACGTGCCGGCGATTGCGATTCGCGCAATCAGCGATCTCGCGGACGAGGATTTGCCGATGGATTTCAGCCGCGTTCTTGACCAACAAGGCAATATGAGCGGCTCAAAGATCGCACGTTCGCTCGCTCGCGCGCCGCACAAATTGCCGGCACTGCTGCGACTGGGGCGGAATAGCCAGCGGGCGGCAGCCAAACTCGCGGAATCTCTGGATGCGTACATACGATATCTAGGGGTTCGGCCGAGTCACACAATTGAAATGGCTGAGGCTACCAGGGCATGAGTTTAACGACGACGCACATAGAGAATGCTCCGTTCGAAGATCGAAGCCGCGGCAAAATGCTAGCCGGGGTTTATCGCGGCAAGGGAAACGTCGTGTGCGAAGAAGTGCCGATTCCGGAAATTGGCGAAGGCGAGTTGCTGTTTCGCGTGGCGGCCTGCGGAATTTGCGGAACGGATACAAAGAAAATTGCGCAGGGACTTGTTCCTGCACCTCAGATTTTCGGTCACGAGCTTGCGGGTACGGTTGTCAGCGTGGGACGCGGAGTTCGCAAGTTTAAACCCGGAGACCGCGTTGTCAGTTTTCACCACGTTCCGTGCGGCACGTGCTTCTACTGCGAGCGAAAACTCTTCTCGCAATGTCCGCAATATAAAAACGTCGGATTGACCGCCGGCTTCACGCCGAACGGCGGGGGCTTTGCGCAATATGTCCGCGCGATGCCATGGATCGTCGAACGCGGCATGCTGGCAATTCCGCCGGACATTACGTTCGAGGAGGCGACGTTCATCGAGCCCGTGAACGCCGCGGCCAAAGCTGTCTGGAAGGCGCGTGTTGCAGAAGGCGAATTCGCGGTGGTGCTCGGACAAGGGCCGATCGGCATGCTGCTGACAGGTTTGTCCAGACTTAAAGGAGCTGAGGTAGTCACGACCGATCCGCTTGCGGGGCGGCGCGCTGCCAGCCTTCGGCTTGGCGCAACCGCTTCCTTCGATCCGGCATCCGATAACACAGGGGCGCAGGTCAGGGAACTTACCCATGGCAGGGGCGCGGACGTCGTTTTACTGGCGGCGCCGCATCCAAAACTGGTTAGCGAAGCGTTGGATATAGCGCGGCCCGGGGGCAGAGTGCTCCTATTCGCCCACAATGACCCTGTCCTGCGGATTGAATTTTCCGCGGCTGCCGTGGGTATTGAAGAGAAGGAAATCCTCGGCAGTTATAGCGCATCAATTACAGAGCAACAGGAGTATGCTCAAATAGTGTTCGAGCGACGGTTGCCGGTGGCGCAGCTCGTTTCCGACCGGTTTTCTACGGAGCGAATCGCCGAGGCGTTGCAGCTCGCTGCACACCCGGTAGATACGACTTTGAAAGTGGTGATTACGCATTCATGACGACGGATTTCATGGGAGTGATGACCGCGGCGGTTTTGTATGGCCGCGAAGATTTGAAAATTGAACGCGTCGGGATACCCGAGCTCGGCGAGGATGAGGTGCTGATCCGCGTGCAGGTGGCGCTGACGTGCGGGACGGACCTGAAAGTTTGGAAGCAAGGATCGCACCCGCGGATGATTCATCCGCCGGCAATATTTGGGCACGAACTGGCGGGCGTTGTGGAAGAAACAGGAAGGTCCGTTGACGGCACGATTCGCGCGGGAATGCGCGTGGTTCCGTCGAATTCCGCTCCTTGCGGCGCATGCCTCTATTGCCGGAAGGGCCAGCCGAATCTTTGCGAGGACTTGCTGTTTAATAATGGAGCATACGCGGAATACGTTCGAATTCCGGGCCGAATCGTTCGCCAGAATCTGCTCGAAATCCCGGATCACGTGAGCTTCCGCGACGCGGCGATGGTCGAGCCGCTGGCATGCGTGCTGCGCGGGATTCATGAGACGGACATTCGTCCCGGCGACACGGCGGTAATTGTCGGGTGCGGCCCGATTGGTCTGAAGTTTATTCGCGCGCTTTCGGCACGCGACGTGCGCGTTATCGCGCTGGGCAAGCGGAAGGACCAAATTCAGGCCGCCGAGCGGCTGGGAGCTTACGCGGCGTTCGATGTGTCAACAATGGATAGCCCGGTGCAAATGGTTCGGCAACTGACCGAGGGCGGCCGTGGGGCGGACGCTGTTATCGAAGCAGTGGGCTCGGCGGCGACATGGCAATGGGCCATGCAGATGGTGAGAAAGGGCGGCAAGGTGAATTTGTTCGGCGGCTGCCCGCATGGCACGCAAGTGCAGTTCGACCCTGCGCTGCTTCACTACTCCGAGATAACGATCAAGGCGACATTCCATCACACGCCGCAGTTCATTCGCGAAGCGCTGGACACGATTGCGCGCGGGGAAGTGAGCGCCAATGATTTCGTCACCGGTGAGATCCCGCTCGCGGATTTGCCGCGCGCTTTTGAAGACATGAAGCACCGCAATGGCGAGCTGAAGACGGCTGTCAATCCCTGGGTATAATCCGCCGCTCCCATGCTGGGTCAAAAAGAACTGGAAATCGCGCGCTCGTTGCCGGCTGAAGGTTGCACGCCCATCGAAGCGCAGCGGTACACGCGCTGGCTGGCGACTCACCATTACGAAAATTTCCGCGTTGCCTCGTGGCTGCTTCCTTTGCGCTTGCACCGGCATTTCTATAACGTCTATGCATACTGCCGCTGGGCCGATGATTTGGGAGACGAAGTTTCGGACCCGAAGCGCGCCACCGGATTGCTCAATGAGTGGGAAGAAGAATTGCATCGCGCGTATCGCGGGGCGGCTAAGCATCCCGTGCTGATTGCGGTCGCCGAAACGGCGCGGGAGTGCGACATTCCCATCGAACCATTTAGCGACTTGCTAGTTGCGTTCCGCAAAGATCAGACGGTGCATCGCTATGCAAAATGGGACGATGTTATCGGTTATTGCCGTTATTCCGCGAATCCCGTGGGCCGATTGGTCCTTTACCTGATGGCTTATCGGGATGCGGAGCGGCAGCAGCTTTCTGACGCGACATGCACGGCTCTGCAGCTTGCGAATTTTTGGCAGGATGTTGGGCGCGACCTGGAAAAGGGCCGGATTTATATCCCGCTAGAGCTGGCTGCTGTTCATGGAGTGAGCGAAGAAGATATTGTGTCGAAGCAATTCGACTCCAATTACGCGGGACTGATGAGGGATTTAATTGCGAGAACACGTTCTCTATTTTCCGCGGGAGCACCATTGGCCACTCGAGTAGCGCCGGAATTTCGTGTCGATTTGGAGCTGTTCAGTCGCGGCGGCAGCGCCGTTCTGGATGCAATTGAGTCGATGGGTTACGACACGCTCCATCGCCGCCCGGCGCTCGATCGCGGAGTTCAAGCGCGTCTGCTGGGCCGCGCGTTGATTTCACGAATTCTTTCATCTTTCCGCCCGCGCCATGATGATGGCCAGAAGCCCGAGAGCGCTTCTCTGGCCGGCCGACATGCCTGACGCTGCCGCGGTAACCGCTTCCTACGACCATTGCCGAAAGATCGCGCGAGCGGCCGCGCGGAATTTCTACTACGGTTTTATGCTGCTACCCTGCGCAAAACGCGATGCGCTGTGCGCACTGTATGCGTTTATGCGCGGCGTCGATGATGTGTCCGATGAACCCGGTGCGCTGGAGGAAAAAACACGGCGCTTGAACGAACTGCGGGTCGATATGGATCGGGCGCTGGCAGGCGATGATGACGGCGGCGCTGTTTGGCCCGCGTTTCGGCACACGGTTGCGACATACAAAATCCCATCGCGCTATCTGCATGACTTGATTTCTGGTGCGGAAATGGACCTCACGATTGCATCCTATGAGACATTCGACGGCTTGCGAGAATACTGCTATCGTGTCGCCGGCACCGTCGGACTTTGCTGCCTGCACGTTTTTGGTTTCTCCGATCCGCAAGCGCCTGAACTGGCGGAGAAGCTGGGCATTGCGTTTCAACTGACGAATATTCTGCGCGATATTCCGCGGGATTTTGCGATGGGGCGCGTCTATTTTCCGCGCGAAGACTTTCGGCAATTCCATTGCGAAGCCAGTCAGCTTGCGAGCGGCAGGGCGAGCGCTGAAGTTGCGGCCCTGATGCGTTTTGAAGCGGACCGCGCATGGCAATTCTACCGAGAGGGATGGAATCTTCTCGATCGAGTAAGCGAAGATAGCCGTGCGGCGCTCTGGGCGATGGCTCGGATTTATTCTGGTATCCTCGAAAAACTCGAAGCGCGGAATTTTGATGTTTCAACCGCCGGTCCTCCCGCACGATTATCGACCGGCGAAAAAATATGGGTTCTGGCGCGCGCCCGCATGGGATGGTTTGGGGAAACGAATGCAATGCGAAACCGCGATCGTGATTGGCGGAGGACTGGCGGGCCTGTCGGCAGCCACCGCGCTCGCTGACGCGGGAATACGCGTGCAGTTGCTCGAAAAACGCCCGTATCTGGGCGGGCGCGCGACGTCGTACGCGCTTCCCGACGGCAGCCACGTGGACAATTGCCAGCACGTTACTCTGGGATGCTGCACGAACCTCGCTGATTTTTATCGCCGGGCCGGTGCGGAGTCGAAAATCCGGCATTATGACCGTTTGTTTTTTGCCGACAAAACCGGGCGCGTGAGTTCGATTTCCTCGTCGCCGCTTCCGCCGCCATTTCATATGGGGATTTCGTTTTTGCGCTTCGGCGCCCTCGCATATCGGGACAAGCGTGCCATCGGCGAGGGAATGTTGCGAATCGCGCGCGCGGGCGGACGGCCGCCGGACGCCATCGGGGTCACGATGCTGGAGTGGCTGCGGCGTAATCGCCAAACGGAGGCGGCCATTCAGCGATTCTGGCGCGTCGTTTTGGTCAGCGCGCTCGATGAAGAACTGGATCGCACGGACGCGCACTACGGTATCGATGTTTTTTGGAAAGCATTCCTGGCGAATCGCAACGGATACGTTCTGGGCATCCCGTCGGCGCCCCTCAGCGATCTGTACGCCGGATGTCGCCAGGCGATTGAGAGGCAGGGCGGGGAAGTGCGGACACGCGCCGTGGTGCGCGGAATTCGAATGGCGAGCGGTAAGTTCGAGTCGCTTTCATTGGATGACGGCACGGAGGCTCGCGCGGATGCATGCATCGCCGCAGTCCCTCACGATACGCTGCTGGAGATTTTGCCTGAGGAAATGCGCGAGCGTGAGATATTTAGAAATCTGCGGCGACTGCGAACGTCGCCCATCACCGGAGTGCATCTCTGGTACGACCGGAAGGTGCTGGACAAGCCGTTCCTTACGCTGCTCGCCCACACGGTGCAATGGATCTTCAATAAATCATTGCTCTATGGCGGGAATGGAGATTCTGGCAGCGCAGGCGGACAGTATTTGCAACTCGTAATCAGCGCATCCTACGACCTGATTCCGCGGAGCCGCCAGGAAATCATCGACCTCTGCGTGAAGGAAGTGCAAGAAGTCCTGCCGCTGGCGCGCGGGGCCCAAGTATCTAAGGCGACGGTGGTGAAAGAAGTACATGCGACGTTCTCGCCCGACGTGGGTTCGGACTCATGGCGGCCGCCCCAGGAGATCGGCGTTCCCGGTCTATTTCTCGCGGGCGATTGGACCCGCACGGGATGGCCCTCGACGATGGAAGGTGCAGTGCGCAGTGGATATTTGGCGGCCGAGGCGCTGCTTAATTTTGCTGGCACCCCGAGGAAATTTATTGTTCCGGACTTGCCTGTGGAAGGCTTTTGCCGTCGCTGGGCGAAGGAGTAGGATGTCGGCAGTATTTTTCGGGTGCCCATCAAAGTGAAATCAACCGAAGCGTGGGCGTCTTAAGCGAGATTTGCGGCACGGAATCCCTCTGCGATTAGAGCCGAAGCAACACTGAGTTTTCATCGCGGGTGTGGAATTGTGCCATTGACAGAATGGTTTCGGAGTATCATGGGGCATCCCCCCGGAGGAAATTTATGGAGCGGAAGTATAAGCACAAGGGCTATAGCGACCGGGATCGCGATGAAAAGAAGCGCGATCGACCGGCAGCCGAACCGCGTCCTCGCCAGGAGCAAATGGGCCCGCGAACGCCGCGCATGGTGGGAACGGTGATGCGTGCAAGGTGCTCGAATTGCGGGGCTATTTTGGCGCCTGGGTTCGACCAAAAGGGGCAGTGCCCGAAGTGCCATTTCGAGATGCACTGTTGCAAGCAATGCGTTCACTTCGATACGGCGGCGCAGTTCGAGTGCACTCAGCCGATTCCCGAGCGTATCCCTCGCAAGGATGCAAAAAACGAATGCACGTTTTTCGAGTTTCGAATGACGGTGGAGAAGGATACTTCCCCGGTGAACTACGCGACCAGTTCGACTCCCGCGCCGGCGGCCGCCACGCGGCCCGACGGCGCCCGCAAAGCATTTGAAGACCTCTTCAAGAAGTAAAATCCAAAGGCGTAAGTCGCCGCTCCATTTTGGCTCGCGCGCCCCGGCGCGGATCTGTTTTTCGGGACGAACTTCCCTGTTTGCGAATTTCATTGTGCCAAGGTCATTGCACGACCCAGCGTAAGCGCCGTTGTTCAGAGTGTCAATCGACCCGATTGCGCTGCGGAAACGCCGCTGCTATTCTGTAGTTGCTAGTTGCGCCGTGCGCGGATCCTGCAGTTTGTTTCCGATTTCCCGAGCCAGGAGATACCCGTGAAAACCTCATTCAGTTATAAGCAGCCGGAGCTACGTGAGCAAACCGAGAAGGAAGTGCAGGCCCACCTCAAAAAATTGGAACGTTTCGTCAAGCGCTTTTCGCCAGACCTCGTGCAATTGCATGGGGCGTTCGCGCACATACCCCATAAGAATAGTTTTTCGCTATCTTTGAATTTATCCCTACCCACGGGAACTTTGCATGCGACGGGCGAGGCCGACGACGTTCAGGGCAGCGTTCGTGCGGCGTTTGCTGAGGTTATTTCGCAGCTCAAGAAACACATGGGCAAATTGCGCAAGGATTACGAGTGGAAACGCAAACGCGAACATCATCCACCTTCACTGGACGAGAGTCCGGCTTCCTGAATCCGACCCGTTTCAGTGCCGGTCATCACTTTATTCACCGTCGCACGAAAGCCCGCAGCCGACAGAATGTAAATGCGCGCTGTCGCGTGGTTTTTCGGTGCGTCTTTGTTGCTGTGAAAAGATGCGTCATTGCGATGTACTGTAAATTCCGCGCCGTCGCGGTGTCGACAGAGCGCGGTTGCGGCGTCGCGCCGCTCACGCTAATATCATGGGACGTTATTTTAGGGGCGTAGCTCAGTGGTAGAGCAGCGGCCTTTTAAGCCGAAGGTCGTGGGTTCGATCCCCACCGCCCCTACCAACTTAAATACCGTATCAGCAGTAGCATGGCGTATTGGCAATCGCGCGACGGAATGGGCATTTGCACTGAAATAGTGCAAATTGTGCGGGATTTGTGCGGGTTTGGTGTCTGGGTTCATTGTGCGCTGCTTCCAGTCATGGTGCGCACGGCCCGGTTTTTCTTTTCCTGCTCGATGGCCTGTTCGACTTTCTGTAGGGCATCGCGTATGTCGTTCTCGGGCACGATGCGGTAGCGCTTGTAGACGCTCGCGGTCTTGTGGCCTGAAATCATCATGCCGACGATTTGACTGACGCCGTTCTTGTCGAAATTCCGCACCGCCGAGCGTCGCAGGTCGTGTACTAGGAGATTCGGCATCCCGGCCTTTGAGCAAGCTGTTCTCCAGCTCTTTCTGGTATCGCCGATGGGTTGGCCGTCACCACAGTGGAACACATACGTCGAAAGTGTTGTGCTGCCATTATGATTTTTGATTGACCGTGACTGCCAGCGCCGCTCGATAATGCGATCGAGTTCTCCGACCAGCGGGAGAATGCGCGGTTCGCCATTTTTGGAGCGTCCAAGGAAAATTGTTTTTGTTTGCCGGTTTACCGTGGACCATTGTGACCTGACCGGGGATTTTTGTACCAGGTGAAGTGAGAGAGAATTCACCTGGCTTTGAGAACCTAAAGAGCTGGAGGTCAAAGCTCGATCACCCGATCCGACACGCCGCGCGTCCGCCAAAGGCTGCCGATGAGGACAGCCTCAAGTTTCCGATGGAGTAGAGTTCCGTGCTTTGGAGGCATGTGCTCGATCTTCCGATGGGACCGTTGCGACTAAACTGCGTCGTTTAAGTGGCGCGGTCATATTTGATGCCCGAATCTTATGCCGCGCTCACCCGAAAATCCCCCGTTCCGAAAACCTCGTCACACAAGCGTTCGTAAGTGCCTGAACCAGAACCGTAAAATTTCTGCATTGGGTTGTTCCGAAAACAGTTGTTTTTGGCGCTCAGACGGTTGCCTGCGACTCCGGAAAATCTTGTTTCTTGTTTTTCAGACCTTGAACGCATAGTATCCACGTTCAGGTTTCGTTCATTTTCGAGGAGGCATCGCGCATTCGGTGTATGGTGCGTGTTTGCGCATTTCGGAGTCAGCTACCACCCACCACAGTTGCATTATATGGGAAGCTATGACAATAAGACTTGTGGACAGTGGCCGTTTTCGACAACTGAGCATCCAAGCCGTATAATGAAGGAGCCGCGGCCGATTTCTACATTGAGACCATCGTGATGACAGCCCCTCCGGATCACGCAGTGTCGGTTTCCAACCGTCGAACTCAGGCTCGCATGGAGTTCGCCAATCCACCCGTTGCGGAGACTTCTCTCGGCTTTTACTTTCAGAAGATAGAGGGTTGGAATGTGCTGCATCAGGGAGCCCTTTGGGAAAGGTTTAGAAGTAGGTATTCCGAGTACGAATTTCTCCCTCCGATCATGGAAATTCCGTCGCAGCCAAACGCCGGGCTGGACCTTGCCTCGATTCCGATCCGGGTGGGTTTCACCGACAACACCAAGACCCAGCTTGTACAGATGCAAGACGGATTTCTCCTCCACAACTGGAGGAAGACACCTGAAATCCGTGAATACCCACGGTATGAGGCAGTGAATCCTGAGCTACAGCAGGATTGGTCAACTTTTCGGGCTTACTTGCATGAGCGGTCGCTTAAAGGGCCAGTCGTTACGCGATGCCAGATGGATTACTTCAATCACCTGGTAAGAGGCGAAGAGTGGCAAGATTTTTCAGACCTGTCGAATCTTTTCACGGTTTGGAACGGCTTTCGGCAGCCAACGGCCGGCGACGGCGAACTCCAGATGGTGTCCTTCAGTTTTTCGTACCGGCTCAAGAGCGGAACGGTAAATGTCGTAGTCCAGCCGGCAATACGGAAGAGTGACGGCAAAGAAATTATTCAGTTTACGCTCTCATCGTCAATGGCACCAAAAAGCTCCGAAGATAAAGCCCTGTTTGCGTGCCTTGATGAATGCCACGATAACGCAGCAGTAGCTTTTCTTGACTTCACAACTGCCCAAGCTCGAGAAAGGTGGAAACAGAAATGAGTGCATCTACTGCTACAGCAATACGCTTCGATCTTTCTATCCCTGATTCCGTCAGGCCGCCGCAACTCGAACGAGTGGTGGAATTTGAGTCAGCACGATGGCTTCCGTCGTTGCTAGCGGACCTTCGATCGCTCGAAGCAAGAGGTCGGAATATCGACGGGATCGGCGATCTCAGGGTCGCCAATACTACTGCCGACAACGTGCGCCGGCTCTTGACGGTCATCTCAGCCGCACCACTGCCTGAACCCAGACTTGCTCCCTTCTCCGGAGGTGGCGTTGCGCTGATTTGCAGCATTGGAGGCAGGGAACTCACGTTCACTGCATATCCGGATAACCGAGATTTTATTTACAGTGACTCGGACGAAAACGATGAGATTGTCGCAGACGGAGTGCTCACTCTGGAGCAACCAAATCGCCTCGCCGAACTAATCACATCTTTCCTATCTCGATAAAATGGAATGACGCTTCTGGATGACGGGACGGTACCGAATGATGCAGTACTTCTTCGGGTAATTGTCCAAGACCCTAACTGGACGACCAGAAAAGCTGGTAGATACAGACCTACACGCCTTGCCTTCTTTTCAACTCAACAAGAAATCTCCTGTTTTGTGGATGCGCCCGGAATAATCGCTGAAATTATGAGAATCTTCCCAGGCCTAGAAATTGCATGTGTCCCCGCATCGGTCATACGGGACGTTGATTTCGCAATTGAACGTCGCCCGGATGAATGCCCCGACGGCTTTAGATGTGATCGGAATTCTCATGTCGTAATTGGGCCCACCGTACAACTCACAAGAAACGAACACGAGAGACGCGCGGGCTCTATCGCTAGACATTTGGGCGTTACAATAATCAATCTCCGCGGGTAACGCCGAACAGTTGATCGACAGATCCTCATCACCTTGGGTGAATTCCAAGACACCTGATTTTGCTGCATAGGAAAACTACGGGAACTGCCCCTCGTTTTCAGGCGATTGCGGCGAGCTGATTTTCAGAGTTTGTGTCCATCTCGACCCCGACGCAGGAAACGGGGTGAAAATCTTCAGAAGTTGATTTTTACCCCGCTCGTCTGCAAGTTTTCCCCGCGTGACACGTGGCCGTACCGGGCCGGTACGGCTTTGGAAACTCAATTTACCGACGACCGCAGCGAAATCGCACGACTGAACGTTGACTCCGCCGCCGGCGCCACGACGTTCTGGTTAAGAATCCCTCACTCAATGTTCGGCCCGGCTCTGCTATCATCCGCCCATGGCGCTTTCTTGCAACTAGCCCCACGTTTCATGGCCGAGTGGCGAGCGATTTAACTGGTCTCGATAGTGCTGCCATTGCGGCATGAGCTTGTCCATCAGTGCAGTGAAGCGATCATTGTGATGTCGCACAAGGATATGCGCCATCTCGTGGACAATGATGTATTCAAGGCAATGCTTTGGTTTTTTTGCAAGCTCCGTGTTAAGGCGAATAGCGCGGGCCCGAGGATTGCAGCTTCCCCACTTGGTCTTCATCTGCTGCACGTAAAGTTTGTCAACGTCGACGCCAATAACCGACGCCCATCTGGATACAAGCGGAGGAACCACTGCTTTGATCTGTTCGCGATAAAATTGGGCAACAATGGCTTGCCTCTTATCCTCACTTGTTCGCGAACGCACCCGCAGAAGGATCTTTCCCGGATTTAACTGCACGCTAGGCGCAGCGTCCGTCTCAAGTACCTGAAGAAGGTAGCGCTTCCCCCAGAGGTAATGGCTCTCCCGGTCCAGATACTCCCGCGGAGTCTCACGCTCCTGCCCTTGGAGCCTCTTCTGTTGCCGCTTGATCCAGTCGAGTTTCGAGATCGCAAAGATGCGGATGGCGTCGAGATTCATCCGCTCAGGTGCCGAGATGCGCACACGCCCTGTCGGTGGATAGACGCTGAGGTGGACGTTCTTGATGTCCTTGAACAACACATCGACGGAAACTCCGCCAAGATCGAGCTGGGCTGTCATCAGTATTCCCTCTGCGCCTTAATGACCGAGAAGATGCGTTCGACCTTGGCTACATCGTGCACGATGTCATATAGAGCTGCTTTGATAGTCTGCTCGCGAGGCGGGACACCTCGCCAGTCATCAGGTCGAACTTCACGGACGGCCGTGTCGATCTTCAATGCCAACGCTTCATCTTGATCGAGGTTGTTCCAAAGAGCTCGCTTTCCCGGCGTGTTTAGTTTCTCTGGTGTCTCCTCCGAGTATCCTGCCTGCACCTTTTTGGAAAGTTCTGCGATCCGCTTCAAATATCCTTCGTATTCGATGGCTTTGGTTTTGCGTGCAACGATAATCTCGTCGAGTAATGTTGACATTTTTTCGTAATAAGCCGGGTCGTTCAGGTGCTCTTTGACGATCTTGCGGCGAACATTGTTCTCAATTGTCTCCGCAATGGCGGTCTTGTTACCTTTCAGGCCACCGAGTTGTGTCGCGATAGCATTGGCGATACCGGTCTTCACGATCAATTCCAGAAGGGCCATGTTGTCGAAAGGCGAAATCTTGCGCGGTTCGTCGGCCTCGATATAGGTATCGAGGAGGTGACGCATGTCGGCCTCGTAGGCCTTGAGGTCTAGCGTTTCGCCGCTTGCTTTGCGGATGATTTCGCGGACGTTCAGGAAGTCATCGAGTTGCTGCTTGATGCGGGCAATGTCGGCCAAGCTATAACCAGCCGGTTCCAACTCGTCGGAGATGTTCGCATAAGCACGCACGAGGGCGACCGTCGCTTTGTAGAGAGCCGCCCTTTGCGGTTCGCGATCCTTGAGGTCAGATGGAATTTCGGTATTGCCGCAGAAATAGTGGATGTACTCCAGTTCGCCCTTGGGTGGCTCGACTGGCTCGCAGAGAAGCGCAAGATTCTCCAGCGCCTGATCAAGTCGCTCCTTGCCCTTCTTCAACCGATCTTGGAGCAACACCTCGGGAGCGGCCCCGCCCGCACTGTGATCAAGCTCGGACGTGTAGACAGCGATGGCATTCTCGACCTTTTTGAACAGGTCCTTGTAGTCCACGATGTACCCGAAGTCCTTGTCTTCTCCATCGAGTCGGTTGACGCGGCAGATGGCCTGAAATAGTCCGTGGTCCTGCATAGACTTGTCGATGTAGAGATACGTGCAGGGCGGCGCATCGAAGCCGGTGAGCAGCTTGTCCACCACCACTACCAGCTTCATGTTCGCTGGTTCCTTTATAAACAGGGTCTTGGCCCGTTCCTCGTATGTCTCGGTTTTGGTCATGCCCGGCTTGGCTTCTACGTCCTTAAGCAGTTCGGTATATGTGTTGTAGATGAACTGCTTGTCGGTCTCGGTGTTGGCTCCGGTTTCCTCCAGCGTTACGTCTCTGGCCAGCGGGTTGTAAGACGTTATAACCGCGCATTTATCTCTGAACGGTGTCTTCTGGAAGAGCGTGAAATACTTGCACGCTTCGTAGATGCTCGACGCAACCAGGATGGCGTTGCCGCGCTCACTGGAGAGACGTGGTTTGACGCTGAAATCGAATACGATGTCCGCCACGACGCGATCCATGCGGACTTTAGAACTGAGCACGTTCTGCATCGTGCCCCATTTCTTTTTCAATTCATCTTTCTGCCAGTCGTTGAGAGCCTTAGTTTTGGCCTCGAACCAAGCGTCGATTTTCTCCTCAGAGCCAAGGCGCTGATCGATGTCTCGCGCCTCATAAATGAGATCGAGCACCACTCCATCCTCCACTCCCTCACTGAACTTATATGTGTGGATGTAGCCGCCGAATACTTCAAGGCTGGTCTTTTTGTCCTTCTTCAAGAGCGGTGTGCCGGTGAATCCGATGAATACGGCGTTGGGCATCATCGCCTTCATCACTCGGTGCAGCTTGCCGCTCTGTGTCCGGTGGCATTCGTCCACGAACACAAATACCTCACCCACCGTAGGACTCGGCTGGGCCTCTAGCTCCCGGATGAAGGCGTCGAAGTCGTCCACGTCCCTGCGGCCGAATTTGTGCACCAGCGAGCACAGCAGGCGTGGTTTGGCTTGGCCAAGCTGGTTCATTAGGTCGCGGGCACTGCTCGTGCGTTTGATGGGCTCGTCCATCTCTGTGAAGACCCGCTCGATCTGTCTGTCCAGTTCGTCACGGTCCGTGATTATGACGACGCGAGCATTCGGGTTATTTTCTAAAATCCATTTAGCCAGCAGCACCATGACGATGCTCTTGCCGCTGCCCTGCGTGTGCCAGATGATCCCGCCTTTGCGCTGGCGAACGTGTTCCTGGGCGGCCTTGATGCCGAAATACTGATGCACACGCGGCAATTTCTTGAAGCCACTGTCGAACAGTACAAAGTCGTGCATCAGCTCGATCAGTCTGTGCTTTTCGCAAATCTTGAGCAGATACTTATCAAGCTTAAATCGGCTGTCGTCCTCTTCGTCCTCTTTCCATTTGAGGAAATACTTCTCCTCCGTCCCGATAGCACCGTATTGCAGCCCCTCGGAGTCGTTACCGGCGAAAACGATTTGAACGGTCGCGAAGAATGACTCGTTGAACTCTTTCTGCTGGTTGGAGAGCAGCTGCCGGATGCCGTCACCGATGGTTACGCGGCTGTTTTTCAACTCCAAGACACCGACGGCGATACCGTTCACATACAGCACCAGGTCCGGCCGACGCTCAAGGTTACCCTTGAGCGTGACCTCTTCGGCGATGGCAAAATCGTTCTGCTCTGGCTCGTCCCAGTTAACGAGACGTACTGTCTCAGTGACCTTGCCAGCCTCGATCTTCACCGGAACGCCGTAACGCAGAAGGTTGTAAACGGCCTGGTTGTTGCCGTACGGCGAGCGGTTGTGGTTATCCGCTTCTGTGCGCAGTTTGTGCAGCGCGACACTGATCTGCGCCGTGGTGTAGCCGTTCTTGGTCAGCCACGCAGAGAGCAGCCCTTCCTCGATGTTGCTGTTGCCGTCGCGGTCAGTCCAGTCGCCGAGGTAGCGATACTTCAGCTCGTCCCGAAACAGGGCGATGATGCGGTTCTGCGTAGCACGCTCTGGTTGGCCGACGCCGTTCATTTCATTTCCCAATCAATTTGAAGCTGATCTGGTAGCGGTAGAAGACAATGCTCGGCACCAGTGCCAGCGCTCTTCGGATTCTTTGATCGTCGTCAAGCGCGATGATCACGCCCTTGACGCTTTGCCCGTTCTCGGCCAGCTCCTCCTGCACATAGCCCATGTAGCGCAGCGCTTGGCCGACAACCACATCGCTTGCTCGACCTTTCTTTAGCTCCACTACCAACAGGCTTTTCTTATTCTTGCTAACCGCAAGTATGTCGATGGGGCCAGTATCGGTTGAGTATTGCTGACCGACGCGCTCCCCTTCTTCCTCGTAGATGTCATATTCCTTGCCGAGATCGGTCTGCTCCCAGTTCTGTACCAAGAAGTCTTCCAAGTGCTTTTCCATCGCAAAAGCGGCCGGATCCTCGACCGTTTCGTCGGTCGAGACCAACATGGGCGAAGCAACGCCGCCGATCAACTTCTCGATTTCGTCGCCATATCCCGTGATGTCGCTGACCGTGCCTATCGAGCCGGTGGAGTTTCTCAGCGCTTCGCTCATCTCGGAACGGTCGATGGTTTGGTTCAGCCAATGAACGGGTCTTCGGTGCGGAAGCGCTCCGCCGGGTTGGTAGGCGTAATCGCCGCTAACTTCCCCCACCCGATAGCGTCCGGACCCATCGGGACAGACCACTAGATCGCCCTTCTTGATGCCCTTGGACACCGTCCACAATGCACCGCAGGACAGCCCGGCACCGATCCTTGTTTTTTGGGGATGCCCCGCCAGATAAATGGGAATGAATTCCTTATTAAACGTGCGCCACTCCTCGGGAAGCCTTCCGGTTAGTTCTTGGGGGATGCCGAAGTCGGCCCCAATGAAGTTCCCGGCGAAACACTGCTCGGCGAAAGCGCTCTTCTTGCCCAACATAACTCGGTAGTAGCTCTTCATACGAGACGCGTCCTTCCGGTGAGCAGCTCTTGCATCATGCCCCGCTTGATCTGCCGGATTTTGGCGAGCTTTTTCTCCAACGCGGCGATGTCATCATCCATATCCGAGAGAATTGTGGCGATGGCGGATTGTTCGGCTTTGTCAGAGGGAATGGGAAACACGAACTCTGACATTTCGACACGGTTGATCTTGGGCATTCCGCTGCGAACTGAGACAGATTCGGCATATTTAGTAAACTGGTGCCCCAAGATCACAGCCAACATAAAACCGGAGGAAACATCTTTCGCAGGCTTCAGCGGGTACATGTCTGCACTGCAAAGGCCACTAAAGTCAGCAAGAAATGCCTTTCGCAGGTATGGGTTGATTTTGCCATAGACAATGTCTCCCTCTGCGAACAAATACTTGCCGCTGATTGCGCCTTGCTCTCCGGCGGTCTGGCGAGTTACAAGGTTTCCCGTACCACTTTCGACGTGAACAGGTCCGACCAGAAACATCGATTTGTACGGCTCCATCTTGGGGTCGACTTGCCCCTGTGCTATTCGGACTGCCGCTAGTAGTGGCCTCACCTCCCAATCTTTCGGAATCACCCCCACTTCTGCCTGTTTGTAACCGGGTTTGATCTCGAACTGCGGCAGGCGCTTCTTGCCGGTGAGCAAATCCTGCATAGCGCCTTGTTTAATCTGGCGCTTCTTGGTGATGAGCTGGTCCAGCGACTCGATCAGCGCATCTGCATCGGAGAGCGCCTGGGCGATGGCTTCTTGCTCGGCTTTGGTAGGAAGCGGTAATAAGGCTGCCCTCACGTGCGCTGGGCCAAAGTTGAGCTGCGCAGAACCTGTCGCTTTGCCGCTTATCTGGTCCTTGAAGAGTTGCGACCTCAGGAAATGCTTGAAGTAGTCTTTGTTCAGAAGAGGTGAGGCGATCTTAAATCGCATAGTGCTGGTATTCATGCATAACGGCAGGTGCTCACTGGAAAGAACACCAACCTTTTCATCAAACCTGCTCACAGTAATACCTGAGCAGGCAATCACGATGTCGCCCGCATCGGCAAGGAAGTGCGAATACCAACCATTCGCTTCGCGTTCAGAGATGTATCTACTTGTCTTGTCGAGACAGATTTTTCCGTTCTCAATGTTTGTTCCGTTGAAGAGTTTCACGCCAGCGCTCGTGAACTGATAATTTCGAACACCGGGACCTTCCTGATACCAGACAACGTCGGGCAGGTGAGCTGTGGACCATTCCTCCGGAATCATCCCCACATCGGTCTGCTTGTAGCCTTTCGGAACGCACGACTCAGGCGCAGAGTATCGTTTTTCAGAGACTGGCGCCTCTTTCGACGTCACCATGCGAACCCCATTCGTTTGAGATCCTGGTTCACCTTATTTTCCAGATCGGCCACCTCCCTAATCATCAGGGGCAGCGGGGTTTCGTAGCGTTCGGCCAGTTCCTTTACGCGTCGAGTGAGGGCCTGGCTGACCCGGTTCATCTCGCCGTGGATAGCGGCGTTGATTGCGGCGAGCCATTTGTCGTCTACCACCAGCGTCTTGATCTCGGCCTCCGTCAGTTTTGGATATTTTGCGAGAGCCTTAGCATCGAGATCAGCTTCGGCATCCTTGAGGCGCTTTTTGAGATCGGTCTCATCGGCGTTCAGTTTGAGCCAGTCGTTCAGCACGGCAGCTTCGTCTTTGGACTCCCTCTCGCCAATGATCTTTTTCAAGAGTGCAGCGACGTTGACCTTGTTTACCTTGTCGAGTTCGGAGAAGACACCGTCTTCGCCGCCGTGTTCCTCTTCAAGCTCGGCGAGTTTGGCGGTGATGGCTTCCAACTCGGCGCTGAGCTGGCCAATGGAAGCCTGCTCCTCTGCATAGTAGCGGGCAACGATGAGAGGCTTGGGGATTAAGTCGCAAGCCCAACCTTTGTCCCTTTGCTTGCCCTTCTTGTCGGCCTCGATGATGCGATACGTCTCGGGCCTCCAGCCGTCGGCGGCAATCAGATAGCAATCGTCCTGCATGGTCTGCACCCAGTAATCCATGAGGTGCTGGTAGATGTCATAGCGGTTGATGAGTGGCTTACCGGCATAATGGGCCAGCAAATCCTCGGACAGGCGTGCGATGACCTCTTTTGGGTGGCAGCTGGGTTGCAGGGCTTTGAGCGTTTTGGCGGTTTTGTCCCGCCAGATGGCGAAGTGCGCGTTCATACCTGCGATAAAGTTAGTGAACTCAGGATGGTCGTAGATGGTGGACTTAATTGCCGACTTTTCAATCGCGAGGTCCACGTAGCCCGGGCGATCTGGCTTGAATAGCACGTCGCTGAGCTTCGGACACACCTTCCAATAGCTATCGAGTGCCTTCATATCACGCACCGGGATGCCCCCGCGCAGGTGGCCGTCAATGTCCTGGAGGTCCACGGTCTGCTGGCTGTCGATGTATCGCGGAAGGTTGAGGTTGAATTCATTCTTCTCGATTTCCTCGACGCTGACCATGCGTGAATATTTCGCGATTTCGATCCGCTTATTAAAGGCATCCACGATCTGGTGGATGTCCTGGGCGCGAAGGCGGTTCTTGGGGCCATCCTTCATAAAACCGCCGCTGGCGTCGATCATGAAGATGCCCTTGCGGGCATGGGCGTCCTGTTTGTCTATGACGACAATGCAGGCAGGAATTCCTGTGCCGTAAAACAGATTGGGTGGCAGCCCAATGATGCCCTTGATGTAGCCCTTGCGGATGAGAGCGCGGCGGATGTCGGCCTCAGCATTGCCACGAAATAAAACGCCATGCGGCAAAATGCATGCGCCTTTGCCAGTGGTTTTGAGAGAGCGAACAATGTGGAGCAGATACGCGTAGTCGCCCTGCTTGGAGGGCGGCGTGCCGAATGGCTCGAAGCGTTGGTATGGATCGTCGAGAGGATTTAAGCCCGTGGTCCAGCGTTTGTCGGAGAATGGCGGATTGGCAACGACGTAGTCAAAGGTCTTGAGCGTATCGCCGTTCTTGAACTTGGGGTCGGTCAGTGTGTTGCCCTGCACGATCAGCGCCGTCGGGTTGTTGTGGAGGATCATGTTCATGCGGGCGAGGCCGCTGGTGGCGGCGTCCTTTTCCTGCCCGTAGAGCGTAACCTTGGCTTTGGCTTCGTCTCCCACTTTCAGCAGCAGCGATCCGGAGCCGCAGGTGGGATCATAGACGGTGGTGTCGTTGGTCGTCCTCGCGTCCCGAATGCCAATGATCCGCGCGATGATACGGCTCACCTCAGCCGGGGTGTAAAACTGGCCCTTGCTCTTGCCGCTCTCGGTGGCGAAGTGCCGCATGAGGTATTCGTAGGCGTCGCCAAGAATGTCGTCGCCTTCCGCACGATTTTTCGAGAAATCCAACGCCCTATTCTCGAAGATGGCGATGAGATTCGTGAGTCGCACCACCTTTTCTTTACCATCACCAAGCTTTGTCGCATCGTTAAAGTCAGGAAAATCTGATAGGGAAAGTTGTTCGTTCGCCTTCGTCAGTGGCCCAATGATTTTCTTATTGATTTGGTCGCCGATGTCCGACTTGCCCTTGAGCGCGACCATATCCTTGAAACTCGCGCCCTTTGGAATGGTGATCGGCGCGAAAGGCTGCCCTGCATACTTGTCGCTGACGTATTTTATGAACAGAAGGACGAGGACATAGTCCTTGTATTGGCTGGCATCCATGCCGCCGCGCAATTCGTCGCAGCTTGACCAGAGCGACCCGTACAGTTCACTTTTCTTGATTGCCATTGCCTATTGGCCTTTTCTTCCCACCATTAGGTTATTCACCACGTGACGGCTAACCGCGGTACATTGTACTCCCTAGAGTGGAATCGAGAAGTCTTCACTGGGCCGACATGGCACAAATTTCTAAAACAGCAAAACCTTCACCCAATTCGGATGTCGAAGTGCAGTGGCGGAAAAACCGTAACCGACCAAGCTCCCCCGAAGATTGCTGCATGATGCTCAGTCCAATTTGGACGGCAGGCGCATCGGGGATTAAATCGGCATCTACGAACGAGCTAGGCCCGCTGCAATGGCGCTTTCTGGGGACGTAAACACGTAGGGATACCAAGGCTCCTGGCGATCTGAGCGTGTCGTTCCGTACTCCCGCTTCCGGCATTTCCAACTCAACCTTAAAACACTGAACCACGTTTGAACCTCCTGGCCAAAGTGTTAGAGTAAAGCCAACGGAGCCTGAAAATGCCGAACCTGGACAGTTGGGCGCAGCAAGCGATCCAGCACTGGAAAGAGTTCCGCCCAAGTCTGTATCGCCAACTGAAATCAACCGGGAAGCTGGATGAAGCGGCACAGAACGCGTCGGACCAAACGGAGAACGATCTGGAGAACCTGGTGCTGAAGCACGGAATGTCGTATCAGAACGCGTGGGAAGTCGTGAGGGAAAGGTACCTGTTCCTGCCGGACGAGAAGCAAATGCCGAACCTCGGAGAGAGCCCGGACAGCTCACCCGACCCGGCCAATCTGGCCTCGACTATCGCATCACGCCCGAAGAACAAACCGGCGAGGACTCGCCGAAACAAGAAATCGGTAATAGCATTTCCGCAATCAAAGCCTTTCAGTCCCTCGGATACCTGACGTAAATCATGGACGTGTTTTAACGATAGCCTGAGCTATTGCCAAAGCTGGCAAGGCCCTCTGCCGCTGCTTGCGCGGGTGAGGTGAAAACCTCGGGAGACCATTGCGCCTGACGCGGGTAGCCGCCGCCCAGGAAGCGAAATGCGCGCGGAATGTACGTTCCTTCAGAAGCGTAGCGCAGCCCAATGCACACGCGGCATCGCCAGCGGCAACGCTGGGCTCTTGTCGTGTATCTGCCTCCAGGTTCCCAGCCATAGAGCGCCCGGCGCAGGACTGTACAGTCGGGACAAACCAGAAATCTAGATTGTCCATCTCGCGGTATTGGGCGCAGAACGCTGTGAATGAGGACGCTAACCAGAATGGCAAGCAAAAGTCAGTTCTGAGCCATCAACATATCCCGCGCAATCTTGTACTCTCCATCGTAGGCTCCAGTAAACAGAAAACCCATCTGGCCACACAAGATTTTTCGTATATCTTCAGAGAGTGCCCATGGTGTCGCCTCAAGCTCGTTGTGGAATATGTGCTGGACTGAGTCAAGTCGCAACAAACTATCTTTCTGGATGCATGCGCTTTCAGGAAGAAACATGAACTGCGGGAATTCCAGAAGCCTCACTCGGTCGACGAACTCTCTTTGGTATTTTGGTTTGTTCATCCCGTCAACAACGCTATAGCACGGAGCGACGAGGCAGAGGTGCCGGTTTATCCGGCCACCGCCGCGGATATCGCGAATACCTATCTCTGTAGGATCTGGAACGAGAAGGATAACCGGTCTGAACTTTGCTCTTACGACGGGAAACTCCTCGTAGGGCTCCAAACGTGGAGAATGGATTGTCCTCGCTTGCTTATACCCGTCGCCGGGGCGGGCAATTATGGAGAACTCTGTCGCCTGCGTTTCGCTCGCGTCGAATCTACATGGCCGCCATATTTCTGCGTTCTCATAGGAGTAGAGGACCGGTGCCTTGCAAATCTGACCTGGCCTGACATTAGCGCGAAAATCAGAGCCAAGTTTTTGATAGAAATCCTCAAAGAACTCATCGAGAAACATTTTAATCAGGTTCTCGATCAAGCGTGTCGATTGCCTTCCAGAACACAGCGTCGTAACGGGGTTTTCTAATATGTATTCCCGAAGGATGATTGGAAGCCTGTCTAATTGCCTCGCGAAAAGCTTTTTGTTTCTTCTTTCTTTCCTTAGGCTCAACCAGTGAATGAGTTCGTTTGTATTCTGGTACGGGCTCCTCACCGAGAATGCCACTGAAGTCCAAGAGCTCACCACGCCGCGCGTTGCGCATCGGTGCCGTATGGAAGTAAACGTACTCAAGAAGTTCCCCGGTTGGCCGATCGGCCCACGCTTCAATGATGCGCCGAGCTCGCAACTCATCTAGCACAGCGGGAAAAGCCTCGGAAAGGTCGACTCGTTTGACCGCGTCGACAAAAACGGCATCCCATTCTGTTTTGTTTCCAGTTCGCATACTGATCATGTTGGAGTTGTTGAGCCGGTCTAAAACTTCGTCATATTCTGGTGACCACGGGCCATATTTGTGGAAGCGCCAATTGAAATCGGTCAAGGTGGCTTGCTTTTCGCGGAACGACTCAATATCGAGCAGATAAAGCAGCTTTAGTAGCTTCGTTTTGGTGGCGTACCCACCCGTGTAACGAACGTAACTTAGGACTGCTGGTATGAGGACTGCCAGGTTCATGCGCGAGGTGTCTTCGCTTTTAATTCACTGTAAGAATCTCATGAATTCAGCGTATCGGCAAGAAGCACGCGCTTTTGCAGCATGAAAGAGCCAACCAATGACATCTGATTTCGGAACACGCAATGGGTCGATTCCTGGGTGTGGGGATTCAACAATTTACGGTGAGCAGATCGAAGAGGTTTTTGGAACACGCCCCCTCTGCTGCAGCCTGCGCCTCCGCGCGATCATCGCTCGTGCAGGCGAAGTCTCGCGGGTGCCCGTCGAGGGCCTACCGACTCCGAGCGCGACTTCGATTGTCCGGTAAATCAGGCATCTGGATTACTTCCGGATAGCCCGTTGCTCGGAGACAATCGCCAAGCCGACGAGGGGACCGCATCTCCGGATACACGACGCTTCGCTCGGTTTACTCTCTTGAATTTGCATATATCAGGCACAGTGGGGACTCGGTTGCGCAATTGCCTATACTGGAGTGCTGGCGTAAGATGCACGCCCAGTGACAGATTCCTCGCCCATGCTCGGAAACACAATTTCCCACTACCGCATCATCGAGAAGCTCGGTGGCGGCGGGATGGGCGTCGTTTATAAAGCTGAAGACACGCGTCTCCATCGCTTTGTCGCGCTAAAATTCCTGCCGGAAGAAATCGCGAAGAATCCTCAGGCGCTGCTCCGATTCCAGCGCGAGGCGCAAGCCGCTTCGGCGCTGAATCACCCCAACATCTGCACAATTTATGACATCGGCGAGCACGATGGCCACGCCTACATCGCGATGGAGTTTCTCGACGGATCCACGCTCAAGAATTTGATCGACAGCCGGCCACTCGGCATGGAAATGTTGTTGTCCCTCGCCATCGATATTGCGGACGCGCTCGATGTTGCCCACGCAAAAGGGATCGTTCACCGCGACATCAAGCCCGCGAATATCTTCGTGACCACGCGCGGCCATGCCAAGATTCTCGACTTCGGCCTGGCAAAGCAAACCGTGCTTCCGCACAGCGACTACGTGACACGCACCGCCGACGAGCGAGCCGACGAGCATCTCACCAGCCCTGGAACAACGCTCGGCACGGTTGCCTATATGTCGCCGGAGCAGGCGCGCGGCGAAGAACTCGATGCGCGCTCCGACCTTTTCAGTTTCGGGGCGGTGCTGTATCAAATGGCCACGGGCGCGCTGCCGTTTCGCGGCGATACGTCCGCGGTTATTTTTAACTCTATTCTCGAAAAATCGCCCGTGCCCCCTGTGCGCCTCAATCCCGATGTCCCGCCGAGGCTTGAGGAGATTATTTCAAAGGCCCTCGAAAAGAACCGCAGCCTGCGCTATCAGCACGCCGCCGAAATGCGGGCTGATTTGCAGCGCCTGAAACGCGACTCGGATTCCGGCCGCGCGACGGCGACGCGCGCGGACGCCGACACGCCGACTTCTGCTGCAACGTTTGCCGCCACGCCTTCCGTAGGGGCCGGGCTTGTCCCGCCCGCGGGCGACCCAAGGGTCGCCCCTTCAGTCGCACGCGCACACGTTTCTGGCAGCTCGTCGGTTGCCGCCGTCGCCCGCGAGCACAAATTCGGCCTCGCTGTCACAATCGTAATCGTCCTCGTTCTCGTCGGCGCCGCATCTTATGGAGTCTATTCGTTCCTGCATCGCGCTCCGAAACTCACCTCGAAAGACTCCATCGTCCTCGCCGATTTCACCAACACCACCGGCGACGCGGTCTTCGACGGCACGCTCCGGCAAGGCCTAGCCGTGCAGCTCCAGCAATCGCCCTATTTGAATCTCGTCTCCGACCAGCAAATCGCGCAAACGCTTAAGCTGATGGAGCAGCCGCCCGACACGCGTCTCACCGGCGATCTCGCGCGCCAGGTCTGCCAGCGCGCCAACGCTCAGGCCGTGATTGATGGCTCGGTTGCCAATCTCGGCAGCCAATACGTTATTGGGCTAAACGCGGTGAATTGCCGGACGGGCGATTCGCTGGCGCAGGCACAGGCGACTGCGGATGCCAAAGAGCACGTTCTCGACGCGCTGACAAAGGCTGCGTCCGATATGCGCGCAAAACTCGGCGAATCCCTCGCCTCAGTTCAAAAATTCGATGTGCCGCTCGCGCAGGCCACCACATCCTCCCTTGAAGCTTTGCAGGCCTACACGCAGGGTCACAACCTGGTCTACGAGAAATCGGATTTTGCCGCGGCCATTCCCTTCTTTAGGCAAGCCGTCCGGATTGATCCGAATTTCGCCATGGCTTATTGGTTCCTGAGCGTCAGCTATCACAATCTCGGCGAGGCCACGCTGGCAACCCAGAGTGCGGCAAAAGCCTACGAATTACGGGACCGAGCCAGCGAGGAGGAGAGACTCAGTATTTCGGCGTTCTACCAGGAATTTGCCATCGGAAATGCGCCGAAGGCCCTTGAGGCCTATCGAGTTTGGCAAGAAACGTATCCCCGGGACAGCGCCCCTCACGGAATTATGGTGGGCGCCTATGTACGGCTGGGTCAATGGGACAACGCGCTCGCCGAGGCGCAGACAGCTCTCCGTCTTAATCCGGCCGGCGTAACTTACTCCACGACTGCCCTTTGTTATCTGTTCCTCAATCGGCTGGGCGAAGTAAAAGCCACCGCCGACCAGGCCCACGCGCACCACTTCGACGATTTCACAATTCGCCTAGCTTTGTACTACGTCGCATTTCTCGAGCACGACGAGGGCGGCATGGCGCGCGAAGCGGCGTGGGCCATGGGAAAACCGGGAGTCGAGGGCTTGATGCTCTCCAGCCAGGCCCGAACTGCGGCCTACTCGGGCAAGCTGGGAGCGGCACGCGAGCTGTATCCGCGCGCCATAGGTTCTGCTGAAGACGCAGGGCAAAAAGAAACAGCGGCAGGTTTCATGGCGGATCTGGGCTTCACCGAGGCTCTTTTTGGCAATTCTGCTGACGGCAGGCGAGACGCTGAAAAGGCGCTTGCTGAGTCCACTGGCAAAGATGTGGAAGCTACCGTCGCACTTGCCTACGCCGTCGCGGGCGACACGGTGCATGCGCAGTCGCTTGCAAATGACCTCGCAAAGCGCTTTCCAGAAGATACGATTGTGCAGTTCAACTATTTACCCGCGATTCGCGCGCAAATTGCGCTCGGCCTGCGCGACACCGCGAAAGCAGTTCAGCTTCTCGATGCGGCAACTCCGTACGAGCTCGGCTCGCCAGCGTCACTGAGCGAACTTGCCCTCTATCCCGCCTATGTTCGCGGACTCGCTTATCTCGCCGCGCACAATGGCTCTGCCGCTACCGTTGAATTTCAGAAAATCCTTGACCATCCTGGAATTGTGCTCAACGAGCCCATCGGCGCGCTGGCTCATTTGCAAATTGCCCGCGCGTACGCAATGCAGGCGGCAGCGCAGAAAGGCACCGGCGCGGATTCCGCGCATGCCAAAGCGCGCATCGCTTATCAGGATTTTCTTGCCCTCTGGAAAAATGCCGACCCAGACATCCCCATCTTGAAGCAAGCCAAGAAGGAATACGCAAACCTGCGGTAGTTCACCGGTAAGTCTTTATAACGATCCTTACACAATTTTTCACTTTCATTCTTCTCCTGCGAGACGACGGCGGACCATAGATCCCGGATTGTCGGCAAACAGGAAGTAATTCGGATACTTCCGGATGGCCCGTCAGGAGCAACGGCCCGGAATGTCACCAAATCCCCGGATATTTGCGCAAGGATTCATGCTCGAATCAATTCAAATGCTAACTTGTAACTGAAGATAAGCTGCTGACGCGAAGTGGATAGTTGGCTTTTCAACAACCCTGATAGTGCCTCGTCGTACATTTTGCCAAGCACATGCGCCTCCCTGAGAACGGCCCCCGCCGTATCGGCCACATCTTGAATGGAGACGGAACCCCTGAATGCCTCAAAGGTATCTTCCTGGTGTAAGCGTACAATCTCCGCGCTTCGCGCGCGTGCCGCTAGAGCTGAGTAGTGGATGATCGGAGTGAAGGGTCTTTGGAAACGTAGCCGCTCGAGATTCTGGGAGACGACTTTGCCTACCGCGAAGATAGCTGCGTCTGAAATCGCTACGAGATTTATTTCTTCCTGCAACAATGGGTACCACCTGTCGTACCGTTGGATCCTTCCGCGTTCAGCACCCTTAACGAGCATCGCTCCTTTGGAGAAATCGGTGATGTGGTATCGTTGAGTAGACTTACAAAGATAGCGTCGAATGCAAAAGTGAAGAATGGAGATCTCCGTCGAGAAGAGAAAGTTTCTAAATCCCGCATCAATTTTCGACTTTGCCTCTTCTGCAGAACGAGCCCACCGACCCAGAGACGGCTCCATGCATGTGAAAACGTAATCGACGGGCCCTTCTGGTTCAGGATTCGGTAGAAAGACATCGCCATCGGCCTCCGCGAGTGCCTTCATGCGTCCTTCAAGATCCCTGTACGCGGCCAGAAAGCTTCCGTCTACTCGCATGGGCACCTTGGTTCCTAAATTATAGCCGACGCTGGATGAGGCACCTGCTCAAACCCTCTCATCCTGGCCTGAACCGACGGAAGGGGCGTATCTCTCCGCGCTTCCGCATCTCCTTCGTGCGCTCCCTCGCGTAGTCAAGATCCTCGAAGGTCGGGTCGCCGCGATCGTTTTGGAGTTCCCATGCCTTGGTGGAGTTGGCCGTGAATTCGCGGATGAGCTTCTGCATCCAGGTATGGGATATTCCGAGCTCTCGAGCCCAGGCACGAGCCGAAGGTCTCTCACTGCGAGCTGTAAACCACCAGAACGCCAACCGGCGAATCATTTCGCTTTCCTTCGCACTGCGCCAAGGCCGCGGGCGATGTCGGCTCATCATCGCTTTATCCAAGTTTTCCAACGCTGCCTCGCGGGTTCCCATGCGTGCCTCTCCTCCTCTCGTATTGCGGAGTTGCCAGCCTTTCTCCGCTTAACGTTACACGGTTCTAAAGGACTTAACGGCACCAGAAGGAACCGGTGGCAAATTACTTGCCTGATTCTTCTTCGCGCTACCTTGCGGGCACTTCCCCAAGAGTTCCTGCGCTCCCGGGAATCCGTGGCGGGCAAGAAGCTTTAGCAGCTTGATCTGCGTCCGGTTCAGCGGGACGCGTTTGGCATCCTGCCGGATCCGTTCTAGCTGGTCGAGCAACATCGGGGCTACCATGGCGCGGAGAGCTGCCCTGCCATAGTCACGTACCTGCTGTTCTTCCCATTTCGTCATGAGACGACCCTCGGCGCTCGCGCGGGCGCAGATCTTTTCTGATTCCCTCTTCGCCTCGTGGTAACGCTCTTTGTGTTGCCACTTCTCCAAACTGGCTTGGTAGTGCCCTAGCAATTGGTGTGAAGTGCCTAGCTCGGAAGCCAGCGCCCTCAGCGACGGCCGCAGCGACTCAGGAGTCTGCTTCCAGGCTATGAGCCTGTGGCGAAACTCCGTCGCGCGGGATTCCTGCGCAGGTTTCCGCCCGCTCACTGGACGCGTGTCCTTGTGCGAATCACTTCCCATGCTCTTGTGCTCCTCGATTCTCACTTTGCTTTTCGCCTTGATGCAATGGGGTCCACCTCTCGTCGCCGGGCTCGGGCCGACAACCTTGATCGGCGGGGACAATTGCCAGGGCTCGTAGCGGTCCCCGCGTATACGGCGGATTCCGACTGTCTCGGGAATTGTGAGCGGGAACTACTGTGCGGGATTTGTGCGGGTACTCACAGACAACCACCCCCGACGACAACAGTTCTGAGTGCTTGACGCGGCTTATTTTTCTGTAGGCTACTGTGGCGGATTGGAGTGGCTGGGTGCGGTTTTGGTCTTTTAAGCCGAAGGTCGTGGGTTCGATCCCCACCGCCCCTACCAACATCTCCTTCATAGAAAACAGCTTGTGACTTTTCGAGGGGCCACAAGGGGCCATTAACGCTAGGCGACTTGCGCAGGAAGC